>ERZ778516.2407-NODE-2407-length-12592-cov-9.826354_pt1 | contig 12592 bp, 9 predicted proteins | sample MGYA00510342_ERZ778516 | MGnify/ENA primary metagenome ERZ778516 (study PRJEB29527, sample SAMN07138961) | mouse gut metagenome | material: feces | host: mouse | place: China:Nanjing | collected 2016-01-25 ...
CGAACTAGGTGCCGCGACCGGACGTGACCACAGCGTACCAGCAGAATGCTTAGTGCTTCTTAGCATTTTGGAACGGACGCCGCCAGGGCGTACCCATCCCCTCTCCCGGCGTCCCTTCCCGTAAAACAGCAACACCTAATCAAATTTCAAACCCATTCACTATCCCCTTATTCTCTTTCACTACGCAGATATTTTTCAACTAACGGCATATACTCTTCTTTCCACTCCTCTATCGCAAGCTGCAACGGATTTGTCAGATCCAGGCTGAATATCCCCATAATGGATTTTGCGTCAATTACATACTTTCCAACCGAAAGCAGCGCGTCCCCTTCGATCTGGCGCATATCATTGACAAAACCTTTCACCTGATCCACCGAACGAAGCTCTACCGGAAATGTTTTGATTTCTTCTAAAGCCTCCTGCCTCTGCCTGCTTCCCCAGATCAGGGATATAACCTCTTTTTTGTCCGGCATCGAGCACAGCGCTCCTTTCCGGGTCGTTACAATCGAAGCCGCGGCGTTTGCAAACAGCAGCATTTGTTCCAGGTCTGTCTCCTTTAAATGCTCCAAGCCATACTCCAGCACAAAGCCCAGCACACATGCGCAGAACGTATCTCCCGCACCTGTCGTATCGATCGTGCGGTCACTTAAAAACGGATTTCCGCACACTTTTTGATCCTCGTAATATGCAAGGCTGCCCTGTCCGCCCAGCGTTACGTTAATTAATTTTGCCCCGGAACGTGCCCGGATTGCCTGCACGCCTTCGTCATAATTTTGCAGTCCTGTCAGCCATTGGATCTCATTGTCTGCGATTTTTAAAATATCACATGCGCCGATTCCATACCAGACAGCTTCTTTCGCCTGTTTGTCGCTCTCCCACAGCGGCATTCTGAAATTCGGATCAAAGGAAATCAGCTTTCCCGCCTCCTTTGCGGCTAAAACTGCCGTTTTTGTCGCGGCCAGCGCCGGTTCCCTTGTAAGCGAAAGGGAGCCAAAATGAAAGATGGAGCATGTTTCAATCAGCTTTTTACTGACTTCCTGTTCGGTCAGCATCACGTCTGCTCCCGGATTTCTGTAAAACGAAAAATCCCGGTCGCCGCCCGCCAGCGAATGCACAAATGCCAGCGTCGTATTTATATTTTCGTCATAAACCAGCCCTTCGCAGGAGATGCCCGTTTCCTGTAACTTTTTTCCCAGCATCCTGCCAAAAGAATCCTCTCCTACTTTTCCGATAAACGCTGTCTGAAAGCCAAGGCGCACCAGCATCGCAAGCACATTGCACGGCGCACCGCCGGGATTTGCCTCAAACATCGGATTTCCATCCCGGCTGCTGCCATTTTGTATAAAATCAATTAACAGTTCCCCTAACGCAACTACATCATACATGTTTCCTATTCTCCTTCCTGTCCTGAATCTCCTGCACGATTTGATGATAGGTTTTCTTATTCAGACGGTAAAAATATAAGACGAGCGCCGTCACGATCCACAATATGCCTGGAACCGTCGTAAAAGAATGCTTCATCACAGCAAGCACAGCCGGTGACTGCTGCTGGTTTGCCAGATACCCAAGACTGCCCAATACGCCGGCAAGCAGCGAAGTACCGATTGCCATCCCGACTTTATTCCCCAAGGAAATAAACGCGTACTGGAAACCGTCGTTGCGAAGCCCTGTCTTCCATTCGCCGTACTCCACACAGTCCGGCACAATCGCATAGATCGCTGTATTAAATCCAGAAAAGAAAAACTGTGCCAGGCATGAAAACAGATAAAACGGAACCGGTGTCTTACTCGCTGTAAAAAAGTACATGACGAACATGCTGATTCCCGTCAGCAGCGCAAAGATGGATGCCGAACGCCCTTTGTTGTTTGTCAGCCTAAAAACAACCGGAAAACATGCCGCGCCAATAATCGAAGGAACAATAATAAACAGCGAATATGTACTGAACAATGCCTGGTTGCCTTCCACATAGTTAAAGTAATACAGTGCATCCGCATTCCTTCCATACAGCGTGATTCCAAACAAAAACTGCCCTGCGACCGCAATCATGTACGGCTTGTTTTTCGCTACGGATGTAAGCTGTGTTTTCAGCGATATTTTCTCCTTTTCCGGCACTTCCACGACTTCCTTTGTCTTTGCAAAGCAGAAAATATGGCAGGCTGCAAAAATCCCTCCGTAGATCGCAGCAACCAAAAGATACCCCCGCTTGTCGTTTCCGTCTCCAAGCGCCGCAATCAATGGAACTGTAATAATGTTAATCACGCCGATTGCGATCATCGCGCTGACCGAACGGAACGTATTGATTTTCGCCCGTTCTTCTATATTTTGCGTCATCGCGCCGCACAGCGTCCCATAAGGGATATTGACGCACGTATAGCCTAACACCAAAATACAGTAAGTCACTGCCATATAGACAATCTTAATATTTGACGGCCAATCAGGATGCGCCCAAAAGGTCAGCGTCAGCACAACGGCAGTCAGCGGCGCCGCAATCAAAAGCCACGGGCGGTATCTGCCCCATCTTGTATGCGTCTTATCGCTCAGCCCGCCGATCACCGGATCGTTAATCGCATCCCAGAACCTGGAAAACAGCATCAGCCCCGCGACTGCCCCCATGCCAATTCCAAACACGTCTGTATAAAATATCATCAGGAAATTCCCGACAAACATCCAGCTAAAATTACACCCCACATCCCCCATGCCGTAAGCAATCTTACTGATCAGCGGCACTTTTACATCTGTATTTTTCTGCTCCATAGCCGTCCTCCTTATAAAAAAGCCCCGTTATTCTGCAATGCGGATCACTGCTTTTACAATGTCCGCCTTATTATGAACACTGTAATCCATCGCTTTTTGCGCTTCGTCCAGATCAAATACATCTGTCACAATGCCTTTTAAGTTGACCTTGCCTGAGGCAACCGCATCAATCGCCATCGGATAAATATGGCGGTAGCGGAATACCGTCTTAAACGTCAGCTCCTTATCCAGCGCAAGGCTCATCGGAAGTGTCATTTCCCCGCTCTTGCTGTAGCCAACAAGTACAATCGTCGCGCCTTTTTTCGTCATATGTATTGTCTGTACCGTCGTTGCCTGTGTGCCTGCTGTTTCCACTGCAAGATCGCATCCTTTTCCATCGGTCAGCCGCAGGATTTCTTTTACCGCATCCGTCTGGCTGCCGTTGACGACCCCGTCTGCGCCTAACTCCAATGCTTTTGCAAGCCGTTTTTCCATAAGGTCTACCACATATACCTTGGATACTCCCATTGCCTTTAACGCCATCATTGTCACAAGCCCGATACAGCCTGCTCCGGTCACAACCGCTGTCTGTCCTGCCCTTGCACCGCCCTGCATCGCCGCATGGAAGCCGACAGCCAAAGGCTCAATCAACGCGCCCTCCAGCGTGCTTACATTTTCCGGCAGACGGAAGCAAAGATCCGCTTCATGTGCCACATACTCCTGAAATACACCGTCCACCGGAGGCGTTGCAAAAAACACGACATCCGGGCAGAGGTTGTAATTTCCCGTCTTGCAGAACTCACAATGCCCGCACGTCTTACCCGGTTCTAACGCAACCCGGTCACCAACCTTTAAATGCTTTACCGCTTTGCCCACTTCTACTACCATACCGCCCGGCTCATGCCCAAGCACAAACGGCGGCTTTACCACATAATCGCCGATCGCCCCTGTCTCATAATAATGCAGGTCGCTGCCGCAGATACCAACATACTCCAGCTTTACAAGCACCTCGTTGTCCTTTGGCACCGGAATTTTACGTTCTTCAAACCCCATCTTGCCGATTCCAAGCATTACCGCAGTTTTCATTGTCTCTTTCATAATTCGTTCCTCTTCTTTCTTATTTATTTTATTTAATACTTTATTAAATAGTTTTATTATGTATATTATTTTATGCACACTTCTGCTAAATGTCAATATAAAAATAAGAATCTTCCAACTTTCGGCATTCCAACTAAATTGTGGCTGGTGTTTTTATTAAAATTGCATAAAAAAAGGGATTTCATTTCTGAAATCTATGTGATAAACTAAGTGTACAATAACTAATTAAATAATTAGTTATTGTAGACAATAAAACAAGAAAAAGGAGGCAGTGCCTATGTTCACCGGGAGAGAAAAAGAACTTGCCAGGCTAGAGCAGATGTATCAGGAAAATTGTTTTCAGTTTGCAGTTATTTATGGCAGAAGACGTGTTGGAAAGACGACGCTGATTGCCCAGTTCTTAAAAGAAAAACCAGCGATTTCGTATATCGCTGTGGAAGGCACAATGAAAGAAAACCTGACTGGGCTTTCGCGTGCGGTTATGATGCGAAACGGCAATCATGCTGTTTACAGCGATTTTGAATCACTGTTTACAGACCTTGACCGTCTATGCCAGACGCAGCGATTGATCCTCGCCATTGACGAATACCCTTATCTTGCCGCCTCTTATCCGGCAATTTCCTCGCTGCTGCAAAAGCACATGGACACCTGCTGGAAAAACAGCTCTCTGTTTCTGATTTTATGCGGCTCTTCCATGAGTTTTATGGAAAATCAGATTCTTGGCTACCAAAGCCCGCTTTACGGCAGAAGGACGGCACAGTTTAAGATCAAGCCGTTTACGTTTTTTGAAGCCAGAGCGATGCTGCCAGGATTTTTGCCAGAAGAACAGGCGGTTCTTTACGGTGCAACAGGGGGTGTGCCGGAATATCTCTCCCGTATTCGTCCAGCCTGCTCACTGGATGACCATCTGGTCTCCTTATTTTTCGATGATGCCGGTACTTTATTTGAAGAACCCGTAAACCTTTTAAAGCAGGAGCTGCGGGAACCTGCCTCTTATCACTCTGTCATCTCTGCCATTGCCCAAGGCGGCAGCAAATTAAACGAAATCGCATTAAAGGCAGGACTAGAAAGCGGTGCGTGCAGCAATTTTATGACTTCGCTCATACAGCTTGGCATCGTAGAAAAAGAACGCCCAGTCACCGAAAAGGAAAACAGCCGCAAAACAGTCTATCATTTGCTCGACAGCATGTTTTTATTCTGGTATCGGTATGTACGCCCAAATATCACTTCGATATCTATGGGTGCCGGCGCTTATGTATATCAGTCTCAGGTAAAGCCCAAGCTGCCTGCATTTATGGGAACTGTATTTGAAACAATCTGCCGCCAGTATTTATACCTGCCAAACATCTATCCGTCGCTTCCGTTTCCGTTCGGAAAGCTTGGACGCTGGTGGGGAAATAACCCGAAGAAAAGACGGGAAGAAGAAATTGACCTTGCTGCGATTTTAGACAACCAGATCCTTCTTGGTGAATGCAAATGGAGAAATGAAAAAACCGGCGCAAAAGTACTGCGGCAGTTGCTGGAACGCGGAGAATTATTTTCCTATAACGAAAAATATTATTACGTTTTTTCAAAGTCTGGATTTGAAGAAGACGCAAGAAAACTGTCCGAGCAATATCCGATCCGCCTGATTTCCTTTTCAGATATGCTCGCCGAATAAGCGGCTGCCGCATTCTAATTACGGCAGTCCTCGTTTCAGCCCTTATACCTGTTCCATAAACAGCTCCGTCACTTTCAGGGACGCTCCAAGTGCAGCCGCGCCCGTCTTATGCCTGCAAGCTCTGATATAGGAGCTGTCTTCGGCAAATGTATTTCTCTGGGCTACTTTTTTTTGGATATCCAGCAGAAATTCGCCCATGCAGCTTCCCACATACCCTCCCAGCACCACGTCACAGTCCAGGATCATATGAATATTGTTCACCGCTATGGCAAGGTCAGACGTATATTGTTCCCAAAGGCGGGATGCTTCCTGCTCCCCCTGCCTTAAGCGGTCAAAAAAGTCCTCCACTTTCCCTTCCGTCAGGCATTTTGCGGAGCAATACGCGTCCAGGCATCCGTATTTTCCACAGTAACATGCCTTTCCATTTGGAACGATCGTCATATGCCCCGCCTCTCCGCAGCGGAAATTGTTCCCCTGCTCCAGATTTCCATAGCTGTAGACCGCACCGCCCACCGTATTGCTCAGGGACAGGTAAAAAAAGCGTTCCATACGTTCCGCCAGGACTCCTTCCGCGTATGCCCCTGCATTGGCATCATTTAAAAAATGGCAGGGGTAGGCAAAAAAACGGCTGACCGCGGAAAACGGCTGCGCGCTTACCCCAAGGACATGCGAGCCTGCGACAAGCTCTTTTTCTAAATCAATAATTCCCGGAAATGCGATTCCGATTCCCAATACGTTCTCTTTGCCGCATCCGCCGTCTTTTAAAAAACCGTCCAGCCTTTCGTTTACATCCTGGTAATAGCCGTCGACGGCAGCATACGGCAGAAAGACCCGCTCGTATTTTAAAATACTGCCCGTCAGGTCTGTAAGAACGAAGCTGACATGGTTTTTCGTAATGTCAAGCCCGACCGCCTTTCCGGCATCTTTGGATACCGCCAGCGCTTTCGCCCTTCTTCCTCCGGTCGAGCCCATCTCTCCTTGTTCTTCCACAAGCCCGCGCTCAATCAGCTCTTTTGTAATCTGCGTCGCCGTCGGCAGGCTCAGCTTTAGCGCATAAGATATATCTGGGTTTGATACGGTTCCGTTTCTGCATATATAGCGAAATACATCGTTTCTGTTTTTCTTTTTCACTTCCATGTTTGTAATTTTCTTTTTATCCATATACTCTCCCATACTTTTTAAAAGTGTTTTTCTAAGTATAACATATCATAAAACGATTTTATTTTCTACGACTTTTTATTTTGCATTTATTTCAGCGCCTGAAATTTTCAGCATTTTTTATGAATTTTTTTGAACTGATAGAAATATCAATGCGAAAACTGTGAAAATATTATATTTTTGTTGCAATTTCACAATTTATCGTATACAATATAACAAAAAGTTATTACCGTAATAATTTTTTATCATTCTGCATCTGATTTTTGCAGGACGAACGGTCAAAATCCAATCAAACAACAGGGAGGAAGGATATGAGCAGGTTATCAGTAGTTTCCACGGACAAAGTAAATTCTACGACAGAAAAGCTGATGAAAGAATTTACACAGCGCATTATCGCAAATCCGCCAGGCGTCTGTCCGGTCGATATGCAGCTTGCGTTTTTAAAAGTCTGCCATGCGCAGACTTGCGGAAAATGTGTGCCGTGCCGCATAGGGCTTGGCATTTTAGAGGAGCTTTTGGAAAGCGTTTTGAACAATACCGCAACGATGGACACGTTAGAGCTGATTGAGCATACGGCAGTCAATATTAAAAATTCGGCAGACTGCGCGATCGGATTTGAATCCGCACGCATGGTGCTGGCAGGATTTGAAGGGTTTAAGGAAGATTATCTGTCGCATGTACAGGAGCATCAATGCACGGGTACGTTTGAGCAGCCCATTCCATGTGTTACGCTTTGCCCGGCAAACGTGGACATTCCAGGTTATATTGCCCTTGCCGGAGAAGGCCGCTGTGCGGACGCCGTACGCCTGATCCGCAAAGACAACCCGTTCCCGACCGCGTGCGCACTGATCTGCGAGCATCCGTGCGAATCCAGGTGCCGGCGCACCATGATTGACGATGCCATTAATATCCGCGGTATGAAGCACTATATTATGGACCGGGCGCACGCCAGCGAAGTTCCGGTGCCTGCATGTGCGGCGCCGACCGGAAAAAAGGTGGCGGTAATCGGCGGCGGGCCTGCCGGACTGACTGCGGCTTATTTCTTGCAGCTTATGGGCCATCATGCCGTTATTTTTGAAGAAAAGGCACAGCTTGGCGGAATGCTGCGCTATGGCATTCCAAACTACCGTTTCCCACGGGAACGGCTGCAGGAAGATCTTGACGCCATTCTTTCCACAGGCGTGGAAGTAAAGCTGCATACTTCCATCGGCACCGAACAGTTAAGCGAAATCAACGATACATACGATGCCGTTTTTATCGCCATCGGGGCACACGCAGAAAAACGGCTGCACTTAGAAGGCGAAGACAGCGGCAACGTCATATCGGCGGTCAAGATGCTGCGTGAAATCGGAGACGACAAATATCCTGATTTCAGCGGAAAACGCGTGCTTGTCGTAGGCGGCGGCAACGTGGCAATGGACTGCGCAAGGACAGCGATCCGCTCTAGGGCAAAGACCGTCAGCATCGTCTACCGCAGACGCAAAGAAGATATGACCGCGCTGGCTGCGGAAGTGGAAGGCGCGATTGCTGAAGGCATCGAACTGCTGACGCTGAAAGCACCGCTGCGCATTGAAGCGGACGAATCTGGAAACGCAAAAGCACTGTGGGTACAGCCGCAGATGATCGGTGCGGTAAAAGGCGGCAGGCCTTCGCCGAAAAAAGCATCCAAAGCAGAAGAACGCCTCGAATGCGATGTGATTTTAATGGCAGTCGGGCAGGATATTGTCTCTGCGCCGTTTGCACATGCCGGCATCGCTACCAAGCGCGGACAGCTCCTTGCCAATGCTTCCTGTGAATTAAACCGGGTAGGCATGTATGCAGGCGGCGACTGCGTCACAGGGCCTGCGACAGTGATAAAGGCAATCGCCGCAGGCAAGACCGCAGCGGCAAATATCGATGAATTTTTAGGCTTCCACCATGCCATTTCCGTAGATGTAGAGATCCCGGAGCCGCTGTTAAATGACAAGCTCCCGTGCGGCAGGGTCAATCTGGGTGAAAAAGAATCCTGGGCACGCAAAGATAATTTTGAAGGCATTGAATATACCATGAGCGAAGAAGAAGCATTGCAGGAAGCTGGCCGCTGCCTGCGCTGTGACCGCCACGGATGCGGTGTATTGAGAGGAGGAAGACAGGACAGATGGTAAATTTGACAATCGATCATAAAAACGTTCAGGTGCCGGAAGGCACGACCATTTTAAAAGCTGCCCAAGCCGCAGGCATAGAGATCCCAACGCTCTGTTTTTTAAAGGACTTAAACGAAATCGGCGCCTGCCGCATTTGCTGCGTGGAAATCGAAGGCAAGGAAACGCTCGCCGCATCCTGCAATACAAAAGTGGAGGAAGGCATGGTTATTTATACGAGCAGCTTAAAAGCACACTACGCACGCAGGATGAACTTGCAGATTATCCTTTCCCAGCATGATTTTAGGTGTGCGGCGTGCCAGAGAAACGGAAGCTGCTCCCTGCAAAAAATCTGCGCCGACATGAACATCAACGACGTGCCGTTTCAGCAGGATTATGAAAAAAGCGAATGGGACCAGAGCTTTCCTCTGATCCGCAACGCGGGCAAGTGCATCAAGTGTATGCGCTGTGTGCAAATCTGTGATAAAGTACAGTCCTTAAATATCTGGGACATTGTAAATACCGGAAAGCGTACAAGCGTCGGCGTATCCAAAATGCGCAAAATCGCAGAATCCGACTGTTCCTTATGCGGCCAGTGCATTACCCACTGCCCGACCGGGGCGCTGCGCGAGCGGGACGATGTGCGCAAAGTACTAGACGCCGTTCATGACCCGCAAAAAATCGTTGTGGCGCAGATTGCGCCTGCCGTACGTACCTCCTGGGGCGAAGGACTCGCACTTTCGGACGGCATGGCGACCGAAAAGCGCCTTGCAGCGGCGGCACGCGCACTCGGCATAGACTATGTGTTTGATACAAATTTCAGCGCAGATTTAACGATTATGGAAGAGGCAAATGAATTTTTAGAGCGCCTTACACACCGCGGTGACTACCAGTGGCCGATGTTTACTTCCTGCTGTCCAGGCTGGGTGCGTTTCTTAAAATCCCAGTACCCTGACATGACAAAGCAGCTCTCCACAGCAAAATCCCCGCAGCAGATGTTCGGTGCCGTCGCCAAAAGCTATTTTGCTAAAAACGTACTGGGTGTCGATCCACAGCAGGTCTTTTGCGTCTCAATTATGCCGTGTACGGCAAAAAAAGCCGAATGCGAGCTGCCGAACATCAACGGCTCTGACGCCTGCCGCGATGTGGACGCTGTCCTTACTACAAGGGAATTTGACCGGATGCTGCGCAGCGAGCTGATTACCCCGGCAAACCTAGACGAAGAAGAATTTGATTCCCCGCTTGGCACGGGCTCCGGCGCCGCTGTGATCTTTGGCGCTACCGGCGGCGTTATGGAAGCTGCGCTTCGTACGGCGTACTATGCCCTGCACAAGGAAAATCCAAAACCAGACGCATTTCAGGCAGTGCGCGGACTTGACGGCGTCAAAGAAGCTGTCTTTGAAATCGCAGGCACCACAGTCCGCACCGCCGTCGCACATGGACTGTCCAACGCCAGAAAGCTGATGGAGAAAATCGCTGCCAAAGAAGCCGACTATGATTTTGTAGAAGTGATGGCATGTCCAGGCGGCTGCGCAGGAGGAGGCGGCCAGCCAATTACCGAAGGCCGTGAAATGGCAGGCACACGCGCAGCCAAGCTGTATCATCTGGACAAAGCAAACCCTTTGCGCTTCTCGCATGAAAATCCATCGGTACTAGAGCTTTACAGCAGCTACCTTGAAAAACCGCTGTCCGAGAAAGCGCACAAGCTGCTGCATACCGACCATGAAGGATGGAAGATGCCGTCCCGTTAAAATATAATGAAATTTCCCCTGTTTATTTCTCCCAGGAAATGCTATACTGATACTGTAAAACAAAAGAAAGAGAGGGTATTTTTATGAGTTTTCATCAAGGGGCACCAACACCACACAACGAGGCAAAACCGGGAGATTTCGCCAAAACCGTCCTGATGCCGGGAGATCCGCTGCGGGCAAAATATATTGCTGAAACATACTTGGAAAACGCGACATGCGTCAACCAGGTACGCGGAATGCTCGCTTATACCGGGCAGTACAAGGGATGTCCTGTTTCCATAATGGGATCTGGCATGGGCATTCCAAGCATGGGCATTTATTCCTATGAGCTGTACGCGTTTTACGGCGTCGAAAACATTATCCGCATCGGAACTGCGGGGGCAGCTTCGGACGAGATCGAGATGATGGACGTTATTCTTGCCGACCGCTCCTACTCCACTTCCGATTACGCGCAGATCCAGTCCGGCTTTACCGGAAACTGCCTGCCTGCAAGCCCGGAGCTGAACGCGATTATTACCGAGACAAGCAAGTCCACCGACCTGCACTTAGTCACCGGCGCTGTTTCTTCCGGCGGTGTTTTTTACAAAGAGGAAATGCAAAGAGAACCGGAACCTTATATGAAAGAAGTCAAAGCTCTGGAGATGGAGTCTTTTGCCCTGTTCGCAAACGCCAAAGCACTCGGCAAAAAAGGCGCCTGCCTGGTTACTGTTACTGATAATAAGCGCACTGGGGAGCTTTTAACTCCTGAGCAGAGAAAGACACATTTAGGAAAAATGTTTACGCTGGCTTTGGAATCGGCGATACGGATGTAATTTTTTGGGTTTTTTGTTCATGTGGGAACGCCGGGAGAGGGAGTTGGCGTGTGCTGGATGCGTCCGTTCCAGAATGGTAAGAATCCCTAAGCATTCTGCTGAAACGCTGTGGCTGTGGACGGTCGCGGCACCTAGAGCGTGTTTGAAAAATGCTGTCTGTCAGATGTATTTCACAATTTGTGGGAGATTTGTGCCAAATGAAGGGCGCATAGCGTGCCATGTAACCTGAATTTGGCGCAAATATCACGCAAAGTGGGGAATGCAGATGGGTTGCTTTGCAGCGAAAACGGGGTGTAGGCTCTTGTGTGGACTTGCTGCGGATGCAATTATTTTTCAAAATGCGGCAGCAGTGCTGGGAACACTGCTGCCGCTTTGCAAACTTTACATCATACCAGATACAACATACCGCCTGCATTTGTATTATAGCACCTGCAAGCGGGAAATCAAAGGAAAAAATAAAAACTGAATATACTGTGGGAACTTGCGGAAATCACTTGAAATTCTCCTAGCACTGTGCTATAGTTAAGCTGCGAATAAAATTTATCAGTCAATGACACAAAAAGGGCGTTACCGATAGACGGTTAGCCTGAATTGTATTAGCTGAAATAGCCGCTAAGTTTTCCAGACAGGGCGGCTATTTTTGTGTCTTATTACTATCTTTACCAATAGAGTATCCGATTCCGAAGCAGGTCAAGCCGAAACTCAACACTGCAATAAGTCCCAAAATATCCATATCGTTCAGCCCTCCTTTCCCAGATTCCCTTTCGGGTTTCTATGTAAACGGAGGGTCACAGTCCCTCCGCAGAGGGCTAACCGCCTACCATCCTGGTAACACCCATATGTGCAGTCTATCACAGTCATTTGTTTTTTTCAATATTTTTCGACAAATCGGAGGTATTACAAAGTCATGGAAATACTGGAAGCCCACAACTGCAACTGAATCACAAGTGATGAAGAATACAACACGTCTACCGCAAACGGACGGTTATATATCAACGTCAAATTATCCATAGCGCAGAATGAAGCCGACATTGACGGGGAAAGAATAGAAGTTGTCAGCTATTGCAATTCCAGCAATTATAAACTACCAAAATCCCAATAGACAATTTTTTCTTCATTCCTATATCCTCCGCTTACCAACCTTTAGTAACAGGATAATCATGGTCGTTGTCTTTCCGGCTCCATTTCTGCCAAGCAGACCATAAATACGCCCTTTTTGAACATGAATGTTCAGATTGGCAACACTTTTTTGTGTTCCGT
>ERZ778516.2409-NODE-2409-length-12591-cov-5.020980_pt1 | contig 12591 bp, 8 predicted proteins | sample MGYA00510342_ERZ778516 | MGnify/ENA primary metagenome ERZ778516 (study PRJEB29527, sample SAMN07138961) | mouse gut metagenome | material: feces | host: mouse | place: China:Nanjing | collected 2016-01-25 ...
CACTGGCATCTGGATGTGACATTTAAGGAGGATGCAAATACCACACTGGATAAAACAGCGGCGCAGAACCGGAACATCATCAGAAAGTGGTGTCTGAGCATGTTGAAACTGATAGAGATAAGGGGAACAAAGATGTCATTAAGAAGGAAGTGTTTCAATATAAGTTTTGCACCGGCACAGTTTATAGAAGAGCTGATGAAAATTTAAAAATCCATAATTCAGGATTTGGGAGGGAGCAGACATTCATGCGTTTGTCGTGGTTGTACTTTGTTGGAAATTGACTTTAACAGGAAAAAATGCTAGAATGTATATATAGTAATCTGATTTAGAGGCGTTTTATGGCAGACAGAATAAAGAAGATAGAGATTAATGGTATCAAAGTGCGGGTATTGGAACAGCATAAGACAAACAAGTCATATAAGACGGACAAGCAGCAGGTGTTTATTATTGGTGCAAAAGGGATTCCAGCGTCTTATGGAGGATTTGAAACCTTTGTGGAAAAATTGACAGAGTACCAGTCGGGTAACAGGATTCGTTATCATGTGGCCAGACTTGGCGATAACAATGTTCGCTATGAGTATAACGGGGCGAAATGCTTTAGTATAAAGGTACCCAATATAGGAGCGGCTAAGGCGGTTTATTATGATTTGGCGGCTCTCAAGTATTGCATAGACTACTGTAAAGCGCGGCCAGATATCAGGCGGCCGGTTTTTTATGTCCTGGCGTGCAGAATAGGGCCATTTATAGGCTATTTTAAAAAAAAGATCAGAGAACTCGATGGAGTTCTATACTTGAATCCGGATGGGCATGAGTGGCTTCGAGGCAAATGGAGCATGCCGGTTCGAAAATACTGGAAGATTTCGGAGCGGCTGATGACAAAACATGCGGATCTATTGATTTGTGACAGTAAAAATATAGAAAAGTATATACAGAACGAATATCGGGAATATCATCCAGAGACGACGTATATTGCCTATGGTTCGGATACAGGTTCTTCTTTATTGAATGATAATGATCACGTCTATGTGCGGTGGATGAAGGATAAGGGACTTGCTTCAAAAGAATATTATCTGGTGGTAGGTCGCTTTGTGCCGGAAAATAATTTTGAGACTATGATCAGTGAGTTTATGAAATCGCATACAGATAAGGACTTTGCAATTATTACAACGGCGAATGATTCTTTTCTGGAGAAACTGGAAAAAAAGCTTCATTTTAAAAGCGATAAACGGATAAGGTTTGTTGGGACGGTATATGATCAGGAGCTTCTTAAAAAAATTCGGGAGAATGCATATGCCTATCTTCATGGACATGAAGTGGGCGGAACAAATCCCAGTCTGCTTGAGGCATTGGGAAGTACGGATCTAAATTTGCTGTTGGATGTAGGTTTCAATCGGGAAGTTGGAGAAGATGCGGTATTGTACTGGACGAAAGAGAACGGAAATCTGGCTGGATTGATTGAAAAGGCGGATCAAATGGAAGAAGATTCCAGAAAAGAGATGGGAGAAAGGGCAAAAAATAGAATTAAAGAAGCATATTCTTGGGGATTTATTGTACATGAGTATGAAAAGATATTTCTTGAAACTGGCAAATATGAGGCATGATAGTGACGTAACAGGTATGGTTCACATGAGGAGTCGGACAATATGAGGATTTTACATTATTTTTTGGGGTTCCCACCATACAGAACCGGCGGACTTACGAAATATGCATTTGATTTGATGGAGACTCAGGCTGAACAGGGCGAGACAGTTGCGGCATTGTGGCCTGGTCAGATGAGACTTTTTCATTCAGATATTTTTGTTAAAAAGAGAAGAAATATAGGACAAATAGAGAATTATGAACTGATCAATCCTCTTCCTGTACCATTGGATGAAGGGATAGTCCAGCAGAAATCTTTTACAAAGGCCGGTGAAAAAATGGTTTACCGGAATTTTTTGTCAAAGCTTCGACCAGATGTTATCCATATTCATACATTGATGGGGCTGCATCGGGAACTGGTCGTGGTTGCCAGAGAGATGAATATCAGAACAGTATTTACTACACATGATTATTTTGGAATCTGTCCCAAAGTGACACTTTATCGACAAGGTTCTGTATGTGAACAGGATCATAATTGTGAAGACTGTGTTCAATGTAACAGGCATGCGCTGTCTGTAAAAAAAATATGGGTGATGCAGTCTCCTGCGTATCGGTACCTGAAAGATTCTTTTGTAGTGAAACGGCTTCGAAAACGCCACAGAAGAGACTATTTTGCGGAGAATACGGTTCCGCAACCGCAGATATCAGAAAAGATGAATGCTGTAAAAAGCGGGGAGTATCGAGAACTCAGGGAATATTATTGCGGCATGTTGTCGGACATAGATATGATTCATTTCAATTCTTCAGTTGCTGAGATGATATATAAACGGTATATTGTTCCAAAAGACAGCAAAGTTATAACAATTACACATCGGGGTATACAGGATAATCGACAATGTAATAAATGGATACCGGCAGATGAACTGAGGATTACATTTCTTGCTGCGCCCAAACCATTTAAAGGGTTTGAAATTTTAAAGAATGTTTTAGACAGCCTGTGGAGTTCAGGAAAGAAGAACTTTAAATTAAAAGTATTTGGTCCGGTAGGCAACCCTTCCCCATATATGCAGATTTCAGAAGGAGGATTTCAAACTTCCCAATTAAAAGATATATTGGCTGAAACGGATGTAGTGGCGGCCCCCAGTATTTGGTATGAAACGTTTGGGTTTACAGTGCTTGAAGCGATTAGTTATGGCGTTCCGGTAATTGTGAGTGATCATGTTGGAGCGAAGGACATTGTCGGAACAGGCGGAATAGTGGTGGCAGCAGGGTCAGAAGAAGCTTTGCGGGAGGCGATATTGTCGCTAAATGTTTCAAAGTTATATGAGATGCGGAGAAGGATCAGAGAAGAAGGAAATATTAAACTATGGAGGCAATTATTAAATGAGATGCACGCTCTATATACAAACTCCTTTTAATGATAGAAAGTATGGTCAATTGCTATAGATAAGGATATGGTATTGATATGAGAATATTATATGTATTGAATGGTACGTTTAATTATGGTGGCACTGAATCAGTTGTCTTAAATTATTACCACAATATTGACAGATCCAGAGTTCAGATTGATTTTATGTTGCATACATCCAAAATGGAATGTGCTCAAAATAGTATATGCAATAAACTGAAAAAAGAAGGAGTCAGCATATTTTGTGTCACACCAAGAAGAAATGATTTAATACAGAATTATAAAGATATTGTGTGTGTTTTACGTGAGAATAAATATGATGTAATTCATACACATATGGACTGTATTGGTGCATATATTTTAAATATTGCGAAGAAAGAAGGTATAACTGTACGTATTGCACACAGTCATAACACAAATATTCCTATCAAAGTGAATGGCTTAAAGAGTTTTTTTCATAGATTGTTTTGGGAATACTGTAGATATGACATCAGAAGACAAGCAAATCAGTATATGGCATGTTCTGTTGCTGCCGCAAATTGGTTATTTGGAAGAAAAATCGTTAAAATGAATAAAGTATATATACTTCACAATGCAATAGATGTTAAAAAATTTCGTTATGATTCTGAAATCAGAAATACACTACGGAAAAAGTTGGGTTTAGATGCATGTTTTGTGATTGGGCATGTTGGGCGATTTTCATATCAGAAGAATCATGATTATTTAATTCGTATTTTTCAGCAGGTTGTGAGGCAAGATACATCTGCCCGTTTGCTTTTGGTGGGAGACGGAGAACTGAAAAGTGAAATCAGGCAGCAGGTGCATCGGGCGGGATTAGATTCAAAAGTAATCTTTTATGGAGTATCTGATCGAGTAAATGAACTATATCAGGTAATGGATGTATTTGTATTTCCATCACATTATGAAGGATTGGGAATGACGGTTATAGAAGCACAGTGCAGTGGACTTCCTTGTGTGATTGCTGACAATTCTAAAGTATCAACTGAAAGCTCGATTACACCGCTGGCTGTACGTATTCCCTGTACAGTTTTGGATGTATGGGTGGAAGAAATTTTAAAATATAAAAAGTATGTGCGTGTTGATATGCATGACAGGATTGGAGATGCAGGATATGATTTGGAGAAAGAAGCGCAAAAGCTGGAAAAATATTATTTGAAAATAATGGATTGATTGGTATACAGTATGAAAAAAATTGATTTTGTTATAACATGGGTTGACGGAAATGATTCTGCATGGCGCGAAGAAAAAGCCCGGTATTCTGGGGTGAGTGGAGATCAGAAGAAAAATCGGTTTAGAGACTGGGACATTTTGCAGTATTGGTTTCGAGGGATTGAAAAGTTTGCTGCATGGGTGAATTGCGTTTATTTTGTGACTTGGGGGCATATTCCAGGATGGTTGAATACAGATCATCCAAAATTGAAAATTATAAGGCATGAAGAGTTTATTCCGAAGGAATATCTGCCAACTTTTAATTCGCATACGATTGAATTTAATTTACACAGAATTCAGGATTTGTCAGAACAATTTGTGTATTTTAATGATGATACGTTGCTTTTGAGTGCTGTGAGGAGTACAGATTTTTTTGTGCATGGATTGCCATGTGATATGGCAGTACTTTATCCACTTCATGCGGGGGATGGTGATGGAAGTTTTGAACATATTATTTTGAACAACAGTTATTACTTTAATAAAAATTTTGATTTTAAACAGTGTATAAGAGAAAACTTTATCGGATGGTTTAACTTGAGATATGGAAAGAATCTATTGAAGACATTCTTTATGCTCCCATTTCCTGAATTTTCGGGATTTATGACTCTGCATCAGCCGCAGAGTTTTTTGAAAAATTCATTTAAGACGATATGGGATAGAGAACATCGGATTGTGCATGAGACATGTCAGCATAAATTCAGAACAGAAGCTGATGTCAGTCCATATTTGATCAGGTATTGGCAGTTGGCTAATGGACAATTTTCAGCAAGTAATCTTTTGAAACGGGGAATTTATTGCACGTTGGAGAATCAGGCGCAATGGGAAGAGGTAATTACAAAACAGAAGTTTAAAATGATCTGTTTAAATGATGCGAGTATGGAGTTGGATTATGAGTTAACGAAAAAAAAGTTAAAAGGATGTTTTCAGAGAATTCTCCCTGACCGCTCATCTTATGAAAGGAAATAGAACAAATGAAGATTATACATTGCGAATCTGGTTTGGGAAATCAGATGTTGAATTTTGTAGAGTATCTTGCCATAAAAAAGGCAAATCCAGATGATAAATGTTACATGGAAAGTATAGTTTTTGAAATTCCAGAGACAAATAAAGTGGTTTCTTTTTGGAATGGCTATGAATTGGAACGAATATTTGGTTTGAAGGTTCCTGATTTGCGAGAGCTTTTTTCGGAAGAAGAGTGGAGCCGTATTATAAAAAAGGTAAAAGAAAGCAGGTTCTGGGAAAATAACTGGGAATACGGAGAAGCGATTACAGAGGCATTGAGAAGTGAAGGGATTGAACTGCAAAATAAATGCCGTTCACATATAGAAAATAAACAGGACTCCAAAGTTATGTATATTCGAAAAAAAATTTTTGAAGAAACAGTTCCGGGATCATGGCTACGCTTACACATTAAAAATAGAAATAAAGCATATTTTACTAATGTACATGCGGATCCGGAACGGTTGTTTTTTCAATCAAATGAAAATTTATATTGCGGACAAACACTTTTATTTATGGAAAATGGAAATCATATTGAGGACTTGGATAAAGAGATACGGGAAGCATTTCAGTTTCCGCCAATTACAGATGTACGCAATCAACAATTATTAAAAGATATCCATTCTACCAATGCGGTTGCTGTTCATGTTCGGCGTGGTGATTCTCTGAATTTTGCAAATGGAAAAAATTTTAAGACAGGATATTATAAAAGAGCTGTCAGGTATATAAAAAATCATGTGAAAAATCCTGTATTTTATATATTTAGTGATCCAGATACATCACAATGGTGTAAGATGAACCTAAAACATTTATATCTGTGTAATCATAAAGACCAAATTGTGTTTGTTGACTGGAATACTGGTGATAACAGCTTTCGCGATATGCAGTTAATGTCAGAATGTAAACATAATGTTTACTCATGGAGTTCGTTTGGATGGTGGGCGGGATATCTTAATAATAATCCAGACAAAATCACCTGTTCTCCAGTGTATACAGTTAACGCAACACATCATTTTTAAGATAACGAGATGTTAGAAGGATGCTATGAGGATAAAAATAAAAAAGGTTTATTTATTTTTACTTTGTGTAATAATATTTTTGTCTCAAAACTGTTTTTATTTGTGGAAAACAGGAAATGGGGCAATAGAGGCAACAGATATTTGTTTTGTACTATGTTTTTTTGCACTTTTATACATTTTGATCAAATATTTTAGATGTGTGCAGAGTATGAGATATAAATGGGAGATGTTGCTGGCGGTTTGTATGGTGTTTACAAGTGCTGTTCAGAGTTTTAGACTATATGAACAGCCTTTTGTAAAAACAATACTTTCACAACGTATGTTTCTGATCTACATTTTAATGTATTTTGTGACCAGTGTATGTATCAAAAAAAATTTTCTTAATACAGAAAGTATCAAAAAAATGATATTCTGTATGGGGGGATTTTGCCTGGTTTTGTATGTAGTACAATTTTTATTAAGAGATAAGTTACTGTTTTTGGATGTAGGTGTTGGGGTTAGATATGGCAGGATTCGATTTTATTATCAGAGTCTGCTATTATCCATTTTGTATTTTATGCAGCTGAACAGGTTTCTGAATGGAAAAAGGAGGCTTTTTCCTGCAGTCTGTATGCTTGGTGTGCTGTTTGATATTGTATATATTCAACAGTACCGGTTATCGTTTACTGGCATTCTGTTGGCTACGTCAATTGGAGTTGTTTGCTGCAGATATAACAGACAGAGAAAAGGTATCTATCTGCTGATAGGTTTTTGTGCATGTATAGTTATATTTAATTTTGATTTTATACAGGAAGCGCTTGTTTCATTATTGAGCGGAAGCGGAACTATGGAGGTTCGTATGGTCGGGCGCCAGTTGTATATGGAGCGAATTTTGCAAAATCCTTTTTTGGGTGGAGGATATATTGATTTTAACTGGGATAAATCGTTAGAAATGTCAGGGTATACACAGGGGATCTATTTAAGTGATAATGGAATTCTTGCATATATATTTATGTACGGTTTTCCGGGATTAATATGGTTCCTGTTTGTATGGGGGAAAACATTTTATTATTCTTTTCAAGTCCTGAAACGAAAAAATAATGTTTTTTATATAACGCTTATAATTTACTTGACAACAACGATATATAATGAATGTCACTGGTACTGGCAAAATGGTTTTATTCTTTTTGTTTTATTTTTATGCTTGTTACAGGTAGAATATAATGATATGAAATCGGCATCCTTTCTATATGGCCGTGATATTGAAAAAATGATAAAGGACGATAGATGATGGGAAAGAAAAAATCAATAAAAAAAAATATAGCAATGAGTACTCTGTTGACAACAGCAAACTTTGTTTTCCCATTAATCACATACAGCTATGTAGCGAGAGTGTTGACTCCTGTGGGAACCGGGAAGGTGGCATTTGTGCAGGCGATTCTGCAGTATTTTTCATATATTTCGATTGGCGGGATACCATCATACGGGCGCAGAGAATGTGCCAGAATACGGGATGATAAAAGGAAACTGTCACATTTGGTACAGGAATTGTTGTTAATTAACCTAGTACTGGTGGTAGTAGCGTATGTGGCATTATTTACTTCAATTATATTTGTACCAAAATTTCATCAGTATCGCAGCCTGTTTATTATTATGAGTATAAGCATTATGCTGGAAGCGATTGGTGTGGAATGGCTTTATCAGGCACTTGAAGAATATTCTTATATTACAATTCGCTCGCTGGTTTGTAAATGTGTCTATGTATTTTTGGTTTTTCTTCTAATTAGATCAGAGAAGGATTATCTCTGGTATGGTTTTTTGTCAATATTTGCTTCGTCAGCTTCTTTTATCTTCAATTTTGTAAATCTGAAGCAATATATATCATTTGAAAAAATGGAGTCATATGATTTTAGACAGCATTTTAAGCCGATTTGGACATTTTTTTTTGTTTTTATTGTGATTACGATTTATTCAAGTTTTGATATAGCAATGATAGGTTTTATAAGTACAGAGGCAGAAGTTGGGTTATATAGTTCTGCTTTAAAGATAAAGAGCATTCTGCTTTCTTTATCTACAGCAGTAACATCAGTATTAGTGCCTCGAATGGCATACTATTTTCAGAACCGGGAGAAGGAGCAGGCCAGAAAATTGATTGTAAATTCTATGAGAATTTCCATGTTGTTGGCTTTGCCATTATCTGTATATGTATATTTGTTTGCAGATAACATATTGTTGTTTGTGTGTGGCTCTGACTACATTATGGCAAAAAACACTTTGAGAGTATTGATGTTGTGTATTATTCCGCTTATATTGACAAATTTGTTTGGTAATCAGATTCTAATTCCAAATGGTCAGGAGCGTAGATACTCACAAAGTGTTTTTGTAGGTTTGTGGATTAATTTAATATTAAACATCCTAATGATTCCGATATGGGGTGCTTGTGGTGCGGCAATTGGAACACTGGTAACAGAATGCTGGAATGTGTATTGGATGAGCGGCGGAGCAAAAGAATACAGGATATTGTTATTGAAAAATATTCGCTTTATACAATATATAATGCCCTTAGTGATAGGCGGCGGATGCGCAGTAACTGTTGGAAAATATATTATGGAATTTTCAGTATTTTGGCAGTTATGCTTTACAACTCTTGTATTTTTTATTCCGTTTTATGTATTGTTATTACTTACAAAAGAACCGCTTTTAATAGAATTATTGATAAAGTGTTCTCAGCGGAAGAGTTTAAATCATTAGGGTGAGAGGAGAAAATTATAACAATGGGTTTAATAGAAAATTTTAAGAAAAATTGCAGAACTGTAGGGAAAAAGTATGCCGTCCGGCATATTTTATGGGATATTTTTGGTTTGGATGAGTATGGTGAACAACTGGATACCCTTTTTTATTTTTTAAATAAATATGTAGATATTAAAACACTTCCTCCTGCACATGGAAATTTGCGGGAGGTACAAATAGGGGATACATGGCTTCTGAAAATATTTCATGAAGTTTGTAAAAAGAATCATTTGACGTATTGGTTAGACTATGGAACTTTGTTGGGAGCATACAGGCATGGAGGTTTTATTCCATGGGATGATGATATGGATGTGGCAATGCCAAGAAAAGATTATGAGAGGGCTGTTAAATTTTTAGAACTGGAATTAAAACAATATGGTATTCAGGCAAAAGAAGAGTTAAATGAACCAATGGCAAGGATAGGTATTGGTTATAAACATAATAAAACAGGAATTTGGTTGGATATATTTCCCGTTGATGATATGAATTCTTCTGTACCAGCAGTGTCAGCGAAAATGGAAATGCGAAAAAAGATGATAAAATATAGAAAATATTATCTTAAAAAAAGATTTAAAATATCTCGAGAAGAAATGTTTTCCAGAAGAGATGAGATCATGCATTTGTCTGAGGGAGATCATAAAATTTGGTACCATGGACAAGAGTTTTGTATTTTTCAATCAATATATGATGAAAAGGATATTTTCCCACTGACAAAAGTATCTTTTGAGCAAATGGAATTTTGGGCGCCTAATAATATAGAAAAGTATTTAAAGCTGACTTATGGAGATTATATGAAATTTCCCCGAGGTAGGGTAGAACATCATCATTCGGAGTTGGGTCCATTGTCTGAATGGCATGTAAAGAGTAATACAGATATGTTTGTTATTCACAACGAATTAAAGAATATAATAGAGCTGATTTAAAATGTTAAAAAAATATTGTAGTAATATAACAGGAGGCGGAAACTAACCTCCGGTTATATTTATAGAATTCAGTACATTTAGATATTAAAGGAAGGTTGTTTTATTCCAAGCCAAGCGCTGTTATTGTTAAAGCGGTTGACTTTTCCATTAATTGTGGTATCTGATGTTGCTTGGCGCCATTGTGGTGGAGATAGTACCAAGTATTGCCAGGTTTGGTTCATCTGGTAGCCATGGAGCCATTAAGGTTCAAGAAATATCAAGTACGACCAAGCTGAAGCCATCCTGTCTGTCAGGATACTTTAGTATCTGATTTCATTAAGTTCTATCTGGATCCCTTTGCACTATCTAAAAGCACTTGGGATTATATTGTGCAGTTCTGATATCTCGATCTTTTCCAGACCGACTTCATTATGCAGGATTGCGACTCTGTCTTTGGACCAGAGCACCAGCTTCCTTCCTGTATCCTTGCCCCTGGCATTGGCACTTTTTATGATTTCTTTTCCCACATCTGGATGGTTGAGCAGAACAGTCTCTCTCGGAAAGATCATTTTTCCAAAATGAAACCTCCCAAAGGGAAAAAGAAAGGCGAAAAGACTCTCTGTAATTTTCCAGTGCCGCTTCCGAACGCCTTCCTTTACTGAAACGCTGGAGCCTGAAACCGCAAAATCCTTTCTGGATGGTCTTAAACTCTACAGACAGCAGTTTCTTGATAAATCCACAGGACACGGCCTCATCAATCCAACGCATCTTTCCCTTGCCGGGGACGGCGCTCCATCCGTGCCGCCGCACAGTAGCGTAAAAGCGGTTCTGCAATTGTTTGCAAGCAAGGCTGTCGTTCCTGTAACTCAAATCGCAGGCAGGGCTGTTTCTGTGAACATCACTCTTCCCCTGCCAAATATGGCAGGATAGTATACATTTATACCAGTGACAACCCAAGATTGTTCAACATACCGCCAAGAAACGGAAAAGCATGGGAAAAGGAATAAGACAGAAGGACTTCTGCGGAACGCTCAATAAGCGCAAGAAAGAGGATCATAAATTAAAAGACAGCAGACACCGCTCTACGAAGATGTGGTACTGCTGCTTCTGCGGCATGATGATGTTATGACATCTCGATGATTGGGAAATGTTATCAACCAATGCGTTTCAAGAATCATTATCAGGATTTGTTGCCTGATAATGATATCTTGATCCATGGTATAAGATTTTTCAAGGCACAGTACCCGCTATGACCAATGTTTATGTCCATTTTTCTCTAATTTCTTTTCCTGTACGATATTCAGTTGTTAATTTTCAGGTGTTATCTCATTCTTTGAGATTCCGAGAAGTTATGAATTATACCAATTATCTGAATAAGTATACATGGAAGCCGCCCTAAAGGCAAACAGATTTGTAAAATTGACATAGATAATACGGAATGTTATACTGAGTTGACAACAGAGAACAGAGGAGGAAGGCAGAAATATTATGTGTACAAAAAGCGCAATTTGGCGGTGGGAAATATTGGTGATGGGCATATACTTGGCTGTGTTTCAATTTTTTATAGCTCCAATAGAAGCTTTTGCTGCTGAAACAGTGATAGAAGAGGGGATAATGGAAGAGGAGATTTCCGAAACACCCGATGAACAGGAAAATGTGACGGTTGCAGTAATAGACACTGTAATACTTGAACCTGAGGAAATGGAGCTGAAGATCAGTGAGTCTATGGTATTGACAGCAACAGCCTACAGTGAAAACAATGAAGTAAAAGACGTTGCTTTTGAATGGAACAGCAGTGCACCGGACATTGTAGAAGCAGACAGCACAGGAAAGATTACTGCAAAGGCGTCGGGTCAGGCGATTATTACAGTTTGTAGTGGAGAGATATATGATGAGTGTGCAGTAAATGTGGTTTCTTCTGCTGACAATATTGAACCTGATGCTGAGAGTCCGGAAACAGAAAAAGAAGAGGGTAGTCTGCCGATGATGGAAACATGGCCGGAAGATGAGGAAGGGGAAATTGCGCCGGAATGGGCTGACGATCATGCGGCAGTAACAGAGGCAGATGAAAAGGGGATATATACGGTTGAGGAGACCGGTCAAGTGATGGCAAGTGAGCCAGTGTTGTATTCTGGTTGGCAAGAAAAGAGTGGGATATGGTATTATTATGATGCAGGTGGGCGCCAGACTACAGGCTGGCAGAAGGTGAATAACATCTGGTATTATCTGGACGGAAGCGGAGCAATGCAGACGGGCTGGCAGAAGGTGAACGGTATCTGGTATTATCTGAACGGAAGCGGAGCAATGCAGACGGGCTGGCAGAAGGTGAACGGTATCTGGTATTATCTGAACGGAAGCGGGGTAATGCAGACGGGCTGGCAGAAGATGAACGGTATCTGGTATTACATGAACGGAAGCGGAGCGATGCAGACAGGCTGGCAGAAGGTGAACGGTATCTGGTATTACATGAACGGAAGAGGGGCGATGCAGACAGGCTGGCAGAAGGTGAATAATATCTGGTACTATCTGAACGGAAGAGGAGAGATGCAGACAGGCTGGCAGAAGGTGAACAGTATCTGGTACTATCTGAACGGAAGAGGAGAGATGCAGACAGGCTGGCAGAAGGTGAACAGTATCTGGTATTACATGAACGGAAGAGGAGAGATGCAGACAGGCTGGCAGAAGG
>ERZ778516.2412-NODE-2412-length-12572-cov-4.477830_pt1 | contig 12572 bp, 10 predicted proteins | sample MGYA00510342_ERZ778516 | MGnify/ENA primary metagenome ERZ778516 (study PRJEB29527, sample SAMN07138961) | mouse gut metagenome | material: feces | host: mouse | place: China:Nanjing | collected 2016-01-25 ...
ATTTAACTGCTCTTTTACGATTTCTGCGATTTTTTCCAGCATGATTTTCATTCTCCTTATTTTCGGAATATTGTTTGAAAGTCAAATTGTTTGATTATCAAAATATTTGGCTCTCAAAGCATCATAGTACGGATGGGAAAATTTGTCAAGAATATTTTCATGTCCGCATAAAACCATTTTGCAAATATAATCTTTTATTGTTGACTTTTTTAAACAATAGGGTATATACTTTGTATTGCAGAATAACCGAGCCAAAAAATCAGAAAACAAACAGAAAAAAACAGGAAGGAGACAGAATCATGAAGAAAAGCATTTCATGTGCTGTCATCTGTGCAGCAGCATTCGGAGCAGGCGTGCTGATATGCCCGGCTCCAGCATCAGGCACCGCGCATGATATCACAGCTATTTCCAGACAGGCAGGCGCACCGGAACAAAACGGGCTTGTCCGGGAAGACGGGTACTGCCGTTATTACGAAGACGGACAGCCCGTGACAGAAGAATGGATAACCGACGGGAGCCAGACCTATTATTTTGGCAAAGACGGGAACGCAGCCGTGCAAAAATGCCGCATTGACGGAGATTATTATGTATTCAGCCAGGAAGGATGGCTGGTACAGCCGTCTTCCAGAAAAATCGTCAGAGTGGAATCCGCAGACGGTACAATAAAAAAGTACTACACAGACACCGACGGAAAAGCTCTCAGCGGCTGGTCTGACGATAAGAACTTTTATTTTGACAAAACCGGGGAAATGGCCACCGGCATTACCGTGTTAAATGGCAGATTCTTCTATTTCAATGCAGGCGGCAGGTATAACAAAGAAAAAACCGCTAAAATACGCAAAGCCGCAAAATATGAAGCACCGTTTGCCAATCTGAAAAAATATATCGGAAAACCAGTACGTACACAGTATCAGTCCAGCTGCTACGGTAAAGGAAAGGACGGCATCCTGTCCTATAACGGCTATACCGTCTATACCTTTAAGCCGGACAGCGGCGCTGAGATTTTTATGGGAGCAGAATAGGAGGCTTAATACCATGCATTCAAAAAACAGATTCAAAAACCTGAAAAAAATTACCGCGTTTATACTGGCCGTCTGCATCATGGCCGGCCTTGCAGCAGCTTTTCCTGCACAGCCTGCTGCAGCGGCTTCCACAGGGGAAAAGCTGAAGGAAGCGGCAGAAAAAATAGTAAGCAGGCAGGTAAAGGCAGACGACAGTGCGAAAAAGAAGCTGAAAAAGCTTTTTGCCTATACCGAAACAGCGTTTGATTATGGACGCAAAACCGGATTTGAAGCATACAGCGGCTGGGAAAAGGACTATGCGCTGGAAATGCTGGAAGGCGGAAAAGGCAGCTGCTACCATTATGCCGCAGCTTATGCATTTCTGGCCAAAAAAGCAACGGGTTACCGTGTCCGCATCGGCGTCGGACAGACAAACGGGTTCAGCGGCAGACTGCAGCAGCATGCGTGGACAGAGATTAAAATTAAAGGAATATGGTATGTCTGCGATACCAATCTGGATAAATATGCAGCAGATTCTTCCATGAAATATTTCCTGAAAAAAAGAAGCAGCCTGAAAAACACCTATCATAACTTTGAAGATGCCACCTATTATAATGCTGCATTTTAATTATGGCAGCCAGCAAACAGATGAGGAGAATCACCCATGGTTTTCAGTTCCCTTGTATTTATCAGCGTATTTCTTCCGGCCGTCCTGCTGCTGTACTGGCTGCTGCCGTCGGCTGCGGGAAGAAATATCCTGCTGCTGGCAGCCAGCCTTTTCTTTTATGCATATGGTGAACCGTACTATGTCTTTCTGATGGCTGCGTCAGCATTTTTTCATTATGCCTGTGCCCTGTGGATAGAACGTCACAGGGCGCAGGGCAGGATTATCGTAACGGCCGCTGTCATGGGAAATCTTGTGCTGCTGTGCATATTCAAATACGGCGCGCTCCTTGGACAGCTCGGGATTCCCGTTCCCAGAGCGGTGCTTCCGGCCGGCATTTCTTTTTTTACATTTCAGGCAATGTCCTACGTCATCGATGTATACCGCAGGGAAGTGCGTCCGCAGAAAAATTTTCTGTATGTCCTGCTGTACATTTCTTTGTTCCCGCAGCTGATTGCAGGGCCGATTGTCAAATACCACGATGTGGAACAGGAGCTGGACAGCCGCAGCCTTTGCATGGAAGATGCCGCCAGGGGAATCCGCAGGTTTATCGCCGGCATGGGAAAAAAGGTGCTGATTGCCAATTATATGGGAGAAATCGCAGATGCCCTGTTTGCAGCGCCCATGGCGCAGATAAACATGGCCGGTGCATGGCTGGGCGCTGCGGCCTATATGCTCCAGATATATTTTGATTTCAGCGGCTACAGCGATATGGCAATCGGCATGGGGCATATGTTCGGCTTTCATTTCCGGGAAAATTTCCGCTATCCATACGGCGCAGCTTCTATCCGGGAATTCTGGCGCAGGTGGCATATTTCCTTATCCGGCTGGTTCCGGGAATACCTGTACATACCGCTGGGCGGCAGCCGGAAAGGACGGGCCAGAACCTGTATCAACAAATTTATTGTCTTTGCCTGCACCGGCATATGGCATGGCGCGAACGTCACATTTCTGTTCTGGGGCCTGTTCCATGGATGCCTGCTGATGCTGGAAGAATACCTTCCGTTCTTTCAAAAAGAACACCACGGATGGAAAAAAGCTGCCGGGCATATTTATGTCATTGTGGCTGTAATGACCGGATTCGTATTTTTCCGGGCAGAAAGCATGCAGCAGGGAGCAGCCTGGATAATAAAAATGTTCACGGGCCCTGCGTCCGGCGATGCTGCCACACAGCTTGTGCTTTCGCAGCTGACCCCGGTTCACCTGGCAGCGTTTGCAGCAGGAATCCCTGCATCCATGCCATTTATGGAATCCATCGGAAAATCACAAAAAATGCAGAAAGCACTGTGGGCATCCTCCCTTGTACTGCTGCTTGCATGCATGCTGAACCTTGCGGGCGGTACCTATAACCCGTTTATTTACTTCCGGTTTTAACAGACTGCTTATCTGTAAAACAAACATACTGTAACGATATTATTAAAATGACGCAAAAAAATAACATTACAAAGAATAACATTATAAAAAATAACACGGTAAAAGATAAAGGATAAAAATGATTATGGCAGATAACCAATCGAGGCTGCACAAAGCGGCAGAAAGAAAGGCCCTGCTTTCCCTGTCAGCTATTCTGGCAGCAGCAGCTATGTTCTGTGGCACGACTCTGAATGCCGCCGGCGCAGAGCTGGGCGTGCTGCCCGGCACCATCCCGCAGGAAACACAGACGCCGGATGCCGGCAGAGAAACGGCTCCCATGCCTGACAGCGGCCCGCAGCCAGCCCTGATTCCCGCAGAAGAACACGCTCTGGAAAAAGCAGCCCTCTCCCCGCCACTGTACGGCTGGCAGGAATATGACGGGCAGAAATATTATTATCATCCAAAAACCGGGGAAATGGCAGCCGGATGGCAGGTGATTGACGGAAATACCTATTACTTTGACCCGGCGTCCAGGGAAATGGCAGCCGGGTGGCTTGAGCTTGACGGCGAATACTATTATTTTGAGCCTGATACCGGAGAAATGTGCACCGGGTGGCAGGAAATTGACGGTGTGTATTCTTATTTTGAGCCTGATACCGGTGCACGCGCCAGCGGTCTGCTTGAGCTTGACGGCGAATACTATTATTTTGAGCCTGATACCGGAGAAATGTGCACCGGGTGGCATGAAACCGAAGCGGGACGGCGCTATTTTGTCAAAAAAACCGGGCGCATGGCATCCGGCTGGCTGAAAATCAGCGGGAAAAAGTATTATTTTTCGCCCGAAGACGGCGAGCCGCTGACAGGGGCACAGGAAATTGGCGGGAAGCACTATATCTTTAACAGCAAAGGCCAGCTGGCTCAGTCAGATGGAATCAGCCTGGTCGCTGCCGGCGGCCGCTATTACTGCGCAGACAAAAACGGGCATGCAGCATCCGGCTGGCATCTGATAAAAGGAAAGCTCTACTACGCTTCCAAAACCGGAAAAGCCAAAACCAGCACCACTTACCAGGGTATTGCCTTTGGCAGCAGGGGTGCTGCAAAAAACAGCATCACGGCCCGCTCAAAAATCAAAGCCATGCAGGTCTTTGTTTCTATTACCAATGAGAACATGACCAAAAGCCAGAAGCTGGCTGCATGCTGGGACTATATCATCAGCGGCAGCTTCCGCTATGCGGCAAAATATCCAAACCTCCAGTCTTCCGGCTGGCAGAGAAAAACCGCCTATGAAATGCTGACCTCACATTCCGGCAACTGCTACAGCTTTGCCTGCGCATTTGCGGCACTGGCCAGCGAAGCCGGCTATCAGCCCTATGTTATCTGCGGCCGGGTACGCGGTTCCAGGGACCGGGCAGCAGATGGCTATACACGGCATGCATGGGTGCAGATTAACGGACTGCACTACGACCCGGAAGCACAGTATGCCGGATGGCACAGGGGAATCTTCCAAAGCAGCCGCTATCCGGCTGCACATACGATTCAGATGACGACTGCATATTAAAACTGCTGTCAGGAAACATTCAGGAGTACCAAGCATGAAAAAGAACACTTCTATTTATATTGCGCTGTTTCTTATTATATGCCTGTTTCCGTCCGCCGGGCTGCTGTTTGCCGGCATAGATAAAAACGCAGGCGAAAGCTGGGAAAACCAGGAACTGGCACCGGCACCGCAGCTGGCCGCAGATAACAGGCTGAACCCGAATTTTTTAAAGGATGCCGGGACGTGGTTCGAAGACCATTTCGCATTCCGGGACGAAGCCATCACCGCCTATGCGCTGCTTTTGGAAAAAGGCTTCGGCGTATCGGCACAGGAACGCGTCATTACCGGAAAAGACGGCTGGCTGTTTTACAAAGACTCGCTGGCTGATTTTCAGGGAACAGCACCAATGAGTGAACGGCAGCTGTTTGATACGGCACATTCCCTGGCAATGATTCAGGAATATGCCCGCCAGCATGGCGCAGCATTTGCCTTTGCAGCCGCACCGAATAAAAATTCCCTGTACGGGACATACATGCCTGATTATTACCAGCCGTCCCGCCAGGATAACAGCAACCTGAAACGGCTGAAAAAATACCTTCTGGAAGAACAGGTTGCCTATATTGACCTGTATGAATATTTTCAAAAGGACGGACGCGTGCTGTATCACAAAACGGATTCGCACTGGAACAATGAAGGCGCGGCACTGGCTGCGGGCCAGATACTGGACGGCCTTGGCAGAGAGCATGCATCCTATGAGGAACGTCCCCGCACCGTCCGGGCGGATTTTCAGGGAGACCTGGCCGCGATGCTGTACCCGGCTGCGTCCTTTCTGGAAGAAAATATTTATTATGACCCCGGGCCGCAGTTTTCCTATTGTGAAGATATCGAAAGTAATTTTGCTCCCAAAATAAACACCATTTCAAACGGAAGCGGAAATCTGGTCATGTACCGGGATTCCTTTGGAAATGCACTGCTGCCGTTTCTGGCAGAAGCATTTGAACATGCTTATTTTTCCCGCGCACTGCCTTACCGGCTGCAGGAGCTTGCAGAACACGAAGCAGATGCGCTCATTATTGAACGTGCAGAGCGCTTCCTGCCAGATATGGCACAGCAGGCTCCCGCAATGGAAGCACCTGCGGTGGACAGGGAATCTGCCCTGTCAGGAACGCTGGTAAAGACAGGCAGCCTGAAAAAGGAGCCGCAGGGTGAATGGACGCAGATTACCGGAACCCTTCCGCTGGATATGCTGCAAACCCGTTCCCGGATATATATTCTGTTAAACGGGGAAAACTGCTACGAGGCATTTCCGGTTTCCCTGCCTGACGGACAGGAAGGGTTTTCCCTGCTGGTCCAGACAGAAATACTGCAAAAGCAGCCTGTCATAGAAGCCTATATCTCAGAACAGCCCGCCCAGGCTGCCCGCCAGGAACCGTCAGAACAAACGGACACCCAGCCACCCGGGGAGCATGACGGAAAAAAGGCCGAAATCCGGCGGGAAGATTACCCGGACTGCGACGGCAGCGGACACGGCTACCGCGAGATTTATTATTCAGACGGCAGCGTCGTCATTGAAGAATATTAAAGAATATTAAAAAAAAGCACCGCAGCCAGGAAGCTGCCCGCACGGCGGTTATGGAAAACGAACCGGGCGGGCAGCCTTTTTACTACTTATCCAGTACAATATCCGTAATCACAAAGGAGCTTCCCTTTTTCTTCAAATCCGCATGAAACAAGCGGACGGTCACATCGTCTTCTGCCCCGCCCCAGTATGCCGTAATCTTTATCCGGGCCGTATAAACACTGCCTTTTTTCGCAAATCCCGTATAGTTACGGCTTACATACCAGTCTCCCCAGTCTGAAAAATTCATCAGGACATATTTCCCATCCGGGGAAAGCGGATAATTGCAAAAGTCAGAACCGCCGCTGCTGTCCGCAAATGTAAGCTTGAACGAATTGCCAAATAACTGCTTCCCCTTTTTCTTTACTGCCTCTTTTACGGAATCCGTATACCGGAACACGCCCCCATACGGCCGGTACTTTTCCATCAGTGCGCTGTCGCTGCTGTACTGGCTGAATACGTTATCCTTATATGCCACATTATGGAACGCAATATCTGTCTTCATTCCTGCATGAAATTTAAAATCACCCTGCTTTGACAGCGGGATATTGCAGTAGCCTTCTATGTAATTCAGAATACTGCCATCGAGCAGCCTGCGGATTTTCTTTTTCTCACCGGAAGACACGCTGGCAGCTTCTGCGGATATCACAGCCCGCGGCACGGCAGCGGACAGAACCGCCAGAATACACAGCACTGCCAGGACACCCCTTTTTATCTTGCCATATCCTGTTTTCATTTCGTCATCCTCCCATCCCATTCTCTAATCTAATTATATCCCTTATTGTTTAATAAAGTCAACAAAAAGATAAATCCCGGATGGACGGAAATAGACGGAAAACGTTAAGAAAGTGATTCAGGAGTGAGCAAATCCCATTCGCGAAGCGAATTTAAGATGGATTTGCGAAGGTTACTGGTCACAGAGTGAACAGTAACTAAGAAAATGAGTCCTGCTCTTACGAATGATACAGGCTGATGCATTCGTCAATGATGTTTTCAATAATCCTGACCTCGCTGGCTGTCAGCTTTCCCAGCTTTTCAGACAGCAGCAGGCTGTCCTTGTCAATAATATCCCCCGTCAGCAGGTAATCGGTACTGACCCCCAGTACTGCCGCAATCTTCATCAGGTTTTCCGGCCTCATGGCCCGCTTGCCGGATTCTGCATAGGAGACAAACTGCGTCGTCAGGTCACTCTGCTCTGCCAGTGCTTCCTGTGTCAGCCCGAGCTTCTTGCGGCGCTCCATAATCCTCTGTCCTACTTCATTTAAATACAGCTTTACATCCAACATAGTAATCACCATTTCCTTTCCATTTGTTAAAGTTTATCAACAGTTGCGAGGATTAATAATAGTTTATTGTTGATGCAATTCAACAAATGTTGTGATTTTCCGGTCATGCCAGCTGTTTTCATCTGCGGGCAGATATGTTACGATATATCTGAACAGGTTTCCCGCCCTGGAATGTGCGCCTGCCCTGCAAAAGCCTGTCACCCGGCCAGCTTTTTTCTATCATCAGAGCCTGAAATGTTATGGTGGACGTATCATAACAAAGGAGGTTTATGAATTATGAACAGACAAATGACAAAGACAGTGACAGAGCCAGAAAACTGCAGGAGACCTATAAGGGCATACCGGATTGAATTCGGGAGCGATGATTACCTGTATTCCGTTTCCTTCAAAGCCGCGGCTGCCGGATTACAGATTCACCGGATGCTGGATGCCGCACGCGGCAGGCTGTACAAAAATCTGCAGGAATCCGTCCAGTCCTGCCTGGAAGCAGGCTGCACGGAATATTCCGATTTTACTTCCAACGCAGCCCGCCTGGAACATGACACCGTAATGGCGTCCGCAGCCCGCCTGCTTCATGGCAGTTCGTGCGGCAGCATGGACCGGCTTGCCGGCGGAGCCGATGAATACTACAGCATTATGGACCACCAGCGGCGGATGAATGAAAACTGCGGCGAAGGCTGCTATTATGCCGTGTCCCGGACCATTTCCGGGCAAAACGGCTTATCGGAATACCGCGTCATCGGCCAGATATTCCAGTACGATATCCGAAGCGGCAGGGAACAGTCTTTTTTTGCCATCCGCAAAAACGAAGGCAGCCGCCAGCTGCACACACTGGAACATGCAGCCGGATGCCCGGTACTTTCCCCGTTCGGCTGCGTGGACATGGCTGGGCTTCTGATGAATATCCGTTCCGTTACAACCAAAGAACAGGCCGCCAGAATTGCCAACCGCTAAACACCCTGAAAGGAAAATGCAAATGAAGTTATACGTGTTATATTTCAGCCCCTCGGGCGGTACAAAAAAAGTTTCCGGGCTTATCTGCTCCGCATGGGACTGCCAGAAGGAATATATCAGCCTGCCGGATATTCCGAAACGGATGCCCAAAACCGCCAGGCCGGCAGTATAAAAATCCTGCCGCCGCGCCCTGGCAGATTACACTTTTAATTTAGATACATCTGCCGTATTCAGCAGACCCGATGCAAAATACTGCCAGAAATTATACCGCTGAAACAATATTTTACATGCTTCCTGATTTCGGGGCGTGTCTTAAAATGCTTTCGCAAGACACGCTCCGGTGCGGCAGCCGTATTCCCATACACGTTCCGGAATCCAGCCAGAAACCCGTCTGTAATCCCCTGTAAATCCCTTAGTTACAAAAAAATAAATTATTACAGTTTGTATTGTTGACTTTTTTCAACAAAGAGGTATATACTTTGAATGCAGGCATGAAACGAATCCTGGCAGTGCTGTCCGTCATATCCTGTTCAGCAGCCGCCATATTAAGCCCCGCAGAACACGTACTGGCACAGGACTATACTGCCGGTACCAGTCCGGCAGACGCAGATATCAGCGGCCAGCAGCCGTACACACCCGTCCCGGAAAATCCAGCCTGGCAGCTGCCAGTAAATGAAGCCATTTCCGGCGGACAGGAATCTGCAGACGGAAGCTATCCGGGACAGGCTTTGGACAGCAGCCAGCCCGAAGCAGAACCGGATGAAAGCACGGATGTACCGGATGAAGAAACGATAACGCTTACCGTCACAGCCAGCCTTGCAAAAGACGGAACATCTGCAAAAATCAGCTGGAAAAAAACGGGAACCGGGGAGGTTTCTTCCTATCTGGTACAGCGCAGCACCAGCCGGGACGGGAAGTATAAAACGATTGCACGCCTGGCGTCAGGAAAAAGCTATACCGACCAGACAGTCACAGGCGCAAAGCACTTCTATTACCGGATAGCCGCAAAAGCAGAAAGCGGGAAGCTGTATTACAGCAGGTCATACCCGTTCCAATGCCCGTTAGAACCGCTGCCGGGCGTGAAGCTGGTACGGTATTCAACGGATTCGGTTAAAGTGATGTGGGATAAGAGCAAAAACAAAAAAGCGGTCTGGTATAAGGTGTACTATGCAAAAAGCAAATCCGGCAGATACAGGCTGGCGGGCGTAACCCAAAATAACTGGTACCGTGTAAAAAAACTGAAAAACGGCCAGAATTATTATTTTGGCGTAAAAGCATGCACCGCAAAGAACGCATCCGGGTATGACAGCCAGCTTTCGAAGCCTGCAAAAATGAAGACAAGGCCATACGAGCGCATGACGATTTTTGCAGGGGATTCCATTACTGCCGGGCTGACCGCCTACGGTGTCCTGGATGAAATCGCAATCGGCAGGAAAAAAAGTGTCGTGGCCGCAATCGGGTTAAATACGATTACCTTCCGTACCAGGAAAGCCTTTCACGGGAAATCCGCCACTGAAAGCATTGTGGCATCCAGGCCTTACCGGGTATACATCATGCTCGGCGACAACGATATCCATTTCCGGAACAAAAACGACCTGATTGACGGTTACCGGGAAATTGTGCGCGCCATCCAGGCAGGCACCCCGGACACCGACATTGTCATACTGGCCGCATCCCCTGTCACGGCAGCCGAAGTGTCAAGAAGGCGGGGATTTGCGCAGATTCCGGCCTACAATCAGGCGCTCTCGGCACTGGCAGCAGAAATGGGCGTGAAATATTACGACTGCACCGGTTTTTTAAAGGATTCCACCGGCTGGCTGAAAAGCGCTTATAATGCCGGAGACGGCGTGCACTGGAAGGCTGCGGCATACCACGAATATGCAAAACGCCTGACTGTATATGACAAGTCGCTGGATTAGCGGCTGACACTGCAAACTAATTCGATTGAGGAGGAAAATCATCATGAAAACAGAACTAAAACTTGAGAAAAAATGGCTGTACCGGATGCAGAAAGCAGCGTGCTGCCTGCTTGCGTTTGCCTGCTGCATGCTGGCACTGGGGCAGGCACCTGTGGCGGCAGCTGCAAAGGTAACTGCGAAATCCCTGTGCAAGGCAGCCCTGGATGCCACGGGCGGCAGCAGCCAGTTAAAATCCCAGAGCACCAATCCAGAAGACTGCCCGATTTTTACAGTTGCACAGTCCGAAAAAATATCTTCCATTGCGTACTTATGCGATGATAAGGAAATTTACAGCATCTGTGTCGCAAAAGCAGCCAAAAAATCCGATGCATCCGATTTACTCAAGAGCATAAAGGCGTACAAAAAGAACAACAGCAGCAGCGATTACCTGAGCGATTATTCAAAAACCGAACAAAGCGTGTTTCAAAACGCAGTATACGGGAAAAAAGGAGCGTATGTATGGTACATTGCCATGTCTCCCAAAAAAGATGTGAACAAAAAAGGGCAGGACGCACTGAAAAAGCAGCTCTGACAGAAAAGGGGAATCGAAGGATATGAAAAAGCCAGATGCAGGAAAATGGAAAGCCGTTATCCTGACAGCCATGCTTTTGCTGCTGCCTGCAGCGCAGGCGGATGCCGCAGGCATGCCTGAAAGCGGAATTCAGGACTATATACAAAACCCCGGGCAGGAAGCTGACAGCTTTGCCGGGCATACGGAAAACAATGAAACCGAAGCTGGCGGACACCAGGCGGAATATACCGACAGCCAGGGCATTATCTATCATCTGGACGGAAATGCCTGCTGCGTGTCCGGCTATACAGAAAACCTCCCGGACTCTGCCACAATCCCGGAGCAGCTGGTTACCGAAAACGGCATTTATTCCGTAAAAGGCATTCAGCAGCAGGCATTTACAGCATGCAGCCAGCTGAAAAAAATAGAAATCCCAAACAGTGTAACCGATATCGCCAAAGGCGTATTTTCCGAATGCCGGAATCTATCCTCCATATCGGTGATTCCAGCAGAATACCGCATACAGAAAAACGGAAAAACAGCCGTTGCAGATATCCGCATAAACAGCGTCCTGCTGGGGGAAGCAGAAAATGTGCGCCTGAAAATCCATAAAAGCCTGGCCGCAGAAGCAGCTGCACAAAAAGGAACCAGCCAGATTACCATTTCGATACGCGCAGACGGAAGCGGCACGCAGCAGGCTTCACCGGAGCAGGCAGTGTTTGATGCCGATGCAGCAAAAGTACTTTCCAAAAGCGGCAAAGCATTGAAAATAAAGCTTATCAGCACCAGCGGGGATGCATCTTATATCATGCTGGATAAAAACAGCCTGAAACAGGTACGCGGGAGCCTGAAGCTAAAGCTCCAAAAACAAAAAGCCGCCAGTGCATCCGGCGTTTTCCGGACAGACCTTCAAAAAGCCCTGAAAAAAAACGGAATTTCCGAAAAGAACGTCCTTATCTGCCAGACAGCGCTTGCAGGCATGAAAAATACAGGCACCGGCCTTGTACTTCCTGTAAATAAAGCCCTGCGTGAAAGCAGTGCTGTATATGTATACCGTTATTCCAAAAACAGGCGGGACTTTCTTACCATTTTGTACCACCCGGCATCTGTCAGCAGCCAGGGAAACCTGAGGCTTTCCCTGAACAAAGGCGGCATTTACATCTTATCGGCAAAGCCGCTGCGCTACCTGTGCAGGAAGCTGGCAAATACAATGGTAACAGAATCCGGCAGCACATATTACATCGACAAAAACGGACAGGCCGTCTGCGGGTGGAAAAAGCTGGGCGAAAGCTATTACTATTTCGACCGGGAAACCGGAAAAATGGCATCCGGCCGCATAATAGACGGCATCCGGCTTGAGAAAAACGGACAGGCAGAAGGCTCCAGCGCAAATATCCAGAAAATCCAGACCATGATAAAAGCCCGCAGCATCGTATTGCAGGTTACAGACCCGCAGGATTCACTGGAAGAAAAGATGAAAAAGTGCTTTTTATGGGTCTTTCAGTTCCCTTACAGGCGCTACCGGAGACTGAACCCCATTTACCGGCAGGCGGGATGGGAAGTCACATTTGCAAATGACATCTTTGACCGGCATCAGGGCTGCTGCGTTTCCGAAGCATCGGCGACTGCATTTTTATTCCACGAATGCGGCTGCAAAACCGTATATGTAGCTGCCGATACCGGCCACGCC
>ERZ778516.2416-NODE-2416-length-12552-cov-6.094423_pt1 | contig 12552 bp, 15 predicted proteins | sample MGYA00510342_ERZ778516 | MGnify/ENA primary metagenome ERZ778516 (study PRJEB29527, sample SAMN07138961) | mouse gut metagenome | material: feces | host: mouse | place: China:Nanjing | collected 2016-01-25 ...
CCGACACGTCAACAATCTGGGAGAGCTCCCCGATCGCCATGTCGTTATATTCTGCGCCTCCTTTTTCGGCGGTGGCCTCCACGTCCACGGTGAGGGCCCCGGCGTATAGCACGACGGTGGCGTCTGTCAGGAAGTAGTGAACGAAGTCGCCAGTCACCCGGAGCCCGGCCGGTATGATGATATTCGACGCCATGGGCTCGGTGATCCCGAAGCGCAGCGTCGTGGTGGCGTAGGTCGGATTGAGGCGCGGCGTGTCCCGGTTTTCGCCCAGCGCGTCCAGAACGGAGCCGCGGGCATACCGGAGCATTTTCTGGCGGCAGGCGTCGTTTACGCTGTTATAGACAGAAACGATCACCTGCGCCAGAGACTCGCCGAAGATCCGGCGCTCGTCGCCGGGGTATAGCGGCTCCCGGACTCCGTTTTCCAGATCGCCCAGTATGGTGTCGTACACTTTCCCGGCGTCCGTTTCAATAAATTTGAGATCGCTCACTTGTCCGTTTCCTCCTTTCTTCTGGTTATATCCACAATGGTGTCAAAGTCGCCGCTCCGTGCTTCGGCGTCGGCAGCGACGGCCTCGCCGTCCACCCGTGGCTCATAGGTTTGCAGCAGCCACTCCACGTCTGCGGCCGCTTCGTCTGCGGTGTCCGGCTGGTCGATCAGGGCACCGTCCCGGCCCCTGATCCGGTCGTATGATACCTCGCCCCGCGTGATTTTCAGCAGATTGGTGGCGCATACCTCCGGGCGGCCGTTTCCTTTTGCTCTCATGGCCTCCCTCCTTTACACGAGCGTGACTTCGCTCAAAAATACCCAGCTGTTGATCCCGTCAGGGTGGCCGAGCAGTACCTTGTTCTGGCTTTCCTTGATCTGGCTCACCTTATGGCTGCGCTCTTTTACCCAGCCGGGGATTGTCTGGCCGGTTGCATATTTCTGGCCGGTGGGCCTTACATAGCAGCCGACGGTGATTGTTTTCGCCTCTGCCTTTGCCACGGCTTTGTTCTCGGTCTTTTTTGCAGACTTGGCCGAGGTGCTGGCTCCCACTTTCAGAGCCGAGGTGCTCACCTTCACGCTGGTGGTGTCCGGATCGTACTCCTTAAACTCGAAGGATAGCGTCGCCAGCCTCATGCGTCCGAAGTCGTCGAGCTTGACATTGTTCACGCTTACCTTGCGGAGCTGGAGCTTCGGGCCCAGCTTTTTGCCGCCCAGATAAAAATAATTTACTTTTGTAACGAGCTTTTTCCAGCTCTCAATTTCGGCCCTCACGTCCACGCCTGCGCCGCTGTGCAGCACGGTGGTGAAACTGAGGGGGAAAAGGTCGGTGCCGCGCTCGTTGGTGGTTTTCTTTTCCTCTGTGCTGGTGTTGTTGTCTGCTACCTGCGAATAAGAAAAGGCCAGCCCCTCCAGAGCGACGACTTTCTGCGGTGTTACGGCCCATGTTTTCGGGCCCCATTTTGCCATTGTCGCCATGCGATCCCTCCTTTTAGTTCGGCCCGCTGGTTTCCCCATGCACGCCGGTGTGGGTGTGCTTTCTCAGGCTTATGCCTGCGGCCATCACGTCGCCGTCTGGTACGGCTGCGGTTATGGTTCCGGCCGTCAGCTTCGGCAGATACTCGCCCCACTCTCCGTCAGCGCGTCCGAGCAGCAGCCCGGTGGAGTCGTCAAAAACGACGTACACCACGGCCGTGCCCTTCTGGAGCTTCCCGGTGTCACCACGGAGGTGCCACGGGATCACGATCTTGGCGGTCGGCTTTGCGCCTGCGTCAGAAGGCACCACGCGGGCGGTGTTTCCCTCAATGCCCGCGATCGTCCCTTTGTTTATTTGTCCCATTTAATAGCCCTCCAGTAGATCCCTGAAATAAACGGTTGACTTGTTCCCCACGAAGTCGTGCCGGACTTTATGCACAAATACGGTGCCGTCCCACATGTCTGCCTTCGCGGTGCTGATTGTCACCAGACTGGCCGCAGCGTAGCCCGTCATTAGAGCTTTGGAGAATTGCCCCGTCCTGCCGTACTTATTGGCATTTCTGAGCAGCCCCTTGGCGAAGCGGGCCGCCTCGGCGTTGCTGGTGGCTTTGATTGCGATTTCCGGTCGCAGCACGGCGCTGTTTGAAGCGTCGGCCACGAATTTGCCGGAGAAGCTGCCGCTTGCGATCTCGCAGGATCCGTACATGGCTTCGCGGTCGTCCGCATACTGGAAAACGCCGTTTTCGTCAATCTCCAGACTTCCCGCCGGTGCCTGCCCCTCAATGTATTGCTCATTGTAGGCCAGCAGGGCCCCGTCAAATATGAGCATTTGGCAGCCCTCCAGCGTGCAGAGGCGGGAAAAGAGGGCGAAGTCGCTCTCGTTTTCCTGCTGTATGTACGGGTATAGCTGATCCTCGCAGCCGTAGTTTTTGAAGTCGAGGCCGTGGCCTGCGGCAAATTCATTTGCCAGCTGTAAAAAGCGCACGCCCTCCCAGCTTTTGGACTTTCGGATCTTGCCGGTCTTTGGCATTGACATGGCCCGGATCGTGAAAAGCCCGTTTTCGGGTTTCATGGAGTGTATGAACATTTTCCCGGTGTCGCTCGCGCCTTCCTTGAAGCGCACCGTGTCACCGGCTGCCGGTTGCCATTTGCTCCACACGCCCTTGGTGTCATTGAAACGGATCACGAGCGTGTCGGCTTGCTTTTCTGCGAACATTTCATGCACGCAGTAGTTCACCGACACGTCGCTGTATATGTCCGTCCCGTTGTAAAAAAAATTCAAGTGTCGCCCTCGTCGTCAGCTCCCCGACGCCACGGCGGCAGAGTTTCCGGCGTCTCTGCGTCCTCGACGATCGGCAGCCGGAGGGCCACGTTTGCGCCGAAGATTACCACGTCCGCATGGTCGGGGTTGAAGTCTATGATATAGTGGGCGAGCTTCTCGTCGCCGTACATGTCGAGGGCCAGCGCGTCGAAGGTGTCGCCTTCGCGCGTGGTATATTCCTTGTAGGCTGTTACCCTACGCATACTGCGCCACCTCCCGCATTTGAATAAATTCCTCCAGCCAGTCGAAAAACTCGGCCTCGTGCGCCCTGAGCTGGGCCATAAAGTCGTCGGTGTCGTCGCCGGTGTTTCCCGTCTGGATCTGTGGGCTCCATGTGAAGCCGGAGAAGTCGTAATAGATCACCGTGCTGGCGTCGTTTGCAAGACTCCCCAGAGAGAAGTCGTCCAGCGTGAGCAGCTTCCCGGCCGTACTCGTTAGCCCTGCGCCTTCCCCGGCAGATGTGCCGAGGGTTCCGAGCATTTGTCCGGCTTTTTCCCAGATTGCCACATTTTCGTCGTGGTATCTCTTGTCGAACGAGATCACCGCCTCCATGCCCGCCTCGCCTGCGATTGATACGCCGTCGGTAAAGCCGCCGGTTGCAAGCATTGGTATGGTGGGAATATCGATCCCGAAGGTGTTTCCTCCCACGATTGGTACCCAGTCTGGTATTGTTACGCTGATACTGTTCAGCGCTCCGATCGCTTTGTTAATCAGGCCGATCACGGCGTTGATCGGTGCCTTCACGATAGCCACGAGGCCGTCCCAGAGGCCGCCGAACACTTGCACGATCCCGTTCCACGCTTGGCTCCAGTTCCCGGAAAATACGCCGGTGATGAAGTCGATCAGCCCTTGGAAAACAGAGGTCAAGCTCTGAATGATAGGCTGGATCGCCTGAATGGCTGCGCCGAGCACGGAGGTGATAATGTTCGCCACCGCCGAGAGGATCGGCATAATCGGCTCTAAAATGGTTGAGATCAGCGTTGCGAATATCTCAATAAGCGGCTGGATCGCCGCCATGATGAGGTTCAGGATCGGCTCCACCAGTGAAATAATAAGGTTCAAAATAGGCTGCAAGAGCGAGATCACCATGTTGAGGATCGGCGTCAGCGCGTTGAGGATTTCCACGAGCACCGGCAGCACGGCGCTGATTATCTGCGTTATGATCGGCAGTATCGTGTTGATTAGCTGGATCAGGACGGGCAGCACGGCCTCCACGATCTGAGTGATGATCGGGAGAATGGCCTGCACGAGCTGGAGCAGCACCGGCAGCACGGCCTCAATTATCTGCATAACGAGCGGCAGCAGTTGGTTGATAACGTCCACCAGAACGGTGAGCACGCTCTCAATAATCTGCGTCAGCACGGGGAGCAGTTGGTCGATCAGGCCGATAATAACCGGCAGCAGCTCAGAAATGAGCTGGATCAGGATCGGAAGCACGGCCTCGGCTATCTGCCCGAAGGCGGTCAGGACGGTGCTTGCTATTTCCGAGATTAGCGGCATGAGCTGGTTCAGCATGTCGCTGATTTTACCGCCCAGCTCCGAAAAGCTGCCTTGCAGTTCCTCCCATACGGCCGTCACATTGTTGCGGAAGTCCTCGTTTGTTTCCCATAGGTACATAAAGCCAGCAGCCAGTGCGGCCACTATGGCGATTATTGCAAGCACGGGGCCGGGGATAGCGGCGATCGCAGTCTTGAAGCCTGAGAAGGCCCCGGAGATTTTGCTGATTTGGCCCACGATTGAGCCCCATTTCATAGCAGCGATCACGGAGCCGATCGTCCCCAAAATTATGCCGACTTCTGGCAGGTGGGAGAGCAGCCACTCGACTGCCGGGCCCACGCGCTCGTTGACGAAGTTCACGGAGTCCTTAATGGCGGGCGTCAGCTTTTCAGCGATTGGCTGCACCACTTCGGCCTTGACAGTCCGGCCCAGCTGGGAGAGTGAGCTCTCCAGCGTGTCGTAGGCGGCGCTGTCCATTTGCGCCATAGCGTCCGAGGCGCTGTTTATGGCCCCCTCCGTGTTGGAGAGGGCGAGCACCGCCTCTTGGCCCAGATCCTCGTACATTGTACCCAGCAGGCCCACGCCTATGTTGTAGCCTTCTGTCGTGGTTTCGAGCCCGTCGAGCTCATTCACCAGCATGTTGAACACTTCTTTGGCGCTGTCGCCGCCTTTGCTCCAGTCCTCTGATACCTTTTCCCATGAAAAGCCGAGGGCTTCCACGGCCTCCTTTGCGGAGCCGTCGCTCATTCTTATGTTAAACTCCTTCACGGCGTCGCCGAGCTTATCGACGCTCCATGTGCCAGACTCTACACCGTTCGCCAGCATGTTGAACATGTCGTCGGCGCTGTACCCTGCGTTTTTGAATTGGACGCTGTACTCGTTGATCGTGTCCAGAAGGTCGTCGTTTTGGTTGAGCCCTTTCTGTGCCCCCTGCACTATGAGGTTGAAGGCTTGATCGGAGGTTATGCCGAATTGATCCATGAGGCTGTTCACGCCCCGCATACTTTCCATAATGTCGAAGCCGAACACGTCCTCCAGTGCGATCGCGTTCTTGGTTACGTTCGCCAGTGAAGCGTTGTCGAGGTCGTCCGTCATTTGGATCACGGTGCTGAGCTTCTCGGAAACGTCGCCGAGGCTCTCGCCGTAGTTGGCGTTGTAAACCTCGTACATTACGTCCTCGAAGCCTTCCATTTCGGAGGACGTGGCCCCGGTTCTTGCCTCCAGCATAGCCAGAGCGCTGTCGCCCTCGGTTGCCAGCTCCTTGAAGGCGTCCACCGCCTTGCTGATTGCCTCCGTTGCAAGGTTGGCAATAACATTTTTCAGCACGGTGTAGCCTTCGCTGGAGTCCTCGGCCTGCTGCCCGGCGTCCTCCATAGTGTCGCCGAGCCGGTCGGCTGCCCGCTCTGCGTTTTCAAGCTGTTGCCGGTTCTCGCCCAGTTCTCCAGACAAGCGGCTGATCCGGCCTGCGAGCTCTTGGGCCTCGTCGGAGCTTTCGCCTTGTTCGAGCACGAGGTTGGCGTATTCCCTTTGCAGTGCTTCGAGATCGTCCTGCTGCTTGCTTATGGTACGCTGCAGCGCCTCGTATGCGTCGGCGGTGTCGTCCTGCGCGTCGATCAAGTCTCTGGCGGCCCGTTCGGCCGCTTCGAGGGTGTCGCGGTTTTCGTCCAGCTCGTCGCTCAGGTCTTGGATCCGGCTGGCGAGCTGCCGGGCCTCGTCGGAGCTTTCCCGGCCGCTCACGATATAGTCAGCATATCCGCGTTGCAGGCTCCTGAGCACGGACTCCTGAGCGCCGATTTCGTCGGCCAGCCTTGCGGCAGCTCCGGCGCTTTCCAGCGTTTCCTCGCTCATTTCCTCCAGCCGGTCAATAGCCTGCCGGATCGCCTGCTGTAAAGAAGGGCTGAGGGTACCGGCGATTTCGATTGTAGATTGTAAAGTCCTGCCCGCCACGTCCTCACCTCCGTTTCACATGCTTGGGCTTTCGGCCTATCGGCGGCCGCTTTTTCTCTTGGCGCTTTCGTTCCTCCGCGAGATCCTCGGCTGCCTCCGCGTATTCCATGATGAAGTCGGTTACTCTTTTTCTTTCGAGGTCGGACGTGCTGGTGTGGTAGACTCTGGCGTAGTCTCGGTAGGCTCGCCGGAGTCGTTTTCCTGTTGTCCCTGCTCCGACGTGAGAATAAAATTTCTGCCGATCGCCATTACCTCCACAACGTCGCGCCCCTTGATCCTCTCCACGTCGGAGAAGTCATAGGACGGGTTCACGGCTATGATCGCAGCGAAGCCGAGGTATAAGTGCAAGCCCACGTCAAACTCTGCCGCCGGGGTGATCGTGGTGTTTTTCATGCCTGCGGCTGCCTTTTTCTTGGCCTCTGCCGTGGCGAAAAGGATCCCGTCGATCTCGTTCGAGTCGTAGGTCACTTCCTTGACTTCCTTCCCGTCAATCATTACCGGGTTTTTGAGCGGCAGCGTGCCCTTGAAATAGTTCTTTTTGTCTTTCTTTTCTTTCATGGTTTGGCTCCTTTCAAAAAATCAGGCCCGCCAGAGAGAAGTCCGGCGGGCCCGTTGGTGTTTGGTTTTACTTACAGCAGGCTGTTGATCGCGGCCATGTAGTCCTTGCCGTTAATGCGGAGGATCTGGCTGAGCCTATCCACGCACATGTACTCGGTGCCGTTCGCGTAAATCTGCTGGCGCGTCACGTTGTAGGTGTTCTCTGCCTCGGTGGCGGATCCCACTTCGACGCCCAGCTCCGGCAGCGCTCCCGGCAGGGTGCGCACAAACGCCTTGCAGCCTTCGTTTGTCTGGGAGCCGTCGGACTTGACGACGTTCTGCACCCAGCGAAACTCAAGATTTTGCTTTTCGAGCTTACTCAGGCGGCTGAGGCCCATGTCCACGCCGATCTTCGTGATCGCAAGCTCCATATTTTCCAGAAGCCCGATCAGCGGCACGGTCATGTTTCCCATGGCCTGAACGTCGGCCGTTAAAAACTCAATGCCCGGCAGCGTGAAGGTCACGTCCTTGGCTACCAGAACGCCGCCGGAGTAAACGGTGTCGGCCACTACCGGCCCTTTAATATCTAACCATTGTCCCATTCTTTTGCACCTCCTTATTCATTCCCGAAAAATGCGGCGAAGCCCTCGTCGGTGTAGCATACGCGGGCGGTGCCAGATTTGAACGGCGGCGTGTTGGTGACGGCGAAGTCCCAAACGAAGTCGCCGTTCATCATATTGTTGGTGGGGTTCTGGCTCTCCAGAAACTCCACGGACGGGGTGCCGATCAGGGCACCGATCCCGCAGAGGGTGTCGAGCTTTTCCTTCTCGAAGTTCAGGATCGTGTCCTTGTCCTGCGGAGTCATAGGGCTGTCGATCTCGGTTCCGTGATCCAGCTGGAAGCTGTTCGTAATGTGCATGAGCATACGAATGTTCACGTCGAAGATCGCGCGGGCGTCCATGGATCCGTTGTGCTCATAGGCAGCCGTGTGAGGCCCCCAGAGCACCCACTGGCCGCTCCAGAAGCAGGCCGTTGTAATGCCTTTTTCGTTCAGGGTGTTGGCCGTCTGCTGGTCGAAGCCTTTACTCTTGGCCCCCTCTCCGAAGTATTGGCAGGTTGCCATGATCTCCTTGTTAGACGGTGACTCAAACGGCACGGCGTTGTGGCTCTGGTCTACGCGCAGCATAGTGGCAGCGCCCACGGTGGAGAGGTGGAAGGCCCGGCCGCTGCCGTCCTTTACCTGCGGCCAGTAGACTTTGCTCCGCTCGCTGTTGTAGCCGTGATCCTCGGCCCACTTCTGGGCCTTGGCGATCGTGTCGATTTTGCCACCCTTGTCGTCTACCAGAGGAATGTCTGCATGTACGAAGCCGTCCCAGTGCCCGTTGAGCTTTTGTACGGTGCTCACCATGGCCCGGTACACTTCGGGATGGTGGCTCCAGCCGGGTGCCGTCAGGGTATTGAGCACGGCGTTGAAATTGGTATAAATCAGGGTGGCGGCGCTCAGGCCGGTGTACTCGCCGTCCTCGGTCTGCTGGCCGATAATATCGGCAGGAACGACGGCCGAAGCGTCCACGGTGTTATAGGTGCAGCTGATACTTTCCGCGGTGCTGTCTTTGAGAAGCTGCACGACGACGGCCGCCTTTGCGTAGTTATAGCTCAGGGAGTAGTCCACGCCCTCGGCCATGTCCGCGATCGCGAAGGTGTCCAGAATAATGTCGGAGCTTTCAAACTCTGCCCGGTTGTTCTTAAAGGTCAGCGTCTTGGTGGTCTTTTCGGTGTCCCTATGGACGGCGGGATCGAGTACATTCACGACGTAGATCGGCCCCACGTTCCCCACGGTGTTGTCGAAGTGCTCCGCGAACACTTCGCAGAGGGTGAAGTCCTGCCAGTTGGCAGAGTAGCCGAGCTTGGTCTGCACTTCGCCCATGTTCTGAATTTTCAGCGGCATGTTGACAAGATCCTTGTCCGCATAGTCCCGGATCAGGTTCACCGGAGCCGTGCCGATATAAACGGCCACGGCGTCGACCTGCTGCGCCGAGTTGACTTTGCTGTCGAGGATCTCGCCGTATGCGCCATGTAAATATGCCATAGTTTTGCCTCCTTGTTATAATAAATTTTCGTAGCTTTTCGGCGTTGCAGCCGTTACGCCAGCCTCCAGCGTGAAGGTGATCCAGTTGTGCCAGTAGGGGTAGTAGTCCCAGATATTGCCTTCCTCGGTAAAGAGCCCGAATTTGATCCCTTGCTCCTTCACAAGCCGGTGGCCTGCGATATATTCCGCGCTTTCAATCTCGCGCAGCACGAGGTCGGCGAAGTTGAACGAGTCCCTCCAGCCTTCCATGTTGCGGGTGTAGGTCTGCGCGGCCTCGCCCGTCAGTCGGTAGTAGGAATACCCGCCGAGGGCTGCCTCATTTTTGCGGGGGTGCAAAACCTCCCCGCCGTGCTCTCCGGGGTTCCAGCAGGCGAGACAGAGCCGGAGCTGGAGCCTCCGCTGCCGTTTGAGCAGGTCGTCGTTTCCTTCGGTCAGTTGGACGCAGACGGAGGGGATCGGGGCCCGCACGTTCGGCGGGAGCCGGTCTTTCCCCGGAGTGTAAAGAGGGAAGGCGGCGGGCTGCACATACTCCACGGCGTACTCTTTGTCGTTTTTGTAGTCGTCCGGGAGTTTGAGCTGGATCTGGCTGCACACGTTTTCGTTCAGCCATGTCACCACCTTGTCAATGCTTTCCACCAGTAACATGCTGCACCTCCTAACCGGTTCTGTTTTGGCGTAGCGCCACCTCAATGAGCCCCATGTCAGTGCCGGAGCTTGAAACGATCAGCTCCCTGCCGTCCATGTTCAGCAGCCTGCCCGGCTCCATGTCTGCCGGAAAATCGGACTCCTTACCCATGAGCAGCAGGTCTGCCTCCACGAGTCCGAGGATCTGCCCTTGTTTGAGCTTCACCAGTTGATCGTTGTCCACCACGACGGGGATCTCTTTCCCCTCGATCCGGTGGAGCTCGGCAAACTCGTCCACATTGAGGAATACGGCGTCAAGATCCTGCCGGATCTGGTCTTTGAAGCTCACCGGCTTATTCCTCCGAGGCTTCGGAGTGCCCGGCTTTTGCCTTTGCCTTCGCAGCCTCGATCAGCTCGATCGCTTCCTTTTTGCTCCGGCACTTGCTGGCGTCTACGCCATACGCTGCAGCAGCCTTGCGGAGCTCTGCCATTTTCATGCTGCTGTACGCTTTTTCCTCTGCGGTTTCCTCCACATAGGCGGCCACGCCAGCCTTCACGAGCTCGGCCTCACGGTCAGCAGGAAGGGAGAAGGGGGCTGAGTGCTTCGTCATAGCCTCCACGGCTCCGTTCACTTTCAGCCCGTAGGTGCCCTTTGTCATTCTGATCATAGTCTTTCCTCCTTACTCCGGATCGGCAGCGCCCAGCTCCGGCAGGTCGTCGTCCTCACTGCCGTCGCCTTCGTCGGGATCCGTATCGTTGCCGGGCGTCACCTCTGCCGCCGTAATGGCGGCGATCAGGTCAGCCTTTTTCTTGCCCTTCGGAGTCACGCCCATGTCGGCCGCGAGCTTTTTCAGCTGGTTATAGTCCCAGCTCTCCAGCTCGGCCGCGTCGAGGTGCCCTGCGGTCTTTTCCGGTTCCTGATTGTCGGGATCTGTGTCGGCGTCAGGATCCTGCGGCGCTTCCAGTGCTCTGCCGGTTACATAGGCAGCCACGCCCAGACGGACGAGGCGCTCTGCCTGAGCCTCGTCACACATAAAAGGGCCGTCCTCCGGCGTTTTCAGCGCGTGGCGCTTGGTGCCGTGTTCGTCGTTGTAGGAAATGCCGCAGCCTCCACGGGTTACTCTAATTTTAATCATGCTTTCCGCTCCTTTCTGCCGGTTGGCTTAGCCCTGTGTCACCACCGTGGCGGTGATAAACGGGTTTTCATTGTTCGGCATACATAACGGCGCAGAGCTCAGAGTCAGCTCGCGGACGTTGTGCTTTGCGTCGCTGAGGTACTTCGGCACGTCCACGCCGGTGTAGGTGTGAAACTCGCCGTCGGACTGCTCCACCTGAGTGATCGCGCCGTAAACGGTGCGGCCAGCAGCGGGAGCGCCCACCGCAATCTTGCCCTTCGGGATAAAAGGCACCACGGAGCCGTCCACCTCGGTGTAGGTGTCCTCATAGCTCAAAACATCAACCATGTGGCCCTTGATATTCAGGCGGCAGATCTTGGTTGCGCCGGTCGGGAGCGTTTCAGGATCCACGCCGCCGATCTGATAGTTGCGGTTGTCGAGCAGCTTCAGGATCCACTCGTTCGCCAGAATAATGTCGGCCACGTCAGGGGCCACGAGCACGTCGCTGGCAGGCAGGCCGCGGGAGGTCAGCATGGAGATCATGGCGGCCATGTCGGAGATCATCTGCTTGCCGGACGCCTCGGTGGTGCTCCAGTTAGCGGACGGGGTATAGATCGCCGGGTTGCTGCTGCCGTCGTAGTAGCGCACCTCGCGTTCCTCGAAGGTGTGCAGGTCGTCCACATACTCGTCCATAATGCAGCCGTTGGTGAAAATCACCTGCGACGCCATGGCCTCCTTGCGGCGCTTGTTCATGCCGCGGAGCTCGTCGAGGTCGCCCAGCATGATTACGCCCTGTCTCTGCTCCGGCGTCAGGGTAGGGTAGAGGGCCTCTCCGAAGCCGCGCTTTTTCAGCTCGTCAACGGTGAGGGGACGCCTCGGCGCGATATAGGAAGGCGTGAAGCGCTTCATGGTGTAGCCGTCGCGCAGGATCGTGATCCCGCCCTTGCGGGGAGCGACGAACGGGGACGCCTTCTTGTGTCCCTTCTTGTACTCCACCAGCACGTCGTCGGTAGAGAAAATGTCGGTCGCCGCATTGGTAGGGAAGTAGCGATCCAGCAGGAAGGTGTGAAGCGGCGCGAGCTGCTTCACGGAAGCAAGCAGCGTGTGGGTATCGTAATAATTAAAAGCCATTTGTCTGTCCTCCTTCTTAGATTTCCACGGCGTCAGAGAGCAGGATCCCCGCGGTGCGGAGCGCCTCTTTGTCGGCCGCTTTCAGGGTGTAGCTTGCTGCTACGGTGAGCATGTTCGCGTTGAAGTGCCCGGTGCGGTATGCGATCGCCACGGCGTCGGCGTCGGTGCCGACTTCTGCGTCCTCCGCGAGCACGCAGTTGGCCGTCAATGTCTCGTTGGTCGCTGCCGTGGTGCCGAGGATCACAAACTTGCCGTCCCCGGCGGTTCCGGCAGAGAGCGCCAGAACGGTGCCGCGCTTATAGGTCGCCGCAGCCGTCGCCTCCTTGCGGATCTTTACCGTGAAGGGATCGGTGGGCGGGTACATGTCGGCGATCAGGTTGTCAGGGCCCACATAGCCCAGATTTTCGTCCAGTCTTTTACTCATTATTTCGCGCCTCCTTTGGTCTGGTTGTAGGCGGCGACTACCGCCTGAATGTCTGCCGCGTCCTGCTCTGCCTGCGTGGAAGGTGCGCCTCCGTTGGGTGCTGCGCCCACGTTGGCGGCACCAGAGGCCGCTCCGTCTGCGGTGTAGTTGGTGAGAAACTGCTGGCCCGCCGCTGCGCTCTGCTGCATAACGCGGAAGCAGAGCTCCTGAGCGGTGCAGGGATTGTCGCCGTACTTGGCGTCGTGTACCATTTTCTGATCCGGGATAGAGGCCGCGATCGAGTCAATGGCAGCGAGGCGCTGGCGTTCTGCCGTCACCGCGTCGGTAGTCTGAGCCGTTGCCGCACCTACGGCGGCCTGCTCGATCTGGCTCACCAGATCAGGCTCCTGAGCTTTCAGTTCTTCGA
>ERZ778516.2417-NODE-2417-length-12542-cov-5.260271_pt1 | contig 12542 bp, 10 predicted proteins | sample MGYA00510342_ERZ778516 | MGnify/ENA primary metagenome ERZ778516 (study PRJEB29527, sample SAMN07138961) | mouse gut metagenome | material: feces | host: mouse | place: China:Nanjing | collected 2016-01-25 ...
AAGTGTTTAAATTTGTGGCCAGGAAAATTGCTCGAGCCTTTATCTGATTATTATACACTAATTCTCACCTCTTTCCTCCTTATGCAATACCATTCTCAAAAACATACCCCATTATACATTTTTAAGACTTTGATTTCCGGCAGTATTTCTGTCGGGATATGAACATATACATTATGGGTCAAATCCACAATTATACCAAGGCATTAAGGCTGGCGCTGTCGGGTCTGCTTTTCGGAGCATTGGCGTTTCCGGCGGCGGTGCGCGGCGAGTCGCCTGTCGATTCGGCGAAAGTCTATTTCCCGCTCGGACACAGGCAGTACTACCCCGACTACAAAGACAATGATGCCGCTATGGGACATTTTCTGCGCTCTGTGCGCGAGGCTGATTCAGCCGGGGCTATCGACAGGGTGGAAGTTCGCGCTTATGCCTCGCCTGACGGCTCCAATGCCGCCAACGAGCGCCTCACGGCCAATCGCTGCCGCTCGATATCGGACTATATAGTGTCGGAAACCGGCATCGCCCCGGGCCTTATCGGCTCGCATGCCGAGGGCATAGCGTGGCACGAGCTTCGCCGCATGGTGGCCTCCGACGGCTCGGTGCCCTATCAGGCCGAAGTGCTCGAGGTGCTCGACAACACGCCGGTGTGGGTGTTCGACGACGTGGGCGCCGTGGTGGGAGGCCGCAAGAAAGCCCTGATGGATCTTCGCGGCGGCGTGCCTTACCGATGGCTCTACGAGCATGTCTTCCCCGTGCTGCGCAATGCCGTGGCTGTGTCGCTCTACCTTAAGAGCGAAGCCGTGGCGGCTGAGCAGCCGGTGGCGGCAGCCGATGCCACCGCCGGCGGAGAGGCTGCCGAAACCGCAGGCTCCGGCACGGACGTGCGCGAGGTAATAGCTGACCATGATGCCGAGGCAGCGCCCGCGCCTGCCACGGAGCAAGCCGACGTGGTTCACGCCTTTGCTTTGAAAACCAATCTTATATACGATGCGTTGCTGTGCCCCAACCTTGCCGTCGAGTGGCGGATAAACGACAAGTGGTCGGTAGCCGCCGAGGCCGATGTGGCCTGGTGGCGCAACGACGGCCGCCACCGCTACTATCAGCTTATGTACATAGGCGGCGAGGGCCGGTACTGGTTCAAGACGCGCGGCCCGTGGCACGGAATGTATGCCGGCGTGATGGCCGGAGGCGGCAAGTACGACCTATCGGGCGGCCACCGTGGCTACAAGGGCGAGGCCGGGCTGGCCGGACTTACCTACGGGTATATGTTCCCGGTGTCGAAGCACCTGTCGTTCGACGCCGAGATAGGCCTCGGGTATATGTACACGGAATATAAAGAATACATACCGCATGACGGACATTACCTCTACCAGCGCACGGCGCGCACGGGCTACTTCGGGCCTGTCAAGGTGCAGTTCTCTCTGGTGTGGCGCTTCGGGGATTCTGCCCGCATATGGAAAGGAGGCCGCAAATGAACAGTAAATCGTTGCTGCGAGCCTTTTTAGCCGCCATAGTTATGGTGCCGGCGTTTACGTCGTGCCGCAAGGAGCTTTGTTTCAATCACTTCCGCAATGCCGCCGTGGCACTGGAGTGGGAGTACGAGTGGGAGCGCGACTACGGCGCGGGCCACGCCGCCGGCTGGGACGCCGACTTCCACGGCTTCGGCTACGACGCCCTGCGGCCCGAGCGCCCCGAAGGTGTGACGCTGCTCACCTATGCGCTGGGCGGCACGGAGCCGTCGACGTCGTTCCTCCCCGTGGAGGGTGCCGATGTCAACCTCGGCGAGGGCGGCGAGCACTCACTGTTGTTTTTCAACAACGATACCGAGTATATAGTGATATCCGATATTGCCTCGCTGCCCGAGGCGCGCGCCACCACGACTTCGCGCTCGCGCTCGTCGCTCGGCCTTATCAAGGAGAAACACCCCGACGAACGCACCATCAACCCGCCCGACGTGCTGTTCGGCTCCTTTGTCGGCAAGTTGCCCGAGATAGGCCTCCACGAGTCGGCACCCCTGCCGGTGCGCATGCAGCCCTTGGTGTACACCTACGTGGTGCACTATGAGTTCGAGCACGGGCTGGAGCATGTGGCGCTTGTGCGCGGAGCCCTCGCGGGCATGGCCGAGGCGGTGTATCTGCGCGACGGCGTTACCTCGGAAGAGCAGGCCACCATACTGTACGACTGCGAGTTTGCAGGCTATGGCGCCGTGGCAAAGGTGCGCTCTTTCGGCGTGCCGGGATTCCCCGACGAGTACTATGGCCGTTCGGCCGAAAGCCGTGCCTCGCGGGTGTACACCCTCAATCTCGAAGTGCGCCTCACCAACGGCGCGTTCAAGGAGTTCACATTCGATGTGTCGGACCAGATGGCGGGCCAGCCCCGTGGCGGAGTCATAACCGTGAGCGGCATAAGGGTGGAGGACAATGAGAACCTCGGCGATTCGGGCTTCGACGTCACGGTCGACGGCTGGGGCGAGCATGTGGATATCGACCTGCCGGTCGGAAACCAGTAGTAGTTCCATCCTTTTGCAAAAAAAAACGCGGCACGCCGCGTCCCTACCACCGAAAACGCGGCACGCCGCGTCCATACAGGATAATTATCAAACCAATTTATAAACCAACAACTTTCAGATTATGAAAAAAGCAATCTTTATGCTTGCTGTCGGTGCAATGGCACTTACCGCTTGCTCGGAGACCGAAGTAATCGAGGAAGGCGTGCAGAGCCCGGCAATCGGCTTCAATACCAACGTCGGCAAAAACTCCCGCGCCATCGATAACGACAACTTCGCCCAGTTCTTCGTCTACGGCACATACAAGATGCCTACAACATCTAATCTCGTGCAGGTATTCGACGGAGAAGAAGTTACAAAAAGCGAAAAGGGTGAATGGGGCTATACCAACACCCGCTACTGGATCGATGGTGCCACATATACGTTCGCCGCTTATGGTGTAGACGGTGGTATTCTTCCGGGAAATAATGCTCAAGCGAACTTCGGTACTGCTGACGGCTTCCTTAATCTTGCTCAGATAGAGGTGGACGGGGCTACCGGGCATCAGAAAGATATCGTGTATGCCAAGAGCGGATCGGTATTAGGGCTCGAAACTAATAACCCGTCTGTCGCTCTTGCTTTCAAGCATATCCTGAGCCGTCTTGATTTTACTTTCAAGAGTGGTTTCCCTGCCGGTTATACGGCTGAGGTGACAAACGTTCGTCTTGTAAGTGTACGCAATACAGGTCGCTTTATGGGCCAGACCCTCTCTTGGACAGATGTGGATCGTACGGTAGACGTGACAAGTGTTCCTGCCATATCGCTTCAGTTTGATGAAACTGAAATATCCGAAACTAAGTCGATTACTTCGGGCTATGCTTACGTGATCCCCTTTGAGTACAAAGTTAAAAATGTGGGTATAGTATTTAATCTTGATGTGAAAAATGGCAATGGCGAGGCAGTATACGGCAAAGAAGTTTCCGCTTACTGGGCCCCAAGATGGGCGGGTGGCAATACTTACTCGTACACCATCACTCTCAACGGCCAGGCTGCCGGTCTTGACCCAATTCAATTTACCGGTTCTGTTGTTGATTGGGCAACAGGAGAACCCTCTGTACCTAATTTCGACATAGATCCCGAACCACTGCAGCAGCCCGAGCCTTAATGGTGTGGTCTGACAGATAGATACAGGCGGCGCTGCGGCGCAAGTCCGTGGCGCCGCCTTCTCAAAACTCCTCAATCCTTTCTCCAATCCCCCTCTCTGCCTCGGATTCTCTTTCCTCTTTTTTTGACTTGATAATAATACAGCCGGACCGCACAGCCGGAACCGGCCGACTATATAAAGAGGGTGTTTATTAATATCTGTTCAAGCACAGGCCAAAAGCTGACTTGGCAGGTATTATCAAAGACCCTGTAAAGGGCAAATTTAACAATAGTGCTGTCTTGGCGTCTTTTTGTTAACCTGCCCATTACTCATCAGTCACATAGCCCCGCTATGCTCCTTCTTCGTAATGAACAGTTTAATCAAAAATACACCAACCTGTGCTTGAACAGATATTAATAAACACCCTCTGAATCGATATGTATCTGCAACAAATCCGCATACCTGCCGCCGTGCTGGCGCTGATGGCTGCCGCCTCCTGCACGAGCACGGTCGACGAGCCGCCCATGGCCGATGCGGCCGCGGTGTCTTTTACCGCCGGCAACGCCTCCCGCAGCCTTATAGAAAACGATGCCGACCTGCAAAATTCCGAGGCCGGCTTTGCTGTCTGGGGCGAGTACTACGAAACGTCGAAGCCCGACGCCATGCGGGCGAAGGTGTTCGACGCCAAGCGGGTAGCCTATACCGGCGGCGCGTGGGCTTACGATGACGTCCAGTATTGGTTTCCGGGCATGACATACTCGTTTGCGGCGCTATTTCCTGCCGGAGTGAAGGGCGCGACCTATGGCGGCGGCACGCAGGTGGCGCTTGTCGGCTACGACGTGCTGAAGTCGAAAGGCGTCGACCTGCTCGGCTCCATGGCTGTGCGCGAGTGCCGCGTGGGCGTGCCGCAGACCCCGGTAGCCTTCGGGTTCAGGCACTTGCTGTCGCAGCTCAATTTCGTGGCCAAGGTCAACGCCTCGGTTCAGAGCGGTGTGGTGATAGAAAGCGCCGTGCTGTACGGCATACCGTCGTCGGGCAACTGGAGCGGCTACGGCGAGGACGCCCGGTCGGCGTGGACGGCTCTGGCATCGTCGGAAACCACCGCCGCAGCACCCTTGGCGCAGGCCGCCTCAGTGACAGTGCTGCCCACCGATGCCGGCGGCAAGGCGCTCTTCGGCGGCGGCAACGCCCTGCTGTGCATACCGCAGGCAGTGCCTGATAAGGCCGTGTTCGAGGTGCGGTATCACTATGCCGACACCCCCGACGTGCCGCGCACATACACCTTCAACCTGAAGCTTGCCTCAGGCATGCTCACCAACGGCTGGGAGCCGGGCGGCAGCTACCGCTATACGTTTGAAATCGGCAGCGACGATTTCATTCTCTTCACCAAGCCCGAAGTTGTGGAATGGGAGGAAAAGAGCGGCTCGAACATAATAATACAGGGCGATGAAACCAACTGATTCTCCGCAACATTACAGACCGACAATGAAAACTACCTCCAAAATACTCTTACCGCTGCTTACGGCGCCGCTCCTGCTGGCCGCCTCGTGCAGCGACGAGCCCTCGGGGCAGACCTCGCCCGACCCCGGGCGATATATACTGTTCGCCCCGCCGGCGCTGACACTGCAAAGCAACTCCTCGCGCAGTCTGGAGCGCTCTCTTTCTGGCGATTTCACGGTGTACGGCTACTGCGCGCCGCAGGATATCAAAGATAAGGAAAATATAAGTTGGAGCAATGCCGCCGCGAGCTGGAACGACAAGTCGGGCTTTGTGACGCCGAGGGTGTTCTCGGAGCAGAGAGTGTCGGCCGAAGGCAAGTATGCGCTTGCGGGCGGCGGCCTGCGCGCGTGGGAGTCCCAAAGCCCCTACGATGAGAAAGACTTCAAATACAGCTTTATAGCCCACTATCCTGCGGGAGAGGGCGTTTTTTCGATGAACAGGAAGATGGCTGACGGCGCGGCTGCCTCGATGGGCGTGCCGGAGCTTACGTTCACCATGCCTTTCAGCTATGCCAGCCCTCTTGAAATGCTCGATGCCGACCTTGTGCCCGACGCCATGGTTGCCGCCGTGTTCGACCTCCAGAAGTCGGGAACGGCGGTGAAGTTCCGCTTCGGGCATCTGCTGAGCAGCTTCCGCTTCATGGTGAACAACTATACCAACCTCAGGCTCGAAATAAAGCGTGTGGAGCTGATCGGAAGTTTCTACAGGAGCGCCAAGGTCAATTTCAAGACCACCACGCCGGAGCATTCCGTGGGCACCGACATGTACTCGGGCACATACAGCCTGCTCGACGAGTCGCAGTTCGTTCCGGCGCAGGGCAGCGCGGGCGATTATCTCGGTGCTTCCGAAGCCAATAACAACGAGGGCGTGACCCTGAAGCTGCTCGCGGGGCTGAATCCCGACAAGTTGCCGGATTACGATTATCTCGGTTCGGGCATAAAGCTTGTGATGGACTACACGCTCTACGAGCCGGGATCGACGGAGCCCGTGCACGAATACACCAATGTGACTACCAACTTCCTGCCGGGGCAGCCCAAGGCAGGTGTGCGCTATACCGTCAACCTGAACTATCTCGGCAACGAGTTCGTGCTCGTGTTCCTGCCCGAAACCGATGTGTGGGAAGGCGATGAAGACAACGATATAATAATAAACTAAGAAATGAAACACACCATATTCAATGCCGCGATGCGCGCTCTGCCCGTAGTGGCGCTCGCGCTTCTTGCGGGAGGCTGCGCGGAAGAGGACGAGTCGCCCGTGGTTACGCCCTCGGGCGAGGGCTTCGCGCTGGTTGCCGAGTGCGGCGACATGCTGCCGCAGTTTGTCGACCCCACCGATGTGGCCTCGCGTGCAGGCGACGGCAAGGACCCCGAAGAGAAGCAGATCAACAGTCTGCACGTGTTTTTCTTTGACAGCCAAGCCGATGCCGACGGCAAGCACCCGCTTGTGGAGTCGACCGACCTTGGTTTCGACGCCTATCAGCGCAAGGACGGCACAAACATACTGTCGGTGCCCGACCTCGACAAGGTTTTCGACAAGCTCGGAGGCCGCGACATCGAGGTAAGGGCGCTCGCCAACCTTTCGGGCGGATATGAGTTCAAGACGCCCGTCACACCCGACGGCGACATGAATGGTGTGCACCGCGATGCCGGTGATGCCGACGACGTTGTGCCTCAGGTGTACGAGATTACCTGCCTCGAGGACCTTAACGACTGGGTGTACTGCCCGGTGCTTCGCTCCGAGGAGGGCACCACTATCGACCAGCTGCCCAAGGCCGGTATGCCGATGGTGGGCGAGCGCACGGTGCGGAAATCGGACTATGCCGACGGCCAGAGCAAGAACCTCAAGATTCCCATGCGTGCCATGATGGCGCGTATCGACCTACGAATAAAGCTCGAACCCGACAACCGCGACCCGGAGTTGGGCTTGCCGAGAATGACCATAACGGAGTACGGTGTGATGAACATGCCCACGCGCGTGCCTTTCATATCGCGCAACGGCGGCTCGTACACAGAGGAGGCCGATACCACCAACCAGCCCTTGGAGAAGTTCCTGACCAAGAAGGAGCCTCGGCAGCTTACGGAGGGCGATGTGGTGCGTTTCCACTACTATACATACGAGAATGTGCGCCAGCCTTACTGGGACGCCGTGCGCACCAACGGCGAGCCTGCCTTCAACGGCGACCGCACGGCAATCAACTATCCGGCCGGTGTGAGCAAGGACGAGGAGAAGCAGCGATGGAAGCCCACCGTGGCCCGCAAATGGTCGGCATCGGCCATTATCATAAAAGGCGAGTATGTTACGCACCAGAATCTTACATATCAGGCGCAGTTCACCATCTTTATCGGCGACAATACCGTCGACGACTTCAAGGTGCGCCGCAACCGCCAGTATGTCAACAATATCACCATCAAAGGCCTTGACTATGTGCGCAATTCCGACGACGGTGTGTATACTTTCGACGGACGCGTGAACGTCGTTTCCGACAATGCCATATACATATCGGTGGTAAACGAGCGAAAGGTAGATGCCCACGCGTCGGTGCTGCCGATGGATATTTTCTTTATGCGTCCGCTCGAGGAAGACGGCTCTGTGCCTGACTCTGAGGTGGAAGTAAGCCTGATAGACCCGAACACAGGCACCGCTCCCGACTGGATACGCCTCGAAAAGATACCCGGCAAGGCTATGGAGTCGGGCGTGTGGGGTTCGGAAACAGATTTCATACAGGGTATGGATAATGGCGATGGCACAAGGCGCCCGTATTCTCCCGGAACAGGCGCGCGGCGCTATTTCACGCACGACCTCGTGACGAACACGCTGAGCGGCAACACAAGCACCATAGTGAGCCGCCGCGCCGACGACACGCGCACGCGAGTGTACTTCTATATCGACGAGAATGTGCCGAACCGACAGCTGCCCGACGGCGAGGACTGGCCGGGGCGCGAAGCCGTGGTATATATCACCTACCGGCGCAGAGATGCCGGTGGCACGGTGGTGGAAACACGTCCGCGAACCCTCGATATAGAGCAGCGCGGCCTGCTGCGTGTGCAGGGCAATGGCAATGGCCGTAATATCGACTTCTTCATAGAATATTACGAGGAATATATGGGGCATAGCGACCCGCTCGACATGCACGAGATGCCCGGACAGGTATACGAGGGTCTGCAGTGGTGCAAGCCGTTAAGTGGTTCGTCTACCTTTGCCACAGATAATGCGTATAGATCTTATTTAAGAAATAATAATTTTGTTGGCTTTTGGGATACCAGCGATGCTAATTTGGGGCAAACACGCTATCGTTCTTTTAATGTTTATGGTGAAAAAGACGGTTACTGGATGACTGATTATATGATGAACGGACGCACTGGCCGCCGCCCAATTACCTTAGTCAAGACTTACAACAGAACTCTCGACGAGCAGCCACCAACGGCTTTCCACTACTGCTACGGCAAGAACAAGCGTACTGCCGAAGGCGAGGTGTACCGCACCGACAAAACAGGATACTGGTTTATGCCCGGAATCACTGATATTGAAATAGCAATGGAGAAGTACTATACCACATTTACTGATTTTCAGAAAAAATGGTACTGGTCGGCTTCGTCAGCCAAGAGTGGAAATACTACTGAAAGTGCGTCCGAGGCAAGAGCTACTATGACTGATGATAATGGCGACCATCTGGATAGTGGAAATGGTTCAGCTGCAGCAAATCCGGGACGCCAACCCCGTACAAACTATCTGCGTATAAGGGCAGGATATATCTACAACCCGTAACCACCCTTTCGGACATACGAAAACGGCGAAGCAGAAACCTCGTGCGGAGTGTTTCTGCTTCGCCGTTTTTTTTGCGTCGCGAGCCTTACGACAAGGCTTCGGTGATGGCTCGGGCGAGCTGGTCGGGGCAGGAGGTGCCTTTGGCCTTGCAGTCGATGCCGCCCATGCGCTTGGCGGCTTCCCGCGCGTCCATGCCCTCGGTGAGGGCGCCTATGCCTTGTGTGTTGCCATGGCATCCGCCGGTAAAGCGCACATTGTGAAGGCGTCCTTCGGAGTCGATGTCAAATTCTATGTGGCGCGAGCATACGCCTGTTGGTGTGTAGTCGAAGTGCATATAAATATAATGTGAATGTTGGTCAACAATTGGTTCGCACGCTAACGTAGGGTCGCGATATATCGCGGCCCCCGCGAAACGGAAAATGGCCGCGAAACGGAAAATGGCCGCGAAACGAAAAAATGCGTCGAACGAAAAAGGAATCAGGAAGCATCAATTCCTAATTCCTCATTCCTGATTTCTAATTGAAAAAAAGTACCCGAAGTGGGGATCGAACCCACACAGCCTAATGGCCAAGGGATTTTAAGTCCCTCGTGTCTACCATTCCACCATTCGGGCCCTGATAGATGCACAAAATTAGTTATAATTCCTCAATCGGCCAAATTTTGTCGGCATTGACTCCCACGCCGAACAAAGCGAAGTCGTATATCACCGGGTCGTCGGGCTTGAATGCACGGAGGTGCTCGGTAAGCTCGAGCACGGCGCGGCGATCGTTCTGCCGTCGTGATAGCAGGCCTATGGCTCTGGCAGTGTTGCCCGAATGTACGTCGAGCGGTATGAACAGCTGCGCCGGAGTGAGGACGCTCCACATGCCGAGGTCTACGATGCCGTCGTTGCGCACGAGCCAGCGCAGGGCCATGTTGAGGCGCTTCAGAGCCGAGCCGTCGGTATCGGCTGGCATGCACCTGTTGGGGCCGTCGAGAGCGCAGTGGCTGTTGGCGTCGGCGAGGGCGGCATTTACCGCTTCGGCTATGCGCCATGCCGGGAAGGGGTCGCCGGCAGCGCCTATGCTGCGTGCGAGGCCTTCGAGCGAGCCGTGGCGGCTGTATATCAGGCGCAGGCCGCGCAGGTAGTGGCGGAGGTGGCGACCGAAGAACGTGCGGTGGAAATTGCAGTCGGGAATGGCGTCGATATCGCCTTGCATCACAAAGCGGTATGGCTCGCCGCCGAGAGCCGCGAGCATGCGCTCGGCATTGCGTAGTATCATCGAACGCTTTCCCCATGCTATAGTCGACACCAAGAGCGAGGCTATCTCGGCATCGCGCTGCTCGGAGAAGCGCCGGGGAAACTGCACCGGGTCGTCGGCTATGAATCCGGGGGTGTTGTAGCGCTCGGCCAGAGTGTCGAGCAGCTCCTTTAGAGGGTGTTCCATAATATCTGTTAAAGCACAGGTTGGTGTATTTTTGATTAAACTGTTCATTGTGAAGAGGGAGCATAGCGGTTGCTATGTGACCGATGAGTAATGGGCAGTTTGACAAAAAGACGCCAAGACGGCACCATTGTTAAACTTCCCTCCATCGAATCATCGGATAATATCAGCCAAAGCGGCATCAAAGGCTTCGCCTCCAAAAAATTGTGAGTGTCTTTATCCCTTCGCCTCAGTCACATAGCAACCGCTATGCTCCTTCGGCTCAGTGATAAATCCATCTCAAACTTTTTGGCCTGTGCTTTAACAGATATTATGGAACACCCTCTTACGTAATCGTTGATGGCCATAGTTAGCAAAAATATGGAGGGGGGAGATAAAAAATGAGATAAAAATAGCCGCCCATCGGCTGATGGACGGCTTGCTTATATTTCAGGGTGCCCAGTGGGATTCGAACCCACGACCTTCGGAACCACAATCCGACGCTCTAACCAACTGAACTATGGGCACCATTTGTAAAGGCACTGCAAAGGTAAGGCTTTTTTTTGAATCTGCAAGCGGCAGCGCCAAAAAATCGCTAAAAAATATTGGCAAACATCCTCTAAATCTCGACTCGTGCGTACGGAACGCTGTCGTAGTGGCAGAAATCGCGGTCGAGATACTTGAAATATCCCGCTATGGCCACCATGGCGGCATTGTCGGTAGTGAAGCGCCGTTCGGGTATGAATGCCTTGATGCCTTTCTGCCGGCAGAAGTCGGCCACGGCATTGCGCACGCCGCTGTTTGCCGACACTCCGCCTCCTATAGCCACTGTTGCGACGCCTGTGGCGTCGACAGCCTTGGACAGCTTGCCAAGCAGAATATCGATGATGGCGGCCTGCAGCGATGCGGCAAGGTCGGCCTTGCGTCGCTCCACAAAGTCGGGGTCGGTGCGCAGATTATCGCGCAGAGTGTACAGGAACGATGTCTTTAGCCCGCTGAAACTGTAGTCCAGTCCCGGTATGCGCGGCCTTGCGAAGCGGAATGCCTCGGGGTCGCCCTCGGCAGCGAGCCTGTCGATGTGCGGGCCGCCGGGGTATGGCAGCCCCATCACCTTGGCACACTTGTCGAAAGCCTCTCCGGCAGCGTCGTCGATGGTGCGTCCGATTATCTCCATATACTTGGGGCTGCGCACCACGATGAGCTGCGAGTTGCCGCCGCTTACGAGCAAGCAGAGAAATGGAAATTCGGGTACCTCGTCGTCGGCTTTCTCGCGAATGAAGTGCGACAGCACGTGGCCGTGGAGGTGGTTCACATCTACCAGAGGCACTCTCAGCCCCAGCGACAGACCTTTGGCGAAGCTTGTGCCTACAAGGAGCGAGCCGATAAGGCCCGGGCCGCGGGTGAAGGCTATGGCCGAGAGCTGCTTGCGGTCGATGCCAGCGCGGCGCAGGGCGGCGTCGACCACGGGCACTATGTTCTGCTGGTGCGCGCGCGAGGCAAGCTCGGGCACCACGCCGCCGTATTCTTCGTGCACGCTCTGGCTGGCTATGACATTGCTCAGCAGCAGGCCGTCGGCAATCACGGCCGCCGAAGTATCGTCGCAGGACGATTCGATTCCTAATATAATATTGTCCATTTTACGCAATTGTTAAAAGATACCCTCTAAAAAACGAATGCAATGCCGGCGGCCACCTGCGCCGTTGGGTAATGCCGCATCAGGGTGTAGCGCGCTTCGAGGCTCAGTTTGAGCGACTGCTTCACGCGGTATTCGATGCCGGCGCCGGCGTTGAGGCCTATGCAGTTTGTATGCGAGGTGACATCTTTGGCATCGTCCGGGCTTACGCCGTGTAGCCCCCACGAAGTGAAGTTGATGCCGGCCACGGGGTAGAAAGCCGCCCGCCCCTTGCTGTCAATGCTTATCGGGAAGTGGGTGTTGAAGGATATTCCGAAGCCGTCCATGTCGCGGTTGCGGAAAATAAGGTCGATCTCTGGAGCAATCCGCACATGCCTGCTGAAGGAGTACTGGAAGGCGAGTCCGGCAAGAGCTGTGCTGTTGCGCGACACATAACCCACACGGGGGCCGAACGACTTCTCGCCGCGCGAGGTCTGTGCCGAGGCGGGAGCGCAGGCGAATGCGGCGGCCAGTGCCGTGCATATTATAATAAGAGGGTGTTTCATAATATCTGTTCAAGCACAGGTTGGTGTATTTTTGTTTAAACTGTTCATTAAGAAGAGGGAGCATAGCGGT
>ERZ778516.2421-NODE-2421-length-12504-cov-4.829625_pt1 | contig 12504 bp, 7 predicted proteins | sample MGYA00510342_ERZ778516 | MGnify/ENA primary metagenome ERZ778516 (study PRJEB29527, sample SAMN07138961) | mouse gut metagenome | material: feces | host: mouse | place: China:Nanjing | collected 2016-01-25 ...
TTCTCTCTTAGGTTTAATAACTCTAGCTGCATCAGATATTATTCTATCTGATTCTGATTTACTATCTAGTGCATGATCAAAATCATACAAAGGTGCCATACAAATATATTTCCCAGTATCTGTGCTTCTTAACCAACCAAAGTTTCCTGCATGTCTATCTCCATTTCCTATGATGGCGTCTATTATCAGCATTCTTATACCATCAATACCAAACAAATTCTCTATTGTATCTTCATCAAAATCATCTGGGTCTAACTTACCAGACTGATCTGCTTGTTCAAGCATCAAATTTATGTTTGTTATATTCTCTACTGCTATTCCATTTGGAGTCAATTGAATATTAACTGACCTTATATTGCACAGTTTGCATATATTTGTTGCTTCATATTCTATCTGCGTCTCTTGTCCATATTTTAATAGTGTTGACCTATTAATCCACTCTTTTCTTAAATACCCACCTACATACAGTGTTGGTATACTTTGCCCTGAAGTATACTCCCCTATTCCCTTCCAAAACTCAGCATGATAAGGACTTACCGACTCAAAAACTAATTGTATTGTATCATCTTTTATCCAATAACAATCACTCAAACTTAATGCATGAGTCTCATTATTTATGCTTATCCTATTGCCTTGTCCAAATGCTACACCTTTTAATTGTCTTGCTAATGTATTTGTATTGCTGCTATATCTTAGTTTTAACCAAATTTTAAATGTATACTTATTTGCACCATGCATTAACATATATCCTGGAAGTAAATTCTCATTATAAATCTGCTCAGTATCTATATTATATACTGGATTGTTTTTACAATATAATACTTTTGACATAACCTAATTGCCTCCCTCTTATGCCTTACTAAATAATGGATGTTGTTCCATTATTCTAAGCCGTATAGCCTACCACCATTCACCCTATCATATGCATTTATTGCCTTGAAATAGTTAATGCCATTATTTACACAAGAGTAAACACACGCTAATGCTTCAAGTACTATCTCCCAATTTCTGTCCGTGTTTGGATGGTTATCTTCGATTGAAAGATTTCTTTCAATGCTGGACAGGGAGGTACCCAGTACTTAGTTGGTTTCCCTTCTAAGATACTTTTATTTCCTTGGATGCTTGATTAGCAATTCAAAAGAAAATCGGGATATATTATATATCAAAACGTGTTAAATCTTCTAATGTCTCTCTTCTAACAACCTCTTTTGCCACTCCACCAGATACCATAATCACTGCTGGTTTGGCTACTCGATTATAATGAGAGGACATCGCATAATTATAAGCCCCTGTAGCACATACTGCCAAAATATCTCCCACCTGTGCGGACTGCAATTTGATGTGTTCTCCCAATAAATCGCCACTTTCACAACACCTGCCCGCAACGGTAACTGTGTCATCTTTTGGCGCGTCAGCTCGATTGGCAATCAAAAAATTGTACTCTGCCTGATAGAGTGCATAACGTGGATTATCTGTCATACCGCCGTCCACTGCAAGATACTTGCGTATATTCGGAATCTCCTTGATATTTCCCACTGTATAAAGGGTAATTCCAGCAGGTCCCACAATGCTTCTCCCCGGTTCAATGATAATATAGGGCAATGGTAGACCTAACTCTGTCGCTTTTTTCTTGACTACTTCGGAAACGCGCTTCATATAACAGTCATAAGCCACTGGGTCATCAGAATCCGTATATTGAATCCCAAATCCGCCCCCTAAATTTAAGGTCTTTAGGGAAAAGTCCAAGGTCGTTTGAACCTCTGCAATCAAAGAAAGCATCACTTCAGCCGCATGTTCAAATGGATCAATATCAAAAATCTGAGAACCAATATGACAATGGATTCCATCTAATACAATATGCGGAAGTTGTATCGCCTGTTTGATTGCCTCCATTGCCAATCCCAACTCAATTGCCAGACCAAATTTAGAATCCAACTGACCTGTGCGAATAAATTGATGGGTATGTGCATCAATTCCGGGAGTTACCCTTAATAAAATAACCGCTTTTTTGCCCATATTACCCGCTAAATCATTGAGTAAGTGGAGTTCAGATAAATTATCCACCACAATTCTACCAACGCCACACTCCAGTGCATACTCCAGTTCTTGAGGTGTCTTATTATTGCCATGATAACAAATTTTTTCTACAGGAAAATCAACACTCATTGCAGTATAAAGCTCACCCATTGAAACAACATCGGTGCCAATTCCCTCTTCTTTTGCAATACGATACATCTGTTTGCAGCAAAATGCCTTAGAAGCATAACACACCAAACCTGCACCCTGATAGTATTCTTCTATAGAATGCCGAAATTGTCGACAATGATCGCGTATTTTATCCTCATCCATCACAAATAAAGGTGTGTGAAACTGCTCTGCCAATTCTATGGTATCTACCCCTCCAATGGTCAGATGATGTTGTTGATTGATTCCAAGATGATCTGATACAAACATTTTATGCTCCTTTCTCTGAAATCACTGTGAAATGGATTCTTCGCAAACTTCACAGATAATCGTCTTGATTTCTTCTACTCCTGTACCCTTTTGCGCAGAGAATGGTACCATGGTGATCTCCTCTCCGCAAGGCAATTCTGTCACAATCTGTTGTAAGCGCTGCTGTGTTTGTGTTTTATTAAGTTTATCCGCTTTGGTCAATAGAATGATAAATGGAAATTCATATTCAATTAAATATTGCACCATATCAATATCCTGTTTGGAAGGAGGATGACGCATATCAATCAGTTGTACTACCAAAGCAATTTTGCGCTCATCTCCAAAATATTTCTCCATCAGTTTTGCCCAACGTTGTTTTTCAGATTTTGCCACCTTCGCATAACCATAACCTGGAAGATCCACAAAGTCTACCCGTTCATTTACATCATAAAAATTAATGGTGGCTGTTTTTCCGGGAACTGCGGAAACCCTCGCGAGAGATTTTCGATTTAAAATTTTATTGATTGCTGAAGATTTCCCCACATTAGATCGCCCAGAAAAGACAATTTCTAGTTTATCCGATTTGGGAAGCTGACTGGATAAGCCATAAGCAATGCGAAAATCTGCCTTGCTGTAATTCACAAAGTATCCCCTTTCTTGATAAAACCACTTGTCAGTTTATATTTAATACTTCAGAAAGATTTTTTTCCTCTTTGATTAAAACCATTTCTGTATGATCAGGTTCTTGTTTCTTTTTTACCAATGCGACGTCTAATACCTCTTGAATGGTTTTCACCGGAACAAATTTTAAATTTTCCTTGATAATATCATCAAACTCTGCAATGTCTGCCTTGTTGCCGTGTGGAATAATAACAGTTTTAATTCCAGCGCGAAAAGCTGCAATTGATTTTTCTTTTAATCCACCAATTGGAAGCACTCTACCACGCAATGAAATTTCTCCAGTCATGGCGACATCGTTGCGCACCTCAATATTGGAAAGTGCAGAAACGAGTGCAGTCGTTATTGTCACACCTGCGGAAGGACCATCTTTTGGGACAGCTCCTTCTGGAGCGTGGATATGCAGGTCTTTATTTTTATAAAATTCTGGGTCAATTTGATAATTTTTTGCAATGCTGCGCACATAGCTCACCGCTAGATTTGCAGATTCCTTCATAATATCCCCTAGATTTCCGGTCACCTGAATCTTTCCTGTTCCCTCTAATATAATGGCTTCGATTTCAAGTGTCTCTCCACCCACAGAAGTCCAAGCCAAGCCAGTCACCTGACCTACTTGGTTTTCCTCTGGTATTTCAGATACAGCATATTTTTTTGGTCCTAACATCTCTTGCAATGCCTTGTTGTGAATGGTTAATTTTTTATAGTCTGCTCCATCACTGACCTTTTTCTTTGCCGTTTTTCGACAAATACTTGCGATGGAACGTTCTAATTTACGCACACCTGCTTCACGGGTATAGCGGTCAATCAACGTATAAATTCCCTCTGCACTAAAGATCACATCTTTCGCAGTCAAACCGTGTTTTTTAATCTGTTTTGGCACCAGATATTTTTTTGCAATTTGAAATTTTTCTTCTCTGGTATAACTGGATAAATCAATTACTTCCATACGATCTAATAATGGTGCTGGAATGGTTGATAGGTCGTTTGCAGTGGTGATAAACAATACTTCACTTAAATCAAATGGAACTTCAATATAATGGTCGCGAAATGCGTTATTTTGTTCGCTATCCAACACCTCTAGCATTGCAGCTGATGGGTCGCCTCGAAAATCAGAGCCCATTTTATCAATTTCATCCAATAATATCAAGGGATTGCGACTTTTTGCCTGTTTGAGTGCATTGATAATGCGTCCAGGCATTGCGCCAATATAGGTTTTGCGATGCCCTCGAATATCAGATTCATCCCTTACACCGCCCAATGATAGACGCACATAACGCCTTCCAAGCGTTTCAGCGATACTCTTTCCAATCGAAGTTTTACCAACACCCGGAGGACCTACCAGACAGATAATTTGTCCTTTGATGTCTGGCGCTAATTTGCGCACTGCCAACAGCTCTAAGATGCGCTCTTTTACCTTTTTCAGCCCATAATGATCGCGATCTAAAATGCGCTTTGCTTTGCGAATGTCCAATACATCTTTTGTATAATTATCCCAAGGAAGCTCCAAACAGGCTTCCAAATAGGTGCGTACCACGTTGGCTTCTTGTGAACTTGCAGGCATGCGATAGAGTTTTTCCGCTTCTTTGTATAATTTTTCCTTTGTTTCTTCTGACATATGCTTGATATCGGCAATCTGTTCCATGATTTCAGTGGCGTCATCCTGTCCAAAATCGCCTTCTCCAAGTTGTCCTTGAATGACGCGCAGTTGCTCTCTTAAATAATATTCACGGTGATTTTTATCTATCTGTTCACGAACCTGTTCATAAATATCATGTTCAATGGATAAGACTTCTGTTTCTTTTTCTAGTATCTGTGCCAATAAGGTCAAACGCTTATAAATATTATTGGCTTCCAATAATCTTTGACGGTCTTCATAGGAAAACTGAACATGAAACATAATGCCCAAAAACAATTCTTCTGGGTCATCCTCATTTAATATCTCCAGCAAAACTTCTTTAGACATCTTTGGAAGCAACTCACTGTAATTATCAAATACCAATTTTACAACGCGTATCATTGCTTCCATTTCCTGTTCTGTCACCTTTACACGTGTTGACAGCGGTGCATTTTTTAGTTCAAATTCAAAAAAAGGTTCTTCGCTAATAATCTCTGTTATCTTGGCGCGATATTCTCCCTGTACCAAAACGCGTACTGTGCTGTCTTGTGTTCTCAACATCTGTTTAATGGTTGCGACCATACCATATTTATACAAATCACTTGCACTTGGATTTTCATCAATTACATCTCTTTGAGCCACCAAAAAAATTTTTTTATCCGTCTCCATAGCCGCTTGCAGCGCTAAAATAGAACATTTTCTCCCCACATCAAAATGTAGATTCATATCCTCAAATAATACCAGCCCACGCATTGCAAGTGCAGGCATTACCAGTGTTTTATCGGTCTTTATAGCACCCATAACCTCAATTTCCTCCATATTAATGCAATCGAGTTTGCATTAATTTCTTAACCCATAGACAATTAAAATTTATTTTTATTGATATCCTATGCGATCTGTTTGATTTACCAAATATTTATTGTCTAAACTGCATTCCATTATAATCCTATCAGATAAATAACTCATTGTATCCAGTCCATGAGTTTATTATTTTATTTATAACCTACTTATATGATAAGCATTTGCAACCTTTGGTTTACCATTCCTACCATCCGTCATATCTGTATGTTTGATAACTGTATTTTAAACACAATCAAAGGTATCTATCCATAAAAGAATTTTTTGAATCCTGCATTTTTATTGTTTTATTATACAAAATGAATCACATTTTGACAAGTACTCAAAATAGGCAAAATTTTTAGTAATTCCAACATAAAAATGTAATAGATACCACTTTTTTGATATCATATAAAAACATCTCAAAAAATTCATATTTCATTCATATTATACATAATTATTTTTCATACAATAAAATAAATTAAATGAACTTATGAAAAAACAAGGAGTTATTTATGAAAAATCCCCAATATCTTCCCTCTTATACCATTGGAGAAGAAATCGCTAATTCTATTACACATGGGATTGGCAGTTTGCTTTCAATCGCCGGCTGTGTAATTTTAATCATTTTTGCAGCATTTACCAGCAACCCCTATAAAATTGTCAGCGCCTGTGTTTTTGGAGCCAGTCTTATCATACTCTTTACAATGTCTACATTATATCACTCCTTTACCAATCAACGTGTAAAATTTCTATTTCGTATCTTTGATCACAGTGGTATTTTTCTGTTGATCGCTGGCACCTATACACCACTCACCTTGGTATCCTTACACGGCTTCTTGGGCTGGACACTCTTTGGTATCGTTTGGCTTTGTGCCGCTTTTGGAATTGTTTTAAATGCCATTGGTATTGAACGCTTTAAACGCATCTGTATGATTTCTTATATTGGCAGTGGTTGGTGTGTTATCTTCGCCTTTATTCCACTTATGAAAAAAATCTCGTTGGGTGGGTCTTTGTTCTTGTTGGCAGGTGGATTATTTTATACCGTTGGACTGTTATTTTACCGCAAAAAGGATATGCAGTATATGCATTCTGTCTGGCATGTTTTTGTATTATTTGGTGCTATACTCCATTATTTATGTATTTTATTCTACGTAATTCACTAAATTCTCGACATTTTTACGAATATCTTTCTATTTCAATTTACTTCATCTTTATCTTATGATATAATAGTTGCTTAGATTAAATACCCGTTTTATAAGCAAGATATATACAAACAACATAACATGACAAGAATAAGAATCTATTTTTGAGATATCTTATTCTTGTGTTTTTTATAGAATAGAAAGGAATGATTTCAATCATGGACTATGGTAAATTATACACTGAAGATTACTATCAGCATTCCTGCGGAGAAGTAGACTATAAAAACGAGGAATTTAAACGATTCTTTAACCATGTCGCAGATAAAATTGTCAATGAAATTCGCCCAAAAACCGTTTTAGATGTTGGCTGTGCAATGGGTTATCTGGTCACTGCACTGCGTGACCGAGGGGTAGAAGCATATGGAATTGATGTTTCTGAATATGCAATCAGTCAGATTAGAAAAGACATTCGCAAATTCTGTCACGTACAATCTGCTCTGGACCCTCTTCCCGAAGAATTCCCTCAAACATATGACCTATTGGTTACTATTGAGGTAATCGAACACCTTTATGAAGAAGATGGATTTGAATTTTTAAAACGCATCTGTACTTATGCAGATGACATTATATTTTCTTCCACGCCAGATGATATTACAGAGCCCACACATTTTAATGTACAACAACAGGAGTACTGGTCAAAAAACTTTGCCAAACACGGATTTTTACACCAATTGGGGTATGATGCCACCTATATCGCCCCTCAAACTATGCGATTTTGCAAACAACAAACCAGTATTTTACGTTTGGTAGAGGACTATGAGCGCAATGACCGCATGATAAAGTATACTGTGCGCGAACAAGCGGAAAAAATCAAACAACAAGAACAACAAATTCAACAGCAGCAACAGCAAATCGAACAACAGACCAATCAATATCAGCTATTAGAATCCCATTCTCAAAGTGAACAAGCCTACCAACAACAACAATTGCAACAGCTTCAAGAAGAGGTTGCAAATCTCAAACATCAAAATGTGCAATTGGCAAATACTGCTCAGGATTTTGCCTCCCGTACCAATCAGGTACAAACAGAGTTAAACGCTGTATTGCATTCTCGTTGGTGGAGATTAACCGCACCGGGACGCAAGGTAATGACCGTTTTCAAAAAAGGAATCAAGAGAATTCCAGGTGCAAAACAAGCTGTTTTATTTTTGCGCATTGCTCGCAAAGATGGATTTCATGCCGCTATGAATAAAATTCGCTATAAAAGAGCGCTTCGCAAACGCATTGGAAAAAACAGTTTGGAAATCAGCTCCTTTATCACTGCGCAACAAGCGCTCAAACAACTGGACACATCATTCCATCAAATGATAAAATTCAGCATTCTAGTACCACTATACAACACACCCATTCTATTTCTAAAGCAAATGATAGATTCCTGTATCAATCAGACCTATCAAAATTGGGAACTTTGCCTTGCAGATGCCAGCGATTCAGATCACAATGATGTGGGTGCCATCTGTACCCAATATGCTCGAAAAGACCCCAGAATCGTCTATCAAAAATTAACCGAAAACAAAGGAATTGCAGACAACACCAATGCCGCTATCGAAATGGCAAGTGGAAATTATATTTGTCTATTAGACCACGATGATTTTATCCACCCTTCTGCATTATTTGAAAATATGCTTGCCATCACCAATCAAAATGCCGATTTTATCTATACAGATGAAATGACCTTTGAAGGAGATATCTATCACCCACTTACCATTCATTTAAAACCCGACTTTTCCATTGACAATCTGCGTGCCAATAACTATATCTGTCACTTTTCTACCTTTAGTAAAAAATTATTAGAGCAGGTGGGGGGATTTGACCCAGATTGTAACGGCAGTCAGGATTATGATATGATTTTAAGACTCACCGAACAGGCAGAACATATTGTTCATATTCCAAAAATCCTCTATTTTTGGCGTTCTCATGCCGCTTCTGTCGCCAGTGATATCAGTGCAAAACCCTACTGTATCACCTCTGCAAAAAAAGCACTCAAAAACCATCTCAACCGCATGGGTATTGCAGGAACTCCCCGTGTTGCTCCCAGAATGGAATCCATTTATAAAATTGATTATGAATTGACCAAAAATCCAATGATATCCATTATCATTCCCTCAAAAGACCACACACGCGAATTGGATACCTGTATTCAATCAATTTTAAATAAATCCACCTATCAAAATTATGAAATTATTATTGTGGAAAACAACAGTACAGACCCACAGACCTTTGCTTATTATGAGACACTTAAAAAACACCCCAATATTCAAGTTATCACCTGGAAAGACGATTTTAACTACTCCGCAATCAACAATTATGCAGTCACCTTTGCGCGGGGAGAATATTTACTATTCTTAAACAATGATATTGAAATCATCACCCCAAAATGGATGGAAGAAATGCTGATGTTTGCACAGCGCAAAGACGTTGGTGCTGTAGGGGCAAAACTTTATTTTCCAGATGACACCATACAACATGCCGGCGTCATCATTGGGCTAAATGGAACAGCTGGACATGCACATTATGAAGTGGAAAAAAATAATCTAGGCTATATGGGGCGCCTTTACTATGCACAAAATTTCAGTGCAGTCACCGCTGCATGTATGATGATATCAAAGGCAGATTTTTTGTCTGTGGAAGGCTTTAATCCCGAATTTGTAGTCGCTTTTAATGATGTGGATCTCTGTTTAAAACTGCGTCAAAAGGGACTGCTAAATGTATTTACTCCATTTGCTGAACTGTACCATTATGAATCCAAAACACGCGGCTATGATACAGAACATATCAACCAAGAGCGTTTCCGTCAAGAAAGCCTTCTATTCAAAGAACGCTGGTATCCTGTTATCGAACATGACCCCTATTACAATCCCAACTTCTCTAGACAAGAGAGCTTTAAACTGGACATGAAACCTTATCAATATTAAGCAAAGACCTTTGTAAGAAATCTCTTACAAAGGTCTTTTTCATCAACGATTTTATCCCATCATTCTATATTTTCTAACAGGACTAATTTTTTTCGATATAAATTGATAAAAACCAAAATACTCGCCAAACAGGAAAACAATTCTGCAAACGGAAATGAAAACCACACATAAAACAAACCAATCTTAGAAAGAAAATAAGCTGCTGGCAAAATCAACACCAATTGTCTTAACACAGAGATAATCAAACTACTGGTTCCCATTCCAACTGACTGAAATAAGGTGGAAAATAAAATTCCCAAAGCCGCAAACGGAAAACACAGTGCAATGATGCGAAGTGCTGGAATACCAATTTCTTTCATATGTTCAGAAGCATCAAAAATGTTGAGTAGATTTTCTGGAAAAACCATAAAAATCATCATCCCAGCTGCCATAATGACCAATGCAATCATACAACCAATCTTTAAAGCAGATATCAAGCGGTCTTTTTTCCTTGCTCCATAATTGTAACCCATAATTGGCATAACTCCATGGGTGAGTCCAAATACTGGCATAAATACAAAAGACTGTAATTTAAAATAGATGCCATATACTGCAATGGCAGTATCGCTAAAGCTTCCCAAAATTAAATTCATGCTAGCTACCAAAACAGAACCGATTGATTGCATAATCATAGAGGGAAATCCAACCGCATAAATATCAAAAATGGTACTCTTTCTCAGACGAAATCCCTTTAAACGAATTTTAATGCGATGTTTTTTTGCAAATAATACAATCAGTGCCACAACCATTGATAAAATTTGTCCGGTTACTGTTGCTACCCCAGCGCCAGCAATTCCCATCTTTGGAAAACCCAACAACCCCAAAATCATAATGGGGTCTAAGACAATGTTGGTAATTGCACCGATCAATTGAAATATCATCGGAAAAATCATATTACCAGTTGCCTGTAACATTTTTTCAATATTCAATTCCACAAAAATACCAATGGAACAGATGGTGACAATGAAAATATATTCCATGCCCAACTGTTGAATCTCTTGGTTTTCTGTAATTGCACCAAAAAATGGCTTGGTTAAAAACAATCCCAATAGCGCAAATAATATCCAATTTGCAAATCCCAATAACAAACCATGTGTTGCCGCATGATTGGCTTCTTCTAATTTTCCTTCTCCCAAGCGACGGGAAACAAGACTGTTAATTCCAACACCAGTTCCCACCGCAACCGAAATCATCAACATCTGAATTGGATTTGCCAAAGAAACTGCTGTCAGCGCGTTTTCTGAAATTTTGGCAACAAAATAACTATCAACCACATTATACAGTGATTGAACCAACATTGAGAACATTGCCGGTAATGCCATTGACATAATTAGCCCAAATAATGGAGCTGTTCCCATCTTATTCTCTTTTACTTGTTCCATTCAAACTTCCTTTCTCAATCCTACATATTTCCCTTTCATTTTACACCTTTTTCCCATTTTTTGCAACTTTATAAAACGAAACTCTCATCTTAGATTGATGGTGTCCAATGCCATTTGATAAAGCAATTTGTCCAAATATCCAAATCGGGCAGTCACCTGTTAAGGATGACTGCCCGATCAATTGGGTTTTATCAGTTATAACAGTGGTTCCATTCTTCCAGAAGAATATCAAAGATGTCATTCAATCTCTTGATGATATTTTCATTTACTGGAATCTTTTTATCAAGAAACTGCATACCTCTCTCCCCCATAAAATCCACACAAAAAATCAAACAATAAAATACAAATGCCTTATACTGGATCGCAGTTGGATGAATCTCGTCCAACAGATAATCAATATATTTGGTATCCAAATCCATATTGAGCAATGCAACTTTGGTTAGTGCAACAAAAGTAAGCATATCTCCTAAGCCTATCCAATCAATATCTATTATCCCAGATAATTTACCCTTATCAATCAATAAGTTTTTTGTACTAATATCATCTAGATATGGTATGGGTCGAACCTTGTCTAAATATTCTTGTATTTCTTGCTGTAATTTTTTTATGATATGTATTTTGTTGTTATCAAAATAATGGTTTCTTTTTATTCTTTCCTCTGCACGACTTAGCATTTCACCAGTAAAGCGATTCCATGTCCACTTTGCACCTACTGAGACATCAATCCTTGATACCTTTCGTTGTATCTCAATGACTTCTTTGGCAATCTGTTTTTTCTCGCTGTCATTTAATCTATCATAGACATTCCCCATATCATTTCCAGGGATATAAGAAAGGATCAAATAGGAATTGTCTTTGTACTTTCCTTTTGATAATACAATCGGTATCGGAATTTCACATACAGACAATTTATTCAGCCAATCAATGGTATCTTTGTAGGCATTGTCATCTTTACTACATCTGAGAACAAACTTTTCAGTTGCAGTGGAGACAATAAAAACATAGTTGGCAATCCCAACGCTGCAACGCTCTATTTGAACAATATTTCTCTTGGTATCGTTTTCAAATATCATCCATGCTTCTTTACAATCCATGGGGCATTTGTCCTCCATCTTCTATAAACTGACGAAAAATTCCAATTTGTTAAGGTGATTATAACACAAGACTACTGCCATATCAACCTGATTTTATGGAAATCACCAATGGTATAACCCAACAACACTGTTCTTAAAAAGGACAACCAAAATGCATTTTGAAATAGAAATCATGCAAAAAAGGTCGAAAGAATCTTTCATTGCTTTGCTTGTTCTTATCTATTGTTTATGCTATAATAGAAAATAATATCCATTTGGAATACATTCAATCGAATGATGGTTGTGATAGCCGTTATAATATTGATT
>ERZ778516.2422-NODE-2422-length-12496-cov-5.942931_pt1 | contig 12496 bp, 10 predicted proteins | sample MGYA00510342_ERZ778516 | MGnify/ENA primary metagenome ERZ778516 (study PRJEB29527, sample SAMN07138961) | mouse gut metagenome | material: feces | host: mouse | place: China:Nanjing | collected 2016-01-25 ...
GATACGGAAATAGCTGACAAATTAAATAAATGCAAGGCTGCAACACTTATCAACGTCAATAAAATCATCGGTGCCTTTCTGGAACAACAAGTTCTATTAGTGTCCGGAGGTTCAGATAATATGTAATTTTTACGAAAAACATTGTCTCTTCCTGACAATGTAACGGAAAGCAAATACATACTATTTCACCCTATTCAATTCTGCCTTGATAATTTTTAATCCGGCACCTGCAATATCTGAAATCACTTCACCTACCACTTTTTTCGCTTTCTCTTGGTATTGTTACAATTAAGGAAAATGTGATGGGCTGAATGTCAATATCACAGACTATTTTAATGTGGATTTTTACATTTTTATCACACAAACACCAAAACATCATTATATAAGGTTGATTGTATGTCAGGCTTTGGTTCAACTTAAGATACAACTCAAAATCCTTTAACCATCCCATCCTCTAAATATTAAGTTCATCTGTAAAGGCTCCTACATATCCATTATTGAATAAAGTCCCATATGCTCATGTATCTATAATTTCACCTCGTAATACTTTTACTCATCTTTGGAATAATTATAAAGCATTTAATATGGTATTGTCAATATATATTTAGTTATCTTTAGGATAAGAAGGGAATATTCCGTTATAATGAAGCTGTATAAATATATAGATGGAAAATGTAATGCATCTGGTTCCAAAATCAAAATCCTCAGAGAAACAGCCGGACTATCTCAAGAACAGCTCGCCGCAAAAATTCAACTTGAAGGACTCAACCTGAACCAGAAAGCAATCAGTCGAATTGAAAATGGTGAACGGGTAGTTCCTGATTTCGAACTGATTTTCTTTTCGAAAGTTCTGAAAGTACCCGTATGCGTACTTTTGGATCTTTGGCAAAATTGATATCTGCTTCGCTCTTATCACGAACCATAATTTCTGTTTTTATACTCTGTCAACTGCAGAACCCCCGGAAATTCATCTATCCGAGAACGTTTTTCTATCGTAATCGGAGAAATATTCAGATCATTAAATCTTTTCAGGTATTTGGAAAAATCTTTTCCATAAAACACCTTCGCATCCTGCAGATTATTTTTGGATGCCCTGTCCAATATCTTTATCATCTTTTCTTTGGTTTTATTTTTATATCCGGAAGCCGTTACTATCTGTTTTGCTTTTTTAAGTTTTACAAATCTTCCGCTCCCATACGCCATTTTCAGGTATTTGGGAATATTATCTTCTGCAATATCACCTGCATGGAAGAGGAACTGCAGTGCATCATCACATCCCCTCTTCTTTCCATCGTACCTGATTTTACGCCGTTTCACCCGCAGTTCTATACGTATAATTCCTTCTGCTTCCCTTATTTCTTCTTCGGAATACTTTCCTGTCTCCCCGCTTAGCTGAACCTGCTTGTCATACACACTGAACTCAAAACCATCTGTATAAACCGTAAAAGAATCTCTGGTAGGAACTTTCCTTTTTCCGGTCTTACAGTCCTCCATCATTCGTTTTGATTTATAAGGATGTACACCTTTCCTCATCAGACGCATGAATTCTTTTACATGTTCCCTGTCTTCCAGATCAATATTCACACAGTAATCTGCACGCTGTATATAAAATGCATTCCCGTCAATTTCTTTAATTTTTGTTTCCTTCAAAAAACAGATGATTCGTTCATAACATAATACCAGCTCATTCTGATCTGCAATATATACGAACGGATGATTGTTTCTGTGGAACATCCAGCGGGGATTTACTTTTATATCCATCCAGTAATATGTATCTAAACTTTTAGTGGTGATCGACAAAAGCGAAATCATATTAAATCCAAAATAAGATGCAACGCTGTAATTTATCGTCTTATATGCTCCCTTACTCTTTAATTTCGCTTTATAATATCCTGCTTTCTTTTTTTTACTGAACTCAATCAGTTTTTCTTTTATGGAATTCCATTCTCTTTTTGTCAGTCTTGCCCTGAAAGTTAATGTATGAATGGAATAATTCTTTGAAGCATTTTCCGCAATTATGGGATCATCTATTTTCCTCTGTCTTTTACTCATTCGCTGTTATCCTCCTTTTGTAATGTCATTATTTTTTGTTCCTGCAGTTTTTATTGTGTATGTTTTTTTTATCATACATAGAGTTATTTTTACTCCTGCTGCATTTTTTACAATATTGTTATCGAATAATTATTTTCAAATTTACGCTAACAATTAACTAAGAACAAAAACGGAGGACTGTACAAGTTTATGGAACATTACATCACAATCCGTCAGGCAGCGAAAGCACTGGGAGTCAGTGAAGCTACCATACGAAATTTTTTATTAAAAGATCATTTATTTAAGGGGAAACGATTCGGAAGACAGATCCGAATTGAAAAGGATTCTTTTCAGGAATTCGTTAGACAATCAGAAATTCAGTAATATTGTCTTTAATCAGAACTAAATATAGCAAATATAAAAAAATCAAAACTGTAATTATACCTTGGAATAAAATTAATCCAAGGTATAATTACAGTTAAGAACACATATTCTTCAAAAAAAGGTGGTAATCGTGGTAAAAAAATCAAAAAAAGGTGGTAATCAACAAATTAAATCTTATAATCATGCAAACGCAACATAAAGTCCATTACAGGTTTTAAATACTTAGTGGATAGAGTTTGATAATCTTTTTTATAAACTCTTGCATTTTTAAAATCGTCAGAAAAGCGCAAGTTCCATAGGGAGAAAATTATTTACGCACTCTATTTTCATTATATACTTCATACATAAAGCAGATTGTTTTCTTAATATTCTTTTCAATATACAATTGTGATGTTTCATTTTTACATTTTTGTCTAAAATCCCCATGAACCATTTCCAATATCAATTTATCCAGTTCTATACCAGTGTCATCACTGAATTTTTTGCACATTGTTTTAAATTTCTTTGCCGTTTTACTAATACAATCGGAAAGTATTTTTCTTTGCTGACCCAGCCAGGAATTTTCTATAGCTACCGGATTATCCATAACTAAATTTTCTTCAGATGAAGCGATGAATTTTTCGTTATCCTGAAAGTACAACAGTTTCACTTGAAATGGATACATCCCCTCCAATTTACTTGCATATTCAAACACATGCTTTTTTCTTGACTCTGAAAGTTTCTTCCCATCTCCTGTCATCTTATATAGCTTATCTGCAATATAACATGCGAAAGTCCACTGTTCTACTATAGGATTAGAAATATATATTTTCTCTCCGTCAATTAAAACTGGTTTATTTAGGTAATTCACCAGTTTTTCAATCATCTTATCATCTGCATGTTCCAATAATTTAGGAGAAATCTTACAGTATCCACATATTGCCAAAAGAATTTGTGCCTGAACAATACAAAACGTTATATCCAAGTTGTCTCCAAACACATTCCGGATAAATTTTTTAGCAAACCTCTCACGATCTTTACCAAGCCACTCATTTGCAAACAGTCCATCCTTCAATGATGAAAAATAAAGTAATTCAATATTAGAAATATGTGTTACAGGTATACATAAGTTTTTCCCAATATCAATAATTCCGGATGTTTCCCTTTCGCAATATCTATGGACATACTTTTTATAATATTTACTGAACCTTCGGATTTCGCTATCAATATTCACGCTATTTTCCGATAAAAACTTTTCTATGAACTGTCTGTTGCCATACCTCTTTGAACAACATTCCTCAAAACACTTCTGCAATACGTATTCTGTAACTATAGAATATGAATCATAAATAATCTTCCCATTATTCAGTTCTTTCTCTTCATATCTTTCATTTATTTTATCTAATTCAGTCGCACACCTGGCCAAACGAACCGCATTTTCAGATGTCAGACCCTGATCCGTCCTTTCTCTTTCAGAGTGAAAATATTCCCACATAATAGTTGCCACTTCTTTTAATGCGCTTTTTTCCTTTTCCTCCAAATAACGCTGACGCCCTGCCTCATAAATCATCGTAACCAGTTTAATATAATTATCATAGTTTGTTTCTTCTTTCTTACATCGAAGAGTGTTCAACCTTTTTCTCCTGTACCATACAACTGATGCAAGAAACTCCGCCACCCCTTCTTTTAGCAATCTTTCGTTTAATAACACCTCTCCCAGTTCTTTTTTTATAATTTCAAAATCCTTAACCAGCTTCTTTTCTGGGGGTGCAATATAACGTGACGTTATACTTATATTATGAATGATTGTTTCTATTGGATTATGTAATCCATTCTTTTCTATTTTACTTGTACACTTGTCGAGTACTGTGTGACAACAGTCTTCCAGTTCTTCATACAATTCATCGTAATCAATATTTTTTTTCATTTTCTCTCTCCCTGGAATTCTATAAAAACCTTATATTTTCAGGCTTTTTCTTCCATTTTTATCGGCTGCTCTTTCCATGCCATTTTTTAATTAATATGATACACTAGCGGTGTCAAAACCCGCAACGTAAACAGATTTTACTGTTTAACTGCATTTTGTTACATATAGACTATTTCAGATCTATAAACTGTCCATCTTCATATGTAATATGGATAAATTATAGCAAATGAATGTCAGCTTCGTCTATATGTATTTTTCAAAGCATCACACGGGAATTATTCCCGCATCAAAAGGAGGTAAAATTATATGCAAACTTTATTTACTTATCTCTCAACATTGTTGATGAAAGGCTACGAACTTAATACATCTGATTATTGCATCAAAAAAAATGGCATATCCATAACCAATTTTATTCCTGTGGTCTGCTCAGCTAAAGAAGTGCATGACAGCAACGGGATATCAAAGCACTATATTATCTGCTTTTATTTTGAAACCAAACAAACAGAAATGGTTCAGATATCGGATAGCAAGTTCGATAAACAGGCTTTTTATCCAACATGTGCCTGTATCACTGGATCCAAAAAGGTCATCACTGATTTTATACGACAGCAGATTCTTCGCATGAAGATCACGCCCATATATCATGTGGAAAATGGATGGAATCATATTGGCACAGATAACTTTTATGTTCTCAAAAACAAAATCTGCGGACCATGTAATGTTCTTACAGACATTACTCCTGAGTCCAATTCCGCAGAATATCCCTCTGATGATGCGCATACCAATGCCTCTCATCTTTGGAAGTTTGTTCAATTATCCGGGAATGTTCCCTCCATTCTTTTATTAGGAACCGCTGCTGGTCTGTTAAGTACTTTGCTAAATAGTGTTGGGTTTTCACCATTAGTCATCTTTTTATATGGTAAATCCAGTACCTTTAAAACGTCTGTTGCTGCATTACTGACCTCTGTGCATGGTTCAAAAGCAAATATGATATCGCTTGCGTCTTCTCCGACCTCTATACGCGATTTTGTAATAGCCCATAAGGATATTCCCATCGTCATTGATGATATGAATAAAAGCGATCGAAAATCGATTATGACTCGAAACGAGGAAATAATCTCTAATCACTGTCAAACCATTGTTGACTCTGGAAAACTGATTTTACGTCAGGGAAAAAGCACATTTGAAGCGGTTATTCAAAACGCTTCCATTATTACCGCTGAATATCCTCTGAAAAATATTTCTACACGAAATCGCATTGTAGAGCTACCAATGGAAGAAATATCTTCCGATGAGTTATGTAAATGTCAGGAGTTGGAAATAACGAAAAATATAATGGAGACTTTTGCTCTCCACTTTACTTCGTTTGTTTCAAAGAATATGGAGAAAATCCTTGGTTTATTACAAACAGAGATCATCGATACCAGAAATGATATCCTTGATCCCCGCTCCAAATCATCCTACCGTATTAATGCTAATATGAGATTGTTGTTTGCAGTTGCACATGTTTTAGAGCGATATCTTAAACAGGAAGCTGAACTCCCGCAAAAATATCTGGAAGCATGGGCAAATCTCTTTCAGAAAAGTATTAAAAATGTATGTTCTGATCAATTACATGATATTGCAGACTTGGAATGCGATTTTGAAAATACCAGATACATAATTGCTCTTTACAGGGAACTATTCTATGTGCGCATGGATGATCTCCCAGAAGGAGAACGCAAGTATCTTAAAGAGAAAAAACGCTACTTATCTCTTAAGGCAAAACCATATGATCAGGACCCCATTGGCTTTCGCTCCGAATATGAAAATAACATTCTTTGTATCCCTGGAGACGACTTACTGGGTCTGGTCCGCTCGAAATATCCTGACGCATCCAAAAAGGCAATTAGCAAACAGCTAAATGCATTTTCGCTGTTAAAGATGGACAGCAGCCATAAAAACTCAATCAAAGTGGGTTGCCATACAAAGCGTTATTACCACATTTATATCAATGATCTAATGCGAATCGGTGAAGAATTATACAACAAAAATAAGACAGGAGGTGAGATTAATGTTTGACAACTATCCAGATGTTGTCCGTCCAAGACAGTTGCAGGAAATGCTGCAAATTGGACGGACCAAGAGCTATCAGCTCATCAAGAATGGTACACTGCCCTGCAGGAAAATCGGAGGAAACTACTTTATCCGCAAAGCTGACATCATCCAGTTCCTGCTGGAACACAGGTAGTCACCAGACTTCAGATGTGGTATAATGTATCTATGACTTCATTATACCACGCCTGTCGTCTTTAAACAGGAAAGGAGAAATATTATGACAGGCACTATAGTAGAAAAGAAAATGAAATCCGGAATCCCCTATCTGTACATTCGTCTCAGTTACAAGGATGTACGTTCGCAGAAATGGAAGCAAAAATGGCTTCCAACCGGACTTCCAGCCAAAGGGAACAAAAAACAGGCAAAAGCAATGCTCCCTGAAGTTCTTCAGCAGTATTCTCATCTGGAATACAAGGCAGAAGACATTAATTTTGCTATTGATCGAGATATTCTGTTCACTGATTATATGGACCTGTGGTTGTCCGGCAAAAAGAAGGAACTGGAAGCAAGTACCTATGAAGGTTACACCTACCGGATCCTTCACATTAAAGAATACTTCGAGTCAAAAAAACTAAAAGTCAACGAAGTATCTCCCCGGATAATCAGCCAATATTTTCAATATGAACTGGAATTCGGAAAGACCAGCCAGAAAACCGGGGAAAAAGGTCCTCTCTCCATACGGACAGTACGCAGCAGACGCAGTATTTTGGTCGCTGTTTTTAATCAGGCTATGATAGATGGTCTGATAAGTCAAAATCCCGTAACTCCAGTAGCAGTAAAAGGAAAGAAAAACTGTGACTTTGCCGAAGAAGAACTGTTCCTTACAGAGACCGAGGTTACTTCATTACTGAAATTCCTCTCGAAGGAGTATCCCCGGCTGCTCCCAATCGCATTCTTTGGCGCATATCTTGGAATCCGGCGTTCTGAACTTCTGGGATTAAAATGGTCAGCCGTAGATTTCCAGAAGAAAACCATATCCATCGAAAACACGGTGGTCAAAGTAAAATCTGTCATCGAAAAGCTGTCAACAAAAACCCGAAGCAGCCGTAGATGTCTTCCACTCTTTGACAATGCCTGTAAATGCCTGTTACAGGTAAAGAATGAGCAGGAGAAATACCGGGCTTTTTTTGGAAACACTTACAAAAATTTCGGAGATTACATCTTTACCAGAGAAGATGGAAGCTGTTATGATCCCGATCTGCTGTCCAAGCAGTTTACAAAAGCCATGGGAAAATATGGGCGCCCGGAAATCTCTTTACATAAACTCCGCCATTCCTGTGCATCCATGGCAATCAATCGCGGGTGGAGTGTTAAACAGCTTCAGTATTGGCTTGGACATTCGGATGTTCAAACTACCATGAACATCTATGCTCACTATGACAGACAGAACTTGAATGTTGTAGCGGAAGACATGAATTTGATGTCCTCCAAAGCAGCGGAACTCTTCCATACCGAAATTTTGTAGAGCATTTTGTAGAGCGGATAATTTTCAGGTCATTTTTATCCATATGGATTTTGGCAAAAAAGAACCGGAAAGCCTTTAAAATCAAGCTTTCCGGCGCCCCTGCCAAGGAATCGATGCGACAGGATTTGAACCTGCGACCTCTGCGTCCCGAACAAAGTGCCCGCACCTAAAAAGCACCTATACGTCCATTTTCCACCATGGTATACATCTATATACCCTTGGACACGTCTACTTTTACCTTGTCCACACCTATATCTGGCACTTTTTCAAACTTTTGTTGGAACTTTGTTGGCCCTCTCCAAAAATTATTGCATATCTTAGACTTCATGCGCTGGCTGTTGCCTTTGTCAATGTTTACTTATTTTAAATACTGTAGCATAGAACCGGCACGAAATCAACACAAAAATAAGGGGGATATCCTTTATATCAGATACCCCCTTACAGCTTATCCAAATGATTTATCAGCTATTTTCCCCTGCTTGTTTTTCCATTTCTTACTGACATGATTGTAAATATTTGCCGTCACTGTAATATCACTATGTCCTAACCAATTCTGAACCTTGCCCAGTTCCCAACCATCCTCAAACAGGATAGCACAACAACTGTGCCTTAAACCATGCACTGTCAAATCTTCCGGCACGCATCCACACCTTATCACTGCTTTCTTGAATGTTTTTGTTATGTAGTCCGGGCTGTATGTCCTCCCGTCATCCCATTTAAACACATATCCATCCTTGGAATAGATGCCCAGTTCTTTCTGATGCCCCATGACATCCAGAAGGTCACCTTTTACGCTTTCCAGCAGTGGAAGATAACGGTGTGAACTTTTTGTCTTTACATTGTCACGTCCAATATCTCCCTGTTCTACCCTCACGATTGTATGGTTGATTATGATTTCCTCTTTTTCAAAATCTATCGCACTCCACTTTAGCCCCAACAGCTCGGAACGTCTGAACCCGTAGCAGATGCCTACTTTTGTAATACAGTAGAGTTTTTCAAAAACAGGCACGGTTCTGACATAATTTAGAAATGCTTTCGACTGTTCCTTATCCATATAGGCAATCTCTTCCGTATTATCTTCTTTCACCCTCGGCACCTTTACCTTATCTGCCGGATTTATCATAATAACACCCTGTACCACTGCATCATTCAGAAAACCCTTTATCAAGGTCAGCTGGTCTCTTACTGTCCGTCTGCTCAAACCAGTCGGAGTATTTTCACTATAAATATTCCTGCGTCCGTTTGCCAAAGCCCATTCGCAATAATTCAGCAGGTCTTTCGCTTCTAATTCCTCAATCTTGATATCTTTCTCACGGAAATACTCAATGATTGTCTTGCCTCGGTTCTTATATCCCCATGCCGTCGTACTCTCTATCTGAGCCGACTTATAATCAATCCACCTTTCCAAACAGTCCGCAAATGAATGTGATTCCTTTTTCCGTGCCAACTGTTCAAGTTCCTTTTCTTTCTCCTGCACAAGCTGGTCTTTTATCTTTTCCGCTTCCCTCTTTTTATGTGAGGTCACTGAAATTCCTGTAGACTTCGTATCCTGTTGGCGGTATCCGCCGACATAATAACTGATTACCGCATAATATCTTCCTTTCCTCTCGATAAGACATCCTCTTACACTCTTATTGTCCGACATAGATTTTTCCTCCTGTTCTATTTTGTCTGGGGATGGTAACGCCGACCATCCCCATTTGTCAAGACTGAAATTGACTGTTGCCTAAGAAAATTATTTATTTGTCCTTTGCAGTCTCTTCTTTGCAAGGTAATCCAGTTTCAAGATACAGTAGCACCATTGGGTATAAGTTTTTGGGAAAAATTCCCCATACGGCTTGAATCTGATACAAGTCTGATATCCTTCCGACGAATCTGTAAGGTACAGAAAACGATATTCCTTCAGCTTTTTTAACAGTTCGTTCTTCTTTATGTTTAAATCTTCAGCCAATGTATCTATGTGATTTTTGTCAAGCGTATAATATGCCTCGTGTTCGTCTACGATATCCAGATGCCTGTCCTTGATAATCTGGATGACTTTTGAATATAGTTTCTTTGGCTGCTCCAGCAATGGAAGTTTGTTTTCAAAGGGCAGTTTCGCAAACTCTGATGTAAATAGCTTTAATATCGACACCATATCCAAGCCTTCATTTAGATATAAAAGCTTGTTATAATAATCTTTTGTGGTCTCTATGATAAATTTTTCCACGTCTGCCCTTAACGCCCTGTTGGTCATATTTTCTGGTACAAAACGGCATCCTGCCGCAAGCATCAGGTCTGCCTTGTTTATTCTCATTTGCGGCGAAAATGTTCCATCTTTATATTGCTGATGATATATAAGGTTGCATCCTGTTTTCGGCTCCGTAAGGAGTTTGCCCCAAAATATATGTCCTGTATCTGTTATGAAGCCTTTCATTCCAAACGTGGGGGTAAATAATCCACATTCTGTAATATCCGCCAGTTCGACCGGAGGTTCTTCTATCCCTTCGCGTTCGTCTTGTGGAATTTCTGACATTGCATCTTCCGACGGTTCAATTATGCCCACAACCTCAATCTTGGTCTGTGCATTATTTCCTTCCACGACAGCCTGCTCATTTTGGGGAATAATTTCTGCGAGGTCGTCAAAAGGTACTTCCCCTAATGTTCCAACGCCGTCCATATTATTGTTAGTCTCGTTCATCATATCTGTTGCCTCCACATTATTATTTGTGCTGTCTGTCATAGCCTCTGCCTCCGTATTAATGTTTGTGTTGTCTGTCATGGTTTCTACCTCCACATTATTGTTGTTTTCCATAGCGTTTGCCTCCTTCTCAAAATTTTTGATGGCATTATCCATCATTGCATTTACCTCCTGCCCATATTTTTCAATATTGAAATTTTCTCCCATAACGTATATCCTTTCTATGATGGCCTTGGTTTCCTGTTCTACAGTTGATTATTTTTGGGCAGACTCCACCTATACTGCGCTTGATAGATGGACGGACTCCCCCTCCGACTTCTGGTTATTAGTTCCATATGTACACATACTGCCACTTTCCGGCGCAGTTCAGAAAATTTGACCGTATGATATTTTCAAGGAACTCTGCATTTTCATCCTTTCTTTAAGTATTTAATCATTTTTGATTATGTGCTTATTCTAGCATACGTTTTTTGCGATGTGTCTACACACAAAAAGATATATATATTGAATTTTAAATGAATTATTTTGCTAAAATGTACTGCTATATTTATTTTGTGAACCACTATATGAGTTGGATGTATTGCTATAAAAAAAACAGACATACATAAATTGTATGTCTGCCAGATTTTTCTGTTTAATTTGTTTGTTCCAATTCCCTGCACTCAAGATAAGATTTCAAATATTTGCAATGCTTTTCCAATAAATACAGATATTCTTTTAACATCTCTGGATCGTCTGCAAACTCCTTCCAATTGGATATTTTTAAAAGTTTCAAATCTTCCAGCAATTTATTCAGTATATCAGTTCCCTTGTACGCTATTCCATTCTCAAAAAAATAATATATTCGGTAGAGCGGTGCATCCATATCGTAGTGGCTTATAATATATTTCTTGTTTATGATTTTTTTCAGACAGTCCGCAACCTTTTTTTCACCTTCCTTTTTTTGGCTGGGTGTATTGACCAGCCAAACGGAAACGTCCTCGCCATAGTGTGTATAAAAGTAACATTTCCAGTCATCCCGTGTGATTCCATAAACTGGTATCAGTTCTCCCTCTTTTTTGAAATAGTCCGCACTGATATTAAAGCAATTTGCTATAGTCTTTGATTCGTCAGCAGTAAGCTCAAAATTTTCCCCTTTATACATTCTGGTGAAACGGTGTGCCGAGATGGATATGTATGTTTTGAGGTCAACCGATTTTTTTCGTTTGCCTTCGCCTTCCACCATAAATTGCTCTGCTTTCTTCATATGGTAATACATGTGGCGTATGATAAACAGATTGACCCTTGTATTAAAGCCATCTTCTTTGCCTAGAATGTTTCTGCGTTCACTTTCTCCCATTTCCTATGTATTCCTTCCTTGCATAATTTGTTATTTTTTATTTTATTGCATATTATACCATTTCCAATCTGTTTCTTCTATATATAGACTTGAAACATTTGAAACAAACTGTTTTCTGGTGGTCAACCTGTTTTCTTCTTTCAGTCTCCCCCATGCAATATCATTCTTCCAACAAGACACGGTTCTGCAACCATCCTAATTTATCAACCGAACCCGATTTACACATATCATTGTACTTTTCTTTATCACTTAAATTTATTGTCGCTTTTATGCTGGCTCGGTCTGCAACCTATGTGTTACATTTTGTTTTCTGTATTTCATAACAAGTATGCACTTTATATATTGAAGTCAAAAAAGTGATGCGTCTATCATTGTCATTCGGAACAACCCTTTTTTCTGTTCGGGAATTTGTACCAGATTTCCAAATCTACAATTTAATAAAATTTTATCAATACACCCGTTTAAAGACATTCCATCCTTTTATTTTCCCTAAACTCTTTGAAATCCTTATAAAATCACCTCTTTTTAAAATATTTTCATTTCCCAGACCTTATTGAAAACTTACAATTCAAGGAATATTTACCAGAATCAATA
>ERZ778516.2427-NODE-2427-length-12479-cov-4.630956_pt1 | contig 12479 bp, 10 predicted proteins | sample MGYA00510342_ERZ778516 | MGnify/ENA primary metagenome ERZ778516 (study PRJEB29527, sample SAMN07138961) | mouse gut metagenome | material: feces | host: mouse | place: China:Nanjing | collected 2016-01-25 ...
CACTTCCCATAAAACAAACTATAGTTATTAAACCACATTGTATCAGTAATATTCTCAAAAAACAATATGTTTTTCCGTGTTTTACAAACCGTCTAGAAAAATAACGTAACTTATGATAAAAAAGAATACCATATCCTCAGGATATGGTGTTCTTTTTTTATGATATCATCTCTTCTTCTGTCTTCTTTTTCACATATGCACGATATTGTATGATAAAAATGACAATCACTGCTATGACCAACAAAACTTCAAGCAAGATAATCCACAAACTATAAGTTGTCTTTTCCGAATGTTGTACAATTACTTCACAGACCGCCTGATAATCATTTTCTTCTGATTGAAATGTAATCGTTGCAGTCCCTTCGCCAATTGCTGTAATCAGTCCCTTGTTGTCCACTGTAGCAATCAATTCATTGGAAGTCACTGCATTCAATCTAGGAACTTCCAAACCTGCAGGTTCTGTATCAAATATCATTTGATAGGTTTCTTTTGCATCCAGCGTAATACTATCTTTTGACAAGATAATTTTTTCTGGTTTTTCTTCTTCTACTATCTCTTCTTGTTGTTGATAGTTCACAGTGATATTCATACCATCTATCTGGGCACTGATTGTTGTTTCAGGATTTTGAAGAAACACAACTCCAGAAGCGACAATTTTAGAACCATCTGCATTTTGTAAGACACATAATATCTGTTGTCCTGCCACCAAATTCTTGAATGTAAAGTTACCATTTTCGTCCGTTTTGGTTTCAAATACACCATCATCATTTTGAAGTTGTATATGGCGATTTTTTAAGACGGCTTCTCCCTGTGTCAATGTACCGCTCAACACCTGATTGGCAGAAGCAGTTACCTGTTTTACCACCTTTACCACACAGGTTTTATAAACTGCTGAACTGTTAGACTCCGCAGTAATGGTTGCAATCCCCTCTTTTTCTGCATGAATCACGCCATACCGATTTACCGTTGCGACTGTTTCATCTGAACTGGTATAGGTCACTTCTTTACTGCTGGCACTATCTGGTGTAATTTGCGTATAAAGTGTCCGTTGTTCTCCAACTTTCAACTCCATATTTTGCGTTTCCAATACAACATTCTGTGGAGATTTTCCACTATATACCTTTACTTGACATTTTGCAACATTGGTGTTATTTTTTCTCAGATTGATATTTGCAGTACCAGCGCCAACTGCTGTTATCTTTCCTCCAGATGTTACCTTTACAACTGAAGTATTAGAAGAAGTCAATGTATAATCATCGGTACCCCCATTTTGTATCTCTAGTTGATACTCCTGTTCTAAATACAATTTGACGCTTTCCCGATGAAAAGAAGGCGCCGTTTCTGGCACGGCTGTTACACAAAATGTCATCATACAAATCATGCACACTGCACTCCAAATAGCCGCCCAATGTTTTGCTTTTATCACCTATTTATCACTCCTTTTCATTGTCTTTTCAGTGGGCGATTGTCGTCTCCCAAATTTAATTGAAACGTACATTGATCAAAAATTTGATTAAAATACTGTGGATAACTGGCAGCCAACTGGAATGGCATATAAGCATCACTGCCCGAAATATCAAAAAGATAAGGATATTTTTTAAAATGACCTTGATATCGCTGTATAAAATCCAAAATTCCCTGTTGAATATCCAAAACCACCTTGTGATTTGCCGTTTCTGGTTTGCCAAAACGAAAGGTTGGTTTGCCAGATTCATCAAAACAAAATCCCTTCAAAGAACCTTCACAAGAGCTCAATAAAAATTCAAAATAAACATTGTGATCTAGCTTTGGATTGTGGTGATAAAGTGCATCCCGGTTAAACGAATGAGAAAATAAATAAGAAACTAGGCGCCCGGATTGTAACAGAGCCTCACTTGCATCTGGTTCTGCATTATGTGGGGTATTGGTACCTGCTATCATTCCATAAACGCGACAGGGTATCTGCCATTTTTGTTCTACCAAAGTACTCAATGAAATGGCGCCACTTCCTGCCCAGCCAACATCTACTGCACATACCTTTTGACAACCTTTTAGTATTTGTTGAAAATACTGTTTTGCCGCCTTGGACTGTTCTTCATAAACTTCTAAAATTTGTTCCCATTTTTCCAACAACAATGTTTCTAATAATTTTGCCCCTTTATCATCCAATTTTCTCTTCCAAAATTCAGGGCGTTTTGTAAACTGCACCGAAAATACCGATTCCAGCTCCATTGCTTGTACAGCTTGTTTGAGTGTAATATCGGTATTGATTCTATGATAAATAAATCGTCTAAAAAAGTCATACCGAAATCGATAAGCTGTCAACTTTACAGCCGCCATTCGAGACCAATAGACATATTCGCTATTGTTCCCAGGAAACAATTGGTCATAAACTTTTTTTAATATCTCTCCATCTCTTGCTAAAAACAACACCTTATCGATTCCATTGGTCTGTGCATAGCGATGAACAAACATACAATAACCCAACACAAACAAACCACCACAGGCAAACCCATATTCATAAGCCATAGAATATTGTCTGATTCCATTGTGAAAATGTGAATTGACAATTCCCTTATAGGCAGAGCCGACCAAATAGGACATACAACTAGAACGCTGCGGAATACCTGCTTCGGTGACATTTTGATAAAAATAAACGTCAAAGTCATTTTCTTTCGCGCGCCTTTGATCCGAGTTTGGATTGTCTCCAACATGGATATATGTCTTTTGCTTACCAAACTTCTTTTTGACCAATGAATAAAGAGTCCCTTCATATTTTGATAATCCTTGGTCACAGGACACAAACAGTTCTGCAAAACCACTGTAACCACAGTGATGAAGCAATTTCTCTATCAAATCTTTTGTCAGATACATATCAGACATTACAATTACCGTTTTCCCCTGTTGTATCAATTGTGTGACCACTTGTTTCATATAGGGATTCGCATAACAGAGTTCTAATTCTGTTTCAAATTCCAACTCCGCCCCAGATTTTGCCTCGATACCAATATATTCCTCTAAATAATCATAGATATCATAAAGTGTCACTTCATAGGTTCCAAAGTTTTTTTTCTTTCGTTCCCTTGCCTTCCATTCGGCATACATACGTAAACGCTTAAAATCAAGATAGTTTTGTTTTTCTTCCAATATATAAAACAAATCCTCTGGCAATGCAAATGGACGAAAAATCAAGGTATCAAATATATCAAAAGAAATCACATCATATTGTGACAACGTTTGACACAATTGTTTTGGCGTTTTTCGCTTAGATAGATATGATTCACTGATATTGACCTTTATTTCTCCACGCTCTTCATTGGTCTGTACAAATTCCGGCACTTTTCGAAACAAATAATAATTTAGGTTCAAACGCAATAGCAACATCCATGATTTTAAACGAGATCTACGATGTTCCTGCTTATGGGTATCCACATAACCCTCATATACTGTTCTAATTTGAGGAACCCGTCTTACACATAGATGATAAAATGCGTCTTTGCACTTTTTTAATAATTTACGCACTCAAAAGCTCCTTTTATTCATTAAGTAATCAACTGTTGATAATAATTCAATACAACCGGTTTCACTTGGTCAATCAAATATCTTTCTGGCAGATAAGCATGTTGCTTTATCTGGTTATAAAGATGACTGTCATTCAACAATAAATTCATTGCACTGACCAGTTGTCGTGGCTGTTGTACTGAAAATAATAAGCCATTCACTCCATTTTCCAATAAATCGACATGCCCTTTTACTTCAGATGCAATGATTGGCAGATGACACAACAGCGCTTCCATAATATTAAAAGGCAATCCCTCGGAAAAACTCGCTGAAATTGCCGCATCTGCTATCTGATAAAGGGAATTAATCTGATCGATTCTTCCCAAAAACAATACATTTTTTTCAATTCCCAATTTTTTTGCCTGCTGTTTACAGGCTTCCAATTGGTTTCCATCTCCTGCAAATAGCAATTTCACTGGTCTTTGTGCTGGGTCAATTTGAGCCAAGGCATCTAAAATAATGGTTTGATTTTTTCTTTTTGAAAACTCTCCTACACAGAGAAAGACAAAATCTTCTTTGGCAATTTTCAAAGAGTCACGCACCTTGCTTTTTTCTTCTTCTGAATAGGTCGGAAAATGAGTTTGTTCAATTCCCATGCCATCGATAAAGTGAATCTGTCTGCCCAAATGATACCGATTGGCAATTTTGTAGTCCTCTTGGTTCATCACCATCAATTCATCCACCCTGCCAGAAGTCAACTTTTCACAAGCCAAATAAAGTTTTGATTTTAAACTTTGATTGTCTTCAAATAGATAGCCGTGAGAAGTATGTACAACGGTCGCCTTCCGATATCCAGAAAGCATTATCGCACCCCGGCAAATTAGACCTGCCAGTGTTGCATGAGAACTAATCAATTGATATTTTTCCTTCCGAATCAGTGCAGCAAGTTTTAAAATTGTTTTTAAATTGGAACCTGAGAAATGGCGCTTGCTAAAAGAAAGATCAATGCTGCGATCTACTTCTGGCAAATCAACGATTCCTTCTGTTACAATATGTATTTCCCAACCCATCTGTTTATAATACTCCAGATAAGAACGGTGAAAATAAACAATATGAGAGGCTCTCGAGGCACAAAAAAGAACTTTCTTCATGATTGATTTCCCAAATTCAAAGATTTTTCATACGCTTTACAGACTTCTTTAGAAGGACCAAACATCTTCATTTCACCCTTGTCCAACCACAGCGCATTTTTACAAATTTTTTGTACCTGCCCCATAGAATGGGACACAAATAATACTGTCGTTCCTTCTGTCATCATCTCGTTAAGGCGCTTTTCGCACTTCTCACGAAATTTGATATCACCAACAGACAACACCTCATCAGCAATCAAAATATCAGCCTGTACCAAAGTGGCAATTGCAAACCCCAATCTAGAGCGCATACCAGAAGAATAATTGCGCAGGGGAACATCTACAAACTCATGCAGTTCTGAAAACTCAATAATACTTTCAAATTGCTTTTGAATAAATTTTCTGGTATGCCCATGCATAGCGCCAGTCAAAAAAATATTTTCCTTTGCAGACAAACTTGCATCAAAACCACCACCCAATTCAATCAGTGGCGCTATGGTGCCAACCGTTTTTATGCTACCCCTGGTGGGGCGCATAATCCCAGAGATCAATTTGAGCAATGTTGATTTTCCAGATCCATTCACTCCAATTAATCCCAGAGAACCGCCTTTTTCTACCTCAAAAGAAATATTTTTAAGCGCCCAAAACTCATCAAAAAACAACTTTCCCTTAATCAAATTAATAACATATTCCTTTAAACGTTCTTCTTTGTTTTTACTCAGATTGAACATCATAGAAACATTCTCTACTTTTACACTTTTTTGTGCCATAATCTACTCCAATTCCCAATATTAGATATGCAGAAAAAACTTATTTTCTTTTTCCTGAAAGACCACAATTCCCATAATCAAAGTAATCACACTGTAACAGGTTGCCACAATTAACATCTTTTGAGAAGGCATAATACCATCAACCATCAAGTTGCGTGCAATGGTAATAAAGATATAATTGGGATTTAAATCCCATAAAAAGCGAAATCGCTCTGGAATGATACTAATCGGATAAAATAATGGGGTTGCATACATCCACATCATGGTAATAATTCCATATAAGTGATTCAAATCTCGAAAATAAACACCATAAGTGGACAGTATCAAAGAAAGTCCAAGGGTAAACACCAATGCATATAGCAATGGAATTGGAAACAACAGTGCATATTTTGTAAAGGGAGCCTTTGTGACAATCATCACCAAAAACAATGGTATTAATGAAAATAGCAAGGTGATAAACTGCACCAATACATTAGACAGACAAAACATGTATTTGGGAATATAAATTTTGCGAATCAACCCTCCATTTCCCAACACACTGCCAATGGATAATCTTGTGGTAGTGACAATAAAGTTATGAATGACATAACCAGTCAGATAATACACCGGAAAATTTGGGATATTGCGCTTAAACAATGTAGAAAATACAATGGTAATTACAACCATCATCATCAGCGGGTTGAGAATGGTCCAAAGAATTCCCAATACCGATTTATAATATTTTCTTTTAAAATCTCGCTTGACCAATTCCATTAAGAAATTGAAATATTTCATAAAGTCCTGAAATGCTCTGGTCAAAATGCTACCTCCTAATCTATTTTTCTCTGATAATATTGATCCTTTAACCAATTGAGCAACTTTTGCGGTATCAATCCCACAATCAGTGGTTTGAGTGCAAAAATAACCCCCTTTGGCATCAATCCTAACATTTGATACCCCTTCCACTTCACCTTCGCTTCCTCTATCCGATAGCGGTATCTTCGTCTTTGTTGTGCTTGTTTGTCCTCTCGAAAATAATATAATAATTCTTCTAGCGTATAACCCTTACACTCATTGGCATACATTCGCATAAATAAATCAATGTCCTCTGTCCTGCGGGTTTCCTTTGCAACACGATAGCCACCTGCCTGTAGTACTTGAGACTTTCTCATCGCAACTGCGCCATGCATAAAGGGAACGCAAAATAAAAAATCATCCTTTTGTGGCTGTTCTGGGTAATTCATTCTACCCCAAACACCATCTGTATCAAATAATCCAATATTGCTGGAAATCAATCCATACTCTGGATGGGTAGATGCAAATTGTATCAACTTCTCAATGCGATTCTCTGCAGAAAAGTCATCTGCATCTTGACGCACCAACAATTCCCCCTGTGCTACCTCAATACAGTGATTCAAAGCCGATGCCAAACCTTCATTTTGCTGATTTTGTACCACAATGATCCGACCATCTAATTTTCTAAACTCCAACAGCCATTGATATGTTTCGTTGGTAGAACCATCATCACAAATAATCAGTTCAAAATACGGATAGGTCTGTGCCAAAATGGAATTGATTGCCTGTTCCAACATCTGATAATTTGCATTATAAACACCCATAATCACAGAAACTTCCATTTGCAAACTCCCATCACTTCATCTTTAACATTCTGACCCAATCCCACAAGTATAGTTGAAAACGGTACCAACTTTTCCAACGGATATCCGATAGTGCAATGGTACCATAAGACCAAAATAAATCTGGGGTGTCCTCACTTGTTTTTAAAATAAATTTTTGCAATAACCTTCGAAAGAATTGGTATTGTTTGATTTGTTGTTGTGTCACCCTCTGCACCACGGGATTTCGATAACTTTCTGCAACATCGTCACAAAAGTAACAGGATTCATAAGCGAGTGCCTCTTCTTGAGAGGGATGATACATCATTTTTTGTAACAATCTTTTGCTCATATCATGTAATGGTTGTTGTTGAAAATCTTGCAATGAAGATTCTTGGAGCAATTTTTTTAAAAAACTTATATGTATTTGATATTGCAATGTAAAATCTGACTGTGTTAAATTGGTTGCATTATCCTCTTTCCAAACAGGCAGATAATGGTCATGTTGTCTTTGATATGCAATTGTCATCGGGTGCGGAGCAATACAAATACATTCTAAAAGGTTGTTATTAAACTTGATGCGATCTGAAATCGAGGACTGTTTGGAAAAATACCAAGTAAAATATGTCCCATCTCTTGGGTCTTTGGGGGATTCAAACATGCCAAAATAAAACCCAACAATGGGAGAAGTCACATTGGCACTTTCCAGCAATTGACGCAGTGTTCTCTGCATGGAGCCTGTCCAGCCAGTATCTGCAATCACCACTGGATCGCCATCCAGTAAACCTTCCTGTTCCAAATAACCAATGGTATTCTGATAGGCGTTTTTTGATTTTTGCTCTAACAAGGTGCGAAAATCAAAATTCTCCCAAATCATTCTAGCAAATTCCAAGTATTCCTTTTTTGACAAACGTTGATTCCATCTTTCTGGAGCAAGTCCAATCAATCCATAGACCCATTCACGTTCTTTTTTAGAAAGACAAATTCTTTTTAAAATAACCTCAGGTGTGATATAATAACCACCTGTGAATATCATTTGAAAGGCTTCTTCTCCAATCAAATGAAACGAGGGTATTCTCCATGAAATACGGGAAGAATAAAGATAACGACATTCAATCGGTATCTGATAAGCCTCACAGATACGAAGTGCATATTGATGTAACAAATAGCCATCTCTAGCCAAAAAATAAATGCGCCTTAACTGTTTTTGCTGTGCGGTTTTTAAAATCCACCAAACAAAAGAAAACAACACTGGTGCAGATACCGCCGCAGTGATTTGTAAAAATGGAGACTGCTTTTGTTGTTGCAAATACTCCTTTATAACTTCCTCAACTGTCTTTTCCAGTGTAGTATTTTGATACATTGCAAGAAATTTTTTGAAATACACTTATGTCACCTCCTTCATCATTATATAAAGGAACTGTGTGTTTGCTCGTTTATCACAGTGCAATAGAATATCAAATCGATTGCAGAGGACAAAATTTTTTTCTTATTTTATTCCACCTTTTATAAAAAGTCAAATCTTGATTTATTTTGTTTTGATAAAATCCATTAAAAATCCCAAAAATAAGCATTTTTGCGTTGGAATTGCTTGACTTTGTCACAAGTCAAAGTATTATATATTATAACATCATCTTATATTTTTGTCTATGTAAAATCGCACCAATGTATATTTTGGTTGACTTCATTTTCAGAATATAATACAATATTACATATTATCGTATTTTACCCAAACAAAAGTATTCAATACTTGAAAGGAAACACCACAATGATTCGTGAAAAACAAAATATATTCAATCGAATCCAAATCATTGCAGATTGTTTCTGTACTATATTCAGTATGGCTATTTCCTTACTGCTTCTTCGAAAATACTCCTTTCTAGAAACTTTAAACTTGAGTTACTTAGAATTATTTGGTATTGCAGTGGGCATTAGTTTATTTCATATTGTATTTTACAGATTATTTCAGATTTATCACTCTTACCGTGCAACCCGCTTTTTAATGATTGTTTTAAACATTATAAAAGCAAATTTAACAAGCTATGCAATCTTAATTATGATAGCATACTTATGGTCTCATCTACTTACATTTCAGTTGTTTTTTTTCCTATCATTTTTTATCAACACTTTTTTCTTGATATGCTACCGATATCTATTGCGAAAAATTCTTCGTTATTTTCGCAGCAAAGGATATAATAAAAAGTATCTACTATTGCTGGGAGTCAACAATTGTACCAATGATTTTATTGATAAAATCAAACTAACCCCCGATCTCGGCTATGAGTTATTGGGGTATTTTAACGACAAAGCTGTCAGTTCTGTTTCCATTCCCTATCTGGGAAAAGCAACAAAGTTAAACACATATCTCTCCAAAACCATCGTAGATGAGGCAATTATTATGTTAAAAGATGGACAAGAGCAAAAGACCACTCAAATGATTGAAATTTGTGAAAAATGGGGTATCAAATTTTCCATCATTCCAAATGTTTTTTCCATCTTTAAAAGTAGAATCTTTGTCAGCAGCTTTGATGGTATGCCAGTATTAAATCTAAGAAAGATACCCTTAGACAGTCTACCTGCACTATTTATCAAACGTATATTTGATATTGTGTTATCCATCATCTGTCTTATCCTATTTAGTCCCATTATGCTAGCTGCTGCCATTGCGGTAAAAGTCACTTCTCCAGGTCCCGTCCTTTATAAACAGATTCGTGTTGGACTGAATCGAAAACCCTTTCAGATATATAAATTTCGCTCTATGACAGTGGAATCGGGATCTATTATCAAAATGGCGGTCAAAAATGACGCCCGCTGCACGCCTGTGGGAAATTTTATGCGAAAATGCAGTATTGATGAATTGCCACAACTTTGGAATGTATTAAAAGGAGATATGAGTCTTGTTGGACCTCGTCCAGAAATTCCTCATTTTGTAGAAAAATTCAAAGAGTACATTCCATCATATATGCTCAAACACTATGTCAAACCTGGAATTACTGGCTGGGCGCAGGTCAATGGACTGCGAGGAAATACCTCTATTCCCGACCGTATTCAATATGATATGTATTATATTGAACACTGGTCCTTATTTTTTGATATTAAGATTTTATTTTTAACCATTTTCAAAGGGATTATCAACAAAAATGCTTATTGAGTATCATATCAATTTTAGGAGGAAATTACGTTGTTCATCTATCAAATAAATTTTATTTTCATTGTTTTATGGGCATTTCTCTTTTGTTTTCACAAGCCTAGTAAAATAAAAAACATTGTCTTTTTAATACTTAGCTTTGGACAGATGTTTTTATTGTCCATTTTTAGAGTTAATATTGGATTTGACTATCAGATGTATGTAGAAGGCTTTTATAGAATGGGTATGGATGGCTTTAGCAATTTAAGTTATCTTGACTGGGAAATCGGTTTTGTGTTATTTACAAAGGTAGTAGCATTTTTTACAAAAAACCACATTATTTACTTGGGTATTATCTCTCTATTTTGTCTTGGCTCCAGTGCGCGTTTTATCTATAAATATTCTCGTATGCCTTGGCTTTCCACTATATTATTTGTAAACCTTTACTTTTTCTACTTATCCATGAATTTTTTACGTCAATTCATTGCAATTGCAATTATTTTATTTGCTTGGGGATTTTTAAAAAATCAAAAATTAATTCCATTCCTCATAATAATTGCACTTGCTGCAACGTTCCACACTACCGCCTTAATTATGATAGCGGTTTATGTGATTTTAAAAATTCAACCATCTCTAAAATTACTTTTATTATATTGTTATGCACTGGTATTTTTCTATATTTCTTCAGATGGTTTTTTAGATTTAATCACTTCTGTTTTTCATCAAGAATATCGAAACTCTATTTTTTTACAAGGCTTATCCTTTACCTATGCAATCTTCCCAATCATCATTGCACTTGTTGCAATGATTTACAAAAAGCAGTTGATTGCACTGAGTCAATCAAATCACTACCTTATCAGTCTTACCTTTTTAACTGCTTTTTTGATGACTATCATGTCAAAACATGCTATTCTAGAACGCTTTTCTTATTACAGTTATATTTTTATTATTTTATTAATTCCAGAGATTATCTATGCGATTGCCTGTACCAACCGAAAAATTTCTCTTGAACAAATTACCAATCACAATATACCAATTTTGAGTGAAATTAACAATCGCTATAAGCTTTTAGCGATTTTATCTATTTTTATCATCACATATGGTGTACATTTATATGGTATGTTTGAAAATGTTCATGGTGCATTTCCATATAGTACCTGGCTGATTGAAACCGTCATATAATATTAAATTTTTGCATAAAAACTCAAAACAATCTATGATTTCATAATTGACTTCTTGATTGTGTTATGCTATACTGTCATTGTTGATATTCACTTCAATAAATTTTTAAGAAAAGGGATGTACTCAAATGAACATTAAAAAACGTATTTTATCCGCAATCGTTGCAGTATCCGCATGTGTTAGCATGTTGGCTGTATCTGTTATTGCTGCTCCAGCAGGTTATTCTGACTACGGAGTAAGTGATACAAAAACAGTTGCTGAAGTAGCTGGTAATTCTGTTGCTTTAACAGACACTACTTCTGGTACTTCTGTAGATATTCCAAAATCTGCATTACCTGCTGGTGTAACAGAAGTTACTTTCGCTTCTAAACCAATTTCCAAGAATTCTACAGTGCATCAAGCTGCTTCTTCTGCCGCTGCTGCAAAAGGTTTTTCTAACGTAACTGTTTTTGACTTAAAATTATTAGATCAAAATTCTACTGCTATCACTCAATTAAATGGTAAAGTTGCTGTTACTTTAAAAGTTGAAGGCGATGTAAACACCGTTCTTTACTACAATGATGCAACTAATTCTGTTGAAAACTTAGGTGGAACTGTTAAAAACGGTTTTATCACTTTCGAAACAAACCATTTCTCTTACTATATGTTAGCTAAAACTGCTAGTACTACAGCTCCTACTACTCCTGGTGGTAACAACAATAACGCAAATGTTACAACTCCAAGCACTGGCGACAACAGCACAACTACTATTGTTCTGTTCAGCGTAATGGCTTTAATCGCTTTAGGTACTACTGTTGTAGCTGTTAAAGCTAAAAAAGCAAAATAATTTTTAAACATATTAAAAAGTGAATTTATCGATCAATCAAAAATCTCTCGCTTTCTGTGGGAGATTTTTATTGCTTTTATAAGCAAATTTATATTATGAAGCAGCTAACTTCGTTGGCGATTCGCGTAATAACAAAAAATATACCTTACTTCTTGTGCCCACAGGCACTTTTTAAATTAGTACTATTTTTTATTGCGAACCGCTGACGTTAGTCAGGCGTATCAGCGAGTAACAAAAAATATACCTTACTTCTCGTGCCCGCAGGCACCTTCTAAATTAATACTATTTTTTATTACGAGCCGCTGACGTCAGTTAGGCGTATCAGCGAGTAACAAAAAATATACCTTACTTCTCGTGCCCGCAGGCACC
>ERZ778516.2429-NODE-2429-length-12474-cov-6.488606_pt1 | contig 12474 bp, 6 predicted proteins | sample MGYA00510342_ERZ778516 | MGnify/ENA primary metagenome ERZ778516 (study PRJEB29527, sample SAMN07138961) | mouse gut metagenome | material: feces | host: mouse | place: China:Nanjing | collected 2016-01-25 ...
ACCCTCTGCTTGTAAGGCAGATGCTCTGAACCAGCTGAGCTAAGCGCCCTTTCTTCGTTAAAGCGATGCAAAGTTACAACGATTTTCTGAATTGACAAATAAAAACGGCATAAAATTCTCGTAAAAAATCAAATTTATTGCGTAACTTTGTGCCTATCAATCATTATACATATATTATTTTGATATGCAACTGACTCAACTTACAGCTATTTCGCCCATTGACGGCCGTTATCGCGGCAAATGCGAGCGTCTTGACGAGTATTTTTCGGAGTTTGCGCTCATTCGTTATCGAGTGCGTGTGGAAATCGAGTATTTCATCGCCCTTTGCGAAATCCCCTTGCCTCAGTTCGCGGCTGTCAATCCCGACATATTCCCCGAGCTGCGCAGCATATATAAAAACTTCACCTTGGCCGATGCCGAGCGCATCAAGTCGATAGAATCGGTGACTAACCACGATGTCAAGGCTGTAGAATACTTCCTTAAGGAGCGTTGGGACGCTCTTGGACTGGAGAGCTTCAAGGAGTTCATCCATTTCGGCCTCACCTCGCAGGACATCAACAACACTTCGGTGCCCCTGTCGATCAAGGAGGCTCTTGAACATGTGTATCGTCCGCTTCTTATGGAGCTTGTGGAGCACCTTGAGGCGCGTGCCGAGGAGTGGAAGGATCTGCCCATGCTCGCCAAGACTCACGGCCAGCCGGCTTCGCCCACTCGTCTTGGTAAGGAGATAAAGGTGTTCAGCTACCGTCTGCGCCGTCAGATAGCGCTGCTCGACGCTGTTCCCGTGAGCGGAAAGTTTGGCGGTGCCACCGGAAATTTCAACGCGCACCTCACCGCCTATCCTTCGATTGACTGGCGTGACTTTGCGGCACGTTTCCTCAACGACCGCCTCGGCATAGAGCGTGAGGAGTACACTACCCAGATTTCCAACTATGACAACATGGCTGCCATTTTCGACGCCCTGCGCCGCATCAACACTATCATCCTCGACCTTGACAAGGACATGTGGCAGTACATATCAATGGAATATTTCAAGCAGAAGATAAAGGCAGGCGAGGTCGGTTCGTCGGCAATGCCCCATAAGGTCAATCCCATCGACTTTGAAAACTCCGAGGGAAATCTCGGCATAGCCAATGCGGTGCTTGACCACCTGGCAATGAAGCTGCCTGTATCGCGTCTGCAGCGTGACCTTACCGACTCAACCGTACTGCGCAACATAGGTGTTCCTCTGGGTCACATGATGATTGCTCTGAGCTCTACTCTCAAGGGCCTAAACAAGCTGCTTCTTAATGAAGCCGCTATATCACGCGACCTCGACAACATGTGGAACGTGGTAGCCGAGGGAATCCAGACGATACTTCGTCGCGAAGGCTATCCGAAGCCCTACGAAACCTTGAAGGAGCTTACCCGCGTCAACACCACGGTTACCGCCGAGAGCATCGCATCGTTCATCGACACTCTTAATGTGAGCGACGCGGTCAAGGAGGAGCTTAAGCGCCTTTCGCCCCACTCCTATACAGGATATTAATAATAATGTAGCAACCCCTCGGCCCGTTCGCAATCGCCCCGCCGACAGGTTGTAAATACTACTGATTTACGCCGCCCCGTCAGGTAAACTCCTGACGGGGCGGTCGTTTGTTTATCTTATGAGGGATAAATATTCGGGCGTGGCAATGATTAAAAAAGGTTAAAAATGCTTCGTGGGTATGATTTCACAGTGCTTTTTGATTCAATTAACGTTATGTAAATGTTGGCGCAGTCAAATAAAAAAATTAATTTTGCACAGCTTAATGCACTATGACACGCAGTCGCGGGTCCTATTGCACGAGAAAAGTGTGAGGGCGTAATAATAGTAGTGACTGATTTACGATTCCAAAATGCTTATAATGAATGAGTCAACAATTTTATTAACATTTTATTAATAACAATTATCCGGTTTGTCCGGGAAATCAAACAAAACAACTAAAACGACGCCGCGAGGCAGACAACAAGCATTACTCAACCAATTTAAAAGTGACTGAATTATGGACAGTGAAGAAAAGAAACCCAAACGACCGAGAATCGGCGAAAATCGCATCGCAGCATCATCGGACGGAGATGCACAACATTACGGTAAAGTAAACTATGACCAACCGAGCGACTATCAGTCGTCGGGCGAGCATACTCAGGGAGATTACCAGCGAGAACGCAACTATCAACCCCGTCCCTACAACAACAATCGTCAGCAGGGTGGTTACGGCAACAATCGTTACAACCAGGGCGGATACCGTCAGGGCAACAACTACAACAACCGATACAATCAGGGAGGTTATCAGCCTCGTCAACAATATCAATCGCCTGCGGCATCGGAGGGCGCCGAAAGCACTACACCCGCCGAAGGCACTTCGATGAGCGAAGGTTACACTCCTTCGACTCAGCAGGGGGGCGGTTACAACAACTATCGTCAGCAGGGCGGTTACAATAACAATCGTCAGGGCGGCTATAACAACAATCGTCAGGGCGGTTACAACAACTATCGTCAGCAGGGCGGTTACAATAACAATCGTCAGGGCGGCTATAACAACAATCGTCAGGGCGGTTACAACAACAATCGCCAGGGCGGCTACAACAACAACCGCCAGGGTGGTTACAACAACAACCGTCAGCAGGGTGGCTACAACAACAATCGCCAGCAGGGCGGCTATAACAACCGTCAGCAGGGTGGTTACAACAACAACCGTCAGCAGGGTCCCAACCGTCAGCAGGGCGGTTACAACAACCGTCGTCAGCAGGGTCCCAACCGCCAGGGATTCAACGCACCCCGTCAGGGCAAGAGCTTCACTCCGCGTCCAAAGCGCATAGAGTATGAAATGCCTATACCCGATCCCAACGAACAGATTCGTCTTAACAAGTTCATGGCCAATGCCGGAATATGCTCACGCCGCGAAGCCGACGAATTTATCCAGCAGGGTCTTGTAAAGGTGAACGGAGAGGTGGTAACCGAACTCGGAACCAAGATTTCGCACAGCGATGTCGTTGAATATGATGAAAAGGTGGTGACACTGGAGAGCAAGTGCTACATTCTGCTCAACAAACCCAAGGATTGCGTGACCACAAGCGATGATCCCAACGGCCGCACAACAGTGATGGACCTCGTAAAGGGTGCTTGCAACGAGCGCATCTATCCCGTAGGTCGTCTTGACCGCAACACTACCGGTGTGCTTCTTCTCACCAACGACGGCGACCTCGCCTCGAAGCTCACACATCCCAAGTATGTGAAGAAGAAAATCTATCACGTGTGGACCGACAAGGACATCTCGGAAGATGACATGCAGGCAATCGCCGACGGAATCGAGCTTGAGGACGGCCCCATCCATGCCGACGCAATAAGCTACGCCACCGAGAACGACCGCAATCAGGCCGGTATCGAGATTCACTCGGGACGCAACCGCATCGTGCGCCGCATCTTCGAGAGCCTCGGCTATCACGTGACCAAGCTTGACCGTGTTTACTTTGCCGGACTCACCAAGAAGAATCTTCCCCGCGGTCGCTGGCGTTACCTCACCCAGGAGGAGGTCAACTTCCTCAAGATGGGATCATTTGAATAATCTACATTATTATATATAATATAGCTTGCAATGAAACGTACAAAGATAATTGACCTGTTTCGACCCGAACTGATAGGTCAGGAAGTGTGTGTCATGGGTTGGGTGCGCACCCGCCGAGGCAACAAGCATGTTCAGTTTGTGGCGTTGAACGACGGTTCGACAGTCAAGAACGTGCAGATAGTCTTCGACATGTCGCAGTTTACCGATGAACAGCTCAAGCCCATCACCACAGGGTCGTCGATCAAGGTCGACGGTGTGCTGGTCGAGTCGATGGGCAAGGGACAGTCGGTCGAGATTCAGGCTCGTGAGCTTGAAGTGTTCGGTACCGCCGACCCCGAGGCTTACCCGCTGCAGAAGAAGGGCCACACATTGGAGTTCCTGCGTGAAAAGGCGCATCTGCGTCCGCGCACCAACACCTTCGGAGCCATCCTGCGAGTGCGCAGCGCATTGGCCTTTGCCATTCACAAGTTCTTCCAGGAAAAGGGATTCTTCTATCTCAACACTCCGCTCATCACGGCGAGCGACTGCGAGGGTGCCGGCGCTATGTTCCAGGTGACCACGCTCAATCTCAACAACCTCCCCAAGACCGAGGAGGGACAGGTTGACTACTCGCTCGACTTCTTCGGAAAGCCCACCGCGCTTACCGTTTCGGGACAGCTTGAGGGTGAGCTTGGAGCTACCGCACTTGGTGCCATATACACTTTCGGTCCCACATTCCGTGCCGAAAACTCCAACACTCCGCGTCACCTGTCGGAATTCTGGATGATTGAGCCTGAAATGGCGTTCTACGACATCACCGACAACATGGACCTTGCCGAGGAGTTTATAAAATACTGTATCAACTATGCTCTCGAACACTCGCTCGACGACATCCAGTTCCTGGCCGAGCACTACGACCCCGAGCTTGTAGAGCGTCTGCGCTTCGTGCTCGACAACGAGTTTGTGCGCCTCTCCTATTCCGAGGGCGTGAAGATTCTTGAAGAGTCGGGTCACAAGTTTGAGTTCCCCGTATATTGGGGCGCCGACCTCCAGAGCGAGCATGAGCGTTATCTCGTCGAGGAGCATTTCAAGCGTCCGGTGATACTTACCGACTATCCCAAGGAGATAAAGGCCTTCTACATGAAGCTCAACGACGACGGAAAGACCGTAAGGGCCATGGATGTCCTCTTCCCGAAGATCGGAGAGATTATCGGCGGCTCGGAGCGCGAGGAGAACTACGACAAGCTTCTGGGACGCATCGAGGAGCTCGACATACCCATGAAGGACATGTGGTGGTATCTTGACACCCGTCGTTTCGGCACCGTTCCTCATGCAGGATTCGGACTCGGATTTGAGCGTCTTGTGCTCTTCGTGACCGGTATGACCAACATTCGCGACGTCATTCCTTTCCCGCGTACACCCAACAACGCCGAGTTCTAAAACAAGGCTTTGTTTTGACATGATATCGCCGGTGCGGATTCAATTTCGCACCGGCTTTTTTTGCGGCATTCGCAATGCTTTGTCCGAAGCGTCGGGCTAAGACAAAAAACGGCGTTAAATGTTGTGTTAAATGAGTTAAATTACGTTAATTTTATGCTTATTTTATATGCTTTTACATTACATATTACTTATTCTGCGTATTTTTGCAGCGATTCTTATAGCAATAATTGTTCAAATTGAAGCACGACTTCAATAGGTAATACTAAAGATAGAAAATCAGCTATTTTATGTATTGATTTTAATAGCGGCTTGCCGATGCTACCTTGTTTTTTGTGCATTGGTGTGTGGGACTCCTGTCTACTCTATGTGTATTTGCCGGTTGATTGTGTTCAATTAGCGATTTAAAGAAATTGAGATAAATAAATTTAATTAATGTAAAACTAAACAAACTCTTGCATGAAGAACATTTGTTTTCAAATGACTCGGAAGGCCTGGATTGTCGCCGTGATGGTCCTGTGTTTCTCCTTCCCGGCTCTGGCACAGACGATTACAGTGACGGGTACTGTGACCGACGCTACCGGAGAACCTCTTATCGGAGCCAGTGTGATAGCTAAAGGCACCTCAGTGGGCGCTGCTACCGACTTCGACGGTAACTATTCCCTTTCGGTCGACCCTAAAGCCACGTTGATTGTGTCGTATGTCGGCTATGATACACAAGAAATACCTGTTGACGGCCGCACCAACATCAATGTTGTCCTCAAGGAGAACTCGGTAATGCTTAACGAAGTTGTGGCCATCGGTTACGGTAGCGTTAAGAAGAGCGATGCCACAGGTGCGGTTTCGGCCATCAAGCCCAGTGAGGTTCAGGCCGGTCTTGCAACATCGGCTCAGGACCTTCTCGTAGGCCGCAGCCCCGGTGTTGTCGTTACCACCAACGGCGGTCAGCCTGAAGGCGGTGCAAGCATCCAGATTCGTGGTGGTGCATCACTCAGCGCAAGCAACGAGCCGTTGATCGTTATCGACGGCGTGCCCATGGACACCAAGGGCACATTGGGTTCTTCTAACCCAATGTCACTCGTAAACCCCGAGAACATCGAGTCGATGACAATCCTTAAGGATGCCTCGGCAACTGCCATCTTCGGTAGCCGTGCATCCAACGGTGTGATCATCATCACCACCAAGAAGGGCTCGTCGGGCGCTCCCGTAGTTAACTTTGCCGCAAATATGTACATCAACACCCCGCGCAACTATGTCGACATGATGAACGCGTCGGAGTTCAGCTCATTCATCCTCAACCGTTACGGTGAAGGCTCAAGCCAGGCCAATGCGCTCGGCAATGCAAGCACCGACTGGCAGAAGGAAGTGCTCCGCACCACAGTGTCAAGCGACTACAACCTGAGCGTAGGCGGTACTTATAAGGTTCTGCCTTACCGCGTTTCGGTAAGCTATACCAACAACAACGGTATCGTGAATACCACCAAGATGGACCGTGCAACAGTGGGTATCAATCTTTCGCCCAAGTTCTTCGACGGCCTCCTTTCAGTTAACGCCAACGTGCGCGGCGCTTACATCAACAACCGTTTCTTCGACGGTAGTGCCCTTGGCGCGTCGGTAAGCTTCAACCCCACGCTGCCCGTTTATGCTCCCGAAGGCAATGTGTTCAACAATTACACCACCTATGTGGGAACACGTGTAGCCCGTCCCACCGATGCAGGTTCAAGCATCAATACCATACAGGCTCTCAACCCTGTGTCATTGATTAACGAATACGACTCGTCGTCCAAGGTTTATCAGAGCATAGGTAACCTTCAGCTCGACCTGGCAATGCCGTTCCTCCGCGAACTCCACGCCAACCTCAACCTCGGTTACGACTTGAGCCGCTCCAATGTCAACAACATCTGGGCAGCCAACTCTCCTATGTCGTGGAAAAACGGTAGCGACCTGCTCCTCCCCGATCCCGACAATCCTGCGGTTATGAAGATTCAGAATGTAAAGGACGGTGAAGGCCGTTACTTCCACGAACACCAGGTGAAGGCCAACCTCCTTCTCGACTTCTACCTCAACTACAAGAAGGATTTCGACGCAATCTCATCCAACCTTGACGCTACTGCAGGTTACTCTTGGCAGTCATTCCGTTGGCAGGGCAACAGCTTCACTCAGGTAAACACCGGTGAGCACAAGGGCTTCCAGGCTTATCCCACCAACTACTACCGCAACGACCTTAAGCTCGTTTCGTTCTTCGGTCGTATCAACTACACATTCATGGACCGCTATCTCGCCACCGTGACATTGCGTCAGGACGGTACTTCACGTTTCTCCAAGAATCATCGCTGGGGTACATTCCCGTCGGTTTCTCTTGCATGGCGTATAATCGACGAAGCCTTCATGGAACCCACACGCAGCGTGCTCAGCGACCTTAAGATTCGTGCCAGCTGGGGTATCACCGGTCAGCAGGATATAGGCGACGACTTCTTCCCCTACATGCCTATCTATACAATAGGTAACAACGGTAATTCGGCTCCCAACACCACTGCCTATCCCAACATCATCCCCGACGGAAAGGGCGGATTCATCAATGTTATCAAGCCTAACGGTTACAACTCCGACATCAAGTGGGAGGAAACAACCACATGGAACTTCGGTATCGACTTCGGATTCCTCAACAACCGCATCGCAGGTAACCTTGAGGTCTACAAGCGCAAGACCAAGGACCTGTTGACCTGGGCCACCGCTCCCGCAGGATCTAACCTGACCAATGCAATGAACACCAACATCGGTGACCTTGAGAACACCGGTATCGAGTTCAACATCAACACTCGTCCTGTCGTGACACGTGACTTCACATGGACATCCGACTTCAACATCTCCTGGAACAAGAACAAGATCACCAAGCTTACCGACGGTGACGATCCCGGTTACTTCATTGCTACCGGTGGCATCTCGGCCGGTACAGGTACCAACATCCAGGCCCACATGGTGGGACACCCCGCTTACAGCTTCTACGTTTACCAGCAGGTTTACGACCAGAACGGCGACCCCATCGAAGGTCAGTTTGTCGACCGTAACGGTGACGGCCAGATAACCGAAGCCGACAAGTACATCTATCACAGCCGCGACCCGAAGGTGGTGTTCACCTGGAACAACACGTTCAACTATAAGAACTGGGACTTCGGTATGGTACTTCGTGCCAATATCGGCAACTGGGTGTACAACGACTTTGAAGCAGCCAACACCTCTATCTCATCGACCTCATCGGCACCGTTGAGCAACCTCATGAGCAATCGCTTCCTCTTCAACGACCTTGGAGTGCGCGGCGTGCAGAGCGACTACTTCGTGCGCAATGCAAGCTTCCTCCGTTGCGACAACATCACTATTGGTTACACTTGGCCCAACCTGCTCAACGACGCACTTCGTCTGCGCCTCTACGGAGCGGTTCAGAATCCCTTCGTGATCACCAAGTACAACGGCCTTGATCCCGAGGTATTCGGCGGTATCGACAACAACCTCTATCCTCGTCCTGTCACCGTTTCATTCGGTATAGTAGCTCAATTCTAATCCATTAAAACGATTATTAAAAATGATTATCAACAAACTTAAATATACAGCTATCGCTTGTGTGGCCTTGGGCATGGGACTCTCCTCGTGTGTCGACGACCTCAACGTCGACCCCAAGAACCCGAGTCAGCTCACTACACTTACCAGCGGTGAACAATACTATCAGGTACTGGCCCAGGTTTATGGCGGCCTTGTGCTTTCAGGCGTTAACGGAGGCTCCGACATCACTGTCGACGACGGCGGTGCCGGTGTCTACACCCGTCAGTTGTGGAATCTTCAGGAACTTTGCACCGATGAGGCTTTCGTAGGAAAGAACTGGAACGATGCGGGTCTTGACGAGCTCGACTACGCCACTTGGTCGCCCGACAACCACTGGCTCTATGAGGCAATGTCACGTTTCACATTCCAGATCAACCTTTGCAACGAGTTCCTCCGCATCATCGATGAGGCCGCTGTTGTAGCCAACCCCATTTCAGCCGACGAAATCGCCCTCATGAAGTGTGAGGCCCGCACTCTCCGCGCTCTCTCTTACTATCACATGATGGACCTCTTCGGAAAAGGACCTTGGGTTACCGAGGAGCATTCGATAGGTACCACTCCCGAAACCATGACTCGTGCCGAGATGTTCCCTCTCGTAGTTGCCGATCTTGAGGATGCCATCAAGGGTCTTAAGCCCGCGTCGCAGACCATCTACGGTCGTGTGTCACGCGAAGGAGCCCTGATGCTTCTCGCCAAGCTCTACCTCAATGCCGAGGTCTACACCGGAACTGCAATGTGGCAGCAGTGTGCCACTGCCTGTCAGGAAATCGTAAAGACCATTCCCGACCTTGCTCCCACCTACCGTTACCTCTTCTGCGGTAGCAACGACAAGTATGTAGCTTCACAGTCGGCCGGCGGCCCGATGGAAATTCTTTGGGGTATTCCTCAGGACAACTCCAACACACAGACCTACGGTGGTACTACCTACCTCGGACTCGGTGCCTATAACGAAAACATCGACAAGAACCTCCAGCAGCGTCTTGGCATAGAAGGTACAGGATGGGGTGGCCCGCGTGTTCGTCCCGAAGTGGCCAACGTTATCAGTGCACGTGACGAGGAGCGTTACCTGTTCTGGACCGAGGGCCTTTCCAACGACCTCTCCAATATCGGTGACTGGGAAATGCCCGGTGGCAGCGGCTACATGAGCATGAAGTTCACCTATACCAACGAGAATGACTACTACAACACCTCCGGTGCAGTGAAGATGAACACGTTCAACAACGCCGACTTCCCCTTGTTCCGTCTTGCCGATACATTCCTGATGCTCGCCGAGTGCCAGCTTCACGGTGTGTCATGCGACGGTCAGGCCTACTTCGACAAGGTGCGTGACCGTGCCGGAATGGAGTCACTGCCGCTCAACGAGCAGAATCTTCTCGACGAGCGTATGCGTGAGCTTTACTGGGAAGGACATCGCCGCAGCGACCTTATTCGCTTCGGAAAGTTCACCGGCGGTTCCTACCTTTGGAGCTGGAAGGGCGGTATAGAATCGGGACAGTCGATTGCCGCTACCCGCAACCTCTATGCAATTCCTACGCAGTATGTAAATACTCTTGGACAGAATGAAGGATATTGATTTAGTTAACCTTTAACAGAATAGCTTACAGTTATGAAAAAAATATTTTTGCTTTGCGCTGTATTATTGGCTGCAGTATCCTTCGTGAGCTGTGAGGATAATACCGACCCGAAGGCGAAACAACCCGTCAACAAGGACTTCCTCAATACTCCTCCGTTGGCCAATCAGACTTATGTTCTTGAAACAGCAGGTAGCGTTCAGTTTACCTGCTCTCAGCCCGACTACGATGTCGCAACTCCTCCCACCTATGCTGTTCAGGTGTCGCTCGACCCCGAGTTCAGCAAGGTGATCAGCGACTCCAAGTATCTCTACAGCGCCGAAGACGCTCTCCCTTATTCGGAAGTGGCTTACACCACCACTCACACCACTCTTGATGTTCCCGCACGTGACATAGCCGACGGTATCAGCGCATGTCTCGGTTACACCGACATCAGCCAGTATGCCGGACGCGAAGCCTATTCAGGTCCCGTGTATGTGCGTGTACGTTCGTTCTTCCCCTCGTTGACCGGCGATTTGGCCAACCTCTACTCAATCGAGTCCAACGTAGTGACTCTTCCCAATGTGATAAGCTATCCTTCGGTTCGTCAGCCGGGATGGATCTATCTCGTAGGTGCGCCCAACGGTTGGAACGAGCCGAGCGAATCCAATGCTGCAATTTACGAAGACTGGATGCTCTATGAGCCCGACAACGGTATCGGTACTCAGATTTATGTCGGAACATTCTTTATCCCCGACGGACAGTTTACGATGCGATTCTTCAAGGAGTTGACCGGATGGGATGCCGATTCCTACGGTTCACAGAAGGATGACAATGCTGTAGACATCGAGTTTGACGGCGGCAAGTACTCAGGCAAGATTGGCGGCCCCGGTTACAAGGGTTCTTATAACGTTCCCGGATGGACTGCCAACTGGGTTAAGTTTACTGTTAACCTCAAGGCCGGTAGCGTTGACTTCGAGATTGTCGACCCCGTTGAGTGATGACAAATAAGGTATGAACAAATAAATCTGACGATAAAATGAAATTAAAACTTAATATTGCGCTTTTTGCGGCTTTCGCCCTCGGCCTTGCCGCTTGTAGCGACGATGTATATCGCGGTATTCCGCAGGTGACTCCGCAGGAACCGGTCATGCCGGCCGACGGAATCGAGGCTACCGATGTGTTGCCCGATGGAGGAGCCATCGACCTTTCGAGTGCCGAAACATTCTCGATGGTCAACATTACAAAGCTCGAGGACTTCCCCGCAACCGACGACCTCAGCGTGGTTATGCGCGTGTCGGAATCGGCCGACATGAGCAACCCCGAGGCTATGGTGCTCAACGTTGCTGACGACAATAAGACAGCTTCGGTCGCTTCAGTGAAGCTCAACGAAGTGTTCCGCAAGATGTTTGGCAAGTCGCCCAAGGCTCGCACCATCTATGTCGACTATACGGCTTATGCTCTTAACGGCACCTCTTCGGTGCTGCTCGGCGCCATCGGTGCAAAGCAGTCGCTCGTGGTGACTCCGCTTCCCGCCGACTTCGTAATCGAGGATAACTACTATCTCGTGGGCACTGCATGTGACTGGAAGATACCTCAGGCTATCGCATTCACCCACTCCGACAAGAGCCCCTACGACGATCCCGTGTTCAAGCTTATAAACATTGAGGTTACCGCCGAGCAGGCTGCTGCAGGCTGGTGGTGGAAGATAATTCCGGCATCGACATTCGAGGCAGGCGACTGGGTTCCCGGTGACAACACTCAGTATGGTCCCGCAACCAACGGTGATGAGGCTATGGAAGGCAAGCTCGTGGGCGTTGACGCTCAGGCAGGTGTAATCAAGGTGGCAGGTCACTACGACATTACCATCAACATGGAGGACCTCACCTACACCATCTCCAAGACTCCGGCCGTTATGTATGTGCCCAACCAGTTTGGATGGAACGAGCACGGTATTCTCTACTCAACCGACTATGAGAACTTCCAGGGTCTTGCCGGTATCGACCCCATCTACGGATTCAAGTTCATGACCGGCGACGGTCAGTGGATAGGAGCCGGCAAAACCGAAGGCACTCTGTCAACTTCGGGCGGCAACATCCTTGAGGGCGTGCTCACAAAGGTTGGTCTGTACTATCTCACCGTTAATATGCCCGACATGACATTCACTCAGGAGTATATCAGCAGTCTTGCCCTTATCGGCAGCGCTACTCCCAACGGATGGTCGGAAGCCGATGCGGTAGAGATGACTCCTAACGAAGACTATGAGATATGGACACTTGATGTTCATTTGGTGCCCGGCAGCTTCAAGTTCATGACCGACCATT
>ERZ778516.2431-NODE-2431-length-12469-cov-4.900193_pt1 | contig 12469 bp, 10 predicted proteins | sample MGYA00510342_ERZ778516 | MGnify/ENA primary metagenome ERZ778516 (study PRJEB29527, sample SAMN07138961) | mouse gut metagenome | material: feces | host: mouse | place: China:Nanjing | collected 2016-01-25 ...
ATACCGACATATAAGAACTTCTAAAGAGATAATCTAAATTCACCATAAATTTTCTATAAAAATTAATTTATAATAGATGAATAATTGAGAATTCCATATTATCCTGTCATTATAAAAGAACATTCTCGTTTCTTTTATAACGGCAGGATTTTTATGTTTTCCGGGAAATTATGGAATCCATAAATTGACAGAGAAACTTAAACAGTTTTTCAAATTATTTTAAGTATTTTATGTTAAACTAAGGTCACGGAGGTGGAAGTATGAGTGTTAAAAAAATTTCAACATCGGTTTTGGTATTCTTTTGTCTTTTGCTGGCGGCTTTCCTGCTAAAGGCGTATATGGGAGGGAAATTCCATTCCGTCGAGTCATTGCAGGAATATATCGGTAAGTTTGGTGCATTTGGACCAATCATCCTTGTATTTATCCAGGCGCTGCAGGTCGTGATTCCTGTGCTCCCCGGATTTTTGGGCTGTGTGGTGGGTGCGGTGCTCTTCGGGAGTGTCGGGGGCTTCTGGTGCAATTATATCGGGATTTCACTCGGGTCACTAATTGCTTTCGCGCTGGCAAAAAAGTATGGCATCAGCCTGGTTCAGGGAATTTTTCCAAGGGAGAAATATGAGAAGTATTCAGAATGGGCAGGAAAGAGCAAATCCTACACAGTCCTGCTTTTCCTCGGGATGGTGCTCCCGCTTTTTCCGGACGATTTTTTCTGTTATTTTTCAGGGCTGACTAAAATGGGGATGAAGAAATTTGCTACAATAATTATTTTGGGAAAACCGTGGTGCATTTTGGCCTATAGCATTGCATTTGCATATATTTCCTGACATCCCCATTTGCAGAAAGTCAGATAATTTTACGGTGATTTCTTTTTCTCACAGGTTACAATGCCGGTCGATTTGTGGATAAAGAAAAAACCGTCCGCATTCTTTTTTTCGCGCACATAGCTTAAAAATTGATCCCTGTCCCCCATAACAGTATCTTTTGCTTCATCAGAATATGAACTGACATATAAAAGGACAGCCTGCTCGTCCGGTACGAGCAGGTCATTTTTTTGCTCGTCGGTTTCGAGAACCTTAAAATAATGATCCAGTTCCAGGTGAGCGTTTTCCAGCAAAATATCAAAGGAGTTGGATGGTATTTTTATTTGCGGGTAGTGTTCCCGCAGCAGTTCGTGAAGTTCAAACAGATGCTTTTGCCCTATCAGGCTGCAAGTAAAGAGTCCCCCCTCTTTTAAGAGTGAGCTGATTTTCTGGTAGAGTGCAAAGCGCGCCTCACTGTTTAGATGGAACAGCAGATGGTTTGCCATAACTCGGTCAAAGTCTGAAACCGGGTAGGAGAAGTCCGCGGCATCGCGCCGGTCAAGGATGTAGTGCAAATTTTTTTCAGGGAATTGAGCATTTATTTCCTGCATGTTTCTTTGGGCGCTGGAAAGCATTCCCGATGAATAATCGACAAGGTGGATTTCAAGATTTTCCGGCAACAGATGGGCAATACTTAGCCAGAAAGCGGCGTTGCCGCAGCCGATATCAAGGATTTTCATATTTGGTGCGAGGTTAATTTTCTCAAGCATCCACTGATAGAAACCTACAGAGGATGTGGAATAATCGTGGATGGAGATGCGTTTTTGCAGGTTGTCGTCCTGTTCGTACTGTGCGATTACATATTCCCGTTTCCGTGTAATGTCAACGATATGGCGCATATTTTTCCAGAAATCATCTTCGTTTTCACCCTCGTTTTTTTGAACGCCGCATGTATTATCCGATTTTGCTGCAAGAATGGATTTCGTCTTTTGCACCGCACAAAGAATCTGTTCGATATGTTGTTTTTTTGCGAGCAGAAAGCGTTCCTGCTCGTTTAGGGATTCTTTTACATTAAAGTCGTTTTGATGCATAATCTTTTCGATCTGCTCAATGGAAAAATCCATAAAGCGCAACATCAGGATTTTCTGGAGCCTCTCGGCACTCCCGTCGTCGTACAAGCGATATCCTGCTTCGGAATAGCCCTGCGGGGACAGTAGGTTTTTTTCGTCATAAAAGCGGACAGTGCGGGCGGAAACACCTAATTTTTTTGCTAGTTCACCTGCGGTATAAGTCATAAATTCCTCCTTGAAAAAATATCAGGGTGCATAATGTTTGCTTTCGCCAGATAGAATCGCTGTGAAAAAAATATCTGGTTTGAGGTGCGGGCATCCGTTTATGGTTCCCTGTGAATTTATCATACACCTTTCCGTAACGTAAAGGTCAAGAGGAAATTTTATTATAAGGAGTAAAACTATTAATTGTAAGGCGGGGATAAGCCCCATCTGACATAAGAGTGCAATATAGAGATATAGTTTCCTTTGACTTTTTTGTTGTTTTGCATGGAGGATAGATTTAGAGTGGTAAGGCAAACGAAAGAATAAGGCGGAAAGTCAGCCCAAACACCAGGAAACATGCATATTTTCTGCTTGTTTTTTCCTGCCCGCAAGATTATAATATATTTGTAAACAGGAAATAAAGAATAAGCATATTAATGTGCCCTGACAGGCAGGATAAGGGTGGTATTAAAAAAAGGCCGGATGCGCATCAGGGAATGGGTGCAAAGCTTCCAAATTTTTGGAGTGATTATACATAAAAAATGTTATGTAATTATCCGATCTCTTTTCTTTAGTGGGCGATCAATAAGGAGAAAAAGAGGCAGTATGGGGGGAATAAATTTAAGTGGACAGGGAGGATGGAGGAATGGAAACAATATTGCGGGATGAGGAGCGGGCTGAGATTATGCTGCTTCCGGTCAGACACCACAGCCCGGCGTGTTCGATGCAGATACAGCGGATAATTCGAAAATGGGAGCCAACCGCCGTACTTGTGGAAGGACCGGACAATGCGAATGCGCTGCTTCCGCTGATGGTACATGAGGATACGAAGGCACCGTTTGCTATCTATTACGCATATCATGATAAGGCGGGGAAGATTTCAAAAGAAAAAGAACATTATAAATGCTATTATCCGTTCCTCGAGTATTCACCGGAACTTGCGGCGGTCAGGGAAGCGGCGGCAAGGGGGATTCCAGCGGCGTTTATCGATCTTTCCTACGGGGATATCCTCGCAGCTTCAAAAGAGGGAAAAGGGCTTAGAAAGGAGGAGGAAAAGAGCAATTATAATGATGATTACCTCCTTTCGCGCAATGAGTATATTGCGCGGCTGTGTGAGAAAACAGGTCTGCGCAGTTTTGATGAATTCTGGGAGAAATATTTTGAGCTGGAGGGGTTGAAGGAGGATTGCAGCACATGGTTTTCCAATCTGCTCACCTATTGCAGGCTGGCGCGGGAGAATACACCTCCTGATATAATGCAGGAGGATGGCTGCTTGGCAAGGGAGGCGCACATGGCGGCGCGGATTGTGCAGTGGGTGCAGAAGTACAGCGGGCAAAGCCAGAAAGCTGTTGCAAAGACTGCGAAGAAGTCTGCAAAAAAGGCGGAAAAGGCGGAAGACGGGGATGATACAAAGGATTGTAAAAAGACCGGAAACAGTACAGAAGCAGGTGGTGAGCGGGCAAAAATCCTTGTAATTACCGGTGGGTTCCACACTCCGGGGCTGTTGGAGCGTTTATCTGGTGAAAATTGGAAGGGAACGGAAGAGGCGGCTGAAAAACTCGGGGCGGGAAAATTGGCATTGGGAAAAAATGGAAATATACCCGAAAAGGATCAGAGTGTATATCTGATGCCGTACTCAATGGAGGCGGCGGACGCATTAAACGGTTATGCGAGCGGGATGCCGTACACCGGTTTTTACCAGCGGGTCTGGGATGGTCTTTGCGGGGAGGAGGGACAGCCATTCGCGAAAGCGGTGCTCGATTTGCTTGTGGAAACAGGCAAGAAAGTGCGCACAAAGGAAGCCTGTCTTTCCACTTTTGATGAAATCTGTGCGTGGCAGATGGCGCGTGGTCTTTGTGAATTGCGCGCAAAAAACCAGCCGGGGGCATATGAATTGCAGGACGCGGTGCTTTGCGCATATGTTAAGGGAGAGTATAATATTGCCTCGGACATGCCTGTGCGGACACTGCGCGGGCTGATGACGGGCAGCGGGATTGGAAAACTGTGTGAGATGGCGGATGTGCCGCCGATTGTACAGGACTTTGAAGCGCAGTGTGTTTCGTTTCGGCTGAAAACACATTCCACGCTTGAAACGGAACTAACCTTATCAATTTTTTCGGAAAAGAAACACAGGGCGATAAGTTGTTTTTTCCACCGCATGACATTTCTTAAAACGGAGTTTGCGAGGCGGTTAAAAGGACCGAACCTCCAGCTAAAACGGGATAAAAACCTGATACGGGAGATATGGAAGTACAAGTGGAATACGCAGGTGATTTCCGCGTTGATTGATGTGTCCGTATATGGCGCAACAATTGCGGAGGCGGTGGTGGGTCTTGTGGGGGAAGAGCTGAAAAAAGATCTGAATGCCGGAATGGCGGCAACTCTTTTAACACAGGTGTTTGAGATGGGACTTACCGGGCAGCTTGCGGCGGTTTATGAACGCGTACAGGAACTGGTGGTTGCGGATACGGATTTTTATTCGATTGCGGACGCGATGAAATCCCTGATGATGATGGATGAACTTGGCGGTCTGTACGCTGTGGAGATGGATTTTCTGGCACTTTTACATACGGCTGTTCAAAAACTGACCACATTGCTTCCCGCGATGGCACAGGTTAAGGAAGAGCGGCTTTCGGACTGCATGGATATATTGAAGATGCTGTACCAGGTAACGGGCAGGGGCGAGGATATGCGGATGGAGCGTGACGCGTATTATGAGGCCTTAGAGCGCCTTGTGCAGACGGTGGATATCAACGCGGGTTTAAGTGGCTGTATCCACGGGATTATGTACGGCTGCGGCAGGGAGGATAGCGGGGCGGTGGAACAGGCGTGTATCGGCTACCTGACCGGGACGAGGGAGCAGCTTTTGCAGACGGCTGTTTTTTTCCGCGGTCTGTTTTATACGGCAAAGGATTTAATATTTATCGGCGGGCGGCTGCTTGGCATCCTGGATACGTTTTTTGAACAGGTTGGGGAGCAGGAATTTGTGGAATTGCTGCCGCAGCTTCGCATGGCATTCGCTTATTTTACTCCGGCGGAGATTGATAAGATCGCGAAACAGGCAGCAGGTTTACATGGGATGACGCGGGAGGATATTATGGAGCGCGCCGAGGTACTTCCGCAGTGGTATGCATATGGGAAGGAACTGGATGCATATGCAGTTGGGGAAATGTAAACGGGCGGGAGATAGCAGTGGGAAAGATAATTTTTGGGGGTTTCTATGGAAGATGACGGATATAAAGCGATTATTAAAGCGCAGGAATTGCTTGCGGAGAGCGGAAAACTTGATATTATGGCGCGCCGGAAAATCTGGCAGGCGATGGGGGCACTTGAGGAGCGTGAAGAGGATTCTTTCGTTCCTAGGACATTGACGGAGCCGTTGAAAAAGAGGGCGCTGCTTGCGCTTGCCTGTGCCAAAAAGGTTATGCCAGTATGGAGCAAGTATGATCCCCTTGACAAGAGACCGCAAAAGCTTATTAAAATGAGCCTTGCCTACCTTGACGGAAAAATTACCGTGCAGGAATTAGATGTGGAGGTGGATGCATTCAACGACCTCGCTGAACTTGCCGACAGTGGGGAAATTGCCACTTCGGCAGCGATTGCCGCGTGGAAGGGGGCGGTTGTGGCGCTGGAGGATGAGGCGGATTTAGAACCTTGGTGCCTTGATACGATGGAGGAGGAGATGGATTCCTATGATTGGGATGCTGCAAAAAATGCATGCGTTGCCTTCAGCGATGCTTACGCTGAGGGAGATAACGGGAAATGTGCCGTTTATGAAATGAAATTCTGGGCGTGGTATCTTGAGGAGGCGGCAAAGCTTTTGGGGATAGAAGATTACCGTTTTCCGCCCAAATATATCCGGGCATTTAAAGAAAAGCTGAATCCGCCAAAGCCGGTTCCAGAAGAGGTTACGCTTGAAAGTTTTGTCGATTTTTTGGATTTGGGGGAATATGTTTATCACTATAAAGTTACGGCAAACAGGGAGGAAACCGATGAAAGCGTCAGCGATTATTATGCCATGTTCCTGCGCCTTAATGAGGATTATGGAATCTGCCCGTTCTGTCAGAATAAGGTATATAAGGTGCTGCACGCAGGAACAAACCGCCGTTTGGACTGGTATGATTATGCGTTCCCTTCAAAAGAACCGCAACTATCAATCTGCCAGTTTGATTTAATGTTTTGCTGTCCCGACCATCCAAAAGAAAGGATCTATTGTCCGTCGGACGTGTATAAAAATGTGAAGGCTGCCGTCAAACGGTATATTAAGGGGGAGGGAAGACTTGCAAAACTTTTAGGTGAACTGGAGCAGAGAAAGACGGAGAAATATTTTAAGGTCTGGGGCAATTCAATTGTAATTAATGGAAGGGAATTTTCTGACCTTGCATCGATTGAGGCAAACAAAGAAGCGCTCGGGCTTTGCAATGCAGGCTGGGTGGACAAAGAAAATAAAGTGTATGGGCTGGATTTAAGACAGTATCTGCCAATATTTTATATTTACGGAAGACCATATGAGGATTACCTGCGTTACAGTCCGGAAAAAGTACATAAAAATGAGGACGGGACACTTAGTCTGGTTACAAATGAATTCCGGTTTCGATGCACAATGGAAAACGGACAGCCGGTGTATGCGGAAATCACAAGTATTAAAGCCGCTGGCAGGAATGATGGAAGATGAGGCGCAGATTGTTTTTTCAAAGTTTAAAGAGGCGGGGGTAAATTGCAGGTTACTCCCCAGTCGTTTTTGAAATCGGGGGTTAAGTCCTTTGAAGAATTTGTAAGATAGATTTGGGCGGTTGGATATATAATGGGGAATGTCGGCTTATTAAGGGGGATTATTTGTTTGGAATATTATAAGGTTATAGAATTAAAAGATAACAGGAAATGCTGTCTGAGAAATGGAAGAAAGGAAGATGCAAAAGCTGTATTTGAGAATTTTAAATTGACACACTCTCAGACGGATTATTTGCTTTCCTACCCGGAAGAGAATACTTATAATGAGGAGCAGGAGGGTGAGTTTCTTGCGAAAAAATCCGATAGTGGCAATGAAATTGAGATCGTTGCTTTCGTTGAAAATGCTGTTGTGGGCACGGCAGGGATCGAAGCGATAGGTGAAAAGTACAAGGTGCGGCACCGGGCGAGGTTTGGGATCAGTATCGATAGAATGTTCTGGGGGCTTGGAATTGGCACAGCTCTCTTGGATGCCTGTATTGAATGTGCGAAAATCGCAGGATATGAGCAGCTTGAACTTGATGTTGTTGCAGAAAATAAAAGGGCGGTGCCAATGTATAAAAAGGCGGGGTTTGTTGAGTATGGCAGGAACAAGAAAGGTTTTAAATCCCGCATTTTAGGATTTCAGGAAGTTATTTTAATGAGTTTGGATTTGTGTGCCCCGTAATTTTATGGAATTGAGTGGGATGTGCGGTTTATTTCAAGTTTCCCGCTTTTGGGCTGCAAAGATAAAAGCGGCGGGTAAGGAGGACTTTTAAAAGGAGGAGAGTATTATGGCAGAATCATTGGCAGAAATTCGCTCGCGCATTGAGGCGCTGGGAATAAATTTTAAATTTTTAAATGAGATCAGGACAAGCATGAACGGGATTGAACGGCAGACATGGCTTTTGGAATATGAGGGTTCCCAGTTTGTTTATGTAGCAGGAATGAAAAATGTTACGCTTGGGTGGGATGTTTCACAGTGTTCTTTGGGCGAAGGGATACTTAAAGGCTTAAAGGAAGAATTTGAACAGGGTCATGAATATTACAAAGATCAGATGGAAGAAATGAAGGAGGATTATTCTAAGCAGATTGCAGCGGCAGAGTCGGCTGGTAAAAGCAGGAATGCAGGGGATTTGCGCGAGGAATTTTCGGAGGAGTTAGAAGCTTTAGAGGAGGAGATGAATGAGGGAGGTTATGGGAACTGGGAAGATTTTATGTCGGGATGGAATAAAAAGCTGGAAAAATGCCTGTCACCGTTTCGCACAGCCGATATCGGCGATATGATTGTGGAGGTGGATACCCGTTATATCAAGAAGGATGCGCCGTCTTTGGAACATGCGGTTTCTTCTTTAAAAGAAGGGATGTTTACGCTTGCGACGGAAGATGAGTGGGAGTATCTCTGCAATGGTGGTACACGCACATTATTCCGCTGGGGTGATACATTAGGCGATGTGATGCAGGAAATTTTTAATGTGGGTTCGGTCAGCAATCCTAAGGAGAAACCGCTATTGGAACAGCCCAATATGTTTGGTTTATTTATAGCGTATAATTCGTATAAATGTGAAATTATTGATAATGTAGCATATACAAAAGGTGGTGACGGCGGATGTTCTCTCTGCGGCGGGGACGGGGCGATTCATGTCCTCCCCTGCTATACTGCCTTTTATCGTGAGCCAGCTGACAAAGGTTATAAAGAACTGTCGAAAAATTATTATTGTTATCGCCGTATTATCCGGATGCCGTAAAAAATTTTGGTTTGAAAAAGGAGAAGATTATGGAAAAAGATGAAGCAAGGAAATTGTTATCCTTTCATTCTGGAAGGAACAATGATATTCACAATCCCAAATGGGGAAATGGATTTTTAGGATGTTTAAGACCGTTTTGCGGTGAACTTCGCGAGGAAAATTTTATTGAGGTAATGGAATGCATAAGGGCATTGAAAGAGGAATTTAATAATGCGGCGGTTGAGAGGGATATGATAGCGGATATCGTGTCAATCGTACATCTGACAAGGGAGTGGGCGGCTCCAGATGGAATGCTTGGAAGAAACAATATTCTGACGGGGGAACAAACGGAAAGTCTGCTTACTTGGGTTACAATTATTGAAAATTGCCTGATGTATTTGCTGGATAATGACGAGGAAGATGCCTTTAGTGATTATGAGGACTATCAAAACGGTGAATATTTATGATTTCGGCGGGAGGGGCAGATAAGGATTTTATAATCAAATATATAAGATTAGGAGTTGTGAGGATAATTTTATGCAGAGGATGGAATTACTTGGAAAGGGGAATACCGCAGAAGTTTTTGAATATGAAACTGCGAAAGTTTGTAAACTTTTCTTCGAAGGATACCCGCATGAATATATACATTTGGAGTTTGAGAATGCTAAGGAAATGTATAGGAATAAAATTAATATTCCCAAACCCTTTCAAATAGTTACAATAGGAAGGCGTGAGGGTATTGTCTATGAAAAAATTGAAGGAAAGACTCTGCTTAATATTATTATGACCGAACACGAAGAACCTCCGGATAAATATTTAGATATGTTTGTAGCTGTACATCTGAATATTCTTGCACATTGTTCTGGAAATGTATTGTCATATAAAGAATATTTAATTGCTATGTTAAAGGGCAAAAAAGTAAACAATCAAATGATGTTTCATAAAATCATGGGGCTGCCTGATGGTGATTGTCTTTTACACGGGGATTTTCATCCTGGCAATATATTAGTAATGCCGGATAAAACGCCGGTAGTGATTGATTTTATGAATGTATGCTGTGGTCCGGCGTTGTATGATATAGCAAGAACTTATTTTCTTATTAAGCAGTGTGAAGGGGATTTGGCAAGACAGTATTTAAAGAGAATAAATACGCAGGAAAATGATATTGAAGAGTATCTTAATATAATTGAACTTTGTCGAAAATATGAAAGCTGAGTATATATTAAGGAAGAATTTTGCACCGGGAATACTTTTCCAAAAAGATTGAGAGTGAGCGGTTATCCGCAGGTGTCCTGTTTGGTCTGACGGATTATGCGTATTGGCTTTATGTGACGGATCTTGGCGTTTCCAGGGATTATGAAGGGCAGGGAATCGGAACAAAGCTAATGAAAACCGCGCATGAACTTGCGGGCGGGGAAAAAGATATTGCCGTGTATCTGATTGCGAATGAAAAGGCGGTTCCGTTTTATGAAAAACTTGGAATGAAAAGGGCGGATGATGTGATGCAGTATAACCATATTGAGTGGACGGATTTCACGGTGGAGTGAGATGATCCGGTTTGTGGTTTCTAGTTTTTATGTCTGGAAAAACTTTTGCTTTACTTAAACCTATCAATGGTGTCAGTGGGGGATAAGCCCCATCTAGTTGTTTGGAAGACGGCATTATCATAGGAGTTGATATGATAAGGAATGTTTGAGGGAGGAGAAATAATGGCAGACGAGCAGGAAATTTTAAACCGCTGGCGGCTGGTGCTCGGTCGTTATGCATCGGGGCAGATTTCATTTTCGCAAAATGAGGCAAGGTTTGTGGAGATGGAGGAGGCGCTTGATTATCTGTATGAGAGGGAATATGGGGAGGAGCAGGGGATCAGGCAGGAGCGGGGCGGTGGAAGCGAAGGCTCTAAGCTTACGGTTCCTAAGTGGCTGCAAAAGATCAAGAAGCTGTTTCCTAAGCAGACAGTTGAGATAATGGAGCGGCATGCGCTTGATAAATATGGTATGACGGAGCTTTTGACCGATGCTGAGGTGATGAGGAAGCTTGAGCCTAACAAAGAACTGCTAAAAACCATTCTTTCCATGAAGCATCTTATGAGCGGGGAAGTGCTGGTGCTCGCGCGTGAAATTGTGCGCAAGGTGGCGGAGGAACTAATGAAAAAACTGGAACAGGAGGTGCGGCAGTCCTTTTTTGGTAAGCTCAACCGCAGTATGAGCAGCCCCATCCGCACAATGCGCAATCTGGATATTAAGAAGACAATCAGGAGGAACCTTAAAAATTTTGATGTTGAGCGGGGAGAACTGGTGTTAAAGGATATATATTTTAGTGCGCGCATGAAGCAGTACAATGCGTGGCGCGTGATTATCTGTGTGGACGAGAGCGGTTCCATGATGGATTCCGTAATTCACAGCGCCGTGATGGCGGGGATTTTTGCAAAGCTTCCGATGATTGACACGAAGCTGGTGATCTTTGACACAAGTGTTGTTGACTTGAGCGGACATGCCGAAGACCCGGTGGAAATTTTGATGAGTGTCCAGCTTGGCGGCGGGACGGATATCAGCGGCGCGCTTTTCTATTGTGAGAAATTGATTGATTTTCCGTACCGGACCATGGTGGTTCTTGTTTCCGACCTGTATGAGGGCGGGGGCTATGACAATATGTACCGCGCAGCCAAGGGAATTATTGAGAGCGGGGCGAAGCTGGTGGTACTGACGGCACTTGATATGGAGGCAAATCCTGATTATGACCGAAACGCGGCAAAGAAACTGGCGGGGATGGGGGCCCATGTCGGCGCGATGACACCGGAGGAACTGGTTGGTTTTGTGAGTAAGGTTGTGGTTTAGTACGGAGTGGGATTTTCTGGTTTTTAGGTTTAGGATACGATACTGGTTTTGCGGAAAGGATTGAGTTTATATGGGGGACTTTAAGACATTGCTGGCAAACCTGGATGACGATTATCTGGTTGGAATGGCGAATAAGGGGATTGTAAAGCGCGCTTACAAGGATATGGAGGCGGGGGATTATAAGGTTCTTTCTGTGGACGGGGATGCGCAGGTAACGGTGGGAGGGGAAACTGTGGTGGTTCGGCAGCAGTTTGCCGAGAGTACATGCTCCTGTCCGTCAAGGACGATCTGCCGCCATGTGGTGCTGGGAATACTGGCGCTAAAAGAGTTTTTGGCAGGAGAAGAGAAAGGGGCGGAAACACAAAAGGAAGCGGATGGGAAGACGGATGTGGAAGTTTCCCATAATGATGGGGTATCTAAGGAAAATGGGGAGGAGAAGGCTGACCGGAAAAAAGAAGTAAATGAGGAAGCGACGGAGGGAAAGAGCGGGGACTTAAAATCGCGCCTTCTTTCAGAGATTTCTGCATTTTCGCTTGCCTCCCTGAAAAAGATGCTTGGAGTGAAACAGCTTTTGGCTATTGCCAGCCAGAAAAAGTCCGGGCAGCAGCCTAAAATCACATATTCAAGCATTGTCACGGTACAGTTGCCAAAGGGCGGAAATACGGTAAAACTTCTGTCCCCGTTAGAATATTCCACTTGTACCTGCCACAAAAAGGAATTCTGTGTCCATAAGGCGGCGGCTGTGCTCTGGTGCAAGCTTGAGGCGGGGGAGGTGCCGGAGGAAGAGCTTAGCGGGGCGGAGGAATTGCAGGAATATGCCATGGGGGAAGTGAAGGATGCCGCCCGGCAGATGAAGGGATTTTTGGAGGAATTACTTGATACGGGGCTTGCGCGCACTTCCCCGGATGTCCTTGATTATCTCGACCGGCTTGCCCTGATTAGCCACAATGCAAAACTTGCGAATTTTGAGGGTTACTGGCGCGCCCTGCACGATACCTACGGGAATTATCTGAAAAGAAAGGCTTCGTTTGATGTAAAAAAGCTGATGGAGCAGTTTGCCAGGCTTTATAGGAGGGTTGGGTTATTATTGGAGGCGGAGGACGCACTTCAGGTAGCGGAGCTTG
>ERZ778516.2433-NODE-2433-length-12456-cov-4.213612_pt1 | contig 12456 bp, 14 predicted proteins | sample MGYA00510342_ERZ778516 | MGnify/ENA primary metagenome ERZ778516 (study PRJEB29527, sample SAMN07138961) | mouse gut metagenome | material: feces | host: mouse | place: China:Nanjing | collected 2016-01-25 ...
CTTTGGCAAATAATAATCTAGTGCAAATCTTTTGGGAAGTCGTTTCGATCATTTGCTGCAACTTCATATCATCGATATCGGATTTTGATAAACTGACTTGATAGGCGACTCGGTCTGTCAGAGCTGAAAAACGTTCTCTTTGTGCTTTTGTCGTGACCGCAGTGCAGATAATGGAGAGTACCATATATTTTTCAGCGTTGTTATTGATTTGAAATCCATATATCTGACCGATTTGATAAATATTGCGCAATACCATTGCCAAGAAAATGGGAATATCTGGCAATCCAATCCCCAAAAGTCCAAGACCTGCTCCTTCAATGGCAGTGACACCCTGGTGAAATAGCCCACAAGATGTCACTTCTTTTTGTAGATAGAACAGTTCTTTTTTAGAGAAAAAGCGCTCTAATTTTTGATGAAGTTGTTGGGTATGCTGTATTTTAGAAGTTCGATAAGTCTTATAAATCAAATTGCTTCCCTTTTCAAACAGCAACTGAAAACTTTTGGCAAATACCTGTTGTAGGGAGGTAGTGACCTTTTCTGGAATTTTTTGCTGTAAATTTTTTTCAATCTTACACATTTTTTCAGCAATCAGTTCATTGGGTTGATAAGCTAGAAATTTTTGTTCTTGTTTTAAGACCGTTTTGAATTGATTTTTCACGTTTTTCTGTTCTTTTCCAGTTAGTATCTTCACTTTTTAAAAGCCTTCTTTCTAAACAATATCAATATTTTGTATAAGTTCCCAACAATTTACAATAATCGTAGTTGGTATGTAAATCATAGAGTAATTGCTGTATATTCTTATCCTTGATATTTCCTGAAAAATTGATAAAAAAGCGAACATTAAAATCCTTATCACCAATGGGGCGAGAAGCAATTTTATTCATGTCGATGTGATAAAACGAAAACTTTGTAAGCAATTTATTGAGTTCTCCTGCAATATGGGGAATCTGAATACAAATGTTAACTTCATCGCAATCTTCATTGGACAATAGTTGTTTGGAAATCACAATGAATTTTGTATAGTTGTCAGAGGAATTCTGTATCTGAGATTTGAGTACTTGTAAACCAAATAGATTTGCACAGGCTTCTGAACAGATTGCGGCAATTGGTTGCTCGTTTTCTGACACAAATTGTGCTGCTAAGGCGGTATTTGCATAGAGATTGACCGGAATTTGAGGATATTGTTTTAAAAATCCAGAACATTGATGAAGGGCTTGTTTATGGGAATAAATCCCCAAAAGATTGTCCATTGAGGTCTGTTGTTTGGCAGCTAAACAATGTTCTACCTTTAAGTCATAGCTGGCATTGATATAAACGCTATACTGTGTCAAGTCGTCATAGACATCGGTTACAGAGCCAGCAGTAGAATTTTCAATTGGAAGGATACCATAATCAATCTGCTGTTGTTGTACCGCTTCAAATACCTGTTCAAAACTCTGATAAAACTGGATGTTTGGTGTAGAAAAGATGTTAGAAGCAGCAATATGGGCATACGCTCCCTTGGTGCCAGCGCAACCAACAACAATTTTGTCGAAATCCCTATCAATCGTTCCCTGTGTAAAGGGAATCTGTGGTTGAGAAGATAGCAGATTTAATTGATAACATTTGCTGATCTCCATTAAATTTGTAAAGAATGAGGTTACATATTCTTTTGTATCTTCTTGTGCCTGAGCAATTTTATTTTGAATGATAAGTCGTTCCCGTTCTGGCTGAAAAATGGGAAGTTGATGTTCCTTTTTATAGTTTGCAACTTGGGAAACAATATCCATTCTCTTTTCAAATAGTGTGAGTAATTGCTTATCAATGCTATCGATCTCTGTTCTACATGATTGTAAATCCATGGTTATCCAAATCCTTTCCATGTCTATTTTATTTACTTGTAGTATAACATATCAATTTGGAATTTTCAAAACGGATTTTGTGATAATAATTATAAACAAATCATAAAAGTTTGAAAATAAAGATTGAAATCGCTTTCGAATCTGTGTATAATAAATATCAATACCTTTTCGCCATGGATTGGCAAAGGTGTAAATGATTAATTGGAGGTGTTTTATCTATGAGTCAAGATACATTGGCAATGCTAGTGAGTTTTTTACCTTTGGTATTAATCTTTGTGGTGATGTATTTCATTCTGATTCGTCCACAGAAGAAGAAAGATAAGGAAACCCAAAAGATGAGAAATAATATTCAAGTGGGCGATGAAGTCATTACAATCGGTGGAATTATTGGATTGGTTGTCAGTTTAAAAGAAGATAATGTAGTCATCGAGACTGCGGGAGAGAGAAATAAGATTAGAATCAAGCGTTGGGCAATTCAGTCAAATGAAACGATTCATGACGATGCGGACGCATAATCAATGTTATTTTAGAATAAACTTTATCAATAGAACTTATTTCTGGGGGGAAAGTTTATGCAGACTGATAGTACAACGACATCTCAAAATACACAACAAAAAAATAAACTCTATCAACAATGGTTTCCATTTGTGATTTGTATTCCTGCTGGAATCATTGTTACAGTTTTATGCTTATTGCTTGCTTCTATTGTTGTTTCTAGGGTGGATATCCCAGCACTTGTCAGTGTTTTTTCACTCATCAGTTTGGCATTGGGCAGCTTTGTATCAGGATTGTTGACAGCAATGGCATTTCGCAAAGAAAAGTTCGTGATGGGCGCAGTAAGTGGAGTTTTATTTTGTCTCATTTTAATCGTCTTAAATATTTTATTTTTCAGAGAACCTATTACCATCATGAGTTTTGTAAAATATATTGTTGTAATTATTTCGTCTATTGGAGCAACCTATTTCATTAAGCCAAAAAAAAGAAAGACAAAACGCTAATATAAGGGATGCAAATCCTATTAAATCGTGTGTTAAGGTTGCCAAAAATAGAAGTTTGTGTTATACTATCGGTATGAGAATGACACTAGAAGATGTGAACGCTTATCAGGTCAACAATAGGCGGTTTGTGAATATCTATCAGTATGTTATCATCAGAAAAACACAGAAAGGAGCATTTGATATGAAACATATTAAAACGTTAAATACTGCAAACTTAAAAAAATCTGCTGCAAAAGGTGGCTGTGGAGAATGTCAGGCTTCCTGTCAATCCGCTTGTAAAACTTCTTGTACAGTAGCAAATCAAAAATGTGAGAAATAATTTTGCAGAGAATATCAATTGAGATTGAGAATACAAAAATGAAAGGGACATTTGCGATGTCCCTTTCATTTTTGTAAGAAGTATACCATAAACAAAATATAACAACAGGATAAGAGGGATATGATATGGTTCATAAATATCGATTAAATCAAATTAATATTGTATTGGATGTAAATAGTGGCGCGATTCATGTTGTAGATGATTTGGTTTTTCAAATGTTAGATGAATTGATGGATGATAAGGGTAATTTAAAGACAACACCGACACCAGAGCTACTCGAGCAGTTTTATCAAATATATCAGCAGTCCTATGAAAAGCAGGAAATTTGTGATGCATATGAAGAAATTTTACAGTTGTATCAAAATGACACGTTGTTTTCTGCCGATGACTACGAGCAATATGCCAATATGATGGTAGCATCTCCCATCAAGGCGATGTGTTTGCATGTCGCGCACGACTGTAATCTAAGATGTAAGTACTGTTTTGCTTCCACAGGAGAATACGGCGGACATCGCGCACTACTCAGTGAAGAGGTTGGAAAAAAGGCAATCGATTTTCTATTAAAACACTCCGCTGGCAGAAAAAATTTAGAACTGGACTTCTTTGGCGGGGAACCCACCATGAATTTTGATGTTGTAAAATCTGTTGTGGCTTATGCTAGAAGCAAAGAAAAAGAATATCAAAAAAACTTCCGTTTTACCATTACTACCAATGGAATCCTATTGGATGACGAAAAGATAGATTATATTAACAAAGAAATGTCGAATGTTGTTTTATCTTTGGATGGAAGAAAAGAAATCAACGATTTTATCCGCCCAACTTCCAATCAAAAGGGGAGTTATGACATCATTGTTCCGAAATATCAAAAATTAGTAAAAGAGAGAATCAAAAACGATGACAGCCGCAATCAATATTATGTGAGAGGAACCTTTACCAAGTACAATTTAGACTTTTCTAAAGATGTATTTCATATTCACGATTTGGGATTTGACCAAGTATCTGTAGAGCCAGTGGTATCTCCTGATACTGCTGATTATGCCATCACAGAAAAGGAGTTGCCCAAAATCTATCAAGAGTATGAGGATTTGGCAATCAAACTGATTGAACGAAAAACCAATCAACAGGGCTTTAATTTTTTCCACTTTATGATTGATTTGGATCAAGGTCCATGCGCGATTAAAAGACTGCGCGGTTGTGGCTGTGGAAATGAATATGTGGCAGTAACCCCAGAAGGCGATGTATATCCCTGTCATCAATTTGTGGGAATGGAAGAATGGAAGATGGGAAGCGTTCACGATTTATCGGTAGATTTTCAGAAAAAGGATTATTTTTCTAGAGCCAATATCTATACAAAAGAAGATTGTAAACACTGTTGGGCAAAGTTTTACTGTAGTGGGGGCTGTAATGCAAACAATTTACAATATGCGGGAAACGTCTTAAAACCGCATAAAATTTCCTGTGATTTGGAGAAAAAGCGCTTAGAATGTGCAATTATGATGAAAGCTGCTATTTTATTACAACAAGAAGGGAATGATTGACCGTGAAAATCGGATTTATTGGCGCTGGAAATATGGCAACTGCAATCATAAAAGGGTATTTACCACAGTCGCAGGATACCATTTTAGCCTATGACATCGATGAGGAAAAAATGCAGAAAATTGTGGATTTGGGCGTAATTGCTACAAAAAGTATTGAAGAATTGGTGATTGAGGCTGATTATTTATTTTTAGCAGTGAAACCACAACAATTTGATACCATTTTGCCACAAATAAAAGCGGGTATGCTTTCCAATCCAAATATTGTATTGGTTTCTATTGCAGCAGGAATTTCTTCCAATTATTTAAAAGAACAATTGCAAGTCGATGCAAAAATCGTCCGAGTAATGCCCAATACGCCACTGTTATTGGGGTGTGGTGCAACTGCCTTGTCAAAAATTTTGCCCACTGCTGAAGATGAATTTCAATTTGTCTGTCATATCTTTGAAGTCTCTGGAACAATCGCCATCATTTCAGAGGATTGTATGAATGAAGTTATCTCTGTTAGTGGCAGTACACCGGCATATATTTATGAAATCACCAAATACTTTATTCAATATGCAACAGAACATGGTATCAAAGAGCAGGTAGCCTTAGAGCTGTTTTCTCAGACGCTTATCGGTGCTGCTAATATGATGACCCAATCTGGTAATTCGTTAGATCAACTAATTGAAATGGTTTCCTCCAAAGGTGGAACTACAATAGCAGGATTACAGTCTTTTCGTTCCAATCACTTGGAAAAGATTGTATGGGAAGCCTGTGAAGCTTGTACAAAACGAGCATATGAGTTGACCAAATAGAGAAACTTCTAAGCATTATTTATAGTTTTGTAACATATATATGATCATAAAATATTATGATAGGAATGATATATATGCGGACAAGCGAACTAGAACAAGAGATATCTCTGGATAATTCTGTGATAAAGAAACCGATTAAAAAGCATTCAATTTTGTTTCAAAAACAGAATATTTTTTACTTATTGTTGTTTTTATTTATACTGGGTATGATGTATGGCTCTGTTTTATTAAAAGAGGATAATACCAGTCTTTTAAAAAATCTTGCCAGTATTCAAGATGTCTACATACGTGACAAGTTAAATCAATCTGTGTTTTTAACAATTTGCAATTCCTTTGTTTCTTCGGGGTTATTTTTTGCGATCACCTTTTTATGTGGATTTAGTGCTATTGGACAGCCATTTACATTATTGGTTCCATTTGTGAAGGGGCTGGGAATTGGAAGCAGCATCGGTTATTTATATCTCAATTATGGGATTGCAGGAATTGGATACAGCGCATTATTGATGATACCCAGTGCTATTATTTCTATTTTTTCGCTGGTGTTATCCGCCAGAGAATCCATTCGGTTATCCAATACATTGGCGTCATTATTTTTAAAGGGAAGTATACAGATTTCAAAAGCTGCTTTTCGTTTGTATTTGTTAAAGCATTTTATTTTACTGATATTTATTTTAATTTCAGCGCTGTTAGAAGGATTGTTGACCTTTTTATTTGCAGGTCTCTTTCAAATTCAGTAGCTAGTATAAGAATGGAAGGGAAGTAACATGGCGGGTTTTTTTGGATTGTTTGATTATTCCAAACCTGGAAGGGGAGTTGACAAAAATGCTCCTGAAAAAAAGCGTATTTTTTTCTTTTTTGAATTATATTTTAGAAAATTTTGGAAACTAGTGACACTCAATCTCATCTTTGTGTTGTTTTGTATCCCAGTTGTTACCATTGGACCGGCAATCGCAGCCATGTCTAAAGTATTGCGGGATTTTGCAAATGAAAAACCGGTGTTTTTGTGGTCAGACTTTGTAGAAGCCTTTAAGAAAAATTGGAAACAAGGTCTTATCATGAGTATCATTGACGCAGTTGCCTTTGTGTTAATTGTTGTTTCTTTTATGTTCTATTCTCATCAGGCTGCCACCAATATGATTTTTTATATTCCTTTGTTTTTGGTGGTATTGATTGCTTTTTTAGGTATTATGCTAAACTATTATATTTTTTTGATGATACCAACGCTTGATATGAAATTAAAAGATATGTTGCGCAATGCGTTTTTATTGAGTATCCTGGGAATCAAAACCAATTTATGCACGTTGTTTTTTACATTGGTATTCACATTTGCTTGCTGTTATTTTTTTGTATTTTCACTTTTAATTGGAATTGTTTTATATTTTTCCACCTATGGCTTTATCGTGGTATTCAATTCCTATCAATATATTGAGAAATATATCATTCAGCCCTATTATAATCAGACTGGCGAACGCCGTCCAGATGTCTATTACTTTGATGAAGATGATGAGGATGACGTTATCTTTGAAGATATTGGAACACAAGAAAAGCAAGTGGCTCCTAGTCCATCTGTCAAAAAGGGAAAAACGATTCAATAACTTAGAAAGGGTGCTTTTCAGCGCTCTTTTTTTATTCATATAGAGGAGTGATTTACATGAAAGACTTAAATCATATCAAATTATTTTTATTAGATATGGATGGAACCTTTTATCTGGGTGATCAATTGTTAGAGGGTTCCAAACAATTTGTAGATACCATCGCCCAACTAAAGGGAAGAGACTTTTTATTTTTAACCAATAATTCTTCAAAAAACAGTTATCATTATTTGGAAAAGTTAGAAAAAATGGGATTTTTGTTTCCACCAGAAAAAATTATGACATCTGGGGAGGCAACCATACATTATCTTCAAAAACAATATCCCAATCAAAAGGTTTATTTGGTGGGAACCGATTCTTTAAAACAGGAATTTTTACAATCCAATATTCTGCTTACAGAGTACGATCCAGATATTGCAGTATTGGGATTTGACACCAGTTTAACCTATGAAAAATTATGGAAACTCTGTGACTTTGTACGTACAGCCAAGCCCTTTGTTGCCACACATCCCGATTTGAATTGTCCAATTGAAGGGGGATATATGCCAGATATTGGCGGTGTCATTGCCTTTGTAGAAGCGTGTACGAATAGAAAGCCAGATGTGGTAATAGGGAAGCCCAATCGGTCAATCATACAGGCTGTATCCAATAAACTTCAAATTCCCTTTGATGAAATTGCAATGGTGGGCGACCGACTATACACTGATATCGCAGTGGGTATCAATGCTAATATTACCTCTATTTTGGTACTGACTGGAGAAACCAGTTTATCAGATTTAGAAAACTCTCAGATTCAACCAGATTATATTTTTAAGAATTTGGGAGAATTGGCAGAGAAATTAAAATTTTTAGAAGATTAGGAGAGCATCATATGAGCATATTAGAGACAGAAAGATTGCTTTTAAGAAGATATCAGAAAGAAGATTTACAGGACTTATTTGAATATTTATCCGATATAGAAGTTGTGCAATATGAACCATATAAACCACTGACTTTTGATGAAGCAAAAGAAAATCTTGAGTGGCGTATTCAAACAGAGGAAATGATTGCAATCGAGTTAAAAGATTCTCACAAGATGATTGGTAATGTATATCTGGGAAAACGTGAATTTGAAACACTGGAAATGGGATATGTATTGAATCGAAATTATTGGGGAGCAGGTTATGCCACTGAAAGCTGTAAAGCGCTCGTTGACCAAGCGTTTTTAAATGGGATACATAGAATCTATGCCGAATGTGATCCAAACAATCAGAATTCATGGAAATTACTTGAAACCTTGGGATTTCAACGGGAAGCTCACTTTAGAAAAAATGTATATTTCTGGAAAGATGAAAATAAAAAACCGATTTGGAAAGACACCTATGTATATGCCAAATTAAATGTTGAATCATCGATTTTAGTTTATTCCACAATTTGAAGAATGAACCATGAACGGTGCAAAAGAGAAAACAAAGAATATATTGCATTTTATTTCCATATCGTGATATAATAACAATAAAATAAAGTACAATGAATTTGTTCTTGTACTGCAATGCAGTACAAGAACTTTTTCTCAGTTTATCAATTGGTAGGTGAAATAATGAGTGAAGATGTATTACAAAAAATACAGCAATTAAGAGAACAGATTGAAATTTATGCTGATGAGTATTACAATCAAGACAGACCATCTATTACAGATTACGAGTACGACATATTGATGAATGAGTTAAAGCGATTAGAGGGTGAATATCCGCAATATATTACAGAGGATTCTCCCACACAAAAGGTGGGTGGGCAGTCTTCTACCTTATTTACAAAGGTAGAGCATACAGTGCAGATGGGCAGCCTACAAGATGTGTTTGAGTTAGAAGATATACGAGCTTTTGACGAGCGAATCCAAAAAATTGTACAACCACAATATGTTGTAGAAACCAAAATTGATGGTTTATCCGTTTCTTTAGAATATCAAAATGGACTATTTACAAGAGGATCCACCAGAGGTGATGGATTTGTCGGAGAGGACGTCACTCAAAATTTATGGACGATTTCGTCGATACCCAAAAAATTGACTGAAAACATTCCATTTTTAGAGGTTCGTGGGGAAGTATATATGTCAAAGGACGTATTTACGCAACTGGTCAAAGAGCAGGAATTGAGAGAGGAAGTCCCCTTTAAAAATCCCCGCAATGCGGCAGCAGGCTCTTTGCGCCAAAAAAATGCCAGCATTACAGCCCAAAGAAAGCTGGATATTTTTGTATTTAATATTCAGCAAATACAAGGGATAACCATTGATTATCACGATCAGGGATTGCAGTTTTTACAGCAATTGGGATTTCCTGTATCTCCGCAATATCGCACCTGTCAATCCATCGAAGAGGCGATTGAAGAAATCGAGCAAATTCAACAGCGCAGAATGCAGCTTCCCTTTGATTTAGATGGCGCTGTTATCAAGGTCAATCGTTTGGCAGACCGAGAACTTATCGGGTATACTGCGAAATACCCCAAATGGGCGGTTGCTTTTAAATATCCTCCAGAAGAAAAACAAAGCAAATTGTTGGATATTGAAATCAGTGTTGGTCGCACGGGAGTATTGACTCCAACAGCAGTATTTGAGCCGGTTTTATTGGCGGGTTCTTCCGTTAGTCGTGCGGTGCTGCACAATCAAGATTACATCACGCAAAAGGATATTCGTTTGGGTGATATCATCAAAATTCGCAAAGCAGGGGATATCATTCCAGAAGTGATTGCGTCGATACAGCATGAACCGGATTCACAACCATATATCATTCCAGATATCTGTCCTGCCTGTTCCACCAAAGCGGTAAAAGAGAATGGAGAAGCTGCTTTGCGGTGTGTCAATCCATTTTGCCCAGCGACACAATTAAAAAATATCATTCATTTCGCTTCAAGAGATGCTATGAACATTGATGGTTTAGGTCCTGCTATTGTAGAGTTATTGGTACAACATCAATTGATTGAGACAACAGCAGACTTATATTATTTAAAAAGAGAAGACTTGTTGGAATTAGAACGAATGGGGGAAAAATCAGCCGATAATTTACTCCATTCAATTGAACAATCGAAAAATAATGACCTTTCTCAATTGTTATTTGGTTTTGGTATTCGCAATATTGGGAAAAAGGGTTCTGAGCTGTTGTGCAGATACTATCCTTCGATTGAACAGATAATACAGGCAGATGCAGAAGAGATTGCTGCAATTGACGGCATCGGGGAAGTCATGGCACAAAATATTGTGTCTTTTTTTCAGTTGCCTCAAACAAAAAAATTAATTGAGCGATTGCAAACAGCTGGTGTTCATATGGTACATCAGTCAAAAATTAGCGGAAATCGGTTTGAAAATCTTACATTTGTGATAACAGGTACATTAAATAACTTTACAAGAAATCAAGCAAAAGATATAATAGAAAAGAATGGTGGAAAGGTTTCCACTAGTATTTCCAAAAAGACAAATTATCTATTGGCAGGGGAAGCAGCTGGAAGTAAATTGAAAAAGGCAAAGGATTTGGGTATTTCCATTCTTTCCGAAGCGGACTTTACCAAAATGATAGATTAATGGAGGTTACTATGAAAGTAGATATTAGACATATTGCAAAGTTGTCAAGACTACAGGTGAAAGAAGAAGAAATCCAAAAATTTGAGCAGGAGATGGAACAGATTGTTTCCATGGTAGAAAATTTACCTCAGCTTGATGATACTGGTGCGTTAATTGATGTAAATCATCCCATGGTAATGAGAGAAGATGTTGCACAACATCATTTTAAACGCGAAGAATTATTAAAAAATGCACCTCAAATAAAAGCTGGATGTGTTGTTGTTCCCAAAATTGTAGACTAAAGGAGTAAAAAAGACATGGAGATGTATCAATATACTGCGACCGAACTTTCCACAATGTTGAAAGAAAAAAAATGTTCTGCTGTAGAAATTACAAAATCTGTGATTGACCGTATCCATGCGGTAGAGGATAAAGTGAAAGCGTTTATCACTGTAACAGAAGATGTCGCACTTCAAAAGGCAGAAGAAGTAGATAAAAAAATTGCAAATCAACAGCCGATTAGCGAATTGGCAGGGATTCCCATTGCCATCAAAGACAATATCTGTACAAAAGGAGTGGCTACTACCTGCGCTTCTAAGATGTTAGAGCATTTTGTGCCACCATATAATGCTACAGTCATTGAAAAATTAAATGCCTGTGATTATGTGCCAATTGGCAAGGTCAACATGGACGAATTTGCAATGGGTTCTTCTACAGAAACATCTTATTTTGAAAAGACCAAAAATCCTCATGATTTCAATCGTGTTCCCGGCGGTTCTTCTGGTGGTAGTGCTGCCTGTGTCGGTGCTGGTGAAGCGGTTCTTTCTTTGGGATCTGATACAGGTGGTTCCATTCGCTTACCCGCTTCTTATTGTGGTGTAGTCGGATTGAAACCAACTTATAGTTCTGTTTCTCGTTATGGATTGGTTGCATTTGCCTCTTCTCTTGACCAAATTGGTCCTATGGGCAGAAGTGTTAGCGATGTTGCGATGTTGTATTCTGCTATCTGTGGTCGTGATGCCCATGATGCAACAAGTGCCATTCGTGAGTATCCCGATTTTAAAGCAAACCTAAACTGCGATGTAAAGGGGAAGGTAATTGGTATTCCCAAAGAATACTTTGGAGAGGGTGTCTCTGAAGTGGTGAGAAAAAATGTTATGCAGGTGGCAAAAGAGTTAGAAAAAAATGGTGCTGTTTTGCGAGAAATTTCATTGCCAAGTACAGGTTATGCACTGAGTGCTTATTATATCATTTCTTCTGCTGAAGCCTCTTCTAATTTGGCTCGATTTGATGGGGTAAAATACGGCTATCGCACTGCCGAATACAACAGCTTGATTGAAATGTATGAAAAAACAAGAAGTGAAGGCTTTGGAGATGAAGTAAAACGCCGTATTTTATTGGGTACTTTTGTATTGAGTTCCGGTTATTATGACGCATATTATAAACGTGCAAAATTATTACAGCAACAGACCACCAAAGAGTTCCATCAGGAATAAAAAAAATGCGATGTTATCTTAACGCCAACCGCTCCAGATACTGCATTTAAAATCGGAGAAAATATCAACGATCCTCTTAAAATGTATGCAACTGACATCTGTACCATCAATGTCAATATTGCAGGATTACCCGCAATTAGTGTCCCATGTGGAAAAGATGAAAATCATTTGCCGATTGGCGTACAATTGATAGGTCCTAAATTTAGTGAACAAACTTTACTCAATACTGCTTTCGCTTATGAGCAGATTGTTGGTGGATTTTCTTGTATTCCCGAATTGAATTAGTGATAGGAGCATAAAAATGATGGATTATGAAATTGTAGTTGGACTAGAAGTCCATGCA
>ERZ778516.2434-NODE-2434-length-12454-cov-5.868457_pt1 | contig 12454 bp, 12 predicted proteins | sample MGYA00510342_ERZ778516 | MGnify/ENA primary metagenome ERZ778516 (study PRJEB29527, sample SAMN07138961) | mouse gut metagenome | material: feces | host: mouse | place: China:Nanjing | collected 2016-01-25 ...
GAGCCGGAGAAAGAAATTGTAGAGGAATTTGATTCTGTTTCTCGTCAAATTAAAAATTATCAATAAAAATGATTAAAAATATTCATTGCGTGAAAGACATAAAGATGTTATCATATGCATATATTAACCAATATATATAAAATTGATTTATGTTAATGTAGAGATATCAATAGTGTGGCAATGAGAAAAAGACAAAGTTCTTTGTCACAGAAAAATCTGGGCAGGAGCCTTTGTCTTTTGTCGGGCAATCAATATAGTCAATGTTTGTATATCATAAAAGCTGGCTGTATCATTTCTGCATAATATTGAAAAAGGAGATTTAACAATGAAGAATTTTGAAAAGTATGAAAGAGCATATTTTATGCCGCCCAAGGTAAGTTTTGACTGGGTGAAAAAGGAATATATTGAGGAACCGCCGACATGGTGCAGCGTGGATTTGCGCGACGGCAATCAAGCGTTAATCGAGCCGATGAGTCTGGAGGAAAAGCTTGAATTTTTCCAAATGCTGGTGGATATCGGTTTTAAGGAAATAGAAGTCGGATTTCCGGCAGCTTCAGAGACAGAATATAATTTTATGCGTGCTTTGATAGAAAAGGATATGATACCGGATGATGTAACTGTTCAGGTATTGACACAGGCAAGAGAGCATATTATCAGAAAGACCTTTGAGGCAGTCAAGGGAGCTCCACATGCGGTAATTCATCTGTATAATTCTACATCTGTGGCACAGAGAGAACAAGTTTTTTGCAAAAGCAAAGAAGAAATCAAGCAAATTGCAGTAGACGGAGCAAAATTATTGAAAGAACTGGCAGAGGAAACCGAAGGGAACTTTACCTTTGAGTACAGTCCTGAGAGCTTTTCAGGAACAGAGGTGGATTATGCTCTGGAGGTCTGCAATGCAGTACTTGATGTATGGAAGCCGTCAAAGAAGAAAAAGGCAATTATCAATATTCCGGCAACTGTGGAAAATGCGATGTCACATGTATTTGCCTCTCAGGTGGAATATATAAATAATCATCTGAAATATCGCGAGAATGTTGTGTTAAGCATACATCCGCACAATGACAGAGGATGTGGAGTTGCAGCCGCAGAGTTTGGAGTACTGGCAGGTGCAGACAGAATCGAGGGCACATTGTTTGGAAATGGAGAAAGAACAGGCAATGTGGATATAATTACTCTGGCAATGAATATGTTCTCACATGGGGTTGACCCAAAGCTGGATTTTGGAAATATGCCGCAAATCTGTGAAAAATATGAAAGACTGACCAGAATGACAGTATCTCCAAGGCAGCCATATGCCGGAGAGCTGGTATTTACGGCGTTTTCAGGTTCTCATCAGGATGCCATTGCAAAGGGGATGAAGTATAGAGAGGATAACAATAGCGAAAAATGGACTGTTCCATATCTTCCAATTGACCCGAAAGATGTGGGAAGAACTTATGATAAAGATGTAATCCGAATTAACAGCCAGTCAGGAAAGGGCGGCGTGAGCTATGTGTTAAAGGAAAAATATGGAATTACGCTTCCAACAGCTATGAGGGAATCAGTAGGTTATATGATAAAAGGAGTATCCGACAAGGAGCATAAAGAGCTTAGTCCGGAGGATATTTATCAGATTTTTGAAGATAAATATATCTATAATACGCCGATTTTTCAGATTGTGGAATGTCATTTTAAACAGACAGACGGAATCGTGGCAGAAGCGGCCCTGAATTATAACAATCAGGTCACAAGGGTAAAGGCAAATGGAAACGGAAGACTGGATGCGGTAAGCAATGCGATTAAGCAGTTCTTTGGTATCAGCTATGAATTATCCAGTTATGAAGAACATTCCCAAACAAAAGGCTCTTCTTCAAAAGCAGTTGCCTATGTGGGAATTTCGTGTTCGGGTAAAAAATACTGGGGTGTTGGTATTGATGAGGATATTATCCGCGCGTCGATTCATGCACTTGCAGTAGCGGTAAATCAGCTTGAAGAGATTAAAGACAGCAGTATGGATGACAGAATGAATGAAATATTGAATTTTATTCAGGAAAATTATACTTCTGTTACTCTGGATGATTTATCAGAGCATTTTCATCTGTCAAAACCATATATGTCCAAGTATATTAAAGAAAAATCAGGAAAGACCTTTGGAGATATTGTAAAGGGAATTCGAATGAAAAAGGCGAAAACACTGTTGAAAAATACCAGCATGACGATTGAAAATGTTTCAAGGACACTGGGCTATGATAATGTTGAGCATTTCAGCCGTTCATTTAAAAAGGTATTTGACATGACGCCGAAGCAGTTTAGAAACAGCAGGTAAAGACAAGGAGTTTGAATGATGTATTCATTTCAGAATAAGGTGCGTTATAGTGAAGTAAATAAAGAGCTGCGGCTGAATATTCCTTCGATTGTAAATTATATGCAGGACTGCAGTTTTTTTCAGTCGGAAAGTCTTGGAGTTGGAGTGGATTTTTTAAATGAGATTCACAGGGCATGGGTGTTAAATTCCTGGCAGATTGATATTCTTCGGGATATTCTGGTCTGTCAGGATATTAAAATCGGCACGTGGGCTTATGATGCCAAGGGGGTATATGGATACCGGAATTTTGTTATTCGGACAATGGAAGATAAACCTCTTGTCAATGCAAATTCTCTCTGGGTGCTTTTGAATACGGAGACAGGAAGACCTGAAAAGGTAACGGAGAGAGACGTGAAGGCTTACGGGCAGGAGGAACGGATTGATATGGAGTATCTGGACCGGAAGATAAAAACGGAGGGGGAAGGAGAAATGAGAGAGAAAATTCCTGTCAGGAGATATCATATTGATACAAATGGTCATGTAAATAACAGGTGGTATGTTCAGTTTGCCATGGAGTATGTATCAGAAGATGAGAAAATCAACGGACATAGAATCAACCGGATTCGCGTGGAATATAAAAAGTCGGCGAAGTATGGAGATGTGATTGTTCCAGTGGTATATAGCGGAAAAACAGATATAACAGTTTCCATGAATGATGAAACGGGACAGCCGTATGCCAAAGTGCAGCTAATCGCAGGACAGTAATTTGACAGTTTTGTGAAGTTTCTGAAAGTTAGATGAAAAAACGCGCGAATCCTTTGTTTTTGTAGTTGAAATCTGGTATACTGTCTGAAAATAAAATAATTTGGAGGTATTTTTATGAAAAAGAAATTATTTATTGTTTTCGGCATGGTTTTGTGTATGGGTTTGTTTGGATGTGATAAAAAAACAGAGGTGTCAAAAACAAATACAGACAGAGACACAAATGCAGAAGGAAGCGAGGATACAGAGGAAAATAAGAAAACTTCTGATACAAAAACGAATGACAAAACAGACACCGAGGATTTGGCAAAACAAATAGAAGCGAAAGACGTAACAATTGCAGATGGAATTACAGTGAAGTTTTCAAAATTTGAAGTAAACTCACAGTATGATTCTTCGGCAACGGTTATTCGTTTAAAGGATAATGATATCGCTGTGGAGGGAGAGGGAGCCAGAGCGGATGGAAATGTGGTTACAGTTTCAAAAGAGGGTACTTATGTGATATCAGGGAAGCTGACAGACGGGCAGATTCTTGTCGAGGCAGCAAAGACAGATAAGATACAGCTTGTACTTAATGGAGTGGATGTGACCTGTACAAACGGTGCGCCATTGTGTGTAAAATCAGCGGATAAGACAGTGCTGACGCTGGCAGATGGAAGCGTGAATGTATTTACAGATGGGGCAAATGGAAACGAGGAGCAGAATGCGTGCGTTTTCAGTAAAGATGATTTGGCAGTAAATGGAACTGGAACACTGACAGTGAATGGGAATTATAATAATGGGATAGGAAGTAAAAATGATTTGGAAATTATCAGTGGGACAGTCAATGTTACAGCGGTGAAAAATGGGCTGAAGGGGAATGACAGCGTGGCCGTTTTGACAGGTGATATTCATATTACTGCAGGAAAAGACGGAATAAAGTCGGATAATGATACTGAGACAGGAAAAGGGTATGTGTATATTGAAAATGCCAGTATTACAGGAAAAGTGGGTGATGATGGCATACAGGCAGTCAATGCCATTGTATTTTCCAAGGGTACATATCAGGTGGAGTGTGAAGGAAAGAAAACGAATTGTGATGGGATTAATGAAATAGCAGAAGATGTGATAACAGAATAATCACATGGAATTTTATAGAGATTATTTTAAAATAAAAAATTTACTCTTGACAAAGCAGAATAAAAAGTGTACAATACTAGTGTTGTGATACAGTAAACGTGTGTGTAGCTCAGCTGGATAGAGCACTTGGCTACGGACCAAGGTGTCGGGAGTTCGAATCTTCTCACGCACGCTGGTGAAACTTCTGAGAGTATTTACTTTCAGAAGTTTTTTGTATTTTACAGAAAGGAGGTAAATCATGGAGGAATATATCAATATCAGTCATACATTTCAGCCTGTATATAATGATAAGTCCAGAATTTTGATTTTGGGCACGTTTCCTTCTGTAAAATCAAGGGAAAATCATTTTTACTACGGACATCCCATGAACAGATTCTGGAAGCTTCTGGCGGTGCTGACCAAAACAGAGCAGCCTGTGACAACAGAGGAAAAGAAGGATTTTCTTTTGAGACATCATATCGCAATATGGGATGTAATTCAAAGTTGCAGTATTACAGGCTCCGGAGATGCATCCATACGTGACGTAGTTCCAAATGATTTTACCGAGCTTTTGAAAAAGGCGGACATAAGAAAAATTTATGCAAATGGTAACAAAGCCCATGAACTATATATGAAATATGTGTATTCAAATACCAGAAGAGATATTGAGAAGCTTCCGTCTACAAGTCCGGCAAACGCGGGATATTCTTTGGAAAAATTAAAAGAAAAATGGAAGATAATACTGTCAGAGCTTGAAAAGTATTCCGATAATTGATACAATAAGAAAACAGTGAAATATGCAGTTGCATGTCATGTAATCAACAAAGCCTGATTGCGCTGACTGCATAATAAATCAGGGATACATATTATTGTATTCAGATTGTGAGGAAATTATGAAGAAACAAATACTTTTGGGAGCACTAGCAGTGACGGGAGCTGTCTGTATGTATGGCTGCGGCAAGTCAGATTCAAACAGTGGGAAAGAAGAAAAAGGGAAGGTAATGACAGAGCCAGTTACTGTGGAGAAAAGCGAGTATCATAATCCGATTACGGGCTTTGGCAAAGATGGAAGTCTGCGTTATGGCGGGGACCCTGCCGCTATGGTAGACGGCGATATGGTATATCTGTATACTGGACATGATACAGCTTCAAATGAGTCTTATGTAATTCCGGAATGGCAGTGTTATTCTAGCCGTGATATGAAGGAGTGGACTTATGAAGGAGTTATTTTATCCTGTAAGGATATTACATGGGCGGATAACAATTCTGCATGGGCAGCTCAGACGGTCAAGCATTACAGTACAGCCGAAGGAAAAGATATGTATTACTTTTATTTCTGCTCATGGGACAGTACTTCAGAGGGAAAGCAGTCGATTGGGGTAGCTGTTTCCGACAGTCCGACAGGACCATTTCAGGATATTGGACATCCTCTGGTAAAGGGAACTGTTACAACAAATGAATCTTCCGGCTGGAATGATATTGACCCTACGGCATGGGTGGAGACAGATGAGAGCGGAGAGGAGCACAGATATCTGGGATGGGGAAACGGAAAGTATTATATCTGCGAGCTGAACGAGGATATGATTTCTGTAAAGGATTTAGATGGTGACGGAGCAATCACGTTTGGAAAGGATATTTTAGAGAAGACACCTCCTGAAAGTTATACAGAGGCACCATGGTTTTACCGCAGACAGGACGAAAACGGAAACTATTACGGGGATTATTATTTGTTTTATGCCTATGGATGGAGAGAGCAGATGGCATATGCAACAACCGATGATTTGATAAATGGAGAATGGAAGTTTGGCGGTATTATTATGGAGCCGTCAGCTACGTCAAATACAAATCATATGTCAGTCATTGATTTTCAGGGAAAGACTTACTTTATTTATCACAATGGTTCTCTGGAAAAGGGAAGCGGATTTCGAAGAGTGGCCTGTGTGGAAGAGTTTTCTATTGATGAAAATGGAGAGATTCACTATATTCCTGAGACAGCAGCGGGACCTTTTGGAACAACGACTATAATAAAAAGCAAATCAGGACAGGTTATCAGTCACAGGGCATTTAACAACTCTTCTGATGATGGCGCCTATCCATACCTGAGTCTTGATGTGGGACCTGAACTCAGTGATGATGAAGCAGATGGTTTGTGGGTACTGGTTGCAGGAAAAACCGATACAGAAAATGAAAATTATGTATCTATTGTTTCCTATAATAAACCGGGATTGTATATTACAGGACTGAATAAGCTGGTAAAGCTTTCTCAAAATGCGCATGGCAATCTGACAGATGCCCAGACCTTTAAAACAGTAAAGGGACTTTCTGGTGATGGAGTTTCCTTTGAGAGTGTTGCAGAGCCGGGAATGTATATTACTACGACTAATACGAGTATTATGAAGCTGACAGACGGCTCGGATAAGGATGCATGCACCTTTTATCTGACTAATAAATAGCTCACAATATGTAGGAAGCTGCTCATTGATGATAACGAGCAGCTCCGTTCAGGCCGTCATGTAATCAGATTTTGGCTGGCTGTATATCAGGCAGTCTTTGTCCGGTTACATGGCAGGCATTGGCTGCATGTTTTCAATAAGAAACTATCTGCAGTCTCTGCAATCCTGAGAAGAATTCTTAGAAGAGTTCTTGGAAGAATTCTTGCTGTTGTTCTGTGTGTTGTTCTGAGTAGAGTTATCAGCAGAATTCTGAGTAGAGTTGCTTGTTGAATTGCTTGTAGAGTTTTTTGAGGTGCTGTTGTAGCTGTTCTTGTAGCTGTTGTTTGTAGAGTTGCTTGTAGAGTTGTTTGTTGAATTCTTTGCCATAATAGCCTCCTAAACTGCAGTTTTTTAAACTGAAATGCTTTTTGTTTTTAGTTACATACTTAGTATGAAAAAAAATTTTAAAAATATTCAAAAAAACGCTTGCATTTTTCGACAATCTGTATTAGAATTAGATTTGTAAAAAGAAATAACCCTTCAAATGTTTCTTTTTATGTTATAACCCCTTATTAATTATTTATACTCCCCTCAATACCTCGTGGCTCCCCCGCGAGGTATTACTTTTATTTCATAAAAATCGCTTTTCCTTTTGTATGATGAAGCTCTTGCAAAGCAGTTACTGTTAACAAAGTACAGAGAGGTTCTTACAAACTTATGGTGCCCGTAGGCACTTTTTCTTTCATTGGGAATTGCCTTGTAGCAGAAAAGCAGCCACAGCATATATTAAAAGTATGAGCAATTAAAAAAGAGGGATAGTATGTATATAGAAAATATTTCTGCAAAAGAATTGAGACAATATATATATGATAGAAAATATGAGATTATTGATTTGAGGGACTTGGCTGAATATAAGCAGGCTCATGTTGTAAATTCGGTTCATATAGCTTCTGAAGATATTTTTTCTGAGCATCTTGAAAAAATTACAAAGAAAAATGTGATTTTGTATTGTGACAGGGGCGGAGAGAGTATTCGGATAGCCAGAATTCTGGCATCAAAGGGATATGATGTGAAAAATGTCATAGGAGGCTTTTATGAGATAAGAATTTATGCAGATATTTTAGCGTAAATGGCTGTTGAGTAATCAAAGCAATCAGCCTTTGGCTGGTTACATAGCAAGTGTTGGTTTATATGATTTTATGTAATTTTAATCGAAATATGGATTGACAAAATCATATAGAAGGAATTACAATTTAGTAAGCAGAACAATATATAAATAAATGCTATCTGAAGGAAAAATTATTTAAAGAAAGAGATATTCAAAAGAAGAAATATTCAAATTGAGAAATATCCAAATGGAGAATTTATGAAAAGATATCAGTTAATGGCTCCATGTCATTTTGGAGTAGAAAGCGTTTTAAAAAAAGAAATTATAGATTTGGGATATGAAATTACATCTGTGGAAGATGGAAGAGTGACCTTTGAGGGGGATGCCGATGCGATTTGCAGAGCAAATATTTTTCTGAGAACACCAGAGCGTATTATGATTCAGGCAGGGCGTTTTCATGCAACGACCTATGAGGAATTGTTTGAGGGAATTAAAGCACTTGAATGGGAAGAGTTTATTCCGGCAGACGGAAAATTCTGGGTGACAAAGGCATCTTCAGTAAAGAGCAAATTATTCAGTCCATCCGATATTCAAAGAATCGTAAAGAAAGCGATGGTGGAAAGATTAAAAAGCAGATATGACATATCATGGTTTGAGGAAACCGGTGCAAGCTATCCTGTCAGAGTTTTTTTATTTAAAGATGAGGTGATTGTAGGAATTGATACTTCCGGAGAGTCACTTCACAAAAGAGGATATCGAAAACTGGCCTCAAAGGCGCCAATATCGGAGACGCTGGCAGCAGCTTTAATTATGCTGACTCCATGGAAAAAGGACAGAATTCTTATTGACCCTTTCTGTGGCAGCGGAACCTTTCTTATAGAGGCAGCTATGATAGCGGCAAATATTGCACCCGGAGTAAACAGGGAGTTTCCTGCTCAGGAATGGGACAATGTGATTCCTAAAAAGATATGGTATGAAGCTGTGGAAGAGGCCGATGAACTGGCTGATATAGATATAGATACAGACATTCAGGGATATGACATAGACAGTGATGTTATTAAAATTGCAAGAGGAAATGCAGCGCTTGTAGGTGTGGATAAGCTGATTCATTTTCAGCAGAGAGATGTCAGAGAGCTGAGTCATAACAAGAAATATGGGTTTCTGATTACAAATCCGCCGTATGGGGAACGGCTGGAGGAAAAATCAGCTCTGCCGGATTTGTATGGTGCACTTGGGGAAAGATTCAGAAAGCTTGACGACTGGTCAGCATATATTATTACTGCCTGTGAAGAGACAGAGAAATATATGGGACAAAAGGCAGATAAAAACAGAAAAATTTATAATGGAATGATAAAAACCTATTATTATCAGTTTATGGGAAAGAAACCGCCAAAGCGTACGAAGCAGCTGTAAAGAGCAAAATACTTTTAATTATTTTTTTACAGAGTCGGAGGAAAATAATGAAGAGCAGGGTTAGTTATCTGTTTATCACCGTTTTTTTGTGCATAGGAGGATATATTGTTTTTCAGGGAATTACAAAAACAGAATATATCGTTCAGGGCTATGCCATGGAAAACATTGCAGATGAATGGAAAAGTACAATATCATACAGTGTAAATAACAATGGTTTTTCTCTCTATGTAGACGGTGTGGAGATTAATGCAAAGAAGCATGGAATTTATATGGATACATCCATGACTCTTATGATTCCCTACACAGAATACAGGGGATTGTTTAACTGTGCTGTAAATTTTTATGAAGAAGATAAACGGCTGGTCATTGAAAAGGCAAATGTGGAAATAGAGTTGAAACCGGACAGCAATGAAATCACTGTAAACGGCGCCAAATATGTATTGACAACACCACTGACCTATAAAGATGACATGTTGTATGTTCCAATAGATGCGGCAGTTCGGGGCATGGGCTATATGTGCAGTTGGGATATTAATAAAAATATTGCGACTGTAATTAATGACAACCCTGAAAATACGATTCTTCCTTATCGATACAGTTATGTAGACAAAGGAAAAAATACTGAGGTGAGGAGTCAGGGCAGCCTTGGGACATGTTGGGCAACTGCGGCGCTCACTGCATTAGAAACGTCGCTTATGCCGGAAGAAAGACTTGTTTTTTCAGCGGACCATATGTCTCTGAATAATTCATTTAATCTGAATCAATATGAGGGCGGTTCAAGTACAATGTCTACCGCATATCTTCTGGCATGGCAGGGACCAGTGCTGGAGGCAGATGACCCTTATGGAGATGGGATGACAAATCCTGATTTAAAGCCGGTAAAGCATGTGCAGGAGGTTCAAATGCTTGAGTCAAAGGATTTGCAGAAAATAAAGGAAATGGTATATAAATATGGAGGCGTTCAGAGTTCACTGTATACTACAATGTTGAATTCTTATGATTATAGTAAATATTATAATGAGAAAACTAATTCTTACTGTTATTTAGGTGGAGAAAAGCCAAATCATGATATTGTGATTATCGGTTGGGATGACAACTATCCAAAAGAGTATTTTAATGCAGATATTGAGAGTGACGGAGCTTTTATCTGTCAAAACAGTTGGGGAACAGATTTTGGAGAAAATGGTATATTTTATGTTTCTTACTATGATTCTAATATAGGCATGCATAATATTGTATACACAAGAGTAGAGGATGTGGATAATTATGCCAGAATTTATCAGTCGGATTTGTGTGGATGGGTAGGAAGACTGGGATATGAAAAGGAGGAGGCATATTTTGCCAATGCATATACTGCTGGAGAATCAGGCTTTATCAGCGCAGCAGGTTTTTATGCGACAGGTGTAAATACCGAATATGAGGTATATATCTGTACTAATTTTTCAGATTCCAGCTCCTTAAACGGCGATTTGATTAAGACAGCAGAGGGTGTTTTGGCAAATGAGGGTTATTATACGATTGATTTTGATGAAATAGTAAAGGTAGACGCGGGACAGAAGTTTGCGGTAATGGTTAAAATTAATACTCCGGGTGCGAAAAAACCGGTTGCGGTGGAATATGTAAGCGACCATTTTACAAAAACCGTGGATATTACAGATGGAGAGGGATATGTAAGCGCAGATGGAAAGGAATGGGTAAATACGGAACAGTCTTATTCATGTAATATCTGCCTGAAATGCTATACAAGAAAATAGGAAAATGGCTGATATTAATATTTCAAAAGAATAAATAAGAAAAGGAAAACTATTAAGAAGAAAAATTTTAAGAGGAAAATTTTAAGAGGAAAATTTTAAGAGGAAAAAGATATGTGCAGCAAAAAAAAGATTATATTTGCAACTACAAATGAAGGAAAAATGAAGGAAATTCGCATGATTATGAAGGACCTTGATATTGAGCTGTTGTCTTTAAAAGATGTCAGAATCAGTGTAGATATAAAAGAGGATGGAAAGACATTTGAGGAAAATGCGATAATTAAAGCAAAGACAATCTGTGAGCTTACAGGGGAAATGGTTCTTGCTGATGATTCGGGGCTGGAAGTAGACTATATGGATAAGGCGCCGGGAGTATTATCTGCAAGATATCTTGGTGAGGAAACACCATATAGTATTAAAAATCAGGCGATTTTGGATAATTTAAAGGATGCTGTGGGACAGGAGAGAAGTGCAAGATTTGTATGTGTAATTGCAGCAGCATTTCCCGATGGGAGAGTGATTACAGCAAGAGGCACTGTGGAAGGACTGATTGGATTTGAGGAGAAAGGAACGAATGGCTTTGGCTATGACCCACTATTGTATGTGCCAGAGTATGGTATGACTACGGGAGAGATGGAACCTGAATTAAAAAATGAGATTAGTCATAGAGGAAAGGCATTGCAGTTAATGAAGGAAAAATTAGGCTATGAAAATTTTAATAATTAGTGATACACATGGGTTTTTATGGTATTTGAATGAGGTTCTGAAAAAGGTGGGACCAATAGATATGCTGATTCACTGTGGAGATATACAGAAGGATGAGGAACCTGTAAAAATAGCAGTAAACTGTCCTGTATATATGGTAGCGGGAAATAATGATTTGGGCACTTTGCTGGAGAAGGAAATTTTTCTGGATATTGGAAAATATCATATTATGGTTACACATGGTCACAGGTATTCCGTTGGATATGGTCTGGATATGCTGGCAGCGTCAGCAAAGAAAAAGGGGGCAGATATTGTGATGTTTGGACATACACATGTGCCGCTGATTAAGAAGATAGATAATGTTACTCTGGTTAATCCGGGAAGCATTACGATTCCAAGACAGTCAGGCAGACGGCCAAGCTATGCGTTTATGGAGATTGATAGAGACGGGGAGGCTCATTTTACCGTCGCAGAGCTGATGCAGGAACAGGCGTAAAAGGATAAGGGGATAAAGGAGATTTTGGGAGACGGAAGAAAAAGCCTGAGTGTTTACAAACAGGGAATAAATTTTGGAAAAGAATCACGTGATTTCGGCATTTTTATGGAATAATTTTTTGTAGAAGAAAAAAATTGAAAATAAATGAAAAAAAGTGTTGACAAAAAGTGGGACCTGATTTATAATGTATCTTGTCGCTGCAAGAGAAAAGAAAATACGAATTGCAGTACAGAGTACACCGGGGTGTGGCTCAGCTTGGCTAGAGCGCTTGATTTGGGATCAAGAGGTCGCAGGTTCGAATCCTGTCACCCCGACTTGTAAATTATATTATGCGGGTGTAGTTCAATGGTAGAACACTAGCCTTCCAAGCTAGATACGTGGGTTCGATTCCCATCACCCGCT
>ERZ778516.2436-NODE-2436-length-12448-cov-4.607601_pt1 | contig 12448 bp, 19 predicted proteins | sample MGYA00510342_ERZ778516 | MGnify/ENA primary metagenome ERZ778516 (study PRJEB29527, sample SAMN07138961) | mouse gut metagenome | material: feces | host: mouse | place: China:Nanjing | collected 2016-01-25 ...
TTTTGCATATAAAAAACCATTGTAAATACAATGGTTTTTTATAATGGAATAACCTATTTTATTGGCGGTCCGCGAAATTACAAAAAATATCTCTTTTCCCTCGTGCCCGCAGGCACCTTTTTGACACACAATACTTTTAACCGACAGAAACTTGAACTTCAGCAGTGGCATGAACAGGCAATAAACTTTGAATAAACGCTTTCTTTTCTGTGCTGTCTGCCATAAATTTTTGGTCCTTTATCACCCTTACCACGATTTTTTTCGTATTGATATGCTCTGTTATTTCCGCTGTCATACCACCACTTTCAATCGCTTTTAAGATCTCTTTTTTAGAAAAACTATTATCATGAATACAAAGGCGCTTTTTTTGACATTCTATCTTCTTTTGTTTTTGTGCTTTCTCTGATGCTGACATAGGGTAAGGTGTTTCTTTTAGATGACACAATCGTTCAAAATAATACCCATAGGGATTTTCTATCTCATCTAAAAAACAATATTTTGCAATTTTTTCCGATTGCTCAAAAAGTTGTTGTAGTTGTTCTGAATAAACCTTCATCTCTGCCTCTATGAAACTATTTCCATTGAGCCGATAAAGACACATTGATTTTAATTTTTGATAAATCCGCTGATAACAATCCATCTTTAACTGTCCTTTCTTTTCATCTTTACTGTAATCGTTCCAGGCATTACAATTTGATCATTTTCAATGGTGACCAAGGTAGTTGGCTGTTCAAAAACAACCTCACGATATCCAGTTACGACCTCTTTCATGCTGTCCGCCAGACTATAAGGATTGATATCTTGACCAATTCCCATCTGATATAATTGGTCTTCTAAAAAAGTGCTTGCCATTCCCTGTTGTGCTACTTGATTTTGCATACTCTCCACATAGACAGTCACAACGAGATTTTGCACAATTATCTCTGGCTTTTTGACAACCACATCAATATTTAATTCCCTGTTTTCCTCTATCACCTGTTTTACCTGTTGACAAAGAGAATCTGGAGTCATTCGGAACATATCAGAAATATACAGTTGTAGCTGATGGCTGGTTGTATGAAATATCGCTTTTGCAGACCAAACATTTGGGCAGCTCATTGCCAAATCCTCATAAAATTTTAAATTTGCTCCATTTGATATGCGAATATAGGATTCTAATAGCCGCTTTCGATAAACTTCTTCTGGTTCTTGTTCTACACCACCCGCAAATGCTTCTAGATTGATTACCGAATCAACACCTGCAATTCCTGTTACCAGTGTATCAATCTTCCTTGCTTGAATGTTTGTATTTTTTCCCATTTGATTGGCAATCGCTGGAATATCAACACTTGTTTTGCCCGCCGCCAATATACCATCTTGCGTCGTGCTGTACATCACTGTTCCACCAGCAGAAGAAGTGCAAATGGTTCCCTTTGGGATTGCAATATTTTGTGCGGCAGCAGTTTTTCGTTGAAATTGAATCACTCCAACAGAAGCTGCAGCTTTTCTTCTCTGTATATCCCTTATCTGTCCATGCCGTTCCAAATAGACTCCTGTAGCTGTCTGAGGAAAACTCTGTTTGGTGTAAAATTCAATTTGCTCATAGATTTGCGCCATCTCTTCTGCAATGATACTCATACGCATACCCAAATCCCCATCATCTGCGATGGTTTCTCCAGTTTCTTCTAAAAAACGCGATTTCATCTTTTGATAAATGGCATCTTGTTTCACTTTTTATCGTCCTCCTTCGGTATTTAGTGTCAATGTTGTAGGCTTTCCAGCAATATCCAAATAGATTATCAAATAAAGTCGTTTTTCTGTCGTATCCAATTTTCTTTCTATTTCCAATACAGATACTTCTTCTATCTCTCTCAGCGCTTCATTGACGATAGAAAATAGTGTTAAATTGTCTGTCTGTGCAATATCCAACCCAGCTAGTTCGCTTCCCCACTCTGGGTGAAGTGCAAAACTGCCCTTTTTCATCGTCAAGCGAATGATAATTCTCTGTATCAGCTCATCTGTTCCAGAAACCAATTTCATACCGCCGCATAAGTCGGGAGACATATCCCCCTGAATCAACAGTGTATCGATTGTTATCACCTCTAATTATGTTCTATCTGCCCATCTGGACGGATACGCAAATTATTGATTTCAACATCTCCGTTTTTTTTCAAACAGATATAAGCACCACTTTTTGCCTGAATAAAAACCTCCTCATTTGTTTTGGGGCTATCCCAAATTCTTCCCAAAATCACCTGCTCTCCATTTTCCAATGGCAATAATATCACCGTTTCACCCTCAATTGGATAACTGGTAATCCCAAAAGGCAATATCTGCTTTACTTTTTTCAGTTCTCTCTTGTCTATGGTATCAATACCACTTCCAACCGCCACCACCTGTCCAATGGTTGCCTGTGGCTTTCTGTCTATCCGTTCATAATGATTCATTGTGTTCCTCCATCATCTTATACCACCTGTTTATCCCACAATTTTAATTTTGTTATCAATCCATCTTTTCCAACTTCATATACAACCTGTGCAACATAAAGATTGTCATATGTTCCAAGTTTATCTTGAAAAATACAATTATCACCTACTTGAATGAATACAATTCCTGCAATGAACAATGTAATCTCTAAATAGGCCATCTGATACTCCTTTATGCGATTTTCACCGCTCAACTTGATATGATTTTCCCATTGTCTTGCTGGGTGATAATAGCGCTCTCGTACAATGCCCAGCGTTTCTGCCAGATGATTGCGCAAAACCTGTTGATAAAAAGCTCCATTTTCTCCTCTATCTGTCTGAATATATAGTTTTGAAATCATCTGATAACGATCTTCTTGTATGGAAGATTCATAAAATCCAATCGCATCCCTTTGTATATTGGAAAACAAATATGTTTTTTCAGAAAAAGGAGTTAAACAAATCGTTTGTTGATTATGTAGATAGGGGGTTTTTCCATAAGCAAGACGACAAAACAACTGAATAAATTCCCAATGTGACATTCCCTTTTCCGCTAAAATCTGTCTTAAACAAGCATTATAGGGAAATTGAAAACGGTCAATTCCATAGGGAACCGCATGTTCTCTTATCAGTTGTTGGGCTGTTATCGAAAAGTATAATCTGGCACGCACTTCATTGTCCAACAGCAAAGCTGCACGACTACGGCACTGTAATTGCGTATAATACCCATCTTTTGTAATGCTGGTTTTCTGAACATCTACAATTCCTTCAAAAAATATTGTTCCCTGATATTGGGCAGACAATTTCATAATTCTCTGGGGTACAATTTCATCTAAAATCATCAAATCAAGCTGATCCGCTGGGGTCAAGCGATCACTTTGAAAGCGAATATCCACAATTTTCCGAAGCTGAATTTCTTTGCCCTTACTTGTAATTCCCTGAATTATCACCATCTAATAAGCTCCTATCCGACTTTTTTCACAATCTTCTGTAAAGGTAAATTGATAGTGAAGCATTCTAGGTCCTGCTTCCCCTACAATAGAAAGCTCTGAAAAATAACAGTCAATCGGTTTTTCATTTGGAAGATATAATAATCCGCTACTTGATTCTAAAAACAATTTTTGCAGTGTGTTAAATTCCTTTAACATCTGCTCTCCCGTTAAGGTTCCCTGCCCTGTAATAATCTGTGGAAAAAATCCCAAATCCTGTATCATAGGTGTTCCAAATGGATTGAGAAACACCTTTAAATTGCGGCTGTCCTGAATCTGAAATCGAGCTGGATAATAGCGAAATTCATAACCTTTAAATCGAAATTTTTCTATCTGCTCTTCCATCTTATCCCTCCAAATTCAAATCCTGTACACTGCGGCGCAGTTCTTTTTGTTCCCATTGTTGCCATGTTTGTGCCTTTATCGCCGGTTGAGCAAACCATTGATTTTGATTATTACCCAAAAAGTCCACTGGCTTTTTCTTGACCATAACATGATTAGACACCGGTTGTGGTGTTTTCTTCGAGTTTATGGTGTCTATCATTCGATTTATCTGTTTTTGAAACAACTTCAATCACCTTCATTTGTTCATTAAAACTCTGATTGATACTCTGCTCTGTGATATCTGGAGTATCTGTTAAGATATAGGCTTGTTCATAGGTCTCATACCACTGTATCAATTGATGTAAACTCCACTGTTCCAACACCTGTCTTGCAGATTCAAACCTGCGCTTTTGACCATGATAACAGCTGAAATAAGCCAAAGTGGCATATTCTGCAAATGCCTTTGCAACCGTCTGCGGAAATTGTTTATTCAATAATTGTTGTTCCAATTCCCCAGACAGTTTCATATGTTCTAATACCTCGAAACAAGATAGCTCTTTCATTCTATCATTCATTTTGTAACCTCACGATGATTCTCTTTGCTGCTGTAATTGTCACTGTCTCGATACAGGGGTGATTTAGATCTCCCAATTCCGAAATATCTTTCCATTCACATCCACGGTAAATAATTTGATAATTCGGTTTCACAATCACCAGTACAAAATCAGAAAGTTGATAAAAATCAACCTCGTCTTGAGTAGAAATCAACACAACGCGTTTTAACTGTAGTGTATAATTAATTTTTCCCCTGATAATTTCTACTGGATTTACCGTTCCAAATGCCTCTATTGGCGTAATTTCTTGCGTTGCACTGGCAAGATAACTCTGTACAACTGCAATCTTTCTCCCATCTGCCTCCAAATAAATATCCTTACTTGTGGGAATTCCACGAAACTCCATCTGCTTCCCCCTTAAATTGTAATCTGAGCAGTCAAATAAATCTGACTAATTCCCTGCCGAATGGTAAAAGAAACATCTGCAACACAAGCGGTGCTATCATCGGATTTTCGATAAATCCTTGGCAGTTCATAGGTTGATAAATATCCGCTTTGTTCCAATTCATCCAATTTACATGCAAGTAGAGAAGCAATACTATTGAGTGAAGCATTGTCATTGTAAACTCGCTTCATTCGTTCCAATAGCAGTTGACGAAGTTCATACAACACAATATCTAAAATCAAAACAACACTTAAATCTCGATAGGTATAATCTGGTTGTCCATCTTCGCCAATGGTCTGGGTAGTAACCCCTCGAATCAGTTCGACATGACCGCCAATCTGTTCAAACACAGCAACACCATTTTGCAACAATCGATTGATATCTTCCTCCAATATAGTCTGTTCAATCTGAAAAATTTGTTCTATGCTTGTTCCATTTAGATTGTTGTTTAACTCTTGAGAAACGCTTATAAGCGAAGCAAGTATTATTGCTGACAAATTGGTGCTACTTTCTTCTGATACAATCGCAGGATAGCTTACCAAAATACGTTTATGATTGAGTTGATTTGCCAATTGTATGGAACTATCAACGGTGTTTTCGGCTGTTACAATCAATAATTCTCTACCTGCCTGCTCTTGCTGTTGCACTTGATTTTTTAAATAGGTTGTACCTGCTTTTTGATTTGCACAAATCAGATAAATGTCCTTTTGTTGTATCAATTTGCCAATGGCTTTTTGATGTTCACTGGCAGTATCGGCAATTACTGATACTGCATAAACCGTTGGTACACCACACCAAAAAGCCGCTTGCAATAAATACAGCAGTTCATTTTGTGAAGTCATTGGACCAAATAGTGTCTTTGCCTGATCAAGTGAAGTGACTTTTTGTACAGTCTGTACGATTTTGCCACTCTTTGCCGCAATCCCAATTGCTTTTCCCTGTTTTTTTGGATATCTGGGAATCACAGTATAACTGGTATAAATTCCTGGGCGCATTGTCTGCATAAAATCCCCCCTAAACAACGACATTTGTCTGTAATTCTATTTCGGTAATCGGCGCATAGGTTTCTAAATTGGTCAACAGCACCTTTGCCTGTGCAGTTATCAGCAATCGAAAGCACTGAATTTGTTTTATAAACTCCAATTCTCCGCAGGTATAATTTTGAAATTCCCATTCTGTTATCTGAGAAAGTTCCTGACAAAGCTCCAAAAATATTTGATTTGCATCCAAATAAGGTTGTGTATTTGGAAAGTAAAGTTGAAACTGAAATTCAATCATTCCACTATCACCGCTCCAGTGCTGCCAATTTCCCTGTTCTAAAAACGTTCCAACATAATTGCCAAACCCCAATTTTTCTACTGTAATTTGTTTGACTAGCAAACATAATATCGGTTTTTCCAATATGCCAAAATACTGATTTTTAGAATATCCCTGATATACTTGAATATCTGGAAATCGCTGTTGCAATCTTCTTTGTAGGACATTTTGCATCTCTATGACAGATTGATTTGAAATCATGATACTATCTCCTTTATTTCATAAGCATATGCATTTTGATAGAGTGGACCATTTTGGAAATACACCATATCGCATTCTGTTACCCGAAATCGTTTTCCTTCTGATAAAATTTCTCGATCAACTTCTATCAATCCAGTTTCTGCCAAAGTAATGATGCGATACACTTGCAATGGGATAAAGCCAGTTTTGGGATAGGTTATCTGTCGAAATTGTTCTGGTTTTTGATATACTGGTCGTATGATTCCTTTACTGGTAATGCCTTGACTTGTGATATCAGAACCATATCGCTGTAAAAATAACTTCAAAGTCTGTCTTATATCCATATTCTCTATTACATCCTCCGAAAAAGAAATTCAACATCTTGTAACAAGTCCTTACATTGCTTTAACAGTTCCAAATAAAGTTGTTTGGCGGTCGCCAAACGATCTGTCTGCATACCGCCTTGTATCTGAACATCTGCCACCCTCATAGAAGAAAAATCCTGTTGTTTTAACATCAAATAACGACAATAAAGATCCGTTGCTGCCAACTGTGTTAACAATAACTCCTGTTGTAGTGTTGTTTTCATCTTCTTTCGATTTTGCTCGATTCCAAAACAACTGATTTCCGCCAATCGATGAAAGCGTTCTCCTGCCAATTCGTCCATATCTGCAAGTTCACAAAAACGTCGCTTTACCTCTGCCAATTCCATACTAATCCCCAACTCTCATCACTTTACAAGCATCTGGGAAAATTTTTGCAAATCCAGTAATTGCAGTAATTGCCGCACGTTCTAATTGACGGTCAATCAATTTATCGTATTCTACCGAAACATCTCCAGCACTAACCATTTCCAATGCACATTTTTTATCTAATGCAATGAGATATTGTTCAGGTACCACACTGGATCTTAACAAATTCGCTCCCAATGGTGTACTCAGTTTCCCAGTTGCCTGAAAATTCAAACCAGTTGCAGGATCTTTAAATTCGCTCATTCCCAATAATTTTAGCATTGCTTTGCTGTCTACCAACAAGGTGTTTAATTCAAATTCTTCAAACTTACTCCACAAATTTAATAAATCGGCATAGGTCAAATCTTGACCAAGTAAAGTTACCTCTTCCGCCGGATTTTGATTGCCATCCCCATAAATCAACACATTTACTGCGTCAGAAAGTTGCTGTTTTGCAATCTGAGAACCAATTTGACGGAGTGTAACAGTAAATAAATCCAACTTTTGAAAGCGAATTGCCTCATAAGAAGCTGCCAAAATACGTCCTCGTTTGTTCAAAGAAATTAAATTTTCCTTTGTCTTTACTGTAGTAGTTGGAATTTGTGCACCTTCTGCAACTTTTTTTAATTTTTTATCATCTTCTGATGGAACGGAAGTGATAGAACGATAATCCAAAGAATCAATATAGGTCTTTGTAGCAATCAATTGATTTAAAATATCCATCTCTCCAACTCCGGATAAAATTGCGCGTTTTACATATTCCGGAAAAAGCGCAGCAGAATTGGAAGTACTAAAAAATTTTTCTACAGCACTAGAAGCCCTTCCAGATACCTTGATGTCAAATCTCTTCAATTGACGTTCAAATGCGTCTAGACCCTCTAGTTGTGTTCCCAAATACTGTTCACTTGGATCGAGTTCCTCCAACACATGACTAAATGTTTTTCCACTGACTTGATACATTCCCTTTTCCAATTGTACTTGACGATAATCCATTGTAATCTCTCCTTATAAAATAACCTCTGCAATTTTATTTACATTGTCCACTCGAACTACCAAATGATGTGCCCCATTATCTGCTTTTGCAATATTATTCTCTGCTAATACCTTTAATGGGTGATAACCTACAGTCAAAGAAGTGTCCTGACAATTTAACACTGTTCCACCTTTGAGTTGAATCCCTGCATAATTTCCATTAATACTCACACAAACACCAATCAATTCCTCTTCTGCTTGTGCTTTTTTTACCGTTTGCTGATCGGATAATACCACCAAATCTCCTAAGGCAATGGTATCCTCTACTTGAAAAGTTGCCACCAATTCTCCAATTCCACTTACACTGGTACTCATATGCTTACTTCCTCCATCGTTTAAATTTTAAAACTCTCATATTGGCTATTGGACTGTTCTGATTGTATCTGTCCCAACTGCATTTGATTTTCTGTTTGCTGTAGAGATAATTTTTTTTCATAATAAGTCTGAAAACTCTTTAACTCTTCTACAGACATCTTTTCCGCAACCGACGCCACCACCTTTGAATTCAACTGACTATCGGTTAAAAATGCGAGTTTTACAACACGATTTCTCAATTCTCTCAAATAATCCTCGCCAAGCTGTTTTAGTTGTTCCAATTTCTGAATCTGCTCAGTCAAACAACCTATCTCCTGTTTGGACAAGGTGATACTGTCCTGAGATTCCCAAAATTTCTTTTTTAACTGTTCAAAGTTACAACTTCCTGTATAGTCGCCAAACATCTTTATCACTCCTGCATTTCGCTGTGCTGGTACTGCTACAAAAGACCATTCATAGGCATCAACGGGATTAGAAAGCACATTACAACAGGTTTTTCCCTGATATTCTTTTCCCTTAATATGGTTGCAATGCTCTGTTTTTAAATCTGCTCCACAAATAGAACAAATTACATTTGTAACGCTACAGCCAACACTTACTTCTTTTTTAATTCCAGCATCAATTTCCAAAATCAAATCTCGGTTTTTCTCACTGCGAACCATATAGGCTTTTGCCTTCAGATATGTATATGGTTCACCATATTGTGTTTTTTTGGTATGATCGCGCAATACCTCAGTGTTATAAATGCGTGCTGTTTGATTTTCTCCCTTTGGATCGTGGTCAAAGATTCCCGTTTTACCCAAATACAATTGTGAAAGCTTTACCAGTGCCTGCTCTGTAAAATACTCATAGTCTCGGTCAATCTCATTGTCACACAATACAACTGAGAAAAGATATAATTCTTGTTCTGTAAACTCTCGCATAGTATATTGATGAATTTTTTCAAGATCCTCTTGTTGCGCTTGAATTGATTTAATCACTGTTACTTGTTTCATCTATTTCCTCCGATTGTATGGACTGTTGAATCTGTTGTGCTTGTGCCAGATAGTATTGTGCCTGTGCAAAATCCACTTCATCTCTTAAATTGATGGTATTCCACTGCATTTCTGGCTCTTCCCAAAATCCATTTAGACGTAGATAGACACGACAAATTTTTAAGATAATTGGGGTCAATAATCTGCGGTAGTAGTCCAATTCTGTTGTCAAAATATCTGTTTGTTGTTTGCTCATGCGCTCGGTTGTCGACCAAGATAGCCCCAGCAAAAAGGGGGGAATCGACAATTTTGCCACAATTTGCTCTAGCATCTGGCGTACTGGAGTTTCTGTCTCTATCAATTGATTGTCTGCGCCAATGACCTTGATACTAACATCTCCAGTGGTAATAAAATCCTTTACCTGCCCATCTGCACTTGGTTTCATTCCCTCTGACCATTCTCTTGCAATCATCTGCGCGCGTTCCTTTGCATAAGCGCGATCAGCAGGATCATTTGACGGTTTATAAGATACCGCATAACGCACATTTCCAATACGGTCAAAATTTTGCCCAATTGAATGATAGATTTTAAATAGAATATTGGTTACAAATGGAAGACTTCTCAGAATAGAATTGCCACGTAATTCTTCTGCTTTTGGATTTAAGGCTGTAAATAAAATCAATTCTTGGTTGGCAACCTTTTTTAATGCACCATCCCTTTCATTGACAAAAAAATCAATTCCAAGGGGATTTTTTGCTGGCTTTACCTGAATGCGTTCCAAATTTGCTCGATATAACCCCAAAATACCTTGTTGACCTTCCAGTACAATCTCTCCAACGGCATTCCCATAAGTCAATAAATCGTCTAAATATTCTGCCATAAAAGTTTCTAAACCAATTCCAATCCCATTCACATTGACATTGCGAATAAAGTAATTTAGTTTTCTCTGTGCTACTTTGTCCTGACAGATAACCTCAAAACCGCCAACCAGGCGCACAGTTTTAAAGATTGCAGTATCCACCAAGGGAACGCCTTCGCGGATTGCCTCATATAGCTTGGTTTCTGGGGTAGTCAATGGCGTGTAACCATTTAAAATAGAAAATGGCTGAAATGTACTTCTACTAGATTGCAATAGAGAGGGTGCAACTTTTTGCTTTTTCCGATTCCAAAACGAAAATTTTTTCAATATTCTACCTCCTTTCTGCACTCATCACAAAAAATTGATGATCTGCTGACACAATGGTACTGACAAAATAACGAATATCATCCATTGCGTGATCAAATTCCTTTTGTGGTTTATCTTCTTTGTGATTTTCTGCCCAACGATAAAGGGAAAACTCCCGAATCGCATCTCGACAACTTTGATGAATCCTTAATTGATTGCTATTTAGGGCATCTGCCACCTTGCGAATACCACTTAACACATCATTCACTGCTGGCAATACTGTAAATTTATGATGTCTGCGAATACATTCCATAAAACTCGCAGCAGAAGGGTCTACTACCACTGCTTTAATCTGCTTTCCCTGTGTCAGAGATTTCAAATCAAAATAATACTCTTCGTCTGTCTTTTGGTGTTGTTCTTTGCGGGAATCATAATAGTATTCACGAATACGATACCAAACTCCTTGACATTCTCCCCATAATCCCATCGAAGTGGGGTTGACAGTACCATAATCACAAGAAACATAGTAATCAGAACAATCAGGCACTTTTGAAAAAGTATGTCTTTGATAGTCAAACATCGGATAAACGGTGCCAATCACAGAAACCCATTTTCCCAAAACAAAGCGTTCATAAAATGCACCTGAATACATCATTTGATAACGCTCAATCACTTGTTTAGAAAGTGAAGGATTGTCTTCCATTCGAAAATGCAGATAAAACGTTTTCTTTTGTGTTGCCTTGACAATCCATTCTTGATAAAACCAATGATATGGATTATCTGGATTACAATTAAACCAAATTTTTGCACCCTCTACCGAACAGCGGGCAATTGCCTGCTCTACAAAACTCCTGGGCATAAGAGCCACCTCATCTAAAAATACTCCAGCAAGCGTCATACCTTGAATCAAACTACTAGAGCCTTCATGAAGTCCACCAAAAAAATAAAATCGATGTTCCTTGTTTCCACAAACAATTTGCAGATAATTTTTAGAAGCAACATAATGACATTGAAAGCCCATCCGTTTTAATTGTTCTAGTAAAGGGAATGCTACATTGCGCCGAACAGAAGCAATTGTTTTAGAGCAAATAGCAAATACTTGTTTTTCAAAGCGGAAGAATGACCAAAGTATAAATGACACTGACATACAAAAAGTTTTTCCACAGCGCACAGCTCCATCACAAGTTATCGCATGACAATTTGCATAAGGGCTAGATGGGTGCCACCAATTCAATGCCAACTTTTGTTTTTGTGAAAGATACATCATTCACTCATTCCTTTGTATTCTGGGTTGTTTTGATATCCTGTTCAAGCGTCTGATAAAATTGTTTCAATTGATGGCTTCCCTGTTCCTGTTCTGCCAATTCATAAAGCTTTAACAGTGCTTGATATCGATCAAAAAATTTAATTTCTAACACATCATTTTTCGATCGTTTTAATTCGCTGATAGCAAAAAAGTCAAGTGTTTCCAGTTGATTTTGCAACTCTTCGGGTTGACCCAATAGTAGACGAATGGCATCTTGATTTTCTCCTGTCGCCAAGCGAATCAAACCCGAAATTACAATTTCTTTTAATTCCCTTTGCGCTCTTTGCTCATCAAGACGTTGAATTTCTTGTTGAATCTCTTGGTTTTGCAAAACATCCTGTGCACTTTGCTGTAATTGTTCTTTTGAATATCCTGCACAGATAAGCGCTTTTTGCACATTTCTTAGACAATGATAATAATAACAAAACAGCTTTTTTTGTTTATTCACTGATATCCTCCTTTCACTATTCCCCCCAAAAAATAAAAAAGTTGTACATAAATGTACAACTTTTTCTAAACAAATAATTATTTTCTATGAGGAAACGGTCAACTTCATTGGCAATTCATAAAATAATAAAAAATAGTATTAATTAAAAATGTGCCTAAAAGCACAAAAATAAAAAGTATATTCTTTATTATTTGCTCATTCATCTGACTATCATCAGCGATTCA
>ERZ778516.2438-NODE-2438-length-12440-cov-12.655390_pt1 | contig 12440 bp, 7 predicted proteins | sample MGYA00510342_ERZ778516 | MGnify/ENA primary metagenome ERZ778516 (study PRJEB29527, sample SAMN07138961) | mouse gut metagenome | material: feces | host: mouse | place: China:Nanjing | collected 2016-01-25 ...
AAGGCTAGAAATAGTATGTATGAAGATATAAAGCTTTTTTCAGATAATATAGGAAAATTAGAAAATATGTTTATGGTTTTTGCTGAAAGTGATTCTGTAGATAATACCTTAGAATTTAAGGATGATCCAGCTTTTATGTCGAGAAAAGCAAGTATGACATATGAAATATCGGATCTTTCATCAGAAACAGAGGTAGATAGGCTGTTTAAGATGATATTGAAAAGGTATGAAAAATATTATAATCTTGCATTAGATAGATATATTAATGATATAAAGGAAATGATAAATGAAGATCCACTAATTGGAGGAAAGACTAATTACCGAGCATATACGCAAGCAACAATGAGAGTATTAGACTTTTATAGGAATAAGCCTACTAAATTAAAGAAGAAAAATAATGCGAAGAGTTTGAAGCAGAATATTGAGGTAGAAGCGGAAGATATAAATTTCGAAAATAAATGGTTGTGTGCTACATCAATATCAAAAAAAACTATATTATGTGATGTTATAAAGCAAGGAATAGAACAAGTTGGGGGGAGAGTATTATCAATTACGAGGAAACAAGGTAAAATAGAAGTAGAGATAAATAATGATACACGAATAATATTTGTTATTTCGACAGATATTCCAAGTGCAAAAGATTTGGATAAAAGAATGGATTCATTTGTATCTGAATCAATGCAAGAAGATGTCTTATATCCGTATTTTGATGAGTGTAAGAATTTGAAATATGAAAATGTTACTTTTTATGATAGTGATTCTGTAATCACAATGGAAAGAAATCTTAATACTAAGAATCAAATATATGAGTCTTATGAAAATTTCTTAAAAGGATTAGATATAAGGAGCAAAAATGTACAAGAAAATTAGAGTAAAGCAAGGAGACTGCCCAGAAGCCTTTTTTAAGATAGGTGATTATGTTTTTGAAAAGGTTGATGAACAATGCAAGAGTACAGAAGTGTATAAATATCAATTCCAAATTGAAATGTCAATAAAGTCAGAAATAGATGTACGATTATGGATTGAAGATATTATTCCAATAGTAAAATTTTTGACAACTGCACCAGAAGAATTAAGAAAATATATACAATTATTTGAAGAAAACACAAATCCAAATGAAGAATGTTTGTTTCATGATTTTAGAACAAAGTTTATTGACTTTGCAGTAATAAAATATGAAGTAAATAAAGAAATGAGAGAAGATATTTTTCTTTGTGGTTATAGCATGGACGAAAAATATGTTTATATTGTAGTTAAAACGTTTTCGTTGATAACTTTAAGTGAAGTATATACCGGTATTGTTGAGAATTGCCGTGTACAAGATTTAAAACTTATTTTAGACGAGGATATCCGATGGATTAGATTAAATAGCTATAAAGTAAAGGATGATATACAAATACTTTCTGCTCAAGATAAAGAATTTTTGAAAAAAACATTGGTAAAAACAAATTTTGATATATTTTATAAGATTTTCAGACAAATTGATGCAGAAGGATTTTTAAGTAAAAAACTTTACGATGAATATATGTATAGGGACGGAAAACAATTAAAACAGGTTAGTAAATTCTTTTCGCCGTATTGGAAACTTAGCAGTAATTTGCCAGAGAAAGCAAAGAATATCTTATATTTACATGACGAGGTACCGGAAGATGAGCATATAGATTCTTATGTATATGCATTTAAGCCAAGTTTAATGAAATATTATTTACAGAACTGGTTTGAAGATTTTACTTTGAGAATGGTAAAGGATATGGATTGGGGCAACTACCATGTAATGCATAGCATGAAAGGATGCAGGTTTAACTTTTTTAATAATGATGATGAAAATAATGTGCGGGAGATTGATTTAATAATAGAAATTCAAAGAGATAATAATTCAAAAATAATAGCTGTTGAATGTAAGAAAACCTTGTCCAGAAAAGAGATACGGGCGACAAATAAGAAGTGCAAGGAAAAGGTTTTGGAAAGTGGTAATAATATTTTTGATGCATTTATACATATTGGTTGTTTTAAGGGGGACGTTGAATTTGATGTACCTTTTAATGGCACAAGGGAAAAATATAAACAAGGAATTATAAATGCAGAAAGTGATAGTTATGATGCGCCGTTTTACGCTTTTACCATTAAGTCAATTGGTGATTACCAAAAAAAGATATTATATATAATTGATGAAATATTTAAAAATTGGTAATAATATGCTACGTGGGAAATTTTTATAGTGGCTACAAAAGTTCTGAAAATCCAGAGAAATCAGTGATTTCAGAAAATATGATGACAAAAACCCCGAAAACACACCATCTGTCACCCCAAGGCTCTCCCAATCTGATCCGTGAGGGCAGCCGTACCGCAGGATCCGGTCGTGTGGCTGCTGTCATCGAGTGATTGAAAATGTTGGCAATAAAGGCGTTCCATAACGGAGCGCCCTTTTTTGGCAAAATTTTAACAAACAGATCTGATCTCAAATGCTGTTTTGCCAAATTCTGAATATTTCCTCAATCAGATGATGAAAATTGTGGCAGAATCTGTTAAGATAGAAGAAACACATCTGTATTCCTCTGGCTGACGAATGCAGGGGACAGATTGAAAAATAAAGCTTATCAGGGGGCAGGATCAATGAGACTGGAGGATTATGAATCGATTCTGGATTCCCTTCCGTCAACAGGAATCTATGTGATACGGGAAGAGGATCATCGTATTTTATACTTTAACAGCTGCATCAGGGAGAAGATGCCACGTGTAGACCTGGGGATGGTGTGCCATGAGGTCTGGACCGGGAGCTGCAAAAACTGCCCGCTTCTGTACATTGGGGATCAAAAGGAAAGTAAAAGCATCAATTATGATAATCCCTTTGGGGAAGCGGTGGACATTACAGCAGTCCGAACCATGTGGGGCGACAAAATCCCCGCATTTGTGATCACGATCACTCCTCATATTGAAGTGGCAAATTATACATTTCATAAGATTATCCGTGGGAACCTCACAGATAACAGTTATGAAGTGGTGAAACCGGAGCCGGGAGAATATGAAGATATCGAAGAGAGGCCGGAAACGCTGTCCGGGTATCTGAAGTGGTTTGCAAGGAGTAATCTGCTGATGGAAGCCGACCGGAAAAGATTTGAGGGGTTTTCGGATATTGATTACCTTCGCCGGGAACTGAAAGAAGGGAAAGAGATGGTCAGCTGCAGCTACCGGAAGCACATTGGAGAGAGCTACCGGTGGTATACGCTGGAATTTATTCCCGATTATCAGTATACCGACAGCAGGCAGAGCGTGATGATCTATACAAAGGATGTACACGATGTCTATCGGGAAGGGCTGGAGCGTCAGGAGATCAGTATCCAGGATCAGGAACGTCTGGCAGCGGTCGTTCGTTCCCGGTATGGGGTCATGTCGACGATTCATCTGGATACCGGGTTATGTGACCGCGTATATCTGGACAGAGCAGGCCAGTCGGATCATGTGGTGTCCGGTGATTATGAATATTATATACAGAAGGCAGCCGGCAGCATGATCCATGAAGCAGACAGAGAGCGGTTTTTAAATGCTTTTGCGCTGGAGCAGCTTCGCCGGAGGGCACAGACGGTCCGAAAATCCAGAGAAGAAGTGTGTGAATACCGCATCCGTGGGAGCTCCGTCCGATGGATAGAGGACCATATCTTTTTTCTTCGGCAGAAGGATCAGGTGATTGTCAATATTCTTGGAAGGGATGTGACAGAAGAGAAATTTCAGAAGGAAAAAAGTTCGATGGAACAGAAGAATCGGGCATTGATTATCAGCAGCATGAGCAGTCTTTTTTTTACCGCCTGCTATGTGGATCTGAAAGATAATACGTTCCAGACAGTAAGTCAGTACAAAGATATCGGAGAGGTCCTTGGGAGCCAGAGGAATTATGCAGAAGGGATCTGCGCTTATGCCAGTAAATTTGTACACCCGGATGACAGGGAAGGATATCTGAATACTTTCGGTTATCAAAGGCTTATGGAAGAACTGACGGTAGAACACCCGGTCATGGTTATGGAGTACCGGAAGGTGAACGGCGGCTACGATTATGTGAAGGAAGGATGGGTGCGGGCAACGGTGATCCTGGCGGACGAAGAGGAAGGGGGCGCCAGAACGGCGCTGTATGTGGCGCAGGATGTGACGGACAGCAAGAGAAAGGAGGAACAGTCTCATCAGATCCTGAAAGATGCATATGAGGCGGCGAAACTGGCGAATGCATCCAAGAGCGATTTTCTGTCCAGAATGAGTCACGATATCCGTACACCGCTGAATGCGATTATCGGCATGACGATTATTGCAGGGTCTCATCTGGATGATTCTGAACGGGTGAGGGACTGTCTGAACAAGATTACCGTATCCGGCAGGCATCTGCTGTCTCTGGTCAATGAAGTGCTTGACATGAGCAAGATTGAATCCGGAAAGATCAGTCTGTCAGAAGAAAGATTCCATCTTTCGGATCTGCTCCAGAACCTTCTGACAATTATACGTCCGGCAGCAAAAGAGAAAAAGCAGGAACTGTCGCTTCAGGTAATGGAAGTGAAACATGAGTACGTGATTGGAGATCAGATGCGGCTCCAGCAGGTGTTTGTGAATATCCTTGGAAATTCTGTGAAATATACACTGCCCGGCGGAAAGATTGAAATGAAGATCACGGAAAAGCCCTGCAGAGAACATGGCTATGGCTGTTATGAATTCATCTTCCGGGATAACGGGATCGGTATGGATGAGGAATTTGTCAGGCGGATATTTGAACCCTTCAGCCGGGCGGAGGATTCCCGGGTGAGCAAGATCGAAGGGACAGGACTTGGCATGGCCATTGCGCAGAACATCGTGCAGATGATGAATGGCACAATTCAGGTAAAGAGTGAAAAAGGCAGGGGAAGTCAGTTTACGGTCACACTGTACCTGAAGCATCAGAATCCGGCGGAGAGGGAGAACGGAACGGAAACCGGGATAAAAAGTTCCGCAGACCTGACAGCACAGGACCGGATATCCGATCTGGCTTTTGAAGGATATCGGGTGCTTCTGGCAGAGGATAATGAACTGAACCGGGAGATTGCAGAAGAGCTGATCGGAGAAACCGGAGTAGAACTGGAAACTGTGGAAAACGGAGAAGAGGCTTTACGGATGTATCAGACCCATAAAGCAGGATATTATGACCTGATCTTTATGGATATCCAGATGCCGGTAATGAACGGTTATGAGGCCACGCGTGCAATCCGAAGTTCCAATCAGGAGGATGCCGGGACGATTCCTGTTGTTGCCATGACCGCCAATGCATTTGCTGAGGATGTGGCGGAGAGCCAGAAGGCAGGCATGAATGAACATGTCAGCAAGCCTCTGGATCCGGAGCTTTTAAGAGCGTGTATGGCCAGGTGGCTGAGGGACAGAAAGTAGTATAAGGTTCCCGGGATGGGGCTGCTTCTGTCTCTGAAGAAACAGCCAAAGAAATATGAGAGAGACTGCAGGCAGACAGATGGTGAGAAAGAAGGGATTTTATATTTGCATTTTTGGAAAGACTGTGCTATAATTCATCACATGGAGATATAGCTCAGCTGGGAGAGCATCTGCTTGACGTGTAGAGGGTCACAGGTTCGAGTCCTGCTATCTCCATTTTTTATTGTCCTGTCAGGGGCTGACGCAAAATAAGATGATGCTGCAATATATGGATGAAATCCACAGGGGCGCTGCGCCGTATATTGTCTGAATCTGTTATTTGGCGGCAGCCTCTTTTTGATTCCGCAGCGCATCCGGGAAGGTGCTGCCGCCGGACTTTTGCTGCTGTTTAAACACCTGCAGGCCTCCAGAGCAGGAATGAACGGCAACCGGCTTTTCCGGCAGTTTTCAAACGCGGGATATACGGATTGTTATTAAGCTCTGAAAATGATATGATAGAAAGAAAGTTCCGACTGTAAAAGAAGACAGAAAAATACACGGAGGTAAAAGATATGCGGATACGAAAACATATTCAGTTTTATGGAAGAGTGCAGGGAGTAGGATTTCGGTACCATGCCACTTATAAGGCGCGGTTTCTTGGACTGACCGGATGGGTCCGTAACTGTTATGACGGAACTGTGGAGATGGAGGTTCAAGGGGAGCCGGAGATTATTGACGATCTTCTTCTGTATCTGCACAGACAGAAATTTATCCGGATCGACCGGATGGATGAAGAGAAGATTGATCTGAAGGAAGAGAAAGAGTTCAGAGAAAGAGGATAAGAGAATGAGGAGCTGCAAAGGCAGAAGGTGTGTCGCAGAGCTTCCGGAAAGGACGGATTATGAGTGTAAATTATCATGCCAGTCAGAGCAGGGGCGTTTTGTTTTCTGAATATGAAGTGGTATGCAGGCAGTGGCGGGAGAAATTTTCCGGCTATGATCCGGGGAGGATTGCCCGGATCCTGCATCTGGAAACGGATGAGAACGATCTGTATCTGACCTATTTTCAATGCCGCTATCGGCTTCGGCTGAAAGACGGCGTTCTGGAAAAGCAGGAGGAAGGTGAGAAATGGTCTGAGGAACTTTACTTTAATGAATCCATGGCGCTGTATCATCTGCTTTCCTATACGAAGGATCTTCCGGTGGTATCCGGAAAATGGGTTCCAAGCCATACGGTTGACGGTGTGGTGTGCCGGAATCCGGCGGTTCAGGATCCGCTGCTTACGCCGTTTGAAGTAAAATATGCAGGGAAGATGGAAGAACTGAAGGCAGCCTGTCTGTCAGCAGGAGGCAGGGAACTGGAGACCGGAGATGCAGCGTACGAATTTGAGGTCTTTCCATATCTGCATCTTCGTCTGGTGTTCTGGGACAGGGATGAAGATTTTCCGGCGCAGGTTCAGATTCTTGTGGACCAGTGCGTGACAGATTTTGTGCATTATGAGACGATTGGATGTATGATATCGGATCTGCTGGAGAAGCTGTAAGAAATCCGGCGGTTCATGCGGCCGGGAAAGCGGACTTACGGCGGCAGCTGTATTGCTCGCTCCGTTTGTAAGCGGGGCGCTGCCTGGACCGGTGCTTTTCCATATGGTTGTATCATTGGTTCTTACGAATGAAAGGGATTACAGACGATAAAATGCAGGTTGGATCAGGGAGCTGGAGCGTCCAGCATACGCATGTATTGGCAGAAGTGTTCGGAAAAACATATGATATGGGGAAAAGACAATGAGGATTGTTACTTATGGCAATGGATTTTGACCCCAGAGGATGGAACAGAAGACCGGTATACCTGTCGGTGACCGGAGTGATCACGCAGATGCAGATGACGACGGTAAACGGAAGCGGATACGGCGGATGCACACAGCTGATTACCGTGGAGGATGAGGAAGGCGGGACCACGAACTTCTTCATGAATGCAAATACGTATGTGGTAAACTTTGAGACGCTGTATGAAAGCATGCCCGTAACCGTATTTTACAGCGGCAATCAGGCGGCGCCTCTGATCTACCCGCCGCAGTTTGTAGCGGCAGTCGTTGCGCCTCAGGTTGAAGGGCAGATGGTAACCGTGGCTTATTTCAACAACGTGCTGACGGCGTCCGACCAGTCGCTGAAGCTGAATCTTTCCCCGGCTACGGAAGTGGTCACAAGAAATAATCAGACCTTTTACGGAAATCCGGGCGGAAATACGCTGGTTGTCCTGTACAGTTCCACGACCAGAAGCGTTCCGCCACAGACATCTCCGGATAAGATTATTGTGATGTGCGGGATGTAGTTCGTCTCCTGGTGCATCCGCAGATCTGCTGAAACCGTGCCTGCCCGGACTGAAAACGGATGCAGGCAGATGAAGAAGTGAAAAAAGTAGAGAATGTTTCTGCAAAGGTGCGTCAGAAAAGGCGCACCTTTGTAATTTTATGTTATACGCACAGGCGATGAAATCTGCCGCAGTGTACGCAGTTTATCCTGCGCGTGAGTCAGGCTGCATGGCAAATTTTTGTGACTGCGGGTATATATTGCCAGTTATGAATGTTTCAATATTGACATTTATAGTGAAAATGCTATAATTTTTAATTATATAAGCAGGATTTTAAGACCCCGCCACAGGCAGGAGGATAAAATTACAGAGGGGTGGAAAAATTGGTTGTATTTCTGATAGGCGGAAGCGGTGTGCTGATGAATGCGCTGATTGATAAAATGAATAAAAACGGGCATCGTGTTTATCTGCTGACAGGGCACAGGGACAACAGAGGCTCCTATAAACGTGTGTTCGAAAGATATGATTTTCCTTATGACAGCGTAAGTATCAAAGACATTTTTGAAAGCATCCGACCGGATTTGACCATATTTACAGGAGCTTATGATACCAACTTTGACTGGGAGACCATATCCAGACAGGAGGCTGTGCGGTACATGACAGGCCTGATGAATATTCTGTCTGCATGCAGCATGATCAGGTCCGGAAGATTTGTATATCTTTCTTCGGAAGAGGTGTTCGGGGATCCTTATATGGATTATATTTTCGAGGAAGAACCGGTGTCGCCCAAAGGGTTCAGGGCGCTTGCGCTGGCTCAGGGTGAAGAGACATGTGCCAATTATCGAAAGACCCAGGGCACAGATACGGTGATCCTGCGTTTTGATCATATGTACTGGGTGCCGGAAAAGGGCAAAAAAGAAGACGCACCCTGCTTTCGGATGTGTCTGGAAGCGCTGAAGACCGAAAAGATCTCTGCCAACAGCCGGAGAACGTTCTCCATGATCCATCTGAATGATGCGGTGGAGATGGCATATAAAATATTTGTGAAAGAAGAACCGGAGCACTCTCTTTATCATATTTCTTCGATGGAAGCGGTCGGGGAGCTGCAGCTTGCCGAGAAGATGAAAGAGGTCATGGGCTCCGGCATTACCGTCGCAGATACTGCAGTCGGGGTAGGAAGCAGACTGATTCTGAATGCTGACAGGTACCGGAATGAGTTTCCGCATGAGATATTTCATCATTATGAAAGCGGGACTGCACAGGTGGCTCAGTTCATGATGCGCCACAGCGGTTCTTTTATCACAGAGGAAGACAGCGGAGCCGGAGCGGCGGTGAAGGTATGGAAGCACATAAAAGAAATTGCGGCAGCAATGGTTCCTTTTATGGAAAGTCTGGTGCTGTTCCTTCCTTTTTTTCTGCTGAGCAGAGTGGCGGCTGACAGTGCGTTTATTGCCCGGCTGGATTTTTATCTGCTGTATGTGCTGCTTCTGTCGGTGGTTCACGGGCAGCAGCAGGCTGTCTTTTCCGCGCTTCTTGCGTCGGCAGGCTACTGTCTGCTGCAGATGCATGAGCGCACCGGTTTTGAAGTGCTTCTGGATTATAATACATATGTATGGATGGTGCAGCTTTTTATTGTCGGACTGACGGTCGGGTATATGAGAGATCAGCTCAGGTATGTCCGGAATGAGAACAGATCCAGAGTTCAGTATCTGAGCGGCCAGCTCAAGGATATTGAAGACATCAATGACAGCAATGTCAGGATGAAGCATAATTTTGAGGAACAGATCGTCAACCATAAGGAAAGCCTTGGAAAGATCTATGAGATTTCTTCCTCTCTGGAACAGTATGGACCGGAGGAGGTGCTGTTTTATGCTGCCCAGGTGCTTTCAAAACTGATGGATACCGCAGATGCGGCGGTATATACGGTGGCGAACGGTGATTATGCAAGGCTGTTTTCTGCCACGTCTCCGGAAGCGCGCAGGCTTGGAAATTCGATCAAATATACAGCGATGGAGGAGATGTATGAGGAACTGAAGGCACACAGAGTCTATGTCAACCGGAATATGGAAGAGAAGATGCCTGTGATGGCCAGTGCCGTCTATACAGAAGAGGGCATGCAGCTGATCCTGATGCTGTGGAGTATCCCGTGGCAGCGTATGACGCTTGGAGAGGCGAACAGACTGACCATTGTGGGTTCTTTGATCCAGAATGCAGTCGTGCATGCGAATCGTTATCTGGAAGCGCTCAGGAACCGGCGTTATGTAGAGGGAACAAATGTTCTGGACGAGGAGGCGTTTACGCATCTGGCAAAAGCGTTTTCGGATGCCCGCGACAAGGGGCTGGCAGAGTATGTGCTGCTGGAGATTCTGGCGGAAGAGCAGGATTACGAAAGCGTGGCAGGGACGCTGGGCAACGCCATACGCCAGACGGATTATCTTGGAATCCTCAGGGGCGGCAGACTGTATGCGCTTTTGCCTAATACGAATGTGGAAAATATCGGAGGCATTATAGACCGCTTTGGAGCATCCGGCTACAGGTGTCGGATCGACGAGGAGGCAGTCATATGATGCTGGCGAGGGATGAATACTTTTTTCTGATTATTCTGTTCGTGAATCTGGTCATCTCTGTGATCTATCTGCTGGCGGGTGTGTTTTTTGTAGTTCCTGCGCATGCGCTGGCGGCCAGGGAAGAGGACGAGGAGATATTATATGACAACCGGAGGACGTACCTGTTCCGGTTTATCGTGATGATTTTGTGTCCTGTCATTGTTCCGCTGTTTTTCTTTATGGGACATCTGTGCTACCTGATCCTGTTCTGGAAGAAAGCGGATCTGGCGGATGTGATTTTCAGTAAGGAACGTGTGAAGACCAATCTGAAAGCGGATGAAGATGCGGAGCGCAACATCATTCCTCTGGAAGAGGCCATTCTGGTCAATGAAAAGAAAGATCTGCGCATGGTGCTGATGAACGTGATGAGAAAAGATGTCAGGAATTCTCTGGCTTCCATCACTCTGGCGCTGGAGAGCGAAGACTCGGAAACCTCTCACTATGCAGCAGCCGTATTGTCCGACGAGCTGAACAAATTCCGGATCTGTGTGCAGAAGCTGCGCAGGCAGATTCGTGAGGAGGAGTTTGATGAGACGGAATGTGAGGAGATGCTTCTTGACTATATGGACGATATTCTGAAGCAGCGTATCTTTTCCGACCATGAACAGCGTAAATTTGTAAAAATCATGGAAGAGACGGCCGAATCGCTGTATGGGAAAGACCGCTTAAAGATTACCCTGAAGCAGTATGAGATGGTCTGTCTGCGGATACTGGAGATGAAAGATTTTGAGACTTCCGGAAAATGGTGTCTGCGGATGGCGGATCAGTATCCGGATGAACTGTCGGCATATACCTGCAAACTGAAATATTATTTTGCCAGTCAGGACAGAGAGGCTTTTTTTGACACGCTGGATGCGCTGAGGAAGTCGGATGTGGTGATCGACAGCGAGACGCTGGAACTGATTCGGATCTTCAGTTTAAGGAGGCAATAACAATGTCGATGGCAATGCTTACCGTCTTACAGATCATCATGGTACTGGCGGCATATACAAGTGTGACGCTTCTGTTTCCATGGATTTTTTTACATAAAAGATTTGCCGGGATCCGCGGCGCTTCGGCAAAATTTATGGCGTACTTTGTGGCCGGAAATTTCTATATCATGAATCTGGTATTCCTGCTTCAGCTTCTGCATATTTCCTGCTGGCTGACGCTGGTGATCGGGACGCTGCTTCCGTTTGCAGCCGCTCTCTTTCGCCATAGAGATTCGGTTCTTCCGGTACTGGAGAGAGTTCTTGGCAGGATCAGCCGCATCACGGGCGGAGAGATCGGTAAGAAGACGCTGCTTGTGAAATTTGAGAGAAAGCTCCGAAGAATGTCTTCTGGAGAAGCCGGGAAATGGGCGAGCCGGCATGCGCTGGAACTGGTTCTGACGCTGGGAATCGTCTTCCTTGTATTTTACATGTATGGAACCAATGCGGTCAACGTCTATGGATACTGTGCCTCTGATATGGTGGTCCATCACTACTGGATGAATGAGATGATACACAACAATATCTTTGTGGATGGTGTGTATCCTTTTGGCATGCACTGCGTGCTTTACTATCTGGATATCGTGTTCGGGATTCCGGGCCATGTGCTGTTCCGCCTGTTCGGAGTTGTGCAGACACTGATGATTCACCTGATGCTGCTGGCTTTTCTGCGGTCTGTATGTAAATCAAGATATGCTCCGTACGCGGGGATGGCGCTCTACATGCTCACAGACCGGTTTTATGAGTATGCCTATTACCGGTATTATGCTACGCTTCCGCAGGAATTCGGGATGCTGTTCATCCTGCCTTCCGCCTGGTTTGCGATTGCGTTTTTAAAAGAGAAGGATTTTATTTTTACGGATGGGAAGAAGGAAACGTGTTCCCTGGTTTCCAGTCAGTATCTGATCCTGTTTGCAGCCGGCATATCCATGACACTGGCAGTTCATTTTTATGATACGATCATCACCGGACTATTCTGCGTGGGGATTGCAGCCGGTTTCTGCTTTCGCTGCTTCCGCTGGCGTTACTTCAGAAGAATCGTGGTTGCGGGGGTCGCGGGTATCGGAATTGCCGTTCTGCCCATGGCGGCGGCCTGGGTAATGGGTACGCCGCTGCAGCCGTCTCTGAACTGGGGAATGTCGCTTCTGTCTTCCGGAAGTACGGAAGCGGTGTCGGAGGA
>ERZ778516.2444-NODE-2444-length-12425-cov-6.116087_pt1 | contig 12425 bp, 7 predicted proteins | sample MGYA00510342_ERZ778516 | MGnify/ENA primary metagenome ERZ778516 (study PRJEB29527, sample SAMN07138961) | mouse gut metagenome | material: feces | host: mouse | place: China:Nanjing | collected 2016-01-25 ...
CTTTAAAGGTTGGCGGATTGTTGTCGATTTGTTGTGATCAGGATCTGATCCGGTTGAAGTATCGGAGGTTGGCGCTGGCGTTTGGCATGTCGAGGAGCGCTTGCTCGCGGTCGGCAGTTGTGGCAAGTATGATCTGCAGTTCCGTGCCTGCTATGTCGGCCATGCGTTTGAGGTTGCGGATAAAAAACCTGTTTCCGCTGTCGTTGGGATCGCTGTCAGGAGCTGTGGTCAGCCGGCTTAAGTCGGGAAACAGTGTCACGAGATGGAGCCGTGCGGGAGCGTCGGGGTGTACGGCAATGGCCGCACGCAATGATTTCAGAGTCTCAGCTATTTTGGCGGGGCCGTTCATCTCATCAAGGTCGGCATACTCGTCAGGATCCGGCATCGGGAATCCGAGATTGAATTTAGTGTTTGCGTCGTCTGTGATCTGGCAGGCTATTTCAAAAAAACTTGCAAAGGACACGCTGGAATCCGACGGCATCTCCTCAAGGTCGATATATGCGCATATACAGTCCTGACGGTTGGCGATGACGTCGTGCAGTGAATCTGTGATCTGGCCGAGCGTGGATGGCGATGATCCGACGATAAGCAGATTGTTGCGTGTGCTCTGGAGCAGTTTGTACTGAGCCTTTGACACTGCTTCATCGGGAGTGAGCGGAGTCGCTTTGCGTCTGAGGTTCTCGAAATAGGCTTTTGCTCCGGCTTCGTCCGCATAAAAATCGAGCGCCTGTCCGATCAACGCGTTTGCGTTGGTGTCGTCGCCGTTGGCGCGGGCGAGCTTCACAAGCCTTGCAAACAGCTGATAGCACTGCTGGCGGCTGTTGGTCTGTGCGAACCGCAGCAATTCTTCTATTTCCGAATATGCTTGTCCGTAAGGTCTTGACGCGCTTATCTCCCTCTCGGCTTTCAGCAGATCGGCCGGTTCCACATAGTGGCCCTGACGCACGGCCTCGAGAGTCGAGTCTGCTACAGGCACTCCCATGCGCGACAGGGAGTCTGCCCGGCGCGGACGCACATCAAGCGAATTCAGTGTGTCTGCAAGTTCGGCATCGTTCGGAAACGCCACAAGCAGCTGCTCTGCAAGCATTCTTGCATTGCGTATGTCGTAATTCTGTATCTTTTCTATCCATTCGAGCTGTTCCTGCATGGAAATCTGGACGTGGACACATCGCGCCACACCTCCGCGTATGTTTTGTCCTGGAGTGAAGATGACATGAGACCCTTTCTGGATTTCGTCGCCCCGATGCCTCTGAATGATCTCCGCGCGGCTGAAAAACAGAGACTCGCCGTCGGTGGTGGTTATAAATCCGAATGCCGGTCCGATCGACGTTACTGTGCCGCCGGCGGGAACCGGAGGATTCTCTTCGCTGTTCCAGGGTTGGCGGAAAGCGTTGTCGCTGCGACGGCGTCTGGGGTCTACGATTGAGTCCAGATCTATTTTCCCGACTACTTTCGGCGCGATTGCCGGTGAGTAGGGTTCCTCGTCATTGTCGTCGTCTTGAAGAACCGTATTCTCAGACTCGGTTTCTTCCTGAATTTCAAAATAGCTGATCGAATCTATTTTCATGCAGCACATGCTGCCTGTGAATGTTTTTAAAAGCAGAGCGTCATCCGATGCTTTCACGAAAGAGCCGTTGAGTGTCGTGCCCGTCCCGTTCAGATGGACGGTCACAGTCTGGTCACGGCTGATAAGTTCGTTTATAAAGTCAAGCATATATTATTATATAAATTTATCAAATGCAAAATTAACGAAAAATGAAGTGAACAGACAATTGATTTTGCAAAAGATAACATTTTATACTCATCTTTATAAAAGTTTAAGTGGCTGTGTATGTACAATGTGTTGTTGGCGTATATGATTTCTATGTGTTTTTTTGAATATGATTAAACCTTTTTTGACTGATTGTGTCTTAAAATTGTATTTCCCACGTTTCCAATATGTATTCAAAATATTTTCTTCCTGTGATAATGGCATGGGCCGGGGCAATCGGTGCCTCGGCCGCCATTTTGACCGGATCAGTGGCCGATAGCACCGGAGAGCCGCTGCCGGAAGCATCCATACGGTTGCTGTCTGCCCGTGATTCCTCGTATGTGACCGGCATGGCAGCCGACGATTCCGGCCGTTTCATGTTCAGTGGTGTCAAGAAAGGCGGTTATATCCTGCAGGCATCATATATAGGCTACGGGTCTGTCTACAGGAATCTGCGTGTCACCTCTGCTGCCGACACTGTGAAAGTCGGGCGGATGCAGCTGTCTGAGTCTTCGGTTGTGTTGCGGGAAGCGACGGCCATAGGCGTGGCCACGCCTATAAAGGTTATGGACGACACCATACAATACAGCGCGTCCACATACAAGACACCGCCTAATGCCGTGGTCGAGGACCTGCTCAAACGTCTGCCGGGCGTTGAGGTCGGCACCGATGGCGGCATCACCGCTCAAGGACAGAAAGTCACCAAAATACTTGTCGACGGCAAGGAATTCTTCAGTGATGACCCTGCTGTCGCATCTAAGAATCTGCCGGTAAATATGGTGGAGAATGCTCAGGTCATAACCCGCAAAAGCGATCTGGCCCGTCTCACCGGCGTTGACGACGGCGAGGACGAGACGGTGATCAACCTGACGGTGAAAAAGGGTATGAAAAACGGCTGGTTCGGTACAGGCGAAGCCGGTTATGGTACTGACGACCGCTATAAGGCGGCTTTTGTGGTCAACCGCTTTTTCAACGACAACCAGTTTACGCTGCTGGGCAATTTCAACAACTGCAATGATGCCGGTTTCAGTGACGGCAACGGATCCCGTTTCCGCCGCTTTGGTGGAACTAACGGCATCAATACCACCAATTCCGTAGGATTTAATTTCAATGTTGGCCGCGGTGACACGATCAAGGTGGGCGGCAATGTGATGTATGCCAATTCCGACCGCGACAACCGGTCGCGCACACACCGCATCAATCTGCTTCAGGGCAGCTCCAATTCCACGGAGGATGCCGAGAGCAACTCGCGCGACAAGGGCCACAATGTGCGTGGCGATTTTCGTGTGATATGGAAGCCCGACTCGTTCAACACACTTGAGGTAAGGCCCAATTTCTCGGTCAATATCAATGATTCCGAGCAACGGTCGTATTCTCAGAATTTCTCCGGCGACGATTTCATATCTCAGGCCCGTAACATCAATTTTTCAGACGGTAAGAGTTATGATTTCGGGGCTAGGGTGATTTATAGCCATCGTTTTTCCAAACGGCGCGGCAGATCGTTTTCGGTCAGCGCCAACTATTCGATGTCCAACACACGGGAGAATGAGCGGAACTGGAGCCGAAACGCGTTCTGGATGCTCGACTCTCTTTATGAGGACTATCAGATTATCGACAATCACACGTGGAACAACACCGTCAGCGGCCGTCTGAGCTGGACGGAGCCGATCGGCAATCCGCGTAGCGGCAATTTTGCTGAAATCAGCTATTTTATGCAGTATAAGTGGAATAATGCCGACAAAAATGTCACACACGATCCTGTCTCGATGGATGAAATTCCCTATCAGGACTGGAAAGAGGCCATATGGCAGGACTGGGAGATGTCCAACAGACTGAGCGGCCTGGGTGATCTGCAATATGATCCGTATAACTCCAACAGCTTCCGCAACAACTATTTAAGTCAGAGCATACGTGTGGGCTACCGGAAGGTCCATGCAAAATACAACCTGAATGCCGGACTCAGTCTGAATCCTTCGATGTCGCGGTCGGTCAATCTCACCAATCCAGACAAAAACATTCCCACACGCAATGTGCTGAATTATGCGCCGTATCTGAGATTCCGCTATAAATTTTCAAAAAATACCACTGCCAATGCCGATTATTTCGGGCGGTCGTCGCAGCCTTCCATGTCGCAGTTGCAGCCGGTGGTCGATACATCGGACCCTATGAACATAGTGGTCGGCAATCCCGGACTTGCTCCGTCGTTTAACCACAGGCTACGCCTGCGTTTCCAGACGTTCGATCCCGACTGTCAGCAGTCGATTATGGTCATGGGGCATGCGTCATACACACAGGACGACATCGTCTCCAATGTGGTCTACGACCGCGAGACCGGAGCTCGACAGACACGTTATGCCAATGTCGACGGAAACTGGGAAGCCGCCCTTATGAACATGTTCTCGCGCCCGTTGCGCAACAAGGCCTTTACGATAAATAATTTCCTCCGTCTGTCTTATCGAAATCAGGTCGGCTACGTTGACGGCCTTCATAACCGTTCCGGAAATTTTTCACTGAGTGAGTCGTTCGGCATCGCTTTCCGCCCCAAGGATCTTGAACTGGAATTGCGCCCCCGCTATACTCTGAGCAACATCACCAATGCGATTCAGAGCGGCCAGAACCGCACGACACACAGCTACGGCGGATCGCTTAATGCGACTTACTATACGCCCTTTGGCCTTGTGCTGGCTACGGATCTGAACTATTCGGCCAATACCGGCTATTCCGACGGTTATGACTCCGACCAATGGATGTGGAACGCGTCGATATCATATATGTTTCTGCGCAACAAGAATGCTACTGTGGCGCTCAAAGGTTATGACCTGTTGCAGCAACGCAAGAGCATCTGGCGTACGGAGACGGCCCAGGCTATCACCGACAGCCAGTACAACACTCTCACACGCTATTTTATGCTGACTTTCACGTATAAATTCACTACATTCGGCGGCGGTGGCGAAAACAATCCGTCGGTCGACACTGATTTTATGCGACGTGGCCCGCGTGGCGGCGGTCCTGGTGGCCATGGCGGCCGCAGGTTCTGAGGATTATATCCTTGAATTTATAGAAACCGTTTTATTTTGTTGAATGTTTGCCGATAAATGGTTATCTTTGAATCAGAATTCAACCATAACCGTTAGAATCAACATCGGATTTATTTTCAATGAACAAAATAATTTCATTAGTCTGCGCGGCTCTGGCCGGCATAGGGGTGGCAAATGCCTTGGATTATCCGGTGGTGACCGCAGGAGAGAAGATATCCGCTGCATCTGATGTGATCGACTATACTCGGGGCAATGCCATCTGGTTTGACACCCCTACGTCGTCATCGCTCGGACAGGCGTGGAAGATCAATGATTTCAGCGCCACAAGCACAAATCCCGACGAAGTGTGGGAGCGTCAGTCTCTTCCCATAGGTAATGGATCGTTCGGCGGCAGTGTGCTCGGATCGGTCGGCTGCGAACGTGTGGTGCTCAACGAGAAGACTCTGTGGACAGGTGGTCCGGGCCGAAATGCGGAGAAGTACTGGACCATGAATCGTGATGTATCTGCGGACACCCTTCAGCAGATACGTGACTATCTTGCCGCAGGAGACAATTCATCGGCCGAATCGCTGGTGAGTTCCGGATATAGAGGAAATATAGGCTACGAGAAGAGTGAGTTCGGCACTTATACGGTGATGGGCGAGGCTTATGTGTCTACAGGTATCGACGAGTCGGCTGTGACAAATTATAAACGCATACTCAATCTTGACCGTTCGTTGGCCGTGGTGCAGTTTTCGGTTGCCGGTGTGGACTATCAGCGCCGCTATTTTGTGTCGTATCCCGACAGTGTGATGGTGTGGCGCTTTACTTCCGATGGAGGTACGCAGAATCTCACGTTCCGGTTTGTGACTCCCCAGACTCTCCGGTCGAAAGTAAGCCTGAAGGACGGAATCCGTTTTCAGGGCCGGATTTCCGACAACAATATGAAGTGGGCCATGCAGGTTGTGGCGCGTGTCAACGGCGCCGGTACTGTTTCCGTCGATACCTACTCCAATTCCATAACGGTGAATGATGCCGCCGATGTGGAGTTCATACTGTCCGGCGATACGGATTATGTGATGAATTTCAACCCCGATTACACAGACCGCAATGCCTATGTAGGAGTCGATCCGGATGTTTCTGTGGCTGCCAATGTCGAAGCTGCGTATGTCCGGACATACGAGCAGCTGTATGACAATCATATCAAGGACTATTCCTCTCTTTATGATAGGGTCGATATTGCCATCAATCCAGATGAACGGTTTGACAACAAGCCGACTCCCGCCCGCCTTGCAGCATATCGTGGAGGCACTCTCGACCATGGGCTGGAGCAGATATATTTTAATTTCGGGCGCTACCTGCTGATTGCATCCTCGCGTGCGGGCAACATGCCTGCCAACCTTCAGGGTTTGTGGCACAACAACACCGACGGCCCGTGGCGTGTGGACTATCACAACAACATCAACCTGCAGATGAATTATTGGCCTGCCACCAACACCAATCTGCTGGAGTGTTTCACTCCGTTTGTGGACTATGTGCGGTCGCTCGTAAAACCCGGAGAGCGCACGGCCAGGGCATACTACGGAGCGCGCGGGTGGACTGCGGAGGTTTCCACCAATATTTTCGGATTCACGGCTCCTCTCAACTCCACTCAGATGGAGTGGAACTATAACCCCACGGCGGGTCCGTGGCTTGCAACTCAGATATGGGAATACTATGACTATACCCGCGACGATGAATGGCTGCGCGAGATCGGCTATGACATTATAAAGTCAAGTGCGAATTTCTGCGCGGATCTGCTTTATCTTCACGAAGGCACCTACACATCCGCTCCGTCATTCTCTCCCGAGCACGGCTCGATAGATCTCGGAGCTACTTATGCCAATGCCGTGACCAGAGAAATCCTGATTGACGCGATTGCGGCATCGGAGATCCTTGGTGTGGATGACGACCTGCGTTCGGAATGGCAGGAGAAGCTCGACAGAATGTATCCCTATCAGATCGGGCGCTACGGCCAGCTTCAGGAATGGTACAGGGATATTGATGCATATAACGACACCCACCGCCACACCAACCATCTGTTCGGCCTGCATCCGGGCACTACAGTCTCCCCCGACAAGACTCCAGAGCTGGCCGAAGCATGCAAGGAGACATTGCACCAGCGCGGTGATGCCGCCACCGGATGGTCAATGGGATGGAAACTGAATCACTGGGCTCGTCTGCACGACGGAGACCATGCCTATGTCCTGTTTCAGAATCTGCTTAAAAACGGCACTGCCGACAATTTGTGGGATCTTCATCCGCCGTTTCAGATCGACGGGAATTTCGGCGGTACGGCCGGTGTGGCCGAACTGTTCCTCCAGAGTCATACGGGAGTGCTGAATCTGCTTCCGGCATTACCGTCGCAGTGGACTTCCGGTCATGTCACAGGATTGCTGGCCAGAGGTAATTTTGAAGTCGATATACGTTACGACGGCCATGAGCTGACTACGGCGACAATACGCTCGAACCGCGGGCAGACCTGCACGGTGGCATATAAGGGTCTGAAAGAGACCTTTCCGACGAAGATCGGCCGGGCTTATACCGTTAGATATGAAAAGGGCATGCTGTCTGTGAAAGAAACGGATAGATAAGTCAGTGGCTGCGCAGGGAAGATGTCGGGCGGAATGTCTGGTGTTTTTTTTGATGTCGGATGGCGCGGCTCAGAATGCTATTACGGAGAGAGGGTTGACGGAGCTGCCGTTGTGCCAGATGTCAAGCTCCAGTTTTCCGGCCGGAGCCGCACCGATGGCGTCCCCGCTCTGGAGTTTCTCGCCGCGCTCCACGAATAGCGTGCCAAGTCCGGCGTACGATGATATGAAATTATTGGGGTGTTGCACCGTCACGGCATATCCTCCGGCGGTGTCATCGTAGTGCACGTCGGTGACCGTGCCGCGGTAGATGGCAGTCACCGCGGCGTTGCGTGGCACGCGCAGGTGCAGAGTCTTTACTCTGGCGTGGGCCGATAGGCCGGGGTTCAAAGGCACGGCTGCGGCGACCGGAGAGTGAAACGACATGGCATCGGCGGCAAGCGGCGTCAGCACAGACAGATTGTAGCGCTCTCGGGCCGACCATTGTTCCACAAACTTCCGTTCGGCTGCCGACGTCTCGATCAGGGTGTCGCTGACCACCGATGGCTGTGTTTCCGTAATGGCGGAAATCGAATCAGGCTCCTCATCGCCGAGTATCCGCGCGATGTTGTTGAGGTATGCGGAGTTGATCTCCGTGAGTCTTGACAGCGAATCGACACGCAGCGTATTGTTGATGTGTTGCGCCCTCTGTGATGGCAGTAGATATCCTGGCAGCAGGTTCGACATGGGTGTGGCGAGTATCATCCAGAGGATAAGAGCCGTAATGGCGGCTACTGTGACCAGAGACAGAAACCAGACCTTGGCACGCGATAGCTTTATGGTCCAGACCGCGTTGAAAGTGTTTTCGTTGACAAAAGTCAGCCGGTAGCGTTTTGTGGTCTTGAATTTTCCTTTCATGGCCGATTATTTTTCTGAGGTCAGGGTGATGTCGGCTATTACCGGCCGGTGGTCTGATTCAACGGTCAGCGGCAATACGCACACGTTGATTCCGGAGGACATGTGGCCTTTGCCGGCAGCTATATAGTCGAGATATTTGTTCGGAGTGTATGACGGCCATGTTGGCACGGTCAAGTCGTTGAGTACATGGAAATGCTTTTGTATTTCCGACACAGTTTCAGAGCCGGGCAGAGCGTTCCAGTCGCCTGCAAGTATCACGGGTTTGTCGTATCGGGCTGTTTCCTGGCCGATGATCTTTGCCGACGCCAGCGCGTCGGTCGGTGTGAGCGACAGATGGACGCATGCTATCACGTATTTTCCGCCGTCGTGGTCGATTGCCGGAGCGAAGACGGGGATCATCATGGCTGCGTCGGCGATTTCGCCGAGGGTGTACCGGTTGCCGCTCCTCACGGTCATGCTGTCGACCTCCTGTATGGCCACCACGTCGGGTGCAATGTCGCGTATGATGGCTCCGATGCGGCCGCAGTCCCTCACTCCGTCTTCGCCCACGGCGTTGTGTACGTTGTATGTCATGGCCCGAAGAGATACGCACAAGGCATATGGCAATGTCGAGACGAGGAGGAGAAAAAACAAGGCAGATCTGAGCATGGAATCCTATTTGCTGGTGATGGTGTAAAGTGCAAATTTACATATCTTATCGCAAATCACAAAGTGTGTTACGGTGTAAAAAACTTTTGTGCCATTTTCTTGACTTCTACAGGAAAAAAACGTAAATTTGCAAATGATTCATGTCTGCATGTCGCGGACATAATTCCATGTGTATATATTAAACATAATTTAACCAATAACTTAACCAAGATTTATGAAAAGAGTCTATACGTTCGGCGATGGAAAGGCCGAAGGAAAAGCCTCCGACAGAAACCTGCTCGGCGGTAAAGGCGCAAACTTGGCTGAGATGAACCTGCTTGGCATGCCCGTGCCCCCCGGTTTCACCATCACGACAGAAGTATGCACCGAGTACACCCAGTATGGCCGCGATGAAGTGGTGAAACGCATCCAGAAGGAAGTTGAGGCCGCAGTCGCCCATGTTGAGGTTCTTACCGGCAAAAAATTCAACGACCCTTCCAATCCCCTGCTCGTATCTGTGCGCTCCGGTGCCCGTGCTTCCATGCCCGGCATGATGGACACAGTGCTCAACCTTGGCATGAACGACGCCACAGTCGCATCGCTCGCTGAAAAGAGCGGCAATTCCCGTTTCGCATGGGACAGCTATCGTCGCTTTGTCCAGATGTACGGTGACGTGGTGCTCGGCATGAAGCCCAAGAGCAAGACCGATATCGATCCTTTCGAGGAGATCATGGACAAGGTGAAAGAAGACAAGGGCGTTAAGCTCGACACCGAACTGACTGTAGAAGATCTGCAGCTCCTTGTCAAGCTCTTCAAGGGCGCCGTGAAGGATTTCACCGGCAAGGACTTCCCCGACAGTGCATGGGAGCAGCTCTGGGGCGGCATCTGCGCTGTGTTTGACAGCTGGATGAACGAACGCGCCATTCTCTACCGCCGCATGAACCAGATCCCCGAAGAGTGGGGCACCGCCGTCAACGTACAGGCCATGGTATACGGCAATATGGGCGACAACTCCGCCACCGGCGTGGCTTTCAGCCGCGATGCAGCCACCGGCGAGAATATGTTCAACGGTGAATACCTGATCAACGCACAGGGCGAGGATGTGGTGGCCGGTATCCGCACACCCCAGCAGATCACCACTGAAGGCTCGCGCCGCTGGGCAGCTCTTCAGGGCATCAGCGAGGACGATCGCAAATCCAAATATCCCTCACTTGAAGAATCCATGCCTGAATGTGCCGCTGAGCTGATCGCCATCGCACACCGTCTGGAGGATCACTACAAGGACATGCAGGATATGGAATTCACCATTCAGGACGGTAAGCTCTGGATGCTCCAGACCCGCAACGGCAAGCGCACCGGTGCCGCTATGGTGAAGATCGCCATGGATCTGCTCCGTGAAGGCGAGATAGATGAGAAGACCGTGCTGATGCGTATGGAGCCCCAGAAGCTCGACGAACTGCTGCACCCGGTATTTGACAAGGCCGCGCTCAAGCGCGCCAAAGTCGCAGCCAAGGGTCTGCCTGCTTCGCCCGGCGCCGCTACCGGTCAGGTGGTGTTCTCCGCCGAGGAAGCCGAATTGTGGGCTGAAAAGAAGAAAAAAGTTGTTCTGGTGCGTATCGAGACCTCTCCCGAGGATCTTCGCGGCATGGCCGTGGCACAGGGCATTCTCACCATGCGCGGCGGTATGACCAGCCATGCGGCTGTCGTTGCCCGCGGCATGGGTAAGTGCTGCGTCAGCGGTGCCGGCGAAATCCGCATCGACTATAAGGAAAAGACCGTGGAGATGAACGGCAAGGTTTACAAGGAAGGCGACTGGATTTCGCTCAACGGTTCCACCGGTGAGGTTTACGACGGTCAGGTGCCCACAACCGAACCCGAACTCGACGGCGACTTCGGCGCGATCATGAATCTCGCCGCTAAATATACAAAGACTCTGGTGCGCACTAACGCTGACTCTCCCCGCGATGCCAAGCAGGCACGCCATTTCGGCGCTCAGGGCATCGGTCTCTGCCGCACGGAGCACATGTTCTTCGAAGGCGACCGTATCAAGGCTGTGCGTGAGATGATTCTCGCCGCCGATGTTGAAGGCCGTCGCCATGCTCTCGCCAAACTGTTGCCCATGCAGCGCGGTGACTTCGAAGGCATCTTTGAAGCTATGGACGGTTACGGAGTGACCATCCGCCTGCTCGATCCCCCGTTGCACGAGTTCGTACCTCATCAGACCGCCACACAGAAGGAACTTGCCGCAGAAATGGGCATCTCCCTTGAAGAGGTCAAGGCTAAGGTTGACTCGCTCGAAGAGTTCAACCCCATGCTTGGTCACCGCGGCTGCCGTCTGGGCATCACCTATCCGGAGATCACAGAGATGCAGACCCGTGCGATCATCGAAGCCGCTCTCGCTGTGAAGGCTCGCGGCATCGACGTTCATCCCGAAATCATGATCCCGCTGGTAGGCTCACTGAAAGAGATTCAGAACCAGGCTGCCGTTATCCACGAAACCGCCGACAAGGTGTTTGCCGAACAGGGCAAGTCTCTGCCTTATCTCGTGGGTACTATGATCGAGGTGCCCCGTGCTGCTCTCACCGCCAACGAGATCGCCACTGTGGCCGACTTCTTCTCCTTCGGTACAAACGACCTCACTCAGATGACCTTCGGATTCTCGCGCGATGATGCTCCCAAGTTCTTGAAATTCTACAAGGAACACGGCATTATCAAGACCGATCCGTTTGAAGTCCTTGATCAGGAAGGTGTAGGCCAGCTCGTGCGCATGGGCGTTGAAAAAGGCCGCGCTACCAAACCCGAACTCAAGGTAGGCATCTGCGGCGAACACGGCGGTGAACCCTCCTCCGTCAAGTTCTGCGCTAAGCTCGGCATGAACTACGTGAGCTGCTCGCCTTTCCGCGTGCCCATCGCCCGCGTATCTGCGGCGCAGGCTGCCATCGAAGGCTGATAAGATAGATTTTTAAGCGATAATCAGGCCGTAACGCTCTGTCGGTATCAGACGTTGCGGCCTGATTTTTGTTTTGGCAATAATTGTTTTGGATGCTGTTGTGAAAAATTGGTATTTTTGTGATATAATAAATACATAGGAGCAAAAATGATACATTTTATGTTTAGGATTATTAGATCATCGCTTGTCTGTTGTCTGACTGTAGCATTGTGGCCGTGCTCATATATGTCTGCGACCGAACCTCTGGTTGCAGATGTGGGCTATTGCGCTCCGGCATTGTCGGCGAGAGCCGATAACGGCGGTATTGCACAAAAATTAATAGGCAGTGAGAATTTTCTCCACGTCTATCGTCTGGCTATGCCTGTGACGTATTCTTCGTATCAAAGAGATTTTGGCGGAAGTGAAGAGCGTGTCAGGGTTTGGTGGCAGTCTACTGTAGAATCGCTGAATGAGGTGTTTGCCCGTGATTTAGGCGTTTATTTTGTGTTGGTCGATAACCCTCGGCTTATTATGGATGAGTCTTCATCGCCTAACACATCCAACAGTATAACCAT
>ERZ778516.2451-NODE-2451-length-12386-cov-5.060011_pt1 | contig 12386 bp, 20 predicted proteins | sample MGYA00510342_ERZ778516 | MGnify/ENA primary metagenome ERZ778516 (study PRJEB29527, sample SAMN07138961) | mouse gut metagenome | material: feces | host: mouse | place: China:Nanjing | collected 2016-01-25 ...
GACGGCACGATCACCCTCATACCTGCCGGGAAGATTATCCAGCAGGGGACAAATATGTCGGCATTCAATTTCAACAACATGGAGCAGGGCATACTTGCTGCCAACATTACGGGCATTGAGGCGTTGCGTCTGATTGGCTTTTTGCAGACAAAGACGGAGGCCCTTGAGGGACAGATCATTGAGGCAACGCTCACCAACAACAGGAAATACCCGTTTAACGACAGCGGGGCGACGTTGCCGCTGGACGACAGCAACCCTCGGAACAATAAGGAATACACGATCACCGTGGAGGCAGAGGCGGCAGACGGTTTTGTTGGGGATATTGTTATCACTGACAAAATGCTCAACGGCTTCAAGATTTCCTACACGGGTAGCGCAAGCAGCGTGAAAGTGAAATGCTATGTGCAGGGAGGGAAGTAACCTATGGCGAACATAATTATCAAATCAGACGAGCGCAGAGCCTATGAGGACAGGGTAATGCGCTCTTTTGGCGTAAACCCGGCCAACAGGGAGCAGAGGGAGGCGGCGGAGATTGTCGCAGCCCGTTCCAGTGAGGCCTACAACAATCTGAAACGAATGGAGGAGAAAAGCAGATGAATGAAGTAATCAAGACACCTGGCAGGCACGTTGAGTACGAAACCACGTCAAAGAGCATTATCTTTGGTGACGACGATCTTTCCGTGAACCTCAAGAACCGGGAGAGGGACGAGAAAGTGCTTATTGATGTATGCGCTGACAGCGAGGGCAATCTCACTATGGGGACGGCGGCAGGCCTCAAGTATGTGGCGCAGGTGGAAATCCCGGCAAGACAGTACGACGAGGAGGAGCAGGAGAACCCGGCCTATGACCCGGAGGCAGAGGACACGGGCGAGGGTATGGGAATGGGAGCGACCCAGCGGACGATCATTGTGAGAACGCCCGTACCGTTTGATATTGATAACTGCACAATTTACCTTTGGGGAATGGAGGAGTAAGTGATGAATAATTTTGACGATATGAAACTGGCGGTAGAGGCTCTTTCCGGCGGAAAGAATACGGTGCTTTTTGACGATCTCGGTATGCCGTCGATTATGGTTATCCTGCCGAAAATGATTTCCAATGCTCTTATTTCCGGGGCAGCGGAAACCGTACACCCGGCGTTCATTTTGGACGGCGTGGAAAAGGAAAAGGTAGCGATTTCCAAATACCACAACATCATTGTGAACAGCCGGGCCTACTCCCTGCCCATGCAGGATCCGAAAGCGAGCCTCAACTGGCAGGCGGCGCAGGACGCTTGTAAGCAGAAAGGCGAGGGCTGGGGGCTTACGCCGTTCTCCCTTTGGGGCGCTATTGCCCTGTGGTGCAAGAAAAACGGCACTATGCCGCACGGCAATAACAATTATGGCCGGGACGTTACCTATACCCATGAGAGAGGCGTAGTAACCTACAAATATACCGACAGCGGGAAAGAGTACAACGGACGCACGGCCACGGGCAGCGGCCCGGCGACGTGGTATCACGATCATACGCCCTTTGGGATTGCAGACCTCAACGGGAACGTGTGGGACTGGTGCGCAGGCATGAGGCTTGTAAACGGAGAAATTCAGATTATTCCCTATGCGAACTGCATGAGGGCGACGTGCGACATGAGCAAAGGCAGCAGCGAGTGGAAAGCGATCAAGGCGGACGGCAGCCTCGTAGCGCCGGGGACAGCCGGGACGCTCAAGCTGGATTATGTAGGTAACAAGGTCACGCTGTCTACCTCTGTTACGAACCGGGTAGGAAACGAGAACGAGGGGACGGGCGCAGGCGCAACATTCGAGAGTACCGTGGCGGCCAGCGGCGTAACGGCTCCGCAGATCATCAAGGAACTGGCTCTTTTCCCGGCGGACACGAGCGGCTATGAGGGCGATTATTTTTGGGTAAATAACACGGCGGAGGAGCGTTTCCCGTTTCGTGGTGGCGACTGGGGCAGCGGTGCGTATGCTGGTGTGTTCTGTACGTACCTCTACCACTCTCGTGCGCTTGTCCACCATAGCTTTGGCTTCCGCTCCGCTTTTTATGGCGAACTGTAAACTGAACGCCGCAGAACTGAGTGGGAGGGCGATAGCCCTCCCTTGCACTTTTTGAAGCGGAGGAGCAGAGGCTATGGCAAACGACGTGAAAAATTATTCCAAAGAAACGACGAGCTTCATACTCAAGGAAAAGATTGCCGACATGATGAAATACGGCAAGCAGGCCGTAGCGAACTTCCCACGCAGAGAACGCCAAACAGCGGACGAGATACGGCGGTCAATGCTCGAAATGTATCGGCTCTCGATCATCATTGAGAAGAAATACTACAAGAAAACGACGCTCCAAGACCTTGACATTGAGCTGGACGTGCTGCGGCATTTGATACGTCTGGCACAGGACAAGGACTATTACGGGCAGAACGTAGCTCCGCCGTTGCCCTTTAAGAAGTATGAATATTGGAGTGGATTGCTGAATGAGATTGGCCGCATTATTGGCGGATATATGAAGTACGCAAAGCAATAAAGAAATTTGGGGAGCAGGCCGGATAGCGTTTCCCGTTTCGTGGTGGCAACTGGAACAACGGTGCGAATGCTGGTGTGTTCTATACGAACCTCAACAACTCTCGTGCGAATGTCAACCATAGCATTGGCTTCCGCTCCGCTCTGCTGCTATGCCGGAGATTGGGCGTATATCTCAAGGGATTGCGCACGGAGCATAGCACCAAAGGGGCAGGCTTCCCTCCTGCGGCCAGAACAGGCCAAAGGAAAAGATTATATTGCCGTGAAAACGTCCCAAACAGAACCACGGGACGAGGCGGAAACGTCACGCACGGCGGAATTGGAGGAGTTTGGTATGAGTGAATTTGTATCAGACGCAGTACCGGGCATGGTGATACTTGACGACATTTACGACACAATTTGCGAATACGAGGAGCTTTACCAGTCACATCTTGAGGCAAGAAAAGGCAAGCGGTACCGGGACGACGTTTTAGTGTTCACGGACAGGCTGGAAGAAAACCTTATTGAGCTTCAAAACGAGCTTATTTGGCAGAGCTATAAGGTAGGAGCGTACAGGCCGTTTTATGTCAGAGAGCCAAAACTCCGCCTCGTCATGGCGTTGCAGTACCGAGATAGGGTAGTACAGTGGGCGATATACAAACAGTTATATCCCTTTTATGACAAGACCTTTATTGAGGACAGCTACGCCTGCAGACGGGGCAAGGGGACACACCGGGCGGCAGACCGATTACAGTATTGGTTACGGCAGGTCAGCCGCAAGCCTGGCAAATGGTATTATCTGAAGCTGGACATCAGCAAATATTTTTACAGGGTAGACCACTCTGTATTGTTGGAGATTTTGGGCCGGAGGATAAAAGACCTCCGGCTCATGCAGCTTCTTTCAGAGATCATAAACAGCGAGGACACTCGCTTCGGGCTTCCGGCAGGATTAAGCCCGGACGAATGCACAGAGGATATGTGGCTATGTGACGTGGGTATGCCGATAGGCAATCTCACGTCACAGCTTTTTGCGAACATATACCTTAACGAATTAGACCAGCTTTGCAAGCACGAGTTACGGCTCCATTACTATATACGGTACATGGACGACGTGATTATCCTTTCGGACAGCAAGGCGGAGCTGGCAGAGATCAAGACCGTTGTGGAGGAATTTTTGAAAGACTTTCTACACCTCGACCTCAATAAAAAGACGGCCATACGCCCGGTATGGACTGGCATTGATTTTGTTGGTTTTACCATTTGGGCGACGCACCGCAAGCTCAAGAAGCAGACGGCCCGGAGAATGATACGGAACGTCAAGCGGATTTGCGAGGCCGTGGCCGCCGGGAGCATGAGCAAAGAGGAGCTGGAAAGAGTGGCAGCCTCTTACAACGGGATTTTGGAGCATTGTAACAGCCACGGCCTGCGTAATAAGCTCAACGAGATTTATTTTCAGTACAGCTATCCGCAGCAGGATATACCCAAAGAGCCGGAGATCATACAACCGCCGGAAGCAGGGGAGGACGCAGCAGAGAGAAGCTGCTACGGTTGCAAGAACTTCTGTTATTCCCGTTTCTGCGGATATGATGCTTGCTATTGCAAAGTACACGGCTCACTTGATGTAGACCAGCACGAACGCCACCCGGACACGGCAGCGGCGACGTGTATGGAATATAGACCAAAATGAAAGGAGGCAGGCAGATGGAAACAGGAGGAGTTTCGAGGGCGGAGCATGAGGCATTCAGCGACTTTATGAAAGCCGAGAACAAACGACTTGAGGACGAGAACAACAGGCAGAACAAGCGGCTGGAACTGCTGGAAAACAATATGCAGCAGATCATCACACAGCACCTTACCAACCTCACAGCAACCATTGAGAGGTTGAATTTGAGTGTGAGCAATATCCTCAAAGAGCAGTCGGAATTTAGCGAGCGACTGAAAAAGCTCGAAAACCGGGACGGCGATATGTGGCGCACGGTTGTCAAATATGCCATTACCGCTATCGTCGGCGGCGTTTTGACCTACATTTTAACCCGGATTGGAATTTAGGAGGCAGGAGCATGAGCAATGGAAACAGGCGTTACAAACGACGCACGAGGCCCTCCCGGAAAAAGAGCAGCATTGGAGCTATGGACGTGATTTTGATAATCGTAGGGATTTCCCTGTTTGCGTTCACGGTTGCTATGATGAAAATTTTTAGGGAGTACGGCGCAGTGCCGGACACTCTTGTTACCTGTGTGTTTGCTACCCTCGGCGGCGAGTGCGGCATAATGGGCTGGATAAAGACGACCAAAGACCGCAACAAAGAGCGCAAGTGGGAGCAGGAGGACAAACAGGAAGCGAAACAGGAAGCGCAGGAGGCGCAGGAGCATCCTCGGAATGATATGTAAGGAGGAACTTATGGGACTTACAGGAAATACCAATGAGGAGCGCATTTGGAACTACCTCATTGGCAAGGGAATGAGCAGCGCAGGAGCAGCAGGCCTCATGGGTAATCTGTACGCAGAGAGCGCACTCAACCCGAAGAATTTACAGAATACCAGCGAGAAAAAGCTGGGCTACACAGACGACAGCTACACGGCTGCCGTAGACAACGGCTCTTACAGCAATTTCGTCCGGGACAGCGCAGGCTACGGCCTCGCACAATGGACATATTGGAGCCGGAAACAGAATATGCTTGAGTTTGCACGGGCCGCAGGCAAGTCCATAGGTGACTTGGAAATGCAGCTCGATTTTTTATTTAAGGAGCTTTCCGAGGGGTATAAGACCGTACTGGCAACCCTCAAGGCGGCTACCACCGTAAAGGCGGCCAGCGACAGCATACTCCTCAACTACGAACGCCCGGCAGATCAGAGCGAGGCAGTAAAGGCAAAGAGGGCCAGCTACGGTCAGACGTACTATGACAAGTACGCAAAAACCGCCAGCAAGCCCGGAAACGGAGGTACTACTATGACAGGAAATGAACTCCGCCAGCAGGTATGCAATATCATCAATGGGTGGTATGGAGCAACAAAGGGCAGCGCAAAGCACCTTGAAATTCTTTCCACCTACAACGGACACGCACCGCTGGCAAGAGGCTACAAAGTGCAGGTCAATGACGCATACTGCGCCACGACCGTAAGCGCAGCATATATCAAGGCCGGGATTGCTGATTACACCGGGACGGAGTGCGGCGTTGAGAAGTTTGTGAATGTTGCGCAGGCCAAAGGAATTTGGGAGGAGAACGACGCTCATGTCCCGAAATTAGGGGAGGCTGTTGTCTACGATTGGGACGACAACGGAGTGGGCGACAATAGAGGCTACAGCGATCATATCGGCATTGTTACGCAGGTGAATGGAGCCAACTCTTTTACCGTAACAGAGGGCAATATGAGCGGAGGAAAAGTTGGAACCCGAACCATGCAGGTAAACGGCAAGTATATCCGTGGATTTATCTGCCCGGATTTTGACGGTATTGCGAGGAAAACGGGCGGTAGCACGGCAGCCCCGGCTCCGGCGCAGCCGCAGCCCTCTACCCCGGCAGCCAGCGGCCTCAAGGTAGGTGACGTGGTGAATTTCACGGGCAGCAGGCATTACACCAGCGCAAACGTAGCCAGCGGCCCGGCCTGCAAGCCCGGCCCGGCAAAGATCACGCAGATTTACCAGCCCGGAAAGAGCAAGCACCCTTACCACCTTGTAGCAGTCAGCGGAGGCGGCAGTACCGTATACGGCTGGGTAGACGCTGCCGACATTGGCGGCGGAGCAACGGCGGACAGCAGGACATACACCGTAAAGGGCGGCGACAGCCTTTGGGCTATCGCACAGAAACAGCTCGGAAACGGAAACAGATACCCGGAGATCAAGAGCCTCAATAACCTTTCCAGTGATACCATTCACCCTGGACAGGTTTTGAAGCTCCCCAACTAAGAGGAGGACGCACATATGAAAGAATTGCTGTTAGATTTGTTACTGGCGGTTATCACCGCAGCCGTCCCGGTACTTACCACCTATGCCGTAGGCTATATCAATAAGGCAAAGGAGCGGGCCATAGCGAATACCGAGGACACCAAGAGGCAGGGATATATCAAGGAGATCGCAGACGCAATTTCGGACGCAGTATCGGCCACCAGTCAGACCTATGTGGACGCATTAAAGCAGGCAGGTAAATTCACCAAAGAGGCACAGGAGGAGGCAGCGAAGAAAGCCCTCGCCTCCTGTATCGCCTCAATCAGCCCGGCGGCCACGGATTTTATTGAGGACGCATACGGCGACGTAAAGGAATACCTCGCCAACAAAATCGAGGCAGAGGTGCGCAAACAGAAGAACGAGGCCGGAGTTACCCTCTCTTTGCCTGTGCAGGAAAGCACCACAGACGCAACGGCGGTAGCAGCTTCCACGGCGGCAGCTACGGCGGCCTCCTACCTGCAGACGGCAATTAACCAGCTCGACGCAGGAGCCGGAACAAAGGCAGAGCAGGCGGAGTAAAGGCCGCTCAAATATCGGGATATGAATTTATGATTTATGAAAGTCCGCCGGGACAAGGCCACCTAAACGGAGGACGACAGCCCCTCTCATGGAGAAATCTGTGGGAGGGGCTTTATTTTTTTCCCGGAATGGGGCAAAGTCCACAATTTCATGCTTATCTGCTATATGAAATACAGCACAGTCAACAAAATGCCCCAAAACGTGACATTTTCAGAAAAAAGTTTTTGATTTTGGTTGACAATGCCCCAAATAGGGGCTATAATGAAATCACAATCAAGCAAGGAACAAAGCAAATTACCCGAAACGGGGCATGAAAGGAGCCTTATGAAAATTCAGAAGATTTTAGACAGGGACGGCATGAATGCGCAGGTTATGATAAACGGACACGGGCAGGTAATTGGAACATGGGCGCTGTTTTCGGAAATGAACGACATCGCATTAGCTTACAACTTAGGGGGATTGCCGAAAGAGTGGCTCGATAAGGTTCCGAAATCTTTCATTTCACTTTGGGAGAAATGGCAGGACAGGCAGAACGGAAATAGTTATTGGAAAAATCCGCTTCATTGTTAAAAGGAGGAAATGAGCATGACGACGAAAGAGCAGGAGCGCAAAGCATTAGAGAAGATCAGAAAAATCGTGGAGGAGCTGGGAGAAAACAGCTACGTCGGGACGGCCTTTGAGGGGTGTTTCGAGATTGCGGAGGAGAACATTGACAACGATTTCGCCTGCAGCATGAAGCAGAGGGCAGAGGCAGCAGAGAAAAAGGCCGAAGCACTTGAAAGCGAGGTAGATAACCGCAAGGCAGTCATTTACGACCTTTCCACTGAGAGGGACAAGCTCAAAGCAAAGGCATTAACTACCGCAGAGGCCGGGGCAATCAAGGCAATTCTCTCCCATAGCAAATTTGAGGCAGCCGATTTGGTGGATAGCTCGGCACAGAGAATTGTAGAGCTAGCAGACAACCCGGATAGCGCAGAGTTTCGGCAGGCAGTACAGGATAACAGGCAGAGCAAGAAGCGACTGGAAGAGTGCGATACTCTCATTCAGAGATTACTCGAAACAATGAAGTAAATTTTTTTACCTTTTAATGACGCAAAATGGGGCAAACACACAACCGGGCCGGGGCGGATTACCCCGGCAGGAGGCAAAACATGAATAGATATTACAGCACAATGCGCCCGGTGCAGCCGGGCGGCTACCCGAACCGGGAGAGCGTAGAGGAAATCCACAACTTTGACACAAAGACCTTTTGCGAGGAGATAGGCCGGGAGGCCTGGGGCTATATAGACTACCGGGAGCCTCTTACGAAAGAGCAGGCGGAGGCCTACGAGCTTACGCTGGGAGGCATGAAAACATACTGGTGCGTTACGACTTCGGTGGATAACCGGGGCCGGGTAGTAGCCAATATCACGAACACGGTCGAGGCCGTCTGCAAGCCGGAGAACAGCTCTACGAGTACCAGCCGGAGAGATATATACAATGACTGGTTTGAGAGCGAGGAGGAGGCGCAGGCGTTCGTAGAGGAGGCGAAAAGGGCATGAAAAAATATAGGGTAAATGAGAGCGAGCATTTCAACCTCTATTCCATGTACGACCATTTGAAATGCATGGAAATTGACATGGAGGAGGCTCCGGCACACACATATGCCGAAAAGCAGTGGAATGAGCTTTATGAGAGGATAAGCGAGGTTGAGAGCCTTATGGAAAAAGCATACTGCGTAGGAGCGACCGTGGACTGGCCGACGCTGAAACGCATTAGAGAGATTAAGGCGGAACGGCAGATGATAAGATATAGCACTTGTATGGCACAGGGAACGCCGGAAAGAGAGGCGGCGGCAGCATTTGATTTGTAGATACTTTAGCAGAGAGCATAGCCGAAACCGGGGAAACCCGGTCGTGCGGAGATTACCTACCGTACCCGACGAGGCAGGTCAGCCCTCAAAGCGTTTGGTATTGTTCAACAAGTTTCGCCAGCTTTTAATGCGAAAGCTGGAGGCGGTAAAGCAGGGTGGAGAACGCCGGAAAACACTCAATGACGGTCAACAGGTTTTTGGGCTTTAATGTGAAACCCGATAAGGCGAGGCAGCTCCCGACAGAACAGCTCCGGCGGAATGTATGAGGCCGCTTGATAAGTACATACCCAAACGCTTATTTTATACCCGGCAGACGGGAGAAAGAGGTAAACGGATGGATTTTTCAGAAGTAATGCAGATCATACACGGCTCGAAGCAGTATGAATTTCACGGCCCGGTGCTTACGGTTACGGGGTACTATACGGGCAAAAAAGTGAAACTTGACCTTTCCCGGCTTACGGAAGAAATGCTTGAGGAGCTGACTTTAGACGACGAGGAGGACGAGGACTATGAGTATTGAAAGAAAGTATTTCCACATCAACGAGGGCATGGCGAGAGCGGCCAAAAACGCAAATTCGTTCAGCGATTATGCGGAGGGAAGCGCAACGGCGGAGTACCGGGCCTATGTAGACCGTGTTTATGATGTGGTTGACAAGATTGCGGAGGAAAAGCCGAACCTGCTGGAACGGGCCACGGGTAAGGCGGAGCGCTACAGCCGGAAACTGGCGGAGTATTACAATGACTATTATCGGAATGAGGCGAGCTGTCCCAGCGTTCTCATTTCCGGCGGTAGCAATTTCCCGGTACGGAAAAAGGAAAAGCAGAACAGCCGCCGAGACACCCTACACAAGGAATGGCAGTATCTTGAGGGATATGCACAGAAGATCACGCACTTACTCACTATGGAGCAGCCGATTTTGTCCAGCGACGAAAATGCGATTGAGCTGTTAGAGGAGAAGCTGGAAAACCTCACGGATATGCAGGAGAGAATGAAAGCAGCGAATAAGGCGATCAGACTGAAAGACACGGAAAAAGGGAATGAGCAGTTGCGGAGCATGGGGTACTCGGACGAGCAGATAAAAGAACTCCGGGAGCCTGATTTCTGCGGCAGGGTAGGCTACCCGGATTACGCCCTCACCAACAATAACGCCAATATCAAAAGAGTAAAAGGCCGGCTGGAAAGCCTCAAAAAGGAAAAGAGCCGGGAAACCTCGGAGAACGAAGTAGCAGACCTCCCCGGCGTTACTATCAAGGAAAACGTGGAGGAAATGCGGTTACAGCTCTTTTTCGAGGGCAAGCCGGAGCCGGAGGTACGGGACATTTTGAAGCGGCAGGCGTTTAAGTGGTCGCCTCGGAATGGCTGCTGGCAGCGGCAGCTCACGAATAATGCAAGGTGGGCGGCAAAGCAGGCAATCGAGCAGATCAAGAGATTGCAGGGAGGGCAGGAGAATGAATAACATGAAGTATTACAGAGGCAGCCTGGACAGCTTTGAGGCCGTGGAATTTGACGTTACCAAAGACAGCGGCAGCACCTACATAACGACCTGTGTAATTAACGTCTGCCTGCTTCTCGCTGGCGTTACGGCATTCCCCTGCGGCAACGGGGACGACGTAAAGCTCACGCCGGAGCAGCAGCTCGAAGTCCTTGAGTACCTGCAGGCGGAGCGGAAAAAGATTACCGAGGGAGAGGCGGTAAAGAGTTTGGACGGCTGGCACAAAAGCGGCCTCCATTTATGGGAGGAATACTGTAAGCCGGGCGAGCTGGTGACGGAGGATATTGTGGACGAGTTTACCAACAGCGTACCGCCCACCACGCTCCGCAGTGGATATGTGCAGGCAGGAGAGGCATACAGCAGCGAGCCGGACGGCGACGGCGTTTGGAGAGATACCTACACCACATTTACCTACCACGGAAAAGACGGCGCAGGACGCTCCCTGTGGCTCCACAATGGCTACTGCTTCAAGAATGGTATAGATAACAAGGCAAGTACAGAAACGAGCCTTGAGAGGCGGATAGAGGCCGTCAGAGAGGAGCTGAAAAAGAGTGTTTGACTATGACAGGATTATCACGGAGCTTGGAGAGGAAATTTCAGAGTGTAACTATCGCTACCGTGGAATGGTTCCGGTGTATTATCAGCAGGAGATCGAGGAGGCGATAACAGCACTGATTAAGTGCCGGGACAGCCTCAAGGGACTTTATAAGCAGCCGGAGGGCGGTGCGCCCCATGACCCGTATAAGGTTGAGCAGCTTTTGAAAATGCTGGCACATGAAACATGCCCGGAGGCGCATTATGGAGCGAGGCTACACCACAGCGGAGGAGATACAAAAGTCCTCACAATTGACGCTGGCGGATTAAGAGCTTTGATTAGCCACTATGCGACGCACAGGACAGACCTCGAAAATAAGGAGGAGTAGAATGTACCGTATAAACACGATACCGGGAGAGGCGGCCAAAGCAAAGGGCCACGCCTCTTACCCGGAGGATTTTCCCCACCTCCGTCCCGGCGAGAGCTTCACGGCATGGAAAGCAGGGGAGGATTGGGAAATTGAAACCACGCTGGACGGGGCTGCACTCCGGGAACGGCTGGAAGAATTTGAACGGAGGGAGGCGTAACTGTGGAATACGAATTAAAGAACCCCAGCGACCCGTACACATTTCTTGCAGCGGATTTTGAAGTTGCCACGCTTACCGTATTTTCCATAAGTACACTTTACGGAGCGGAGGCCAAAGAGGGCGGAGAGAGCGTCCCTATATTCCTTTTCGGCGGCGCAAGGGAATGGTATATAGAACAGTTTGGCAGAACCCCGGACGAGGGCAAGGAGGCCAAAAAAGAGGAGCTTGCAACGGCATTATCTTCCATGATGTACGGCGGTTTTGAGGACAGGCGGAGATACGAAGCTGCCCTTACGGCGATAACAGACCCGTATGAATGTAAGGCCTGCGGCTGGAAAGTTTACGGACTGTTTGGGGATATGGGGAAAGGCGTATTTGTTTACATCAAGAGCGAGCTGAAAGGCTGCAATATGTTCATGCCGATTTCATGGGAGGAGGAAAAAGCATGATTTTCAAGGACGACAGACACGCAGAGGAATGGGCGGAGGCAATCGACCGGGCCGGTGCGCACCGGGACGACGATACGGTAAATGCCTACTTCGGCGCAAGCCTTTTTATCATCACTGGCGTACCCGGCCTTTATAACAGGGTAAAGCAGCACATCCACCATAGCTGGCTGGATATTGAGCCTATGCTTCACATGGGGCTGTCCTCCGGGGAGAGCATACTTGTAGCACTGGCCGGGAACTTCTACAACGGCGGATTTTTCGGAGATTACACCCCCAGCGACATTATAGGCTACTGCGACGCAGGCATGGTAGACCTTGCGGCACGGGCTATGAGGCTTCGGAAACAGACGATCAATGTCAATACGATTTTCGATTGATGTTCAGTTGCTTTTCTACTGTCAGCAAATTATAATATAACAAGGCGGACTGCCAAACATATTATACAGGAGGAAAGTATTATGGTACACGAATTTACCGAACGATTGTTCGGGGGGGGGGGGGGAAACAAACCCCT
>ERZ778516.2454-NODE-2454-length-12378-cov-13.146393_pt1 | contig 12378 bp, 11 predicted proteins | sample MGYA00510342_ERZ778516 | MGnify/ENA primary metagenome ERZ778516 (study PRJEB29527, sample SAMN07138961) | mouse gut metagenome | material: feces | host: mouse | place: China:Nanjing | collected 2016-01-25 ...
TGTTCAGTACGTTTGCAGGGATTGCAGCCAGCGTGGTGCTGGCCGGGATGATGTAATAGCAATCACTTTTGTATTTAAAGGCAGGGGGGTATTTACATCCTTCTGCTTTCAAAATACGGGAAGTTTTCCAGCGCCTGCAGGATATCCCGAAAATCTTCCCTGGGCGCCAGTTCGATGTAGCGTTCCAGAAGCTCCGTCTCCTGTTCTTTATAGCGGCCATAGAAGATATCGAACAGATTATGGCCGCGAATATACGTTCGAATCTCTTCCATATGTTTTCTGACGTCCTCTGCTGTCTCCAGATCATGCCCCAGCACTTCGAGCAGGTGCTTTCCGCTGGTGATCCGGTGGAGGTATTCCTTCCATTTTTCCAGAAGAATCTCATAGAAAGCCTCTTCCGATTCCACGATGCCGAGCTGCGTCATGACTGCGGGATTCAGGAAATAATTTTCAAAAGAATAATACTTCAGAATCAGTACGTTTTCCGGACGGACCCGCGGCAGCTTATCCAGATCCTCCAGATTCCGTTCTTCATAATAGCGGCAGAGCTGCTTTCCGAGAACCGCAGGGTCCTTGCCGTCGCTGTCCCGGATCATGAGAAACTGGTCCCGCAGGTAGATCTGGTTCATGTATTTCAGGTTGGCATAAGTTTTAATGTTGGTGCAGCTGTTGGTGGTGATGATGGCAATGCGCAGCAGTTCACCCTGTTCGTCTGCAGTCTCGGAGTAATATTTCCGAAGGAGGAGCGGAAGTCTTGATTTGTCCTGCTTTCCTTCCACGATAAAGACAAAATTCACGTTCATCAGATCGCCTGCCGTATAGCCCAGATCGTCCAGAATGGCGCTGATGTCGGTCTTCTTTCGGATATCGGAGGACCCGTCCTCCCGTAAGACGACCTGACGGATCTGGCGGCTGCTGAAGTTGGGCAGCAGGTTGGGCGAGTGAGTGGTAAAGATGACCTGATTCTTCCGGGAGAGCCGGTAGAGAATCTTTCCGGACACTTTCTGAAGTCTGGGATGCAGGAAGATCTCAGGATCTTCGATCATGATAATGCTGGGCAGGCTTTCGTCCACTTCCGTATAGGCTTCCAGCAGAGAGAACAGGTAGATGGAGCGCATGCCCTTTCCCATTCGGGAGATGGGACGGGTCAGATTCTGTGCGGGCTTGCGGATCTCCGTCGTAACCTGCAGGATTTTCTCCACATCCCGGTTCATGGTGTAGAGAATATCCTCCCGTCCGCCGTTTTTCTGAAAACTCTCATTGACCTTTCTGGCAAAGGCATCCAGATTCAGCTGGTACAGTTTGTAATCCAGAAGCTTGGAAGTCTCAAAGACGTTGAGTTCTTGGGGATGTTTCTGTTCGATGAGTCCGATGCAGTTGAAACAGTGACTGCACCGGCGCGCCTGATTGAACATGCAGCAGCCCGTGCGCATCCGCTGCAGGATCTCATCTTCCTGCAGAAGGAACAGGTCCTGCTGGAGCCGCTCCAGCCGCCGCTCCGTATCCACATGGTAGATCCGGGGGAAGACTTCCTGAATATATGGATTGTGTTTGTGTACGCTGTCCTGATAGCGGATCCGGCCGTCCCGGTTGGCGGACATGGTAAAGGTAAGCGTGTCTCCCGAAAAGGACGGGAGCTTTCTGGAAAAATCCTGAAGCCATGCTTCTCTTCTGCGGTATTGGCTGACGATGCCGCGGCGCCGCAGAAGATCCAGATCCTCTTCTGTAAAACGAAGGGAGACCGTAATCTCGATCCTGGAGCCGTCCTCCCAGAAATCCTCCGGGCAGATCTCATATTCTCCGCCTACCGCCCGGACGGCATCCAGCACGGTGGTCTTGCCGGTATTGTTCTGTCCTACCAGAATCAGCGCGTTTTCAATCTGTTTCAGATGCATGTCATGGATGGATTTGAAATTTCGGATGTGGAGGTCTGTGATCTTCATGGGCGGACTCCGTTTTCTCTGTAATCTGTGACTCTGTTTCCCTGGATTTGTGGAAAATTTCGAATATCTGGTATCTATTTTAGCATGCTTTGAGAAGGAATAAAAGCATCATTTTGGATTGAGAATTGCAGGGGGTTATGCTATGATTTAAAAAAAGAAGACATGTGAGGTTTCCCTATGGAAGAAGAAAACAGATATCAGGAGGCTTTAGAAACCGCAAAAGAAATTGACGTGGTCGAAAATGTGATGATTCGGACCGTGACGACGCAGATGGCATTCAGCTCCATGATGGGAGGACTGGAGAGGGGCGATTATGTGATTCCCGATTTTCAGAGAATGTATCGCTGGAGTGAGAGCCAGGCAGAAGAACTCGCGGTTTCTCTGGTGAGGGGAATGCCCATACCGCCCATATACTGCTATCGCAATGATGAGCAGCAGTTTGTGATTCTGGATGGACAGCAGAGGATTTTGAGTCTGTATCTCTATTTTATCGGGAAATTCCTGAAAAAGAAAAGAAATGCGTTTATTGATTTCAGAAAGGCTGCGGGAAAAGGAAAGGATCTTCGGGAGCAGCTCGAACAGTGCGGACTGAAAGACAAGCTCTATTGTATGCGTTATAAAGATCAGGAGGGAAATGAAAAAGAGGTTGATATTACCTACCATAATCTGGGTGACCGTATGAAGCGGAAGATAGACTTCGCCCCTCTGACGCTGATTGAGATCAATGTTGACAGTAAGGAACAGAAGGAAAAGATTTTACATAAAATATTTGCCAACTTAAATATAGGGGGAACACCGTTATCGTCTCAGGAACTGCGGAATGGGATATACAGCTGCAGATTCTATCATATGTTGTATGAGATTAATGACTGTTCAAAAAAATGGAGAATATTATACAGCGGAAGTTCAAACGCGGATGTAAATAAAGAAAGCAAGGATGTGGAGCTGCTCTTGAGAATGTGTGCATTTAAGTATTATGTACAGAGAAAAGGGAATAACTTTATATTGACCGGATATAAAGGAAAGATCGCTACCCTGCTGGATGATTTTTCAGAAGAGGTAAAACACTTTGATGAGAACAGGATCTCAGAATATAAAGAGGTGCTGGAACAGTTTCTGGACTGTCTGGAAGGGGTAAGGGCGAAAGACCGGGATCTGGCGCTGGTCAGTCTGTTCGTCGTATGGGATAAGATGGAAGAGAAGATTTTTATTTCAAGAAAAAAATATGAAGAGATTATCAACAGCGAAGAGTATCGCAGCACAATATCCAAAAGCACTTCCGCCCGAAATGAGATCGAGAAAAGATTAAGGAGTGTATATGAGCAGTTATCACGAAATGGTTGAAAGAATTGCAGAACTTATAGGCGAAAATTCAGAAAAGGGAAAGAGCTTTATTCTGATAGGAGATAATTCGTCTGGAAAATCGGATGTTCTTCACAGAGTTGTGGAGCAGAAGCTTTCGGATGCAGTTTACCTGATTGATTCTGTGAACAGAACCTTTGATGCGGATCGGGTAGAGCTGATGAGCAAATCATATGAGAGTGTAAAGCTGGATTCTGGTGAAGTGACGAAAGAGCGGCTTTTGCCGTTTCACTTCAATCTACAGGATACATTCAAGGCGGCTTCCTGTATAGAACAGCTGTACGATAAATATAAAACCCGTCTTACAGAAATGTGCAGAGGATTTTTTGGGAAAGAGATTCGGATCTTTCGGGAAATTGTGGATATGGGGATTCCTGAAAATGTGGTCATGATAGATGGAAGCAGGGCAAAGCTTTCCAGCGGATATCAGGCGGTTCTTCGCATGTTTTGCGAGATCCTGTATTTTTGTGATGTCATGGAAAAAAGAAAATGGTCGCAAGGTCTGGTAGTGATTGATGAGATTGATGAATATCTTTCCCCTAAATACAGCGCAGAGATTTATAACTATCTTCAGAGCCAGTTTCCAGGGCTGGTTTTTCTGGTAACGACCCATTCTCTGGATCTGGTAAAAAATTCGGAACGGGCTGATCTGATCATTTTATATGACGCAGAATATGAGATTTATACAGGACAGGAACTGGAGCACATGGTATCTGCAGAAAATATATTTACGGATTTATTTTTCAAAGATCGTGTGATCCATCCGTCGGATAATGACTGGGTGGATGAAAAACTGCGTGCTTTGCTGAATTCAAGAATTGCAGGAGTGTGGGACGAAAAACTTCAGAAAGAACTTTGGGAAATGGAGTATGAAGAGCTTCTTCCGCATCAGAAAATGATCTATAAACAGATTGAGGAGTGGAAATAATGATGGATTATTTTTCCGTAGACATTCCGGTATTTGTGCCGTCCTATGACGAAAAGAAATTATATGGATGGAGCAGATACAAGGATGATCTGTGGGATCTTCTGAAGGATACAACCGGCGGATATTGTATGTACTGTTATGATACTGTCTGGATCAATGGTCAGAGACGCGGTCAGATTGAACATGGTATTGAAAAGATCAATTCTCCGGAATATCTGACAGACTGTGTTCCCAATCTGGGGCTGGCTTGCGAAAACTGCAATGGAAAATATAAGAAAAGAGGAGAAAAAAGAAGGAAACTGCCTGAAGAGCAGATCAGGGAATTTAAGTTGGCTTCCTGCAGCAAATATGCCTGCAGGATTCCATGTGAAAGATACATAAAACTGCGTAGTGAATATGTTGGCAGAGGAAACATTATTTTGCAGCCTTTTGAGTCAAAATTTCACGAAAATGGTAATGTTTTGAAACTGAAATATGATCTTCTGGAGGGAAAATATGTTCCGGGTGACTGTGGATGCAGCTGCGGATACAGCAGGAAGGAAATAGAGATCATAGAAGGCCATATCAGGCTGTTTCAGTTAAACAGTCCGGAGCGAAGAAACCGTGAGGTAGGAAGGTACTGTAAAAACGTGATCGATCATCACAATTTGATGGAGGACATGCCATATCATAATCTGGTAGTAAATCTGTTTCGAAACAAGTTACAGGGACTTTCGGTTGATAATGCGGTAAAGGTATGTAAAGTGATATACAGCAGGGCGTTGCTTCAGCGGATTACTTGAGGAATCTTCTTCGCAATCGCTGTCTGCGTCCCCATGGCATCCATTGTTATTATGGTTCTTTTTATATTCCGGAAGTCCGGGTATCGCTTTAATTTCATTCGTTCTTTTTCAAACACCTCCATTTCATGCAGTCATCCGCATTTGAGAACATGGCAAAAAAGGCAAATATAATAATATCCAACCTTTTAAACTGAATATAACAGAAACTTACAAACGGTTCATGATTTATTCATTCATGCGTTTGTCGTGTTGAAATAATTAAAAGATATTGACATATCAAATAGAAAAAATTATACTTAAAAATAATACGATATAAGAAACAGGGGGAAAGGCAATGGCAAGAAAACCGGACGAACCGCTGACAATGCTGGGAGGAAGAAAGAAGCTGTCTCCCATGGAGCTGGAATTTATGAGGTACATCTGGGAGCATCCGGACGGGATCAGCAGCGAGGAGATCTATGAGCATTTTCCGCAGGTGCGCGGGACCAAGAGCACGATTCTGTACAACATTTCTCAAAAAGGCTATGTGGAGAACCGGCAGGAAGGGCTGCATCATATTTATACAGCGCTGGTTGGCCGCGCTGAATATGAACAGGCTCTGGTTCGGCAGCAGTTTCTGAAATCCATGGGCGGCAGCACGCTGGAAGGCCTGGTGGCGGCCTTCTGCGGGAAAGAAAAGCTGACAGAGAGGCAGAAGGAAAAAGTACGGGAACTTCTGGAGGAAATGGAAAATGACGCTGAATCTGGGAAATCTGTGGATTGAACTGTGGAACGGCAGCGATGCGGTCCTCTGGCTGCTGACCTCCGCTCTGGTGAATGGTCTTCTGGTCTTTTTGCTGTATCGTGGAAGACACAGTCTGGAACTGCTCCTGAGCGCAAAACAGGTGGATCTTCTGCTGAAATTTCTGATTCTGTATCTGGTGTGCGCACTGCCGGTTGTGTCCATGGTGTTTCTCTATCGCGGGGTTTTCGGCTATGTGGGGCCGCCAGAGTTCGGAGACGGTTTTATCCACACTTACAAACGTTATCCGATCAGCTTTTCTACGAACTATAGGGAGCAGATGGGCTTCTGGCTTACGCTGTCAGTCTGGCTGGCAGGATTTCTGGTATGTATTATTCGTTCCTGCCGAAGAGATCGGAGTGTGCTGAGGGAGCTGCGGGCATTGTCTGATCTCTGCAGGGACAGAGACATGCTGGATTCGGCAGAGGAACTGAGCAGGGAACTTGGCCTGAAAAGAACGGTTCCCATCAAAGTGAGCGGCGTGGTCGGAACCCCTTTTGCTGTCGGGTGCTTTCGGCAGGAGATTTTTTGGCCGCAAAAAGAACAGGGGGCGGAGGAACTTCGATTGGTCCTCTGTCATGAACTCATTCACTGCAGGCGGCGGGATCCGCTCTATCGGAAGATGATCTTCTGGCTCTGCTCCATGTACTGGTTTCTGCCATATTTGAAACGTCTGGCGGAATACTATACCGATATCAATGAAATGTCCTGTGATGATGAGGCTCTGGAACGGCGTTCTCATAAGGAACGTTACCTTTATGCAAAAGCGCTGGCAGATATGGTACTGGAGGATGGATTTCTGGAGCATGCTGTGTCCATGACCGGCCATACGGAGAGCCAGCTGGAAAGGAGATTAAAACATATGATGAACAAAAAAACAAAAGCCGGGAAAGTCGCGTTTGCGATGATGACAGCGGCGCTTCTGTTATTTTGCCCGCTCACAACGCTGGCGGCGTCCGAAGGGATGTGCAGCCTGCAGGATGTGATCGTGAGGGAAGTGCTGTTCGAGGACCACGAGGAGGTGATGAACGGCGGTAACACCCTGACAGAAGAAACCGATGTGGTGGAGGACTTTGAGCTGACGCCTGCAAAAGGGGAAGTATGGCAAGGGGAACGTATGTCAGTGAGCACAATCAAAGAAGAGATCAGCAGTGCAAAGTCTATGGGGAGTGTGACAGTGTCTGCAGGGGATGAGATTTACTTTGCGTTGAAAGGAGATCCATCATCCGTGTCTTTCCGGGCAGGATATATAAACAGTTCCCATAAGAGAACTTATGTAACAACGACCAATGAAACACTGACTCATACGTTCACGATAACAAAGGCAGGAACTTATGAACTGTTTGTAGAGCCGTTGAATAACAGGACGGTCTATATGGAAGGGACTGCTACCGTAATGTAGAAACTTTTTATTCTGCTTAATGAGTATTTTATATTGATATAATTATATTAAAATGGTATAATGAAATATGTAAGGGAATCCGGAATCTCATAAAGTCAGAAAAGATAAAATTTAACAGAGAAAAGGGGAAAATGATGAGGAACAAAATGAAATCAATTATGCTCAGTGCTTTCAGTATGATGTTGCTTTTTATGGCAGTCGGTAATTACGCATATGCATGCGAGTTGGGCAATTCTGAAGAGCGTGCTGTATACATGGAGAATGAGGAAGATGGAGGAATTTCTCCTCATATAGTTGTCAGCAGAGAGATTGGTATATGGATTACTTATGAAGGTACACTGGAAACTGTGCCGAACACACGTTATTATAGTGGGTATGATGCTGATTATAAGACGACAATGAGTGGCACTCTGTATAAACGACAGGTTAATTATGATTATAACAAAAATATAACAAAAGTGTATTATTTCGGTACAGTCACAGGAACTATTTAATTGACAGATATTTTTCTGGGTGTAAAAGCAGTCATTTCGTTCATAATAACAGGGAATTGTGTGATTCCGGAATGCGTTGTTTAACAGGGGGTGTTATCATTGAAGAAACTGGTTGTTTTATTATGTTTGCTGAGTGTGTTTGTTGTGGGCTGTTCAGCTGAGAACTTATCAGAAGACAGGGCGGAAAATATGCCGGAATCTGCGGAAAACGCAGGATTGGCGGAAGAGGCGGCATATATCGAGCTGGTGCATATGGAGAATTATGCGAATTTCTATGAGTTGACGTTTCATAAGCGGGAGGTAAATACAGGAGGTCGGCTTTTTTTTCAGGGGACTCAGAAAGATTCGGATGAGTTTCTCTTGCCGGAGGAAACAGGTCTTTATGGTTGGAAATTTGAGAATGCAGACGGGACAGAGGCAGAGCCGGCGGGTGACTCTGTAGATCAAATCTACTGGTATGACAGGGATACGGGTCTGGCAGATGCCGTGACGGTACAGTTCTGGAACCGGGAACCAGCTGCCTCCTGCGAAGTCATGCTGGAAGGGCTGACCTGTAAAGTGGAGCTTCCGCAGGCGGATTTCAGACGGATTCCGCAGGATCAGGAACTCCTTCTGCGGGAGTCGGGCAGGATCGAGTCTGTGGATATTTACCCGGATGCGTACGTGGTGGAACTTTCGGGGATCAGCACTTCTCAAAAGGAGGATTCGTTTCTGTTATTGGACAGGGCGGGACATACGAAGTGCCCGCTGAGGACGGTTTATGACGCAGAAAAAGAAGGGCTGTCGCTTTTGTATGCCGACACGGAGGGTCTGGATGGAGAGGAGCTTTCGCTTCTGATTGGGCGGCTCGGAGAATATGATGATTATGCGCTGGCGCTGGAGTAAGCGATATCGTTGCACAATGCGGTAGTGTAAATTATCCCCATCCGGTTCTGGCTATATTTTTTCCGGAACAGATGACGCCGTATATCCGGAATAAACTTCCCCGCAGCTTGCTGCGGGGAAGTAGACTTCTTTTTGACTAAAAAGGTTCTGGAAATTTCAGCCGGAACATGATATATTATTTATATCAGCGGGCAGTATCATATAAGAGGTTACGCACAAAAGAAAAATACATGTCGGCGGACAGTCTGTTCCGCAGAATCTGAAGGTCTGCCCAGGATCGGGCAGGGAATCCATAAACGTTCAGTACAAAAAATATCTACTGTATGCAGAAAACAGTTGTCCAAAGCTGTGAAAAAACTTATAATAAAATAAAGGATAAAGCAATTTCTTATATGGTTTCTGCAGGTTTGGGAGGCTGTATGAGCAAAAAAGAGAACGGGATCTTCCGGAATCCGGATTCGTATCGGTCGTTGCACCAACATCCGAAATATGATATACTGAAACGCAGGTGAAAATCTGTGTGGAGGTGATGATGCATGGAGAAGGAAAAACTTCTGAATGATCTGCTGGTGATGCTGTTCAATGAAGTGCTGGATATGGAGAACCGGGCGCTGATTACAGGCAGCTTTAAGGAGATCTCCATCAACGACATGCATATCATTGATGCCGTCGGCATCCGGGAACCAAGGAACATGTCCACGGTGGCGAAGGCCGTGTCTGTGACCGTCGGAACGCTGACCACAGCGATCAACAATCTGGTAAAAAAAGGCTATGTGTCACGCGTGCGCAGTCCCGAGGACAAGCGGGTCGTTCTCCTGTCCCTGACGGAGAAGGGCATTGCTGCCTATGAAAAGCATGCGGCTTTCCACAGGCAGATGGTGAGGGCGGTCATGGACGGATTCGAGGGCGAGGAGATGGATATCCTGACCCGGGCTCTGGAGAAGCTGAGAAGATACTTTAAGGAACTGGGAATCTAAGGATTCCCGCAGGATGGAGAAGGGGGCAGGCCCCGTTTCCAGAAACCATGTATGAAAATCATAGTCGGTCAGTTCAGGAGAGAGTGCCATGGCGCTCTCTTTCAGTCTGCAGATTTCCAGATAACCAAGATAGTATTTCAGATAATTGGACGGCTCTTCCAGAATATTCAGGTACAGTTCATGGATCTGTGTCTCATCGGTGATTCCAAAGGAGGCAAGGTACGTCCGGCACTCGTCTTCCGACCACCCTTCTCCGTGGATGGCCAGATCCAGACTGGCGCAGACGGCAAAATTCAGAGAGGACATGGCGCGCAGAAAGTCGGCTTCCTGTTCGGTCAGCCCGAGGAGGTCGTAGGCATAGAATTCGCTGTACATGCCCCATCCTTCCGTATATCCGCCTACATAGAACAGATTCCGCACCGGAGCATAGCCTTCTGTATTTTCAAAAGAGTTCTGATACAGATGCCCGGGATATCCTTCGTGTGCCAGTGTAGTGATCAGACTGGTCCGGTCCGGCTCATAAGAAGGATTGATATAGATCACATTTTCTTCCGGCGCATCAATGGCAGGCGTCATATAGAAAGCGGGGCTCAGATAAGCGCCCAGAGATTCCGGGACTTCCTTGATCTGCCAGGATATGTCCTGCGCCAGAGGAAAATCTTCCTGTATCTGTGTCTGGAGCCGCGTCAGAATCTCCTCCGGGGTTTCGGAAGCGGGTGCGGTGTCATCCATCTCCAGAAGGCGGATGCCTTCGTGGATGGAGTACAGGATCGTTTCGTAATCATCCTCCATCCGGGAATCCAGAAGGCGGTGGATCCCGGCGATGCCAAGATCGGTGCCGACGGAATATTTCAGAAGATACTCATAATAGCCGATGCCGTCCGGCGTATGGTACAGCCCGCAGGCATTGGTTCCGGTTCCCCGGAGTTCTTCCAGAGACAGGCAGAGTTCTTCATAGGCAGGCTGTATGTATCGGTTCAGGTTCCGGAGGTTTTCTGCTTCATAGGAGATCTTCTGGTCAGAGGAAAGGAAGGTGCAGCTTTCCAGCCGTTCCTGAAAGGTAGTAACGAGAAAATGAGATTCGTTCACAGGAAAAAATGCCCGGCACTGGGTAAGAACTTTATCCAGAATCTCATCCGTCATGAACAGCCCCTGTCCGGACTTCTCTTTTTCAAAAGCGGCGATCTCTCTGAAATAGTCCGGAAGTGCGGACAGCAGTTCCAGATAAGTATCGATGTCCGCCTGTTCCCGGAACGGAAATTCTGCCAGCAGGACCGGGAGCTGTGCCTGAATGCCAAGGGTCGGTCCCAGCGGCTCCTGATAATAATAATACTCCTCTGCCAGAAGCTGTCCGGTCAGCCACCAGTCCATGATCTCTGCGGTCAGCTGACGGTCTTCGCTCAGTTTTTTCTTCTGATAGTTTTCCAGCTTTTTCCGGCATTTTTCCAGATAGGCCAGTTCTTCTTCCCGGGCAGCCGAATCGAAGCTTCCAAAAGAAGGCGCTCCTTCTTTGAGCCGGTAAGTGTCCGGATCCGCCAAAGTATAGTGCAGGTTCAGTGTGTCTCCTGCGATCTCATGCCGGAACAGTTCCATCGCAAAACGGTCGAAGGAAGATCCTGAGAAGGAGAAGGAAAAGGATAAAAAGAAGGTGCACGCCGCAGCCAGTACACCTTTTACCCGGAATAATTGATACATCTTATATACCGTCCTGACAGCATATGGTCAGAAAAATATATGTGGAAACCATGCAGGATATGACTGTATGCAGAACCGGATGGCGCCTGTTTTCTGCGGACAGAGACAACCGCCGTGAGAAGCGGTTCCTTTTGCATGAAAATAAGGGAGCGCCCGGCTCCCTTATGAAAATATAAAATTGTTATTTATTTAACAGATCTCCGCTCCTGCCGGCATGGGCTTTTCCGGAGCCATCAGCGACAGGTTTCCGTCTGCGTCCTCGGCGCAGAGCAGCATCCCTTCGGATACCAGGCCGCGGATCTTCCGGGGTTCCAGGTTCACAAGAACCATGACTTTCTTTCCCACCATCTCTTCCGGGGTATAGGAACTGCGGATGCCGGAGACGATCTGGCGTACCTGGCTTCCGATCTTCACCTGAGAGCAGAGCAGCTTATCTGCCTTCGGCACGGCTTCGCAGGAGAGGATCTCGCCCACCTGGAACTGCAGCTTTGCGAAATCATCAAACGAAATATTTTCCTTGGGTTCGATGTCGATGACCGGGTCCTTCTCTTTCGCGGCGGCTTCTGCGGCTGCCTTTTTCTCTTCTACCTTTTCCAGCACTTCGTTCACGTCCAGACGTGCGAAAAGGATCTGCGGCTTGTCAGTCACCTTTGTGCCGGATGTATAGAGTCCGAAGACGCCCATCTCGTCCATGGTACGGCTCTTTGCATTCAGCTGCTTTAGAATCTCCTTCGAGGTAGAAGGCATGAACGCTTCCAGAAGGACCGCGCCGTAACTGATGCTCTCCACCAGGTTGTAAAGGACGGTCGCCAGACGGTCTTTTTTTGCCTCGTCCTTCGCCAGCGCCCAGGGCATGGTCTCGTCGATGTATTTATTGCAGCGCTTGAACAGGTTGAAAATCTCGGTGATGGCGTCCGCCACACGGAGCTGGTCCATCTTCTCCGAGACTTTCGGCAGTGTATCCAGTACGGTCTTCTTCAGATCCTCGTCCACCTCCCCGGTGACGCCTGCGTTCGTGACGATACCGCCGAAATACTGGTTGGACATGGAGATGGTCCGGTTCACCAGATTGCCCAGCGTATTGGCAAGCTCGGAGTTCAGGCGCTCCACCATCAGTTCCCAGGTGATG
>ERZ778516.2458-NODE-2458-length-12357-cov-4.069826_pt1 | contig 12357 bp, 7 predicted proteins | sample MGYA00510342_ERZ778516 | MGnify/ENA primary metagenome ERZ778516 (study PRJEB29527, sample SAMN07138961) | mouse gut metagenome | material: feces | host: mouse | place: China:Nanjing | collected 2016-01-25 ...
GGGCGGTGGTGGGTTCCAGACAATGATGCAGGCAATCAGCAATGCCGCATTATAAGGAATGCCTAAAAAAAATATGTAAGGAGGATGCTGTCTGCCCTTGCTTATAAAAAAGGGCAGGGTGAATTTTTAATTATGAAACAGTTTATGAAAGAGTATGGCGGTTCACTAATCATTGTAGTTACAGCAATTTTAGTGTTTATGTTAATTGGGTGGACAACAGGATCATCCAATACAGCAGTAGGGGCTGCAAATGCTTTATCAGAAGTGCAGAGCACGGAAAGGGCAGACATGGTAAATGTAGCTCTTACAACGGCAAAACCTACGATTGAGTACGTGGCAGGAAAAAATTATCCATCTTACGGGAACGTGTTTCATGTTTACCAGTCGGATGCCGTTTCGACTTATGCCTATGATTTAAAAAAGATGTTTGAAGCTTTTGATGCCGATGGGAATGTATTAGAGCCAGAGATAGAATCTGTCATTTACTTAGGGGATCCGGCACGTACAAATCTGGCAGAAACGAAGGATGTGGAAAATTTTTTATTTGAGAAAAAAGGGACATACCTTATCAAAGCCTATTGTGTAGGGGTGCATGATGTGTCAGCAAAGTCAGAAATCACCGTCCCGGTGGGGAAGCGGTAGGGAAAGGAGGAAGTTTTTTGAAGAATTTTATTTATGGCATGATTGCAGTGGCAGCAATTTTGTTGACCATTTTGATTATTGCTACATACAACGGAAAGACACAGCGTACAACAGAGTCGGAGGATGCGCTGTCCACAGCAATAGAAGGGACGGTGCAGACACTTTTAAATGACAATAACTACACTGTGGAGGACAACCAGGCATTTATCACGGACTTCATTCAGTCCCTTTCTATGCAGGTTACATCTGATGCGGAAATAAAGGTGGAAGTTTTGAAGGCGGACTATGAAAAAGGGCTTTTGGCAATCGAAGTTACGGAGATTTTTGACAGAACAGACAAATCCGGAGAAAAAACCAGCGTCAGCTGTGTGAGAAACATTATTTTTGATGATATGCAGGTGATACCGCCGAATATCTACACCATTACATTTTTGTGTGATGATGCAAAAGAAGGGCAGTTACGTACATACCGTGAGTATCACATATATGATACGGATTATATGATTACCCCGGCAGCTCCCGTAGATAAAACAGGAAAGGGACGTGTGTTTAAGGGATGGAAAGCCCCGGATGGTTCCGTTGTTATGGCATTTGGCGTAGAGGAAAGCCCGGTGGAGGATGTGACATATGAAGCTGTGTGGGAAGCTCCTTAGCAGTTTTTGGCTTTACAAAAGGGGGAGGAAAATGGAAAAAATCAGGTCGCCGACTGTATTTTACAGGATGAGAGCAACGTTTGACCATGGGGAATATCCCATGTGAGTAGTAGGAAGGAGGAGTTACAGGGGAGATGCTTTCCTGTAGCGATTTTATATGAAATGGAAGAAAGTTTTAGCGCTCACAATGGCCACTGTCATTGCAACGCAGAGCACCGCTTTTGCAGGGGAAACCGTGCCGACAGAAAAAGAAAGCAGTTTGGCGGAAAAAGAGGGGCAGCCACAGGAGGCTGAGGATAAGGAGACAAGCGGTACAGAAAACCCAGCCATAACAGAAACGGAATCAAAACCGGAAGAAACAGAGGCACCGGGAGAAACCGAAACATCGAATGAGACGGAAACCAAAACAGAGAGTACGGAAAATGCATCTTTAGAAGGGACAGAAAGCGGGGCATTAGAGCCAGAGAAGCCAGTGGCACCAGAGGAAACAGAGATACCTAATGAGGCGGAAACCAAGACAGAGAGTACAGAAAACGTTTCTTTGGAGGGGACGGAGAGCATGGCAGAAGAGACAGAAGAAACGGAAGCTGCCATGATTGAAAAGTCGAAAGACCAGAGGGAAGGAAAAAAGAACCTGTTTGATAAGATTGGGGATTTGTTCCATAAGAAAGCGGCTAATATCGTAAAGGTGTCCAGCCTGGAAGAACTTTCCCAGGCAGTGGCACAGCAGAGCAGGGAGGAAGATTTGACCCCTGCATATGAGTTTACCGAAGATTCGTCTACGGCGGTTGTAAGCGGAGAAGAAACGGCTATGTCTGCTGTCAGTGAGGGAGACGGGGTAGATATGTCTGTCCCGGTGGAAGTTTTTGCGGCGGATGAGGCCGTGGATGAAGCTGCCCTTAGTGACAGTGGGATGGTGGAAATTGCAGAGGTGGCCCAGAATACGGATTATGAAGTATTTGCCGATGAAAAGTCTGTGGAGCTTGTTGACCCGTATGCAAGCCGCTGCCTTATTTTAAAAGGGGAAGCATCAAAAACCGCTGTGTTAAAGGCAAAGGCGGATACCGTAATTACAGGATTTGAAGACATTATGCTTTTGTATTACGACACGCCGGAAGCGGCGAAAGCCGCCCATGAGGTCCTTTCAGAGATAAAAGGCATTGATGTGCAGGTGGATTCTGTCATTGGGACAAATGGAGAGCTTACGCCCTCAGAAGATAATGTAGAGAAACCGGAAACAGGGGCAATATCTACAGGTGAAACAGTTCCTGATGGTTTTCCTGCAACTGTAGCGGTGATTGACACAGGGTACGATGTGGATTCATATGGAAAAGAGCGTATTGCAGGCGGCGCCGATTATACTGGTGGTATGGATATCCGGGATAAAAACGGCCATGGAACGGCATTAGCAAATATTATTCTTAACAATACCAGCGATGTGGTTAAGGTAATCCCTGTGAAGGTAGCAGATGAAAACGGGCGTACTACGGCGCTTAAAATTTTTATGGGGCTAAAGTATGCCATGTCCCAGAATGCGGATGTAATTAATATCAGCATGACGGCATACAAGTCTGCCTATGCAGGGATTATTGAGGATGCGGTAAAAAAAGCGGCTGCGGATGGAATCCATGTAGTTGTTTCTGCCGGAAATGCAGGGGAAGATACATCTGGCTATACCCCGGCCAATATCCCGGAGGCTGTGACGGTTTCTGCAATAAATGCAGACAAGACCAGGGATGTTTATTCTAACTTTGGGGATGCTGTAGATTACTGTGCATTTGGCTCTGTGGATGCAGGGGGCCTTGGAAACCAGACCGTTACGGTAAGCGGCACCAGTGTGTCTGCCGCAATCGTATCCACGGTTTTTGCAGGGAATATAAGTAAAAACAAGCAGTTATCTTTTGAGGAAATCGTATCTCTTGTGGATTCCCAGGCAGAGGATTTAGGGGATGCCGGGAAAGACATTTATTTTGGCAAGGGGCTTTTGACATTTGATGCAATCAAAGCGAAGGAGGAGAGCAAATACGAAAAGGATTTACCTAAGCTTTTGACCTGTGACTGGAAAAATATGTCTGTGGAAGCATTAAACGAGATTCTAAGAACAAGCGACTATCTGACCATCCGGCGGTTTTTGGATGATTTAAGCAAAGAGGATAAGCAGCTTATCCTTTCCATGGAGGGGATTTTATTAAACCAGGAGACGACTTCTGTTATGGTGGATGTTGGTGAGGATGGTACGCCGGGAAATGAGAGGCGGTTTACCGGGAAGCTTTATGAGTATCTTTACAGCGAATTTTTCGAGGAATTCTCGGTACAGAAAAAGGTTGATAAAGACAAAGAAATTGATTTTACGGATAAAGACGGGGGATATCCCGGGTATGTGGCGAAACCCATGATTATGTATGGATTCGTGGATTTGCAGAGAAACGGCAAAGATACGGCAAGGCTTCATGTGCGTATCAGCGGCGGCGCAACCACGACAAAGCCAAAAGTGTCATTAACAGCTACAGACACAAAAGCTTTTGACTTTGGAAGCATGAGCGTCAGCTCTGATGCGAAAGAAGCTTTTGAAGCAGAAAAATCAGGTAGCAACGTTATGGACATTTGGGGCGTTTATATTAACCATATAAAAGCCAAAAAAGATGCCCACGAAAAAGTATCTGTTTTAGAAACAAAGAATAGGCCTACCGTAAGCAACAACCACGGGGACGGAACGATTTATCTTTTACAGAGGGAGAGTTTGACCTCTGCGGAGTGCAATGCAAAAGAAATGGATGTTACGGTTTTATTTATGGACAATGAAGAGGAACAGTCTGAAACATATCCAGATAAGCCGACCACGTACAATATCAAGCTTACCGGAAAAAGCACGGAGAAGGATAAAGACTGGACAACGTATCAGAGAGATGAGCCAACCTGTACCAAAACAGGGACAGAATACCGAAAGAAAAATATCAAGTGTAAGCACTGCAAAAAAGTTGTTGATACAGAGTACAGTACAAGGGATATTGCAGCCTTGACGCATAATTTCCCTGCGGAAGAAGCTTGGACGTATGCTGACTGCGGCGGCCTGCAGAACCTGGATGCCGGGAAGGTGGCGGACGGCTGGGCCAATATCGCTAACGGGATGCGGTTTCATCAGTGTACAAGAAATTGCCGGGAGGGCGTGGATGCCAATGGCTTCGGTTGGCAGAAAGACTTCCAATACTTAAACCAGATTTATGTGCGGTGGGAAGACCCCACAGGCGGGTTCTCTACAGGCTATACCTATCAGGGGCCGGGGTACGTGTATCCTAACGTTTTGGTAAACGGCTGGGAATCAGGCGTCACAAATGATTTTGAGAATGTCGGGGTGGCGGCGTACTATTCGCCAAGTCATGCAGTAGTTAGATACATAAATGTTAAGAGAAAGACGTACAAGGCTCACTACAACGCCAATGCTCCCGTGGGGGCAAAGGTTACCGGACGTACGGCGGATACTTTACATCGTGCCGGAAATTGGTCAAACGAGCAGATTTCAGCCAATAAATTTAAGGTGACGTACAAATTAACTTTCAATGGGAATGACGGGAAGGTGATTCAGCTTAATAGCGAAGGGAAAAAAATACCGCAAAATGAAGTAAAGCTGAATAATCTGAAAGAAAAAATCACAGTAAATACCCCGTTAGAGTTTGCCGGGTGGTACTATGATACTTCAACTAACAGCAAATGCCCGTACAAGGATTCTGACCGTAAGTTTACGGCGGCGTTATCGCCTACAAATGTAGACGTAAATGTGTATGCCAAGTGGGGACCTGGAACGCAGCCCCTGCCGGATGCCTATGAGGAGGGATATGAATTTACTGGTTGGTCGGAGGACCCTGGTTCTACCAAGCCTGACCCTGGTTATGAGGCCGGAAAGACAGTGCCTGTTGACGAAGATAAGGAACTCTTTGCAGTATTTGAGAAGATCAAGTTCACCGTGAAATATGACGGGAATAAAGCCCCGGTGGGTTCTATGGACCCTGTGACAGTAGAGTTTGGAGATACCCTTAAGATTGCTGAAACAAAGTATTCCTGGGACGGGTTTAGTTTTGCCGGATGGGATGAAAACAGCCAGAAAGACGGATTAGAAAAAGAATGCCATTTTCAGAAAGATAACGAAATGGTAATGAATACCGCAAGTTTCCTTAAGGAAGAAAATAAAAGCTTTGCCAACAAAGACGGAGTAAATGTGTGGGAAGGCCTGCAGGAAAAAGTTGGGGATTTGATATACTACCCGGCTGACAGGAGGACGATTACCCTTTTTGCTACCTGGAACCCCAATATTGAGGTAGTCAACATTGGGAATGAGCAGTTTTCCGGGTTTAACATCCTGGATGGAAAAGATACAGGATATGGGTATGAAATTGGCGGTATTGACCCGGATGCTTCGGATGGCAGTGGAACTAACGGTTACGGCGAGGAGGCTTCCTCTGGGAACAACACGGACATTGACGAAGTGACCAGCGAAGAATCCGAGCATTTCAAGAAGTATGACGAAATCGAAGTGATTGATTCCAACGGCGAGAGCCTTGGGATGCAGGAGATTGAGATGACGGCAGTGGCTTGGAGTTTTGATAATAAGACTACACCACTCAGTCCTGAAAGGGAAAAAATACAATTTGATGAAATTAAATCAGCTAGGGATTGGTATGAAAAAGCTAGAGATTCTATAAACCCGAATTCTCCTCAATCTTTGACCCAGGGAAAACCAGCAGATGATTTTGACATTCTGCCGAAAAGTGAGACCGAAAGTACACAGGCCCAGCAGAACATTGCGGAAACCTTTGGCTTAAATGTGTCACAGAAGAGGGCAGGACTTTCCCTGCAGGAGTTTGCAAAGAAGGGAGCACAGCCTGTTGTGCCAGATGACGAGGAGCGTTTATACATGAATGTTTACGCTGTGTATGACCGTGGGCCGGAGATTGAGGCGGAGGACATGTACTTTGAGTTAAAATTAGCCCAGCAGACCACGGATACCACGGGAATTACCCCGGAGGAATTATTGTACTTTGCAGATGCAACGGACACCGAGGATACCCATATCGAGAAGGTGCGGAATATCCCGGATATAGAAGACCGGGCACCGGGGACCACATACCTTACGGTAGAAAACTACGCCCCTACAGACTTTAGTTCCTTTTTACATGAAGGATACACGACAGTTTCGTATTTGGCGGTGGATTCTGCCGGGAACGAAACCCGGTGGACGGTTAAGGCTTATTTGGTTGATACCACGCCTGTGTATCTGACCGGGGCGCACAATGAGAATGTCCGCTTCATCAGCGCCAAGTACTATGAGCCTGCGGGGGGCGTTGATACTTTAATGGAGGATTCTGTTTGGATGCTTGACCCGGAATACCGGGCGCTTCTTACGGACGTTTTGACCAGCGAGAAAGTAAACGTTGAGTATGCTGCAGACGACCTTCCCATCTTTGGGGATGCGTTCAAAGTCGTAAAGCAGGGCAGCGGCCAGTGGAGCCACGGAGTGGATGAAATCTGGGAAATTTCCAATGAACAAATCCAGGAGATGCAGGAGTATGTGAGAAATCACGGAATTGGGAATTTTGAGGAGCCGGACGGCCTAAAGAACTTCCGGGCGCAGTTTGCCTCCTGTATTAAGAGCGGCTACGGCCCAGTGGCTGAGGTTGCGGACGCAGAAGAGTAAAATTAAGTAGTAGATGAAAGTAAAACAAATGGACGGCCCTGTGGGAATGAACCCCCACGGAGCCGTTTTATTATATTATTATGTTGTTTAGATTTCTTAAAAGGTTTATCATAAATTGTTGCTGGTTTAAAATATCTACCTGCAAATTTTCCATCTTTTGACGGTGCAGTTCCTCTTCATAGAGGTTGCAGGCTTCTTTCATATTGTCGGCACGCCCATTTTCAAGATAGAATAAAATAGATTTTGCCGCATCCAGGTAACGGTAATCCTGTGGCAGTACATATAATTCAGGTATTTCATGGCCTGCCAGGTATGCCCTGGCCTGAGAACTGATATTATCTATACTTCTTTGCATCCGTTCTATTTCACTTTCCCAAAAGAGCCTTCTTTTCTGTAAAAGATAGAGAATTCCAATACAAACCAAAACCCAGAAGAAAAACTTTTTTCATCGCTCAGCCCAAAAAAGAAACAGAAAAACATTACAATACAGTCAATTACATGATAAGTTCCGAATTTCCCATCGGAATAAGATGCAAAATGTTTCGTGAATTTAGACTGCAAACTTCCAAGGGACATAAACCATTTGTTAAATTCATTTTGGTACTTAGCAAGTTCCTCATATATCGGAATTGCTTTTTTTAATGATGAAATAAAATCTATCCGTCTGTTGAATTTGAGTGGGTGGCATTATTTTCATTAGAGGCTTTACTTACAATTTTCGTTCCGCATTTTTCACAGAAGTTTGCAGTATCGGCAATCTGTGCTCCGCATTTTGTACAATACATTCATATTTTCTCCTTTGTAATCAAGGTACTTTTATCATATAAAATTATATGATACAATACAAGAGGGAAATTCCAATTTTTGGTATTTACGACGTTTTATAAACGCTGTAAATATTGCAATATGTGTATAATAATGGTATAATATACATACAAAAAATGAAAAGCATTTGCGGAGGAATTGAGTATGAAAAAGTGGATTCAAAAAAGTGTTTGGTACTTATTGATTGTTTTGACGGTGTGCACAGGGATAGCGGTTAAGAATGTTTCTTTGGCAGATGGCCTTGCGACTACGGATGATGGAAAATTTAAAGTTTCGCTCTATAATAATGAGTATGCTGCCATGGTTCAATATCTGGGTACGGAAAGTACTGTCAGGATTCCATCTTCTGTAACAGTGGGCGGCACAGTTTATCCTGTATCAAGACTTTCCTGTAATGAAGGATTTGCCCCAAACGCAAAAGTAAAAGAAGTTTATGTGCCTATGAGTATTAGCAGGTATGACAGCGGTGTATTTGATGGAGAAGGGGGTCTTGAGAAAATCCATGTATACCAGACAGATCCTTATTACGATTTTCTATTTGACAGGGATGGAATTTTGTATGCAGATATTGGAAGTGGAGATATAGTGCTTGTAAAATATCCAGAAGGCAGAACGGAAACACAATATATTCTTCCGAATGATGTAAATAGGTTAAATGGTTGTTTTGCTGGAAATTTGAAAATTAGTAAATTAGTATTACATGAAAATATAGAAAGAGTTGCAGATTATTCTATTGCTCCAACTTCTAATATCAAGTTATATATAAATAGTACTACATTATTACCATTTGTTAATAAGTCCATCTGCCATCTGCACTCCGGCTCTACCATTTACGTTAAAACGGATGCCCTAAAGACCCAGCTTGAGACTACTAAGAAAGATATCCTCTACGACTGTGACGGGGTAAATATTGTAAGCCTGCAGAGTAACAGCTCTGCATCTGTGCCCTGTACATCCCTTACTTTTGAGGATGGAAGCACCGTAAAGAACATCACGCTCTCCCCGGGGCAGACCTATAAAATCAATTATAACAAGGCCCCGGCAGATACCACGGATACGATTACGTGGAACAATTCCGGAAGTGGGGCAGCTTTTTACAAAACGAACAACGGGGATTACCCTATTGGGACTGTCCGCGGGGTTTCCTGCGGGGATTCGGTGATTACCGGGACAACAGAATCCGGGAAAACCATTACTTTGAATGTGAAAGTCTACAGCCCTGTGGCAAGTGTAAGCGCCGGGGGGGATTCTGAAACAACCTTCGTATGTTCTGCAGAAAACGATTATAACGGCGACGGTTTGTGGGAGTGTGATGCTTTTTGGATTGAAGCCGCCCCTTCCACGGCCTATAATGCCATGCGTTATGACAAGCGGACTTGGGCCAGCAGTGATGCAGGCATTGCGTCCTTCCCTGACCCAAGGGATAGAAACATGCTTTTGACAGGAAAGCCTGGAACTGTGAATATTACAGCATCCCTGGACGATGAGGGGAGAATCTTTACCGTGCCCTTTACCCTCCACGTAAAAAAATCTGTAGACCTGCTTGCCGTAGACGCTATCCCGCCTCAGCAGGCGGCAAGGTGGGCGGATGTTTATACCTGTTCTTATCCCCTGCCAAAGCCTGTCGTAAGGGATGAAAATAAAGTGCTGACAGAAGGCGTTGATTATACTTTGTCATACAGCTACAGTAATACCTGGGCAGATGACGGGCTGGATGCCCATGGGGAAGTAACAGTTGCCGGAACCGGGGATTACAGCGGGACACAGACGGTTGTTTATGGTATAAAAGTATTACAGAGTGATTCTGCAGGCATGGTTCCCAGTAATTTCGCTTATGACCCAGCAACAGGGCTTTTCGTGGATACTACAACCGGAACTTATTATACTATGGACCCTGCCACCGGGGCGTTAGTGCCGTATAACCCAAACAGCGGGACTACCCAGCCGCAGCCCCCGACGGGCGGAGGTACGGCTTCCCAGGGGATTACCGGGGTAAAGGAAAGGTATGATAAGTACTACGGGGATAAAGCCTTTACATTAAAAGCTTCCTGCCCAGGCAGTACAGGAAAAATCACTTATGCCAGCAGCAATAAGAAGATCGTTACCGTTGGCAGTACAAACGGGAAAGTTACGGTTAAAGGCACCGGGGCGGCAGTTATTACCATCCGCTGTGGGATCTTAAGCAAGAAAGTAACCATTACCGTAGCGCCGAAGAAGATGGCAAAGCCAAAGGTGAAGGCCGGAAAAAAGCAGTTTAAAGTTTCCTGGAAGAAAGATTCCCGGGCGGACGGCTATGAAATCCAGTACAGCACGGATAAGAAGCTTAAAAAAGGCTGCTATGCCCAGGCAGTAAAGAAGAACAAAACCACGTCTCAGAGCATCAAGAAAAGGCTCAAGTCCAAAAAGACGTACTATGTGCGCATCCGGGCGTATAAGAGCGGGAAGGTGAATGGAAAAAATACGAAGATTTACAGTAAATGGAGTTCAACAGTCAAGGTCAAAGTAAAATAAGGATACAGTGCATTTCTCCCGCCATTATCTGCGGGAGGAGACACGTATTTGTTGGGGGTGAAGATTATCAATTAATAATAATTCCTTGTGCAAATAAGCTTTCTAAATAATGGATATCTGGTTCGATATCTCCAGTGAGCAAATTTATTTCTAAGGTTATTTTATGATTTGAGTATATTTTTTGATCTTTTGCGTAAGATAAAACTTTAGTTAATTCAACTCCGTTTCCGTTATTTTCATTAATTAATTGCTTAGCAGCTTTTTTGATATCATATCTTTCAACAGAAATCTCTACATCATAAACATTTTCAGATAACTCTTGAATTGAAGAAAGATTATATTTTAGACCGTTACAAAATTCATCAAATTCATCAGGTTTCTCACAAAGTTCTCGGAATGTTTTGATTTCATAGTTTAGAAAATCATTAGTAATATTAGCTATTCTTTTACTGCTTAAAAAATCATATGAATCAATTGTTGTGTTTTGAATGGAATTAAAATTTTTATGTTTGAAAGTTGATAAAATAATTGAAATTTCTTTGTTTAAAAAATCTGGATTATTTAGGGTTACAGCTTCCATTGAATAGTAATGCTTTTTGCTCCAACATTCCATGTTGATTTCGTAAAGCATTTCACCATTAATCCGATTCATGAAAAAATACATATAGCCTTTTGTACCGTCTTGAAATTTAATTGTCCAAGTATTAATTACTTTTGCATTCTTACGGTTTGTAGTAATACCTTTTATTATGTCATTAAAAATATAGTCATCTGAAATAGATTCAGCATAACCAACATACTCAGAGGTTTCCGTAAAAAATATAACACCTATATTATCTTTTTCTTGTTTAATATATGTTTTGTTCAAATATTTTGATGTATCCTTAATAGTCGAACTTCCATATTTTTCTATTGCTAATTTTTTAACTATATCCATATCCATATTTGTTTCATAAAGATTTTTGGAAATACAATATTCAATGTCATTAAATGCTTCCTCTTTAAAGGTTTTATTTTGGATTATATGAATTAATCGATAAGAAGAAATATCATTTTGTAAAAAATATGTTACTCGCATATTTAAAAAAAGGAAGCATATATAAAAAATATAATTAATAATTTTACGATTTTTTATCATTATAAAACCCTCCTCATAAAACTATTCATTTTTTTTAAACTTTTCAAAAAATATTCCTGCAACGAAAGTTGCAACAGATATTAAAAAAGTAGAATAATTTCCTAAAAGCCATTTTAAACCATAAAGCGTTAGATTTTCATTATCCAAAAAGACGTCTTTTGCATAGCCGCTAATATAAATAGTATCATTCTTATTTTTTATATTAAATGCATGTTGGGATGAACTGTATAAAAACACGTCCACAAATTGTAATGTATCTTCGTTTTGAAGAATTTTTTGATCTATTTTATATGATCCCTGATCAATAATGGTTCTAACATCTACTGCACATCCATTGAAATTAACATTACTTATCTTATTGCAGTGTACATTTTTAAGATGATAGCATCTAAGACATTTTGATATATTTGAAATAATTTTTATTTCATTATTAGAATTGATTTTTGAGCAAATCAATATATTGTCAATATAAATATTATATACTCCACAAATCTTAAGTTTATTATTATTTTTGATGTCAATTAGTATTTCGTCTTCACATTTCTCTATATTCATTTGTTTTTCAGTTAAGTAAATATCGCAACAAAAGGCTGTTAATGTATACTCAACATCAGTATAAAACTGTATTAAGTTTGCAATATAGTTTTTGTGATTTGAATTCATTTCAATCTGAAGTGCACCGGATTCTACCTCGTATTCATTGCCATCAATATTTACTTTTATTGGTTCAATATTTTCTATAATTGCACCCATTATATGTTTAATAGAATCTTCACCTAAGCTATTCGCCATAAAAGTAAAGTTGCCTGAAAAATTTGATAATGTCACTGTTTCTGAAAAGCCTGACAAGTATATATGGGTTGTTTTTGGGATAACAAAATATATTAACAGTACAAATA
>ERZ778516.2460-NODE-2460-length-12344-cov-4.356823_pt1 | contig 12344 bp, 9 predicted proteins | sample MGYA00510342_ERZ778516 | MGnify/ENA primary metagenome ERZ778516 (study PRJEB29527, sample SAMN07138961) | mouse gut metagenome | material: feces | host: mouse | place: China:Nanjing | collected 2016-01-25 ...
GGTGGGATAGCAGTGTATTTGTCCTTTTTCTTTGAGGAGATAGGGTGTTTGAATGATATGAAATTGAACTTTAAAAAGGTTTTCTATTTGGATATAGGGTGTCTTTTTGTGATATCTTTTATTTGTGCATTTACACTAGAAGATTTCAACAAAAAACAATCTGAAACAGAGATATTTAAAAATTATGATTGACGATAATTGGCAAATATGATATAATTTGTTTGTTGCTTCCAATTAAATAGTCGAAAACATGCTGAACATATCAAAATGAAATCAGATGATATTTTGTCAGCAGTTTATAAGGAAAGAAAATCAATGCTTCTGACAAAACAGAAGTGTTTTTTTATATGTTTTTTTAAGGAAGGATAGGTGATATAATGAAGAAAAAACAAGATATTATGCAACTGATTCACACCTTTTCAAAGGGTTCTATTGTATTCTTTGTCATTGCTGTAATAGCTTCTTTATTAGATGTTATATTTAATGCGATGATGCCACAGGCAATCAGAATAACAGTTGACTCAGTAATTGGAGATGAAGCGTTTCAACTTCCCAAACCGATGGTGGCGTTGCTTGAACAGGTGGGAGGACAAAGTTACCTGCGCAGTCATCTGTGGATCATTGTAATTGTTGTGGCATTGCTCGCCTTAGGTTCTGGAGTATTCCACTATATTTGTAGGATGTATATTTCAAAGGCAAGTGAAGGGTTTATAAAGCGCATGAGAGATACATTATATGCGCATGTGCAAAATCTTCCATTTAGTTGGCATATGAAACACCAAACAGGAGACATTATACAAAGATGTACTTCAGATGTAGAGGTCATTCGCAACTTTGTTTCTACGCAGATGTTAGAAGTAGTTCATACCATCTTTTTGATTGTTTTTTCACTGGTTATTATGTTTTCAATGAACATTAAGATGTCTTTCGTAGCATTGGCTTTTATTCCGGTGGTATTTGCTTATTCTGGTCTTTTTTACAATAAAATTGCAAAGCGTTATCTGGCAGCAGACGAGGCAGAGGGTGCATTATCCGCGATGACACAGGAAAATTTAACTGGGGTCAGAGTTGTACGTGCATTTGGCAGAGAGCGTTTTGAGATTGACCGATTCGATCAAAAAAACAACACTTGTGCCAACCTATGGATTAAAATGGGTAATTTGACAAGTTGTTATTGGGGCATTGGAGATTTGATCACTGGTTTACAGGTAGTAACCATTGTTGTATTGGGTGTCATAGAGGCAGTGCAAGGGGATTTGAGCTTGGGTGGTTTTATGGCATTTGTATATTATAATTCCTCTTTGATTTGGCCAATTCGTTCGTTGGGTAGGGTTTTGGCTGATATGAGCAAGGCAAATGTATCCTTTAAACGTATCAATTATATTTTGGATCAAGCAGAAGAGCAGGACTGCGATCATGCAATTGAAAGCCCAATGAATCAGGATATTTGTTTTAAACATATCAATTTTCAGTATGAGGGATTAAAACCGATTTTAAAGGATATTGATTTTACCATTCCAGCAGGTACAACTTTTGGAATTTTAGGGGGTACAGGTTCTGGAAAATCCACTTTAATGCAGTTATTAAATCGACTGTATGACCTTCCAGAAGGTTGCGGAGAGATTACCGTTGGAGGGGTTAATATCAATCAGATGAAGCGCAGTTGGGTGAGAAGTCAGATTGGTATGGTATTACAGGAACCGTTTTTATATTCTAAAACCATTCGAGAAAACATTGCGGCAGTTCGTCCACAAGTTTCACTGCATGAGGTGCAAAACATGGCAAAGATCGCCTGTGTCGATGAAGCAATTGGCGAATTTGCAAAGGGATATGACACCTTAGTTGGAGAACGAGGTGTGACCCTTTCAGGAGGGCAAAAGCAGCGTGTTGCAATTGCCAGAATGTTGTTACAACAGGCGCCAATTATGATATTTGATGATTCTTTGTCCGCTGTGGATTCTGAAACAGATTATAAGATTAGAGAGGCGCTGAAAAACAGTTTGGGAAATTCTACAGTGATTTTGATTGCGCATCGGATTACCACATTGATGGGTGCTGATATGATTATGGTGTTGGACGATGGAAAGATTTCTCAGATGGGAACACATGAACAATTGATTTCTCAGAAAGGAATTTATAAAGAAATTTATGATATTCAGATGAGTAGCAGCGATCATCTGTTGACCGAAGAAAAGGAGGGAATTTAATGGCTTTTGAAGAACAGGAATACAATAAACCGTTTAGTTTAAAGACATGGGCAAAGATGTTGCCATTTTTAAAACCCTATCGACATTTGTTTATCGTGGTATTATCTTTGAATTTATTGGCAGCATTGATTGATATTTTATTACCGCTGTTTCAAAGTTTTGCAATTGATAATTTTATTAAGAAAGAAGCCTTAGATGGTTTGATACCTTTTTCGATCAGCTATATACTGGTAATTGTCATTCAATCAATAGGGGTTATTTTATTTTGTAGACAGGCAAATCACATAGAAATGTATATTGGTAGAGATCTAAAACGGGCACAATTTGTACATCTGCAAACACTGTCATTTTCTTATTACAATACCACTCCAGTCGGATATATTTTGGCACGCGTTATGAGTGATACCCTTAGAATTTCTGGAATGATAGCTTGGGGTCTAGTTGATATTTTGTGGGCATTTTGTTATGTAGTAGGGGTCTTTATTGCAATGTTCTTTTTGAATGTCAAGTTGGCATTGATAGTGGTTACAATTGTCCCTGTCATTGCGGTGCTAACCGTTTACTTTCAAAATAAAATTTTACATTGGAATCGCCGTGTTAGGCGAATCAATTCTCAGATGACAGGCGCTTATAACGAGGGGATTACCGGAGTAAAAACAACCAAGACCATGGTCATTGAACAATCCAACTTTGATAATTTTTCTAAGATTACAGAAGATATGTATCAGTCCAGTTTTAAAACTGCAAAGTTAAATGCAATTTATATCCCAATGGTTTCATGTTTTAGTTCGATTGCGGTTGCTTTGGTATTGGCACAAGGCGGTCTTATGACAATCGGGCAGGTAATGCAGTTTGGTACACTGTCCGTATTTATCTCTTATGCGATTGGAATCTTTGGACCAATTCAACAGCTTGCTAGAATTTTGGCAGATTTGATTTCTGCACAGGCAAATATTGAGCGCATTACGGATTTATTGGAAAAACAACCTGATATTTATGATAATCAGCAGATTGTTGAAAAGTATGGAGACGCCTTTCATCCCAAAAAAGAAAATTGGGAACCCATTCGCGGAGAAATTGAGTTTAAAGATGTGTCTTTTCGTTATCCTGATGGAGAAGAATATGTTTTGGAACACTTTAATCTGAAAATTCCAGCAGGAACTACTATCGCGATTGTGGGAGAGACTGGAGCAGGGAAGTCCACACTGGTCAATTTGGCATGTCGATTCTTTGAACCTACCCAAGGGCAGATTTTAATTGATGGGGTAGACTATCGGGAACGCAGTCAACTTTGGTTGCACAGCAATGTTGGTTATGTACTGCAAAACCCTCATTTGTTTTCTGGAACGGTTCGAGAGAATATCCGTTATGGACGACTAGAAGCAACCGATCAAGAGATTGAACAGGCAGCAAAACAGGTATCGGCAGATACTGTTGTGGAAAAGTTAGAACATGGCTATGACAGCGATGTAGGAGAAGGCGGCGATAGACTTTCTACTGGAGAGAAACAATTGATTTCATTTGCCCGTGCAGTATTGGCAGATCCACGCATTTTTGTATTAGATGAAGCGACTTCTTCCATTGATACGCACACAGAACAATTGATTCAAAATGCGATTTCTCATCTCTTAAAGGATAGAACTTCATTTTTGATTGCACATCGTCTTTCTACCATTCGTCAAGCAGATTTAATTTTAGTCGTTCGCGATGGAAAAATTATTGAAAGAGGAAAACATCAGGAATTGTTAAAACAAAAGGGCTACTATTTCAATCTATATCAAAAACAGTTTGAAGAAGAAGCGGCAATACGTGCATTAAAATCAGAAAGTTAGAAAGGAACTGTTGGTCATATGGGCAAGGAATCTTGGAAAGGTGGCGCCTTATTGGCGCCAGTTCCCCCAACTATGGTATCCTGTGGAACAATGGAGCACCCCAATATATTGACGATTGCTTGGACTGGTATCATCAATACCAAACCACCAAAAACTTATATTTCAGTACGTCCAAGTCGTTACTCTTATGAACTGATTAAACAGAGCGGTGAATTTGTCATCAATTTGACTACCTCATCCCTGGTGCGTGCAGCAGATTTTTGTGGTGTGCGTTCGGGAAAAGATATCAATAAGTTTGAATGTTGTCAATTGACACCAGAGCAAGCTACTGTGCTATCTGCTCCGATGATTGCAGAAAGTCCACTCAGTATGGAGTGCAAGGTGTCTGAAATCATTCCACTTGGTACCCATGATATGTTTTTAGCAGATGTTATTGCGGTCAATGTAGATCAACAATATATTGACCAAGATGGGAAACTGCATTTGGAACAGTGCGGTTTGGCGGCATTTGCGCATGGAGCATATTTTGAAATGGGCAAAAAAATTGGAAGTTTTGGCTTCTCGGTTCGTAAGAAGAAAAGGAAGCAACACAACTATAAAAAGCAAAAAAAGAACTGATAGAAAATCAGTTCTTTTTTTATGTAAATGATGGATACTACTGAATTATCCAAGTACTTTTTTGGCGATGTCAACCGATTGCTTGGCATCTTTTGCATAGTAGTCTGCCCCTATTTTCATGGCATAATCTTCAGTTAAAACAGCACCACCAACCCAAATGGTACAGTCAACTGCCTGACGCAAAGCGTGAATGGTTTTTTCCATATTGACCACCGTGGTGGTCATTAGGGCACTTAGACCGACCAATTTTGTACCTGTGCGAATCGTTTCAGAGACAACCGTTTCAATGGGAACATCTTTTCCCAAGTCAATCACATTGTAACCGTAGTTTTCTAAGATAACTTTCACGATGTTTTTGCCGATATCGTGTACATCTCCTTTTACGGTGGCTATAATAATATTTCCCTTTGAAAGATTGGTGTCGCTCTTTTGTGCAGTCAGTCTGCGTTTGATTTCATCAAATCCAGCTTGTGCGGCGGTTGCGGCTTGAATTAACTGAGGCAAAAAGATGATACCTTTTTCAAAATCTGCGCCAACCTTATCAAGTGCAGGAATTAAAACGGTATTAATAATCTCGATTGGTTGCATGGTTTCCAATAACTGAACGGTTGCTTGATGAGCATTGTCCTTTAGTCCGTTTCGTACAGCATATTCTAAAGAAATATCACTGGATTGTAACATTGGTTTTGGGGCAGTGGTTTGGTTGTGTTTTGCAATGTATTGGACAGAACCGATATCGCGATGGTATAGCACACGAAAGGCATCTATGGCATTGACCATAGCGGCATTATTTGGATTGATAATCGGCAAATCAAGCCCATGTGCCATTGCCAAGGTGAGAAAAGAGATATTGATAAGTTCGCGATTTGGCAGCCCAAAAGAGATATTGGATACACCCAACACAGTTTTGACACCAAGTTGTTGTTTGACCATCTCAACTGCTTTGAGTGTCTCAATCACTTCCTTTTGTTGAACAGAAGCGGTTAAGGTTAGGCAATCAATATAAATATCTTCTCTTGCGATTCCATAAGAAAGTGCTTGATTGGTAATTCTTTGGGCGATTTCAAAGCGGTCCTGTGCCGAATTTGGAATACCTGTTTCGTCCATGGTCAAGCCCACAACAGCTGCCCCATATTTTTTGACAATGGGAAGAATAGTTTGCAATACCTGTGCTTCTCCATTGACCGAGTTGACGATTGGTTTTCCATTATAGATTCTCAATGCCTTTTCAATGACGTTTGGATTAGAAGAATCAATTTGAAGAGGGGTATCTACAACACTTTGCAATTGTTTGATAACATCAACCATCATGCTTTGTTCATCGATTTCGGGAAGCCCAACATTGACATCTAAGATATCTGCTCCCGCATTCACCTGTTCAAGTGCCTGAGAGAGAATATATCCAATATTGTGATTGATCAATGCTTGTTTGAATAATTTTTTACCAGTTGGATTAATGCGTTCCCCAACAATTTTAACATCATCTACCACCACAACTTGATTTGCGCTGCAAAGCACTGATTTTGGAGAGATGGTGCGAGGTGTTGGAAGCATGTTGTCGACAGTTTGTCGAATCGCCCTGATATATTCTGGAGTTGTACCACAGCACCCGCCAATGATATTGATGCCAAATTCCAAATACTTTTGCATGGTTTTGGAAAATGATTCTGCTGAAATATCATAGGTATTTGAGTTGAGATTGGGCAATCCTGCATTGGCTTTGATGATGATGGGGAGGGGGGTCCATTGTGCCATTTCCTTTGCCAGTGGTAAAATCTCTGCTGGTCCCAAAGAACAGTTGATACCAATGGCATCTACCCCTAAACCAGTAAGGGTTGCCGCAACGGCTGGAATTGTAACACCAGTAAAGGTGCGTCCATTTTGTTCGAAGGTCATGGTACAAAAGATGGGTAAATTGCTATTTTCTTTTGCAGCAAGCACTGCGGCTTTCATCTCTAATAAGTCGGTAATCGTCTCAAATACTACTAAATCTGCTCCAGCTTCTGCACCTGCGACAATCATTTCCCGAAAGATATCATAAGCCTCTTCAAACTTTAAATTTCCGTTGGGTTCTAGCATTTTGCCAATAGGACCAATGGAAAGTGCGGTCAATACTTCTGTATTTTGACAGGCAATTTTAGCATTGCGCACGCCAGCAGAAATTAGTTCTTGTACAGAATAGGCACACTGTGACAATTTATATCGATTGGCACTAAAGGTATTGGCGTAAATGATATCACTGCCAGCGGCAATATATTGACGGTGTATTTCAATAATTGTTTCTGGATGGGTGATATTTAGCACTTCTGGCACCTTTCCGATAGGAATGCCAGAAGATTGCAACATCGTACCCATAGCACCGTCTAGAAAAATAATTCTGTCCAGTGGAATTTGTTTTTGTTGAATTTGTTGTTTTAACATTGTTTCCCTTTCTTTCTGAATGCACAATGGTTTTGGTTGTTGCAAAAGTCACATTTATTGGTGCGCTTGTCCAATTTGGTGTTGCTCAATCCAATGATAGCAGTGACTGACTTATTGGGAGTAAGGAGTAAATTGTCATTGAGGGTAAGACCGATTTTTTGATAGGTGTTCATGACAGAAATAATATTTTTTTGTACGGACAATGGTAAATCTCCATAGCCTGGACTAAATCTCCAGGTTAAGTTGAGTTGTTCTTTTGCAGCGATTGCAGCAATTTCTTTTTCTGCATAATCGGCAAGGTGTTCCACTGCCGTAGAAGCACAACTATCTAAGATAACTCCCTGGTCGGGATTGGAAATCATTTTGACACGAATCATCTTTTCGATGGATAATCCCAAAGTCAGACAGAGTAAATAACCTTGTTGACAGTTTGCCAAGTGTTCTCGAATATCATTTCCAGTCAACACAATGGGTGTTTGTTCTAGATGAATTCCATCTGCTTGTGGGACAAGAGAAAAGCGTTGATATAGAAATTTAGGAGTGATTGTCTGTATGGTAAGCTCAATACATTGATCAATCAGTTGATCAAGTGCCAAAGGAATGTCGCTTCCCTGATGTCCTAGATAACGAAGTACTTCGGATTTATCAATATGGGTGATAAGTTGTTGCAAAAAATCCCTCCTAATATCCTAGTAAATGATTTACTTTAAGTGTAAAGCGCATGTGAGCGCGGTTTTTAGATAAATATCACTTAATTTTAACCCTTGGTTGATGGATAGTCCTCTGACTTCCCATTCGAGTGAATCTAAATTGTCAGCGGCATATAAAAACTGGGAAAAGGAAACCTTGCGAAATGCACAGACGGCAGCAAGGGCAGAACATTCCATCTCTACTGCAATACAGCCAGATTGTTTGCGCCGCTGCATTTTATCTGGAGTTTCTCGATAGAATGCGTCAGTGGACCAAACCTTTCCACAAATATAAGGGTAGTCAAGTTGTTGTAGTGTTTGTATCATACAATCAACACTTTCTTTTGACAATGTAATTTCTGGAGAAGGAGATATATAATGATAGGAAGTACCTTCATCTCGCACCGCAGAAGTTGGAACAATGATGTGCCCATCTACAATTTCGTGATTGAGTACACCACAGGAGCCAAAGAATACAAATTTATTTGCACCAAGGGCAATGATTTCTTCCAATGTGCCAGCAGCAGCGGCAGAACCAATAGGGGAAAGATAAAAGGCTATCGGTGTATTTTCATAATCTATCTGATAAATGGGAATTTCACCATTGGCATTGTGGATACGACAAATTTGAGCAACACTATTCATCTGACTGAGTTTTTCGATGATTTTTCCAGAGAAGGTGGAGATACAAATGCTTGGAAAGTCTGGGCGTTTTGCGATCAGTTTAGATGGTTCGATGATGGCTGAGGGATTGGAATCAAATTCTAAGATTGGATACACATACATACCTCCTTTTACATAGTGATAATTAATTTGGTTGATTGCAGGAAAGAATAATATTTCGGATACTGTCGGTAATTTTTGTAGCAACTTCTACATTGTTCATGGTATACAGGTGAATACCAGCCGCTTGATTGGAAATCAAGTCAATAATTTGTTCGATTGCATAAGCGATACCAGCTTCTTTCAGTGCTGCTGGATTGTTTGCATACTTATTGATGATTTTAGCAAATTTTGGGGGTAAACTTGCCCCACACATAGAGACGGTGCGTTCAATCTGTGATTTGCTTGTAATTGGCATAATGCCTGCTTCAATTGGTACAGTAATACCTGCTTGTATGACCTTATCCATAAATCGATAAAAGTGGTCATTGTCAAAGAATAACTGTGTCATCAAATGGGTGGCACCTGCATCCACCTTAATTTTTAGGTGTTCAATGTCCTCCTCTAAGCTGTTGCTATCGCAATGCCCTTCTGGATAGCAGGCACCAGATACATGAAAGGAACTATCATATTCTTTGATAAATGTCACCAAGTCGCTGGCATGTTGAAAGTCGTGCTTTGGTTTGATATCTGGGTTGATATCTCCACGCAGAGCCAGAATATTTTCAATGCGGTGTGCTTTGAGTTGTTCTAATGTCTGAATGATTTCCGCTTTAGAGGAATTGACACAGGTGAGGTGAACGACAGGTTCAATGCCATATTCACTTTTGATTAGGGAGGCGATTTCACAGGTTTTGTTTTTCTGTGTATCTGAACCGCCTGCTCCATAAGTAACGCTGATAAAATCAGCGGGAAGCCCACGCAATCCCAACAATGTATTGTAGATGGTATCTACAGAGCTGGTCTTTTTGGGTGGAAAAACTTCTAAGGAGTAGATTAATTTTTTACTGTGAAAGAGATGTTTTATATTCATTCAAAAAACTCCATTCGTCAAAGTGTGATTTGGAATAAACGACAGGTGTTTTCCCTAGCGAAATCAATCATTTGCTGGGTAGAGATTCCCTTGATTTGAGCCATCTTTTCCGCAGTAAATGCAATCATAGAGGAGTCACAGCGCTTACCACGATAGGGAACAGGCGCCATATATGGACAGTCTGTTTCCAGCAATAGACGGTCGGTTGTGGTGACTTCAACTGCTTGTTGGGCACGCTTTGCGTTTTGAAAGGTCAATACACCAGTAAATCCCAGATACATGCCCAAGGAAACGATTTCTTTCGCGGTCTGTGCAGAACCAGAAAAACAGTGTACCACACCTTGAGGCTTATATTGTTTGAGCAGTTTTAGTGTATCTTCTGTAGCGTCTCGTGAGTGGATAATCACAGGAAGTTGTAATTGTTTTGCAAGTTGTAATTGCTGTTCAAATATCACAAGTTGTTGTTTGCGACTGGGGGAATCATAGTGGTAATCCAAACCGATTTCCCCAATTGCCACGACCTTTTGATATTTGCTCATCTGAGCAAGCTGTTGTAGATAATCCTCAGGAATATTTGCAGCATCGTGAGGATGAATCCCAACACTACAATAAAATTGTGGATATTTCTCTGCTAAATCAATGACACTTTGACAGGTAGGCAGGTTACACCCCACATTGATAACTGCACTGACGCCATGTTGTTTGATTTTTTCAAATACATCTGCTTGGTCATCTTGAAAGCGTTCATCATCATAGTGAGCGTGGGAGTCAAAGATGCCATGATACTTTGGTTGTTCCAAAAAGAATCCCCCTTATCGAATTTTTGCACCAGCTGGAATGGTATCATCTAAGAATAAAACTTTGACTTGATTGTTTGGACAATCTGCTGCCAAAATCATACCATTGGAGACCACACCGCGCAATTTTGCTGGTTTTAAATTGGCAACTAAGACAATCTTTTTTCCAATTAATTGATTTGGTTGGTACCAAGGTGCAATACCAGAAACAACTTGACGGGTATTTTCTCCATCATTTAATTGCAGACACAACAATTTGTCTGATTTTGCCACTGGCTCACAACTGATGATTTCTGCGGCACGCAGTTCTACTTTTGCAAAGTCTTCAATCTGAATGACAACGCCTTCTGGAGTGGTTTTTTCTGTTTTTGTTTGTTTCTTTTCGCTATCTGCAAAAATTTCTGTGAGCAATTTTGTTTCATCGATTCTTACAAATAATGGTTCAGCGGTTCCAACTATACCATTGGGAAGCTGTCCAAATGTCATAAGAGAAGCATAATCCTGTACAGTGCAGTTGATTTGTTTTAATATTTTTTCAGAAGTTTCTGGCAAGAAAGGGCTCAACAATACTGCCAAATAGCGAATGCTTTCCAGTAGATTGTAAAGAATGGTTTTTAAGCGGTCATGTTGTGCTTCATCCTTTGCCACTGCCCAAGGAGCCGTTTCGTCGATATATTTATTGCTTCTGCGTGCGAGATTCATAATGCTTTCTAAGGCATCTGCAACATGCAGTTCATTCATAGAGTTAGTTACCTCTTTTACAGTTTGCAAACAGGTGTCAATGAGTTCTTGGTCAATTGGTTGTGCGATTTGCATATTTTCTACTGCTCCATCAAAGTATTTGTGGCTCATAGCAACGGTGCGGTTAACCAAGTTTCCAATGGTATTTGCCAAATCAGAATTATAGCGAGAGATGATTGTTTCATAAGTGATAGAACCATCTTGTGCAAATGGCATTTCTTTTAAGGAATAGTATCGGACTGCATCGACACCAAATCGATTTACGAGTTCATCGGCATAGATGACATTTCCCTTTGATTTACTCATCTTATCCTGACCAAATAACATCCAAGGATGTCCAAAGATTTGCTTTGGCAGTGGCAAATCCAGTGCCATTAGGATAATTGGCCAATAGATGGTGTGAAAGCGCAAAATATCTTTTCCAATAATATGCACATCTGCAGGCCAATATTTTTTGAATTGTTCACTGCTGCCGTCTGGGTCATATCCCAATGCGGTGATATAATTGGTAAGCGCGTCAACCCAGACATAAATGACATGCTTGGGGTCAAAATCAACTGGAATCCCCCAAGTAAAGGAAGTTCTAGAAACACATAAGTCTTGTAGTCCCGGTTTTAAAAAGTTGTTGATCATCTCTCTTTTTCGAGATTCTGGTTGAATAAAATCGGGATGTTGTTCAATATATTGTATCAATCGGTCTTGATATTTGCTCATTTTGAAGAAGTAGGCTTCTTCTTTGGTCTTTTTAACCGGTGCGCCACAGTCGGGACAGCAGCCGTCTACCAATTGTGTTTCTGTCCAAAAACTCTCACAAGGGGTGCAGTATAAGCCTTCATATTCACTTTTATAGATATCGCCTTGTTCATAGAGCTTGCGGAAAATCTTTTTGACAACCTCTTTGTGATAGTCGTCGGTTGTACGGATAAATTTGTTATAGGAGCAATTCATCAAATCCCAAGCGGATTTTACCTCTTTGACGATATTGTCTACATAGGCTTTTGGAGAAACACCCTGAGCAGCAGCGTTTTCTTCAATCTTTTGACCGTGTTCATCAGTACCGGTTAAGAAAAAAACATCATCTCCAATAAAGCGATGATAACGCGCAATCGCGTCGGTTAAAATGATTTCATATACATTTCCAATATGAGGTTTTCGGGAAGTATATGCAATTGCAGTGGTTAGATAAAATTTGTGATTGGTATTCATCGTAATAATCCTTTCTATGATAAAAATAAAACATGGATGAAAAACAAAAATTCCCGTCCCAAGAGCTATTTGCCCTTTAAGGACGAGAATCAAAATCCCGTGTTACCACCTTAATTTATCTGTTTTTCACAAAACAG
>ERZ778516.2464-NODE-2464-length-12340-cov-3.738543_pt1 | contig 12340 bp, 9 predicted proteins | sample MGYA00510342_ERZ778516 | MGnify/ENA primary metagenome ERZ778516 (study PRJEB29527, sample SAMN07138961) | mouse gut metagenome | material: feces | host: mouse | place: China:Nanjing | collected 2016-01-25 ...
AATTAATAAGATTTTTTTCATTTCTTCCTCCTCCGATTTTTGTAACATGTTCCCCTTGCGCCTGTACCCGGCTGTCTTTAACTGCTGCTTCCAAGCTGCGCGATTAAGCTGTCTGCCAGGCGTCCCGTTTCTTCTTCATTTAATCCGGTCACTGCCTGTGCCAGCTGCTGCATGCTGTCTTGTGCTTCATCCGGGTATTCATATTCCTGCAGCTTTCGGATAATCCCGTCTGCCTGGTCGATATCCATCTCCTGCATGCTGGTACGCAGCATTTCCAAAAGAGCCAGAATCACGGAACTATCCGTGATTTCTTTTTTTGCTTCCATGCCCAGCCCAAAAACACCCTTGAGCTTGTGCCGGTAACTGCGCCATTCTTCCAAAAATGCCGGTGTCACGGATGTTACAATATCCAGCCGATTGTCCCTTGCCGCATATTCCAGTATTTTTGCCACGCCGGACAGCGGCAGGATTCCGGCTGTCGCGGCAAGGCCTTTCATGGCATGCACCTGAATCCGGTACCGTTCCAGATACTCCGGCTGGCCTGCCTGTTCAAAATACTGTTCCAGCAGCCTTGCGGCAGAATCAATCTGCGCATAAAACTCTTTTATCGTAAATTCCAGCAGTTCCATATCCGGCATATGCATCCATGCATACGCCCAGTCCAGCCCGTCCACCTGCGGCAGCTTTTCCAGCTCCGCGTGCTGCGCGCCCGTTTCCTCCGATGGCAGTGCGCCCGCCTTTTGTTCCCTGTCCGCGCCATCCCGTTCCAGCAGCAGGTGCTGCGGCAGCATTTTGTAAATCATCTGCTCCAGCTTTGCCGGCACGACCGGCTTGGACAAAAAACCGTCAAAGCCTTCGGATAAGTATTTTTCCTTCGCGCCCGAGACGGCATTCGCTGTCAGAATAACGACCGGGGTATTGCGGCACGGGTAATCGGTCATCTGTTTCATATGGTGCAGCGTTTCGATGCCGTCCATTTCCGGCATCATATGGTCCATAAAAATCAGGTCATAGTGGTTTTCCTGCACCAGCTCGAGACACTGCGCGCCGCCCCCTGCATCTGTCACCTGCACCTGCGTCTGTTTCAGCAGGCTGCGCAGCACCTTCCGGTTGACCGCATTGTCATCGACCACCAGTATCTGCGCATCCGGGGCAAGAAAGCCTGCGCGGTACCGGTAATCTGCGCTCATTTTCCGCACCCTGGATTCAAAATCCCCAACCGGCGCAGCATCGGCAACTTTTTGTTCCAGCTCGAAATAAAACCGGGAGCCTTTTCCATATACGCTTTCCACCTGAATCCTGCTGCCCATCAGCTCCAGAAGCTGGATGGTAATGCTCATGCCAAGCCCGGTGCCTTCAATGCTCCGGTTGCGGTCTTCTTCAATCCGTTCAAACTCTGCCGAAAGCTTAGGCAGGTCTTCTTCCTTTATGCCGATGCCTGTGTCTTCCACTTCAAACCAGAGCCGCGCCCGGCTGCTGTCTGCCGCAATGGCTTTTACCCGCAGCCATACCGTTCCTTCCTGCGTATATTTGACTGCATTTGTCAGGATATTCGTCAGCACCTGGCGGATGCGCACATCATCCCCATACAGCCTGGAAGGAATTTCGCTGGAAATCTCTGCCTTTAACCGGATATTTTTATCCTTTGCCCGCTGCGAAGCCATATTGACCAGGTCGTGAATCATGCTGCTGAAATCATATTCTGCCGGAACGATTTCCATTTTGCCGGATTCAATCTTGGAAAAGTCCAAAATATCATTAATCAGCGACAGCAGCGTCTGCCCGGCCGTATAAATATCCATGGCATATTCCTGTATCTGCGGTTCTTTCGATTCCCGCAGAATCATCTCATCCATGCCAAGCACAGCATTTATCGGCGTGCGGATTTCATGGGACATATGTGCCAGGAATTTTCCCTTTGCCTCATTTGCGGCCTGTGCCTCGTGCCTTGCTGCATCTGCATCCTGCTTCGCCTGTGCCAGCTGGATATTCTGCAGCTCTGCGGCCTTTACCCGTTCTTCCGCACTGTCCCGGTATTCCTTGGAAATCTGGAAGGTATGCATAACGGCCATGATAACCGCAAACACAGCCATGCTGTACTGTCCTGCCACATTTGCCTGCTTATGTTCAAATACCGTATTCAGAATGACATTTGCGGCCCCGCCTGATAGCAGTATCAGAATAGCTGCCACAGACAGCACCGTCTGATAACTCCTGTTGCGGTAATCATACTGTATCAGGCTCGCAATGGCCGCCGCACAGGCAAGGCAAACCGCAGCTGCGGATATGCTTACCATATGTTCCATATCCTGAATCCCGGTTACCTGCAAAAGCAGCTGTATAACCGCATTACACATCACAATCCCCATCAGTATGGAAAAGCGGCGCGGATATATCGCATGCAGGCTGCGTTCAAAATAAAGCGTTAAAAACAGGGGGAACAGCAGCACGAGATACTCCTGCATCTCATATGCTTCCTGCACATTATAAAAGATATTCAGCGTGTCTGTCCCGATAAAGCAGTATAACCCGGCGCAGACTCCCGCCATCCCCAGATACAGCTCACCCCGCGGCGGCTGGCCCGTATACCGCCGGATAGCTGCCAGCACAAACAGGACAATCGCCATAATCATAATCAGAAGACAGCAGCCAATATCCGTAATGCTGCTTCCCACTACTCCGATAACAACCCTGTCGCGGGATTCGATTTTTACCTCACCCAGCACAGCTGCCGCATCCGGATAAGGCGAAACCATTTCAATCCAGATGCGTCCTTCTTCCATTATATTTGGAATGTCCACATAGTTTTTGTTATGGTCAGATTCATCTTCTTCCAGATGCCGGTGTTCATAAATAACCTCGTCATCCAGAACTACCCGCACGGCCGCATCGGAACAGTCAAAATCCATCGTCAGCCCCGCATAATTTCCCACCATGGTGTTGTAAAATACTACCGTGTCAAACGCACCGCTCGTTCCCGCATAGGGAAGCCCTGTCTTCCGGCTTTTTCCAGCCTTTTGTGCATCTGCAAAAAGCGCTTTTATTTTTTCGTGGCTTTCCAGCTCCGGCCCGGACGTTTGTGCTGCTTCCAGCACCGCCACTTCCCAGTCCTCGTTAAATAAATATTCAATCTGGTCAGGCAGCAGCGCCATTTCTTCATCCGCCTGGTAGCGGAACAGTGCAATCACCATAAATACCACAATTAAGCTGACCGTAATTCCTGCGAGCCTGCGTAAGTTTTTCATATGTTTTCCATCCCGTCCCTTTTCTTCCTGTACCTGTTTTTTACATCTTAGCACATCCAGATCCATTCCTCAACCATGGAATCCATGAAAACTACGGACAATCTGGAAATTGGAAAGCAGCTGTGATAAAATCGAAAGCAGATATTTGTGAATCTGCGAACCCGCAGCTTGGGATGGGCGACGAAGCAGAAAAAATTTTCATTAACCCGCACAGCACGCGGGAAGGCCTGGACGGTGAATTTGCCCAGTTTCTGGACTACCTGAAAGGAGGGAAAGCACAGATGGGGCTTACAGCAGAAATCGAGAAAGCCGTGGAAAAGGCAAGGCTTCATAAAGAATGGGAGGTGGAGTATATGACATGGCAGGCATTTGAAATGGATGCAAAACGGGAAGGACGTGCGGAAGGTCGCGCAGAAGGCCGTGCAGAAGGCCGTGCAGAAGGAATTATCAGCATCGGGCGCCGCCACGGGTTTGATGACAATACCATTATCGAAGATATGATGTCTGAAACAGGATGCAGCCGCGCAGAAGCTCAAAAGCTGCTGGAAAACTACGGCAGAGAGCCGGAAGCCGTGGAAGCATAAAAAAACGCCTGCAGGTGTACGAAAATCCATGGTACACCTGCAGGCGTTTTTATTATTTCTTCTTCCGATAAACTTTGTGCATCCACTCCTCAAACATCAGCAGATACCAGATATAAACCGCTCCCCTTCCGTCTTTCAAAAAGCCGTCCCAAAGCTTCCTGACTGCTGCGGAATCAAGAATTCCTTCCTTTCGGATTCTGCTTTCGGCAAGCATATCGCCCGCCCATTCCTGCAGCCTGCCGTTTCGAATCCAGTCTGCCACTGGTATGGAAAATCCCTTTTTCGGACGTTCCATCATCGACTGCGGCACATACCGGTACAGCACATTCCGCAGGACTTTTTTCGTCTGATTCCCGTCCGCCTTATAGCTTTGCGGCAGCGTCCATGCAAACTCCACGATATCCTTATCCAGCAGGGGCACCCTTGTTTCCAGGGAAACTGCCATCGCAGCCCGGTCTACCTTTGCCAGTATATCGTCCGGAAGGTACATGAGCATATCCATCAGCATTACATTCTTAACCGGATCTTCCGTTAAATATCCGGACGGATATTCTGTAAACTTATATGGCGGAAGGTTTTCTTCTGGAGACAGCAGGCTGATATCCGCAGATGCATCGATATGATTTGCATAAATGCTTTCGATGCTTTTCCTTCCCAGATAATTTTTCAGCAGATTCAGGCGGATATGATCTGCGTTTCTTATTTTTCCAAGACCGAGTGCCGTCACATGCCGGAGCGGATAGGGCACATATTTAATCATATTCCATATCCTTTGTACAGACGAATAGCTGCCATATCCGCAAAACAGCTCGTCCCCGCCATCCCCGCTCAATGAGACTGTCACCGACTGCTTCGCCAGCCTGCTGACAAGATACATCGGAAGCTGTGATGAGTCTGCAAACGGTTCGCTGTAAATATGCGCCATTTTCGGAATCACATCCATCACATCTTTTGCTGTTACATAAAGCTCTGTATGGTCTGTTCCCAGATACCGCGCTGTTTCTTTTGCATAGGCTGCTTCGTTGTAGGCATGTTCTTCAAACCCGATGGAAAACGTTTTTACCCTGCCGCGGGCAAGGCTCTGCATAACAGCCGTAACCGTGGTGCTGTCAATGCCCCCTGACAGAAAAGCTCCAACCGGGACATCCGCCTGCATCTGCAGCTGTATGGATTTTTTCAGCAGCCCTTCCAGATGGTCAGCTGCTTCTTTCTCACTCCCGGCAAACAGATTTTTCTCCCCATGCCTGGCACAGCGCATGACATTCCAGTATTTCTGTATTCTGGGCCTGTCATATGGCGCAGGCAGCTCCACAACGCTTCCGGCTTCTGCTTTATAAATATTTTTATAGATGGTATACGGTGCCGGAATATACCCATGCCGCAGATAAACAGCCAGTGCATCCCGGCTGATTTCCAGGCTGTTTTCAGCAATTTCCGCAATACAGCCAATATCGGACGCAAATACAAAGCCGCTGTCCAGAAAACCATAATACAGCGGCTTTTCCCCCATCCGGTCACGGCACAGGCACAGCTTTTTTGTTCTGCGGTCAAATACAGCTGCCGCAAACATTCCAGTGCTTGCTTTTAACGCTTCTTTCAGTCCGTAAGCTGCCACATACTCTATCAGGACCTCCGTATCGGAATGCCCGCGGAATAAAAGCTGCCTTCCATCCATGACAAGCTTTTTGCGCAGGCTTTCATAATTATATATTTCGCCATTCCATACCATTACGTATCTGCCATCCTGAGACTGTACCGGCTGCTTTCCGGCTTCGGACAAATCCAGAATGGAAAGCCGCACATGCCCAAGCACAATGCTATGGTCTTCACTGCACCAGTAATCCTGCATATCAGGCCCCCTGTGCAGCATGCGCTGGTTCATCCGGGAAATATCCTGTTTCCATGATGCCTGCCTGTTAAAAAATCCTGCTATTCCACACATTTTTCATCACCCTGCCTGCTATTCCAAAAGCTCCTGAAACAGCGCTTCCCATTTATCAATAATTTTCCCGCACGCATACTCTGTTATCACAGATTCCCTGGCTCTTACACCGACAGCCGCCCGTTCAGACGGCTTCATGCTGACGGCTTTTCGAATCAGCCTGGCCAGTGACTCTGCATCGCCTGCTTTTACGAGATAGCCATTTACGCCATTTTGAATCAAATCCGAAGGCCCGGTCGGGCAGTCTGTCGAAATACAAAGCATTCCCGCTCCCATGGCTTCGATTAATGCATTCGGCATCCCTTCATAGTGCGAGGTCATCAGAAATAAATCGTATTTTTTATATTTCGGAAGCATATCCGAAGCCCAGCCATGAAAGATAATTCTGTCTTCCAGGCCATAACGGGCAGCCAGTGCTTTCAGCCTGTCTTTCTCCTGCCCGATGCCATAAATATGCAGCCTGACATCTGTCCCAGACTTCTGAAGCATTTTCACAGCCCGGAAAGCCATTGGATAATTTTTCTCTTTTTCCAGCCTTCCGGCCATTACCAGATTCCGGCACATGCCATAATCAGGATGCATATCCGCCTGCCTGATTTTCTCACTGAGCGGATTGCCAATGACCACTACATGCTTCCATTTTTCCGCCAGTGTATACATTCTCTGTCCCTCACACTGCAAAACAACTGCATCAGCTGAACGAAACCACTGGTCATTTAAAAATGTTCTGACCCTGTCCAGCTTTGCATTCCTTTTGCCCGGAGATGTCCGAAGGGATGCTGCCCGTTTCAGCTTCATTCCGAAAGAAGCTATATACAGCGCATATCCTGCCTGTATAAATCCAGCTGCCGCATCCGGTGAAATTTCTTTCAGGTATTTCCGAAATCTCCGCACCCTTCCAGTAAACGGGATTTTTTCATAATCCTCATAAGAATTACACATATACTGTATCTTTACACGTTCATCCACTGCATAGTCCGCAGGGCTTTTCGCAAAAACATACAGATAAACCTCATGGCCCTTATCGGCCAGCCCGCCTGCAATAATCGATACCGCACGCTCTGCTCCTCCATTTGTAAGCCGTCCGATAGCAAAGCAAATTTTCATTCGATAAGTTTTTGATTTTACATCTTTTTTCATTTCGTCTTTTCCATGTACTTCCTGCTGTTTTTCCCAAAGCATCCTGCCAGAGCTGGTTACTGCTTTTTTTCATAAACCTCCAGATATTTCTTTCCTGGAAACGGGCCAAGTCTTTCCATGCGCTGATAGCCTGCAGGAAGAATATGATTCCAGTTTAGATGATACTGTCCGTCCTTGCGCGGAAATACATCCACAATTACACACCGGATATCATTTTCAGACAATTGTTTATGATAAATCTCTTTCCAGTATGTCTCCGGTTTCCCGTGCGTAAAATTCAGTGTAACCAGATAGTCTGCCTGAATGCTTCCAAGGCTGAATGTTTTATTAAAACGCCCTTGCCGGAATGTTATCTTTTTCGTCCGGTCCAGCCGCTTTGCTGCCCGGATAACCTGCACTTCAGCATCATATCCAATCCTGTCCTCTGCCCTGACATGTCTTAACAGCTCTCCCAGGCCGCATCCAATGTCAATAACACGGTGCGGAATACCCCCCCCTTATTTATACAGCCTGCTGCTGCCTGAATATACTTTCTCAGTTCATACGGGCTGATATGCCATCTGTCAAACCGGTATTTTCTGCATAATAATTCATAATAAACTCTCTTTACAGACCCAGTCACTGTATTGCAAAATCCTGCTTCCTTCACTTTATTTATCAGCTTCACCATTGCCGCCTTCCTGCCGCTTTCCCTGAATTTGCGGAACAAAAAATATCCCTGCCCTGCCACATAATCAAATATCGTTTTTCCTGTACTGCAGGTAAAATCCAGTTCTTCAAATCCCAGAAAAGAGTTCCTGTTTGTTTGTATAAATTTTTCTAATTTTACAAAATCCTGTTCCTGCATGTTATTTGGATGATAACAGAAGGTACTGATTTGAAACGGAAGCCTTCTTGCCCTGCCTGACTGCTGGGGAACAAACCAGAAATCCCTGTATTTATAAATGCTGTTTGCTGCCGTATCACTGATAATACGGATAGCAGATTCCTGTTTCAGCGCTTCCAGCGTATTGTGGTCAAACGTATGCGAAGGTGCAAAAAATACAGAAGGTTCTATGCCATGCTGCCGGAAAACAGCAATTCCCTGCCGTATTTTTTTCTTCTGAACCTCTAATGGATGACCCGCAAATTCAGATTTGTTTTGTACCGGGTTTATCCCTCCGTCCGTGGAATCATACACATGCCTGTATCCATGCATGGCAATTGTCCAGCCTTTTTTCTCCCAGCTTCGAACCTTTTCCCAAAAGCATGCATCCTTTTCATAATGCTCCATTTCCGGATCCATACAGCAGGGTATCACACCCGCCAGCGGCTTTACTGCATAAGCATCCAGCATCTGTTCTATCTGGTTCCATTTTGAAATATCTCTTTTTTCGGCTGCATCGTCTAACCGAATGATATAACTGGCCATACATTCACTCCTTTTTTAACAGCAGCTGCGAACCCTTTACCTGAAAATCCACATGAAACATCGCAAAAATAATCACCGGACATACCAGAAAGCTGACATAAAAAAAGCGAAAATCTGCTCCAGTCAGCAAAAGCATTGTCCCAAAATTATAAGCCAGCAGAGGCACTGCAAAAAAACTTCGTTTCCAGCCATCTGCCCGCTTGAAATTATTTTTTGCCAGTATACTGCACAAAACTGCCAGATTCATGATTCCAATATACTGAAATACATATTTGAAAATCCCCTTATTTATAATACTGCTATAACTGCCAAGATAATTTCTGAGCTTCTCATTTCCTGCATACTCAATGCCAGACTCATTTTCTGTAATCCCCGCACTTAAAACTGCCGCCGCACTCGTATCTCCATCGACTGCATACACAAGGTCTGTTAATGAAAACAATGCCATAAATGCATGACCAGGTGCATTTTTTATGCACCGCAGCATCATTCCCAGTATGTCCGGCACACTCCTTTCTTCAACCGCATCCCAGTCCACGCCATGAAATTTAATATGGTTAAAGCTTCCGCACTGGTAGTATTCCCAGCTCTCTTTCGGTGCCAGGTCATATACAAACTCTGCTGTCTGGCTGTCCATTGCCCCGGGATTTTCTTTTGCCACATTCCCGATAACCGTAAGCGGCAGTCCCAGAACTTCCATTTTGCGCCCGTCAGGCGCTTCCACATGCAGCATGGAATAAAACGGCACTTTCACGGCAAACCAGAGTGCAAAAAATAAAAATACCGCCTGCACCCATCTTTTTTTTCTGCTGTAAAAGAATATGGCAGCCAGAAGCGGCAAAGCAAAAAGAATACCATTATGCCTGGCCAGCGCAGCAAATACCAGCACTGCGGAAAACATTACCGCATGTCCCCTTTTTTCCAGCCAGGCCCCTTTTGACAGATTCGTCCGCAGTACATAAACCATGGAAAGCAGCGCCGAAGCAGCAAAACCCACATCTTTCCACGGGTACATCATAATGCTGCCGGTGACCGGATTCATCAGGATAAATAAAAGGGAACCCGCCGCATATGTCATGCTTCCATACATACGGAAGGTTTCAGCCATATACGCAAGTATAAGCGAGCACCATACAATCTGAAAAAAAATAATCGCTGCCGGATAACCCGTCAGTTTCAGCGGTATGGCAAACACCACAAATGTATGCAGCACAGGATGCCAGTCATTATATACCCCCGTCTGCGCCTGGCTGTACTGATATATGGAATCTGATGAAAATCCTCCCGGAAAATATGCGGTATAATAACAGCACAATACCAGAAAAGAAAGCAGGAAAAACAGCGCAAACCATACAGCACCATTCTTTTTTTCTTCTTCTTTCCGGCACATGATTTCCACACGTGACAGCCTTCTTAACAGATACGGACACACCGCCAGAAGAACTCCTGCTGTAACTGCTGTTATCCAGAATAAAAAGCCGCCGGCTGTTCCCTGCATGGAAACAAAATAATGAGCCGATAACACAGCAAGCAGATAGCACGCAAGCAGAACGCTGTTTAAATCCAGCCCCAGCCGTTTGAACAATGTTCCAGCCATTGTTTTCATATGATTTTATACTCCTTCCCAAATACGAATTTCAGGCTAATTTTTTCCCGGATGCACCAGTCTCTGGTCTGTCTGAAATAACTGTGAAATTATCCGGAACATCGAAACAATGGTTTTCCCCTTTCCAGTTATTCCATAAGCACCATCTTCATTTAATGTAATGGTTCCTGTCACAAGCTGTTCATGAAACCTTTTTTCAAAAGCTCCGAAATCATTCACATATTTTTCCGTAAATATTTCCTTTATTTCATCTTCCGTAAATGCTTTCCCTTCATTTTCATCCATATAACTCAGCATAAAAACAGATACCGAGCGCTCCACAGTCACGGGCACCAGCGTGAAAAATACCATATTTACACAGCAGCATCCGCACAGCAGCAATACTACATCGTGCATGCTTATAAAATCCCAGCCTGAAATACGCCGGACTGCCAGAAGAAGCAGCGCTGCCGCCACTGCGGACAGCACAACAAATACTGTTCCCCTGTACATCAGGACATCGATATTCCGAAACAGCGGCGTATGGAATAAGGCAATAAATAATACCGCTGATACGAAATATAGTACGATATATAAACCAGCAAGCCTGCAGGCATCCCAGGCACTGTATTTTCCTTTCAACTTTTCATCCCCTTTCATTTCCCTGTGCCCGGCGTTTCTGGCTGCTGCCGGAACTGTTATCTCCGGAATATAATCATTCTGCCCGCTGCATAATTTGCCAGAATAACCATGATATTCGCAGCGCATTTTACAATCATTTCATCCAGCCCCATGACATCCGCAAATACAAGCATCGCTGCCATATCCAAAAGCCCCGTTGCAATGCGGCATCCAAAAAAAGCTGCTGCTTCCCTGGCAATACAGGCAAAACCCGCCGCCCTGCTTTCAAAGACCCATATCCTGTTCGTAACATACGCAAAACTGACCGCAGCCAGCCACGCGGCCATATTGCCGGCAGCCGTTCCCCAGCAGAGCATTCGGGAACAGATAAAATAAACAGCAATATTAACCGCCGTTGTCGCTAACCCGAAAAAGACATACAGCAGAAAACCCCTGTATTTTTCCAGCAGCCTGCAGGCCTCACGGCACATCTGTCATACCCCCCCCCCCGGAGATTTCTTCTTATCATCCTGAAATCCCGGACAGCCTGCATCCCGATTTTTATAATCTTTCTCATATTTATGGAATTGGTGCCGCCCTGGCGGGGCCGGAATGTAACCGGAATAAACCGGACTTTCTCCCGTCCGTTCAGAAACAGTACCGTAAGAAGGACATTTGACAAATTAAAACCGGCGGGAACCTGCCCGATATATTTATCCAGCAGTTCCCGCCGCATCAGCCGGAACGGCGTATTCGCGTCCGGCACATCCAGCCTGAATACCATGCGCAAAACCAGCTTCAGTACTTTTGTAACAAATATCCGTGAAATTCCGTCCTGCCTGCCAGTGCGGCAGCCGATAACCGCATCCGTTTCATGCCTGCATTCCCAGAATGCCCAGAACTCTCCCGGCAGTGTCTGCCCGTCTGAGTCTGTCTGGAATATGTAATCCGCACCTGCTTTTAATGCATGGCGGTAGCCATACAGCAGAGCTGCCCCGTGTCCCCCATTCTTTTTTCTCAGAGGCTCCATCTGGGGAAGCTCTGTTTTTAATGCACATAATTTCTGATAAGTGCTGTCCCCAGAGCCATCATCAATTATTACAAGCCTGGAAGCTTCGCCTGTTTTTTGAGCAATTTCATGCCATTCCCTTGCCACCGTTTCAATATTTTCTTCTTCATTGTATGCCGGTATCACAATATATAATTTTTCCATTTGTTCTCCTGTTTACTTCTTGCAAACGATAAGCAGCTTTCCTATGGCGTAATTTATTCTTTGTGTGCGCCAGGCCGGATAATTCACCTGTTTTATCTGTATTTCCTGTTTCTGATTATTTAATTTACTTTTCTGCCTGTTTTAGGAACTCATCATAATTCCTGATATAATCTTCTTCCATATACAGTTCTGAAGCCAGAACCATCAGTACCGCATCTGGAGAAAAGTCAAACATTTCCCGCCACATATGGCTACCCACATACAGCCCTTCATATGGCTTTTCCAGCAGAACCACTTTCTTTTCCCTGCCATTATCCAGTCTGACCTTGCAGCTTCCATGTATGCAGACAAGTATCTGCTCTAAAGATTTATGTGCATGTTTCCCCCGCACGATTCCCGTTTCGGTATCATACATGTAATATACCCTTTTAATATGAAATGGAATGTCTTTGTCTTCTTCCAGGGCAATTAACTGGCCTCTTTTATCCCCATGTGGCTGAAATACATATTTAATTACCTGCATTCTATTTCCCTCCTGACATCCGCTTGTCCACAGTACAAATTCCAAAAACCAGCAAATGCCAGAATATCTGCGCTTT
>ERZ778516.2466-NODE-2466-length-12326-cov-4.326298_pt1 | contig 12326 bp, 8 predicted proteins | sample MGYA00510342_ERZ778516 | MGnify/ENA primary metagenome ERZ778516 (study PRJEB29527, sample SAMN07138961) | mouse gut metagenome | material: feces | host: mouse | place: China:Nanjing | collected 2016-01-25 ...
AGTACGTTTAATATGGTAAGTGAGGTTATGAGCAGGTCAACAACGCTGATTGCATCTAATGTAAACTATGTAAAGAAAGTTATATTTCCTTTGGAATTACTTCCGTTCATTATTACAATATCAGCATTATTTAATTGTGGGATCAGTTTTATGATATTATTGATTGCCAAGCTGTTGCTAACACATACAATTTCCTGTACAATTTACCAGATTTTTTTTGTATTTATTCCTTTGATTGTAATTTCCATAGGTATAGGTTTGATTATTTCTGCTTTGTCTGTGTATTTAAAAGATATTGCTAATATTATCAGTGTATTAGTTACAATATTGATGTATATGAGTCCTGTGTTTTTTCCACTATCTGGTATTCCCGAAAAATTCAGATTTATTTGCCTGGTAAATCCTATGACCTATTTAATAGAAAATTTCAGAAACGTTACTCTTTATGGAGAAAACTTGAATCTGAGTTATTATTTGATTTCTTTGGTTTGTGCATTGGTTATTTACAAATTGGGCTATGTATTGTTTAAAAGAGCTCAAATTGGTTTTGCGGATATATTATAGAGAAAGGAATGGATATGGAAGAAAGAGAAATTTCGCTTTCGGCAAAAAATGTTACAAAAGCATATAGAATCTTTAGAACACCTGGGCAAAGATTTTTATATCATGTATTTAACACTCAGTCAGGCAGTGATTTTTATGCTCTGCAAAATGTGAGTTTCGATGTATATAAAGGAGAAAGCTTTGGAATTATAGGAAAAAATGGAAGCGGTAAGAGTACATTATTACAATTACTGGCAGGAATTCTAAAACCCACATCAGGGAAATTGGCTGTAAATGGGAGAGTATCTGCACTTTTGGAGTTGGGAAGTGGATTTAATCCGGAGAATACGGGAATTGAGAATATTTATATGAATTCTGCTATTCTGGGAGTGCGGAAAGGAGAGATAGAAAATAAGATAGAAGAGATTATTGCTTTTGCAGATATAGGAAATTTTATTCATCAACCGGTGAAAACATATTCCAGTGGGATGTATGTTCGTCTTGCTTTTGCTGTGGCGATTAATGTGGATGCAGATATTATCCTGATTGATGAGGCGTTGGCTGTCGGAGATGTGTTTTTCAGACAAAAATGTTACGCAAAACTGGATCAGTTAAGAGAAGAAGGCAAAACAATTATACTTGTGAGTCATGGGATGAATGAGGTCGAACAGTTTTGCGACAGGGTACTGCTATTGAACCAGGGGAATGCGATGTTTCTGGGAGACAGTAAAGAAGCTGTTAAACTGTATTATGTTTTGGATCAAAAACAGGAAGATACTGAATTACAGGATTCAGAGAGGGAAGAAAATGTTATAACGAACTTGAAAACCACTGAAAAAAAAGACAAAGTAGTTATAGATGGATGGGAAAGAAAGGATGATATTTTCTTTGATCTCAACAGTTCGGAGGAATTTTCTGATGAAAAAGCGACATTTTTAAGAGTTGGACTTTTTGATGAGGATGGATATTCAAAGCGAGTATTTCATCAAGGTGATACAGCATGTTTTTACTATGAGGTTTTGGTTAAAAAAGATATACAACTGCCTCTTGCGGGAATTGCTATTCGTGACCAGAAAAATATCATTATTCATGGAAAAGACAATCTTCAGATAAATATGGAATTACCGGATATGGTTGCCTCGGGAACGATATTATACTGTCTGCAATATTTAAAAATGGATATTGCAGTGGGGGAATATACATTTGAGACGGGATTTGCAACAATTTCCCGTAATGGTTATGAGCATAGAAGTGCGTGCAATCAGGAAGAGGTAAATGCGCAGATGGAACGGCTCTGTGTACGTCCTAATGTAGGGACTTTTGCAGTGCATGAAAAGACAATGGGTGATCCGATGCGTTTGATGTTTCATGGGTGCGCGGATTTGCTTGGAACGATAAAAATTATAGTAGACGAGGATGGAAATAAATGAAAATAAATGGAATAGAGTTATGCGAGTTTTTGTATTTGCCAACTACCAGATGTAATTGTCGGTGTAAACATTGTGTACCTTCGGTATATACGGGAAAAAGCGATGAACTGAGCAGCAGGGAAATGATCGAGTTTTATGAAAAGTCAAAATTTCTTTCAGGGAATTCTATTTCGGTGGCCGGTGGCGAGCCTTTTCTTAAGGAGGACTTGGATGAGTTTATTGTATATTTAGATCGTCATAAAATACCAACAGTTATTAGTACAAATGGATGGTTTGTTGAGAGAATTATGGCTTTAACAGATAAGTTGGAGGATAGTACAACTGTTAGATTTGCAATCTCTATTGATGGATTGGAAACCTTGCATGATAAGATTCGAAATCATGAGGGAATATATCAAAGGGCAATGCAAAGCGCACAGTTTTTGAAAAATAAAGGTTTTAATATACAGGTAAATACCGTGGTGCAAAAGGATAATTTGGAGAGTCTGGAAGAGTTTAATGCACAATTAGAGGGCAGAGGTATTCCGGTAGTATATATTCCTAAAGTTTTTGTGGGGGGAGATTCTTTTGATTTTACGGTAGATGATATAAAAAAGATATTTAAATATGTTGACTATCAAAGAGGACGTAAATATTTACTTTCAAAGGGAGACTATTTGATAAAAAAATGCCATGCAGGAAATAACTCATGGTTGATTGATTGCAATGGTGATATCTATACATGCTGGGGTGGGTATTATAAGGATAATGCATCAGATTATTTGGTAGGCAATCTTCGCCAAAACGATTTTGATACTATTTTTACTTCTGAAAAGAAGCGGGAAGTATGTAATCAAATTGTGGCGCATTGTGAAGGCTGCTTACTGCCGCGTGATATAGAACGTGAAACAGAAGTGTTTAATTATCCTTCCACTTATACTAAAAATGAAATTGCATTGTTGGGCGACGAATTAAAAAACATTTCTACATTAGAGGATTTTTCACTGGATGAGAAATCATGGTATGGCGTGGAAAGACTGGACGGAAACACTTTTCGTTGGATGAAGAAAAAAGATGTGTATATATATTTGAATACTGAGGGTACTGCCAGAGCAGAACTGATTATTGATTATTTAAATGGGAAGCCTGAGAAAGATGGGGAGGAGATGATTCTGACAATAGATATAGATGACAATGAGGTATATTCCATGCCGGTGAATCCGGGAAGAAGCCAGGTGAGATTGTTATTGAATGCATCAGAGATTGATGATAAACTTACTGAAATTAAAATATCTATAAACAGGATGTGGAAACCTTCAGACTATACAGATTCAGCAGATTGCAGAGAATTAGGACTTGCGATTTTTTCTGTAAGGATTAAGTGATTTATAAAGGAGAATGATGTATGAAAAGGTGTTGGTGTGGAAACGAGGATTTACAACCTTATTCAACTCAATATAACAGGTGTCGGGCATGTGATACGTTAGTATCGAAACATAATTTTTCTCCCGAAATCATACATGTGGAAAATGAGGAAAAAGATCTGTATGGAAGTAATTATTGGGAAAAAGTAATGACAAAAGAGGCAGGAGTAGATACTGTTGAGGAAATTGTTGAATTATATCTTTCTGGAAGAGCAATATATTGGCTGGAAAAAATTCTTCAGTATGCAAGATTGGGCGGTAATGTATTAGAAGTAGGATGCGGCTTGGGACAATTATCGTATTTACTTGATAAAACGGGGTTTGCCCAAGAAGCATGCGAACTCAGCAGGGAGATTTGCGATTTTGTGAAAGAAAGATTGGGGATAAATGTAATAAAAGGGACATTGGATGATCTTAATGGAGGCAGAGATCTTATAGTGTCAATGGACGTCCTTGAACATTTGTTGGAACCTGAAAGCTTTGTGGAGATGTGTAAAAGGAAATTGAAGCAGAAAGGTATTTTTTGCCTCCAGACTCCATGCTATAATCCACAGTTGTCTTATGATAATATGCTGCGAAAGGCGCCTTCATTTCAAAAACTGTTAGTTGAAAAACAGCATGTTTTCTTGTTTAGCAAAAATTCGCTGAAATGTCTGTTAAAAAAATGCGGGTTTCAATATATATTATTTGAACATGCATATTTTGGTGATGATTATGATATGTTTTTGTTTGCATCAGATACACCCTTTGAAATGAATTCTGTTGAACTGATAAAACAGTATTTAAATAAAAAACCAGAAGGATATCTGGTACAGGCGCTGATGTCGCTTGCAGGAAGCAAAAAAAAGTTGTCGCAGGAAATGGAAGATATCAAGGATCAACGGAGGATACATTTAAATGACATTGAAAGGCTCACTGTAATGGTACAAAAACAACAAGAAGAGATTAAACAGATTTCTAATACCTGTGAAGAGCGTCTTGAAATTGTCAACAGACAGGAAAAGCAGATAGAAATGCTTACACACGCCTGTGAGGAACGTTTAAGTGTAGTCAACAGACAGAAAGAGCAGATAGAAATGCTTACACACGCCTGTGAGGAACGTCTAAGTGTAGTCAACAGACAGAAAGAGCAGATAGAAATGCTTACGCATACCTGCGAAGAACGCTTGGGTGTTATCAATACTCAGCAATTACAATTAAAGGCATTGGAGCATGCCTGCGAAGAACGTTTAGATGTAATCAATCGACAACAGATTATGATTGAGACATTTTCAAAAGAGGAATAATGATTTATAGTACGAGGGCATAGCGAGAAAGAGGTTATGAAATGCGTTTAGGAATTAATATAGTAAGCTTGTATCCGGGTAAAATAGGTGGCGCAGAACAGTATGTTAGAAATCTTTTAAAGCAGCTGATGAAAATTGATAATTTGGAAATATGGCTGATGATAAATCCCGAGGCATTTTCAACATTCTTAGAAGAGCATAATTTGCATCTTTGTGAGATAAAATGGGAGGAAGATCGTGATGCACAGATGAATTTTCTGATAGATTATAATCGCATTGAAATTATGTTTTCTCCCCTTTTTTTCATTGCACCAGAAAAGTGTTCTGTTCCAACCGTGGCTTCTATCTTAGATGTACAACATGAATTTTTTCCTGAATATTTTGAAAGAAAAGTATTGGAATCTATACGGAGCTCTACCCATACTACATTGGAACAGGTAGATGGGATAATTACTATATCAAATTTTTCAAAAGAAACGATTTCTGAGAAATATAATGTAAATCCCAAAAAGATTCAGGTGACATATTTAAATTCAGATGAATGTTTTGAGACTGATTTGAATGAGGAGAAGCTTCTGAAGATAAAGAAAAAAATTGGGTATAAATATTTATTTTATCCGGCTAATACATGGCCCCATAAGAACCATATGAATCTATTGAAAGCTTATGTGATTTTGAAAAATAAGTATAATATGGACATGAAACTTGTGTTTACTGGAGATGGTAAACAGGAACAGGATGAGATCAAACAGTTTATTCGGATGAACAGTTTGGAGGATAATATTAGTTATCTTGGATATCTTCCTCAAGGTGATATGCCTTATGTTTTTGCTAATGCAGAGATTCTGGTTTTTCCTTCTGTTTTTGAGGGATTCGGAATTCCACTGGTAGAAGCAATGCGAGCTGGAACTCCAATCGTATGTTCGCAGTGCGGAAGTATACCCGAAGTGGCAGGAGAAGCTGCGCTTTATTTTGATGCCTACAATCCGGAGGATATTGCGGAAAAAATCTATTTATTGCAAAGTGATGAAACTTTAAAGAAGAATTTGATAAATAAAGGGAAACGCCAAGCCCAGAGATATTCTTGGAAAAGATGTGCCGAAGATACCTTCGAATATTTAAATAAAATTTATAGTCAACAAAAACCAATAGAAAAAGCAAACAGATTTTCCAGAAGACCTTTGGTATCTATCGTTACTCCTTCTTATAATCAAGGAGAGTTTATTAAAGAAACAATAGAGAGTGTGTTGGGGCAAAGTTATTCTAACATTGAATATATTGTGCTAGATGGGGCTTCTACAGATAATACGGTAGACATTCTGAAAACATTTGATGATAAATTAACATGGGTATCGGAGAAAGATGAAGGTCAGGCCGATGCCGTAAATAAAGGAATTCGGAGAGCAAGAGGCGAGATTATTGGATGGCTGAATTCGGATGATACATATTTTCCGGAAACAATAGAAAAGATTGTAGAATATTTTTATGATCATCCATGTACGGATATGGTATATGGGGAAGCTTATTATATTGATAAGGATGGAAATATAACAGAACGTTATCATACAGAAAAGTTTAACAGGAAGCGATTGGCAGAACAGTGCATTATATGCCAGCCGACGGCTTTTTTTACCAGAGAAATAGTGGAGAAAGTAGGACTATTGGAAAAAGAATATCAATTAAGTATGGACTATGAATTATGGATGCGGATCTCTGGACAAGGGAAAATTGCATATATTCCAGAATATCTTGCAACATCCAGAATGTATGAGGAGAATAAGACTCTTTCACGAAGAGATGAAGTTTATAAAGAAACTTGTGCTGCGGTAAAAAAACATTTTGGATATGTACCAGTCACTTGGATTGATGGATACGCCGATTATCTTTGTAAAGGAAAAAGAGGATTGCGTTTTCATATCAGAGATTTTTGGCTGTTTATAAAATATAATAAAGATAACAAGGTATATCTGGCTGAAGGATTACATGAAATGCTTGCGTATAGAAAGTATTTAATGAAATCTAAGATATTTAAAAAGAAAGATATGGACTATACTGAAATATTTCCCGACAAATGGATTGCAAAAAAATATATACAGGAACTTAAAAAAACTGAGACTATAGACAGAGTAGTGATCAAAGGCAACCATTTGTGGCCTATGAAGGAAGCTTTGGTATTGAAAATATATATAGGAGGAAAACTACTGCGAAAGGAGAAGATAAGAGAAAAGGGAAGCTTTTGCAGTATTGTGTGTGTTGCCAAAGAGAAATTTTCTGGAGATCAGGATATGGTCATTAAAATAAATAAATGTTTTTGCCCGGTGGATTACGGCTCGTCTCAAGACCAACGTTACATATCCTGTCAGATTGAAAGTATAGATATTTGTTTGAAGGAGGAAAAATGAAGCCATTAGTGTCAATTATTACCCCATCGTATAATCAGGGGCGTTTTATCAGTGATACGATTGAAAGTGTTCTTGGGCAGGATTATGAGTACATAGAATATATTGTTGTCGATGGGGGCTCTACAGATAATACACTTGATATTTTGAAAAGATATGAGAATAGATTAAAATATATTTCGGAAAAAGACAGTGGGCAAAGTGATGCGATCAATAAAGGTTTTCGGATGGCAAAAGGTGAGATCGTTGCTTGGCTGAACTCTGATGACGTGTATGAGCCAGGATGTATTTCTAAAATCATATCGGAATTTCAAAAGAATTCAGAATTAGGACTTTTATATGGCGACGGATACATTATAGATGAACATAATAAAAAATTAAAAGTGTTTGAATACACTCAAAAATTCGATTTATGGAAATTGGTGAATTTTTGGGATTATATTATGCAGCCTGCCACCTTTTTTCGCTCTTCATACTTGAAAAAAGTTGATTATTTAGATGTGAATTTGCATTATTGTATGGACTGGGATTTGTGGATTCGTTTGGCTTCTGTAAGTGAAGTAAAATATATGAATGAGTTGTTGGCATGTTCAAGAGAATATGGGGAAACCAAAACAAGTACAGGTGGAACTAAGAGGCTAAAAGAGATTAAATCTTTGCTCCAAAAGTATAGTGGTAAAAAAAATCCTCTGGGTATTGAATCATATAAAGCAAGTACATTCTATACAAAACATGCGAATTCTATATGGCCGATTAGAAAGTTTGCGGGATTTTATTTGAATTATAAGCATAAATTGTTAGATCAAAAGATGCCGGTGATATATGAGGACGGTTGGATAGGAAAAAAGGCTTGCATGGATGTTCCGGGATATGTTAAAAGTGTCCATATAACTGTTGAAACAGTTTTGCCAAAAACCTATCCGCAAAGAATTAAGGTTTTGATTAATGGTAAAAAAGAACTGCAACTCAATGTAGTGCAATGTGGACGGCAAGAGCTTGTGATCAGTTTACCTGAGGGGAAAAAAATTAATGAAATTACAATTCTCTGTGAAAAAACAGCTTATGTGAGGAATGGAGATAACAGGTGCCTAAGTGTCCGATTGGTCGCTGTTGAGACAAGGTGCAACAACGATATAAACAGTGTCGGCTGATTAAGGTTCAAATTTTGCCCCTTTGCTAATTCGGTTATAAGATATGAATATGGAGGATATAGAATTTTAATATGTTTTGGTATTATTTTTCTGATTAAGTTTTTGATCGTTTTAGCGATATTGGCATTTTTTTACGGAAAAAGAAAAAATTTCTCTGAGTTTTTTGTTTGTTTAAAGATTATATAGAAACAAAAAATACACAGTTGCTATTTTTTTGATAGTGGGAGGGGGATTAGCGGCAGGATCTAAGATAAGCATGGTTTCGTTTTTGGGATTATGCTGTATTAGTGTATCTGTTTATATGCTGATTGAAAAAATGGGAAATATAATGAATGTATTCAGATATATTGGAAATATTTGGAAAGTGCTGATGACTGGTATTATTTGTGTATATATGAGTTGTGCAAGACCTCTTTTATATCTTCTGTATTTTGGAAAACTGTTTAAACGAGTTGAAAGTAACAATGAGAAAATTGCAGTATCATGGCAATATTTAAAAACTTCTGCAACAGAGATGGTAAAAACACTTATTGACTGTGATAACATGTTTACATATGAAGGCAACATTGAAGCTTTAAACATGGACATGGGGATGGTGGGAGTTGCTTTTTGCTTTCTTATTTTTTTTACAATGATTTGCCTATTCATGTATTGGAAAAAATCCGACAAGAACTTGGATAATAGTGTTCGTTTTCTACTGGATTTTAATAACACATAGTACACGGTAAAAAGCGAAACAGAGTCCCATGATAGAGAGAGTATGGTTTTCATCCTTATTTATTGGAAAGTTATGATGGCTCTTCGGATATCTATGACTTTTTTGACCAAATCAGATCAGAAAAAAAGGTGCTGATTTGCAATGCAATTGATACGGCGGTTTCGTATTTGTTTGGAGAGGATAATAGTAACGATGTCACTTTTTGCATACCAGAAGAGATTTATGCAATTCTTTTGAGCGGAGAATATGATGTTGTAAGTATTTCGGATGTCTTCCTGACTCCGGAGATGGAGGCATATTTCGGAAATGGTGAATGGATTTGCCATACCCCGTCTAAGGATATTGTGCAAGCACATGTATATATACGCTTATAATAGAAACAAAGGAGAAATTATATATGTTGCAAAACTCAAAGAAGGAAAAAATATTTAATTTAGCCAGTATTTTTTGCATATTTTTATTTTTCTTTTTAATGATATTATTATCATGTTTGCAAGCGCCCCTTGCAAAAGGCGAAGGGGATGATTATGCATTGGAAACTATAGCTATTCAAATGACAGGAAACATTGAAATTACAGAGGAGGTTATAGAGCAGGCAAAAAAAGATTTCCCGGATTTTGCGTATAGATTTGAGCAGTCATGGATTGGGGCTAATGCCGGTACAACGGATTTGTACCGGGCATATAATGGAAAAATATATCCATGGTATGGCGCAGCGTATTCGTGTTTGTGTATCCTTATGAAAGTTGTACTGGGTATATTGGGACTCAATCAAACGTATTCGTTTGTACTTACTAATGTATGTTTGTATTCAGCCGCGCTTTTGTATGTATTTTTCTGTTTAAAATCCAGCAGAAAAAATGTATTTCTGATGATACTTCTGCTGGTTTGTTCACCCTCGATTGCATATTGTTCGTGGCCGTCCGCAGAGATTTTTACATTTTCATTTGTAGTTCTTTCGTTGACTAATTTTGTGAACAAAAATTATAAGAGAGCTGCTTTTTATGTGTCTATTGCAGGATCTATGAATACCACGATTATGATTTTGGGAGTGGTTATCATTGTAGATTATTTCTTAGAGCTTTTACAGGGGACAACCGGCTTCAAGGAAGCCGGTATAAAAAGAATTAAAAGTATATTATTGTTTGGAGTATGTTTTTTGCCGTCATTATCCACATATGCATATAATTTATTTTTTATGCATCAGTTGGAATTACAGACTACACTTGGATTAGCGAGAACGGATTTTTGGTTCGGAAGAATTTTAACCTATCTTTTTGATTATAATATGGGCTATATTACATATTATTGTATTGCTTTTCTCTTATGGCTTATTTTATTAATTAAGGGGGGTATTAAACGAAAAAGGATGATTTTGATGCTGTCAGCTGCCTTTTTAGGGGTAGTTTGTGCATATTCGCTTACGTTTCATATTAATTGCGGAATGGAAGGTATTGCCAGATACAGCGCATGGGCGGCTCCGATATTTCTTTTTGCTGTAGGAACCCAGTATGAAAATGTTTTTAACAGCCAGATGATTAGAAAGATATTTAGCGTAACCATTATAATTGCATCGATCAGTACGGTAACAGTTTTAAAATGGTTTAACGATTATAATAATTTATCCTATTTGCAGTATTCACCGTTGGCCACAATGGTGCTGAATAATTATCCGAAATTATATAGTCCATATCCATATACATTCATATCGCGCACACAACACATTGACGGCGGTTATTGGGGAAATGAGGATAAATCGGCTTTTTATTATGAAGATGAGGATGGATTTATTCGTAAAATTTTGGTTGTGGACGAAACAAAAGAATTTATATCAGAGCATTTAGTGGGGATCCCGGATGATGTGGCAATCGTACAAGAGCGGTTATCTGCTGCGGAGTATTTTGACTATGTAAATATAGAAAAGTCAATAGATGTCTTTGTAGACAAAGATTATCCCAGTGCGTTTAATCCTGCAGAGGATGATACTCTTTCGGATAAGAGTATGGGAGTATATCAGAGAGAAGGAGATAAACATTGGTTTAGTAATGATGCAACCATTGTATTAAATGGAGATGTAATCAAGGATAAGGGATTAGAAATAGAATACTATGTCATGAAAGAAATGACTGATAAATACTATGGAGAAGCGCTGACCGGAGAGATATACTGCAATAAGGAACTGATCGGAACAATTAATTTAAGCAAAGAAGGATTTAATATTTTGACAATCAATCCCGATTTGCTGCCTGAAAGTGATACGGGATATTATAGGATTCAAATAAAAAGCGACTATTATTTGCAGCCGTCATTGGATGTAGCAGGAGGAACCGATGTGAGGAAGCTTAGTATTCTTGTCCCGTATGTAGGAGCTCCGACCAAGTATTGATATGATAATTGTCCCAAATACACTGGTACTTGGCGAAAAGGTTATCGCTGTAAGGCAGGAGCTTCATGGCACAATAAGATATGTTGGTCAGATTGATCAGCATCTTGATGCCTTTGCCACTCCGCACCATGTAACTGCATAACGACCAGAATGTTTTCTACTCATAACAGCTGGTTTTAATCTCGGCACACGCCTCGCCGCAGTGCAGCAGGGGCAGTAAAAATCCTGAAGTATACAGAAAAATAATTATGAAGTCTACCAATTATGCTTTTTTCGTTGTATAATATATTTGACGTACAAGATCACTTTCTTTCGCCACAAAGAGTGCCTTGTGCGTTGTTTTTTTGAAAAACTTGTAAACTGGTGTTATGTAATAAAATCCTTGTAAGAAAGAATTTTTAAAATTCTGGAAAATATGATATATCGATTAAAAAGTTTTGATTTTCCAATGTCATAAAATTCCCGAAATATACTGTTGAATGCCATACACAGATCAAGTCCCAATACTTAGTTCTGTAAACAGGTGCATAATCCTCTCAAGCAGTTGAACACTTTCAAAGATACATAAAGTAATAATTTTGGAATCGGATATCTTTGCTGCATTCATATGAATCTTCATAAGTTGCTGTGAAAGTGGTATAATCATCTTGGAATTTTAACAGGATGTGCCTGCTTTTCCAAAAGCCGCTTTTTCGGCAGGTCTGATCAAACGATTCGTAATTATCCTTCGGACAACACAAGGCACTTCCGACCAGTCTATTACCTCGCAGGTGGTCTGCATAATAACCATGTCGCAGTCTGGCAGAATCGTTTTCTTACGGCCCTTCCATCTTTGTGACAGATCGAAGCTGATTCTCTGGAAAACAGGAACGAGAAATCCATTGGTCTTTAGAGCACAACAACCCACCGGCTGAAGTTGGTAGTAATTGAATTAATTCAGGGTAATTGTAAACTTTTGAGTATCAAATGTTGCATTCCCACTATTTATTTAAGTATTATATACGATTCTT
>ERZ778516.2469-NODE-2469-length-12314-cov-12.036952_pt1 | contig 12314 bp, 12 predicted proteins | sample MGYA00510342_ERZ778516 | MGnify/ENA primary metagenome ERZ778516 (study PRJEB29527, sample SAMN07138961) | mouse gut metagenome | material: feces | host: mouse | place: China:Nanjing | collected 2016-01-25 ...
ACAACCGCATGTCGGGGAAGGAGGCTGGCAGATGGGATGGATAGAAAAAAGAAGCTTCCAATCGGGATTGAGAGTTTTGAAAAAATCAGGAAAGAAGATTTTTACTATACAGATAAAACAGGGCTGATTTGTGATTTATTACAGAATTGGGGGGAAGTGAATCTTTTTACCCGCCCAAGGAGGTTTGGAAAATCCCTGAATATGAGCATGATAAAATCTTTCTTTTCTTTGGATGGGGAAAGTAAGCTTTTTGATGGCTTAGAAATTTCCAAAGAAACGGGACTATGCGAAGCCTATCAGGGGAAATTCCCGGTAATATCAATTTCCCTGAAAGGAATCCATGCAGGGACTTATGAAGCGGCCTATCAAATGGCGGCACAGTTAGTGCAGGAAGAAGCAAGGCGGCAGCAGTTTTTACTGGATAGCCAACAGCTAACCAGGTACGATAAGGAAGCGTTTTTTAGGCTGCTCCAGGGGAATATGGAAGAAGGGGTCCTGTGCCATAGCCTAAAGCTGATGACCCAGCTCCTCCAAAAGCATTTTGGAAGGCAGGCCATCCTTCTGATTGATGAATATGATGTGCCTCTTGTGAAGGCATTTGAATATGGCTATTATGATAAAATGGTGCTTTTCATCCGGAATTTATTTGAGCAGGCCCTTAAGACAAACGACAGCCTGCAGTTTGCCGTGCTGACGGGATGTATGCGGATTTCCAAGGAAAGCATTTTTACAGGGCTGAATAACCTGAAAGTCCTCTCTGCGGCAGATGTGCGCTTTGACGAGTATTTTGGCTTTACGGACAGGGAGGTGAAAGAATTGCTGGAATATTATGGCCTGTCCAGCCAATATCGGATGGTAAAGGAGTGGTATGACGGCTACCAGTTTGGGCATGTGGAGGTGTACTGCCCATGGGATGTTATAAATTACTGCGACCTCCTTCGTGCGGACCCGGATGCCCAGCCCCAAAATTACTGGTCCAACACCAGCAGCAACGATGCCGTCCGGCGGTTCCTCCAAAATGCCGGGAAAGGATCTGCAAAACGGGAAATCGAAAGGCTGGTTGCCGGGGAAATTATCACAAAGGAAATCCATCAGGAGCTTACCTACAAAGACATGTACCGTTCCGTGGAAAACCTGTGGAGCCTGCTGTTTACCACAGGCTATTTGACCCAGAGGGGCAGGCCGGACGGGAACCTGTTCCATCTGGCAATCCCAAATATGGAAATACGTACAATTTTTACCAGCCAGATTATGGAGCTTTTTAAGGAAAATATCCAAAAAGACGGGGAAACCCTGCATTGCTTCTGCAATGCCCTGCAAAATGGGGATGCCAAAGGGGTGGAAACTTATTTTGGCGCATATCTCAAGAAAACCATCAGTATCCGGGATACATCCGCAAGAAAAGAAATGAAAGAAAACTTCTACCATGGCATTTTGATTGGAATCCTTGGCTTTAAGGATGGGTGGGACGTATCCTCCAACCGGGAATCTGGCGACGGCTACACGGATCTTTTAATTGAGATTGAGGAGGAAGGGACAGGGATTGTAATTGAGGTAAAATACGCCCATGACGGGAACCTTGAAGCCGGCTGCAAAAAGGCTTTGGAGCAGATACAGAAGAAACAGTACGGTGAAGCCCTGTATGACGAGGGCATGGAAAAAGTTTTAAGCTATGGCATTGCATGTTATAAAAAACGCTGTAAAGTTATGGTGGCAGAAGTGGACTAGAGGCAATATGCCAGGCAGCCGCGCTCCGGCACGGGAGTCCGGCGAGCCGGACCCTGTTCTCCCCAATTACCATCGGAACCTCTGCTGCCGGTATACCAGCAGAATCCCCCGCACGCATAATTCTGCACACATAGCAACCCATACCCCGGACAGGCCAAACTGCCCTACCAGCAGCACAGAGAGCGTCAGCCGCACGCCCCAGATGCTGGCAAGGTTCAAAAGGCACGGAACCAGGGAATCCCCTGCACCGCGGAGGGCGCCGGAAGCCACAATAGACGCGGCAAACAGTGGTTCCGCAAATAATTCAATCCGCAGCACATCCGTTGCAAGCTGCTGCACCTGCATGTCCGGCGTCAGCATACGGAAAATCAGGGGGCAGGCAAAATACATCAGGATCCCGGCGCCTGTCATAATCAGGCAGCCCAGCAGCGTAGAGAGGTTGGAAAAGCTTTTCGCCAGTGTTTTCCTGCCTGCCCCGATGCTTTGCCCTACCAGCGTGGTTGCGGCATTTGCAATCCCATACCCGGGCATATAGCAGATGCTTTCCGCGGTAACTGCAATGGAATTTGCCGCCATGGCAGCCGTGCCCAGAGGGGCAATGATGCGGGTGGAAAGGATCATTGCGCCGCAGATGGCAATATGCTCAAACCCCATAGGGAGCCCAATCCTTACCATATGGGATAATATTGCCTTGCGGAATGGGCATGGCTCTTTCCGGCGGATATTCAGGATGGGGGAAGAAACGCATACCGCCCAAAGCTTTGCAATGCAGATAACGATGGTAGCAAGGGCAGTCCCAAGCGCCGCCCCGGGCACTCCGAAAAACTGGATGAACAGCAGGTTGAAAACCACGTCCAGGCCGCACATGGCTGCGTCAAGGATGGCAGGCGTACGCATATTCCCGCTGCACTGGAGCATGGAGCCAGCCAGGCTTTGCAGTTGGAAAGCTGGCAGGGAGCAGGCATAGATAAAGAAATAAATGGACGCATTTTTCTGGATATCCGTCCCGGCGCCCAGCCAATTGGGCAGCGGGCCGCTGATCCCAATGGCGGCGGCCATTAGGATTCCGGAAAAGCACAGCGCGAAAACCAAGGCATGTTTTAATACATGCCTTGCGTCCCGTTCCTGCCTTGCCCCGATTTTCTGGGCGGCCTGGACAGAGAACCCGGTGGCAACTGCGCTGCACAGGCCGTTCAGCAGCCATGTGCTGGTAGAAACCACGCCAATAGCTGCCGACGCCCCTGCGCCTAAGTTCCCAACCATGGCAGTGTCAATATACTGCATCATAATGGAGGTAAGCTGTGCCAGGATTGCCGGGACGCTGAACCGCCATACAATGGATAATTTCTGCCCCCGGCCTGGATCATCTTCCTGCCGCAGCATGGCGGCAAGCAATTGTTCATTTGCTATCTTCTTGTTTGCATTTATTTTCATCTTTCTGCCTGTTCTGTTTCATAATTTTTTTCTTTTATGCCGCAGCTTGCTGCGCTGCAAATTTATTGCCCCATTGTTTGCAGCAGGGTATTTCAAGTTATTTCATTATACTGGATATCTGACGATGATTCAATTATTTTTATGATAAATTTGCTATCACCAATAAGAAAACAACAAAACTCAGGCGATTGCCCCATGGGGGCTTTGTATCACCGGCTGAATCTGCTTTCCTGAAAGGGCGCAGTCAATGGTTTCCGGCAAAAGCTCTGTAAAAGCCGTCATGGAATTGGGTTTTGCCCGGTAATCATCCTGCCCAAAGGGTACAAAATAGATGTTCTTTGTATTCAGGAGGATGCCGATATTTTTCAGGTTCATCCCAAGGGCGTCGTTTGTGGAAAGGGAGAGCACCAAAGGCCGGTTGTTGCGCAGGTGGGATTTGGCGGCCATCAGCACGGGGGTGTCGGAAATCCCGTTTGCCAGCTTGGATAAGGTATTCCCAGTGCAGGGGGCAATGACAAGGATATCCATTAAGCCCTTAGGGCCGATGGGTTCTGCCCCGGGGATTGTGGTAATGGGCTCTTTCCCGGTGAGCTCCCGTGCCCGTTCCAGAAAAGAACTGCTGGTGCCGAACCTGGAATTTAGCTGGGAAGCGTTCAGTGAAAAAACGGGCAGCAGGCTTGCCCCGGTCTTTTTCAGTTCTTCCAGTGCGGTGAATATTTTTTCATAGGTGCAGAAGGAACCGGTAAAACCGATGCCGATGGATTTATCGTGAAAATCAAATGACATAATCTGTGATCCTTTCTATCATTTTCCCTATGGCCTGCCCAGAGCTCTCAGGGGAAAAACGCCCCGGGAGGCCCGGCAGCCGGAAATAAGGCAGCAGGAAGTCCTCCGTGAGATGCTCCGGGAACCCAAAGGGCGAGGATGCAATGTCAAAAATATGGCAGGAGCCGGGAAGCTCCTGGATCCATTCCTGTTCCAACACGGCTGCCGGGATGGTGTTGATTACAAGGCTGCAGTGGGGCAGCACCGTGGAAAAATCTTCCTTTTGGATGGGGCAGATCCCCTTTTTTTCTGCCAGTGACTGTTTTTCCAAATCCTGTTCCAACACATAAATGCTGCGGCATATGGGGTGCAGGAGCGTGCCGATGGCAGACCCGCAGCAGCCATAGCCCAAAAGGAGCGCCCGGGCGGAGGACAGGGAAAAGGGGGTATAGCGTATCAGTTCCGAAAGGAGCCCTTCTGCGGTAAGGGATGCATTTTCCCTTGCGAATACAGGCATTTGCCCAAACTGGAACACCCTGCACCCCTTTCTTTCCAACAGGGCTGCCTGCTCTTTGGCAAGGCTGTGGGCGGCGACTGCCTGCTTAGGGGTTACAGATTCCCAGATTTCTTCCAAGCGGCAGGGAGGGGCTTGCCCGTCTGCCTGAAATAAATGGACGCCATCTTTCGTGAGGGGCGTAGGCAGGAGCATGGTATTTGCTTGCGCCAAGGCCTGCCGCAGCCCATTTTCCACTGTGATGCCGGAATGGTAGGGAAAATCCGGAGTATGGAAACAGGTTACGTCCCAGCCGCAGGAATGGAGGTATTCTGCGCTGTGGCATTGCCGCAGGTCCCCGCCAAGGATAGCAATGGATGGTTTTGCCATATGCTTCCTCCAATTTCTATTATCCCTACAATATATGAAAGAATGGGAAAATGGTGTCTGGGGACAGAACTGCTTTGACTCTGCCAGAATTTGAGTTTCCCCATTTTTTATAATAGCCGATATGATAGAGCCAAAAGGCCTTGCTGCCTTTGGCAGCATGGGCATCTTGCACAAAAAGCGTCTGGAAAGCTAACTTTTCAGAGCGCTTTTATGTGCAAAGTGTTTCCAGCACTTTGTGATGGAAACCTTTTGGTACTATGAATTGTAAAATGGGGAAACTTAAATGCCAGAAGCCTTGTAAGTTATAGGGAATTTTGGTATCATAGAATTTCAGGAAACAGGGCGGCAGGGCAAGGGGAACCAGATATCCCATTGTGGCCCTGGCCGATATTGATGGAATAATCTTCAGGAGGAAGGGACGTGTATATTACAGAAAAATACTGGGGCGGATTAATTGGCGGTTCAGACGACAGCCTGACGCTGGTGGAGCATTTGGCAGGGAAGCAGAAGGAGGAGGTTCCTTTTGGGGAAATATTTTCTGATTTTGGCCTGGACAGGCTTCACGGCGAGTTCCGGGAGCCGGAGATCCCCCTTGCCTATGAGGATCCCGAAGGGTGGGAGGTGTCCATTTATTCTGCCATTGGGCTGATTGCAGACCTTGCCGCATTGCTGCTGGAGTGCAAGGAGAATGGGAGCGTGGATTTAAACATGCTGTTCTTTGGGGAGGATGAGGAGGGCAGCTTGGACACAAGGGTGCCCGTTGTTACAATTACGGCAGCCCCGGAGGAGCACAGGCTGGTAAACCAGGCCCTGATGGATTTTGCCAGAGAGCCGCTTGCCTATGGCCTGGGCGAACTGGAAACAGAGGAAGATATACTGGAGCTGGCTGCCCTTTGCGGGGAATTAAGGAAAGAGCTGTATGAGGAATAGAGGGAAAATTGGATGGAACCATATCAATTAACACGGAGCAAACGAAAAAGCCTCTCCATTGTAATTGGAAGGGATGGGACGGTACAGGTAAAGGCGCCGAATTGGCTGCCAAAGCACCAAATAGACCAGTTTATCCAGCAGAAGGCGGGATGGATTGAGGAGAAACGGTCTGAGGTTTCCATGCGGGAGCGGGAGCGGCCAGCCCATACTTTTCAGGAGGGGGATGTGTTCCTGTATTTGGGGGAGCCATATCGGCTGGTATTTCGCACCCCGCCCCAGGGACGGCAGGGGGACGGCTGTCAGGCAAATGGAGAGGTCCAGGGGATTTCCCTTTGCCAAAAGGAAAATATTTTGGAAATGGAACTAAGGGCAGGGCAGGCAGAAGCTGCCACCGTGCAAAAGCATCTGGAAGGATGGTATATTTCCCAGGCAAAGCAGGTGTTCCCGGAGCGGGCCAGCCAGTATTACCCACTGGTTTCCAAGCTGGCAGGGGAGATGGGGAAAGAGATTTTCCCAGTGAACCGCATTGTGGTCCGCAACCAGAAAACCCGGTGGGGGAGCTGCAGCAGCAAGGGGAACCTGAATTTTAACTGGCGGCTCCTGATGGCCCCGGCAAAGGTGCTGGATTATGTGGTAGTGCATGAATTGTGCCACCTTGCCTATTTGGACCATTCGAAGCAGTTTTGGCAGATGGTAGCCGCTGTTTTGCCTGACTGCAGGGAACGCAGGAATTGGCTGAAAACCCATGGGATGTATCTGGATTGGGAACTGGGACCGCAGTAATGTGCAGGTGCTGGAAGTATGCTGCAAAGGGGGCAGGATGTCCGCAGATGTTTGGGCTTATGGAAAGGAGGGATGTAATGAAAGGGATCGTTTTGCTTTTTCAATTTTTAGATAAAGATAAGAAAAATAAGCTTATCCGGGCGCTGCTCCCGCTTCGGGTAAGGATCCGGGAGGTTGCCAGGGAAGATTATTTGCAGCCGGTGGGGTATCTGGCAGGGAATAAGGAAATATCCCCTGTGGAAGCAAAGTATGATGGGGATGGGCTGGCAGGGGAGCTGCTCCTGATGGCAGGGCTTTCTGGCTCTCAGGTGGACATGGTATTGAAAGCGATCCGGAAATCAGGGGCTGGCCCCATACCCTATAAGGCGGTGCTGACGCCGTCGAACCAAAATTGGGATGCTTTGAAGCTGTTCCAGGAAATTAAGGCGGAGCATGAACAGATGGGGAATAAGGCACAGGGATAGTTGGCGAAGTTGAAAAGGAGGATAGATGATGGCTATGAAAAAAGTAAAACAAGGGTTAGCAGCTGCACTGGCGGCTGCATTAGTGCTGCAGGGCGCGTCAATGCCTGTGCAGGCTGCGCAGGATGCTGGGGCGGCAGTACAGGGTGAAATGGTACCGGGGAGAAAGGGAGCCGCCCAAAAGGAAGCTGTCGGCGTCAATGTTGCATACCATACGCAGGATGAGATACGGGATTATATTAAGAATTCAGGTGCAGGTATTAACGATGCTGTGGCTTTTCAGGAGAATCCGGGAACAGAAGCGCCTTATGCTTTGGGAAAATTATCGAATGAAACCCTTGATTCGGCGATCCGGATGCTGAACCAAATCCGCTATATCGCGGGGATTCCGTATGATGTGACGCTGGATAACAGCTATAATGAAAAGGCACAGGCTGCATCGCTGGCAAATTATGTGAATGATGAATTGTCACATAGCCCTGCCCAGCCAGCGGGGATGTCTGATGAAATGTATGGATTAGCCCAAAATGGGGCGAGGTCTTCTAATATTGCGTGGGGCAGCAGCGCTTTATGGAAGTTAAATGATTTTATTGTAATGAGTTGGATGGAGGATGGTGACAGTTCTAATATTAGCAGGGTTGGGCATAGGCGGTGGCTTCTGAACCCTTCTATGAAGAAAACGGGATTTGGCCTTGTGAACGGGGCAAATGGGACATATAGTGCAGTTTATGCCATTGATAGATCTGGGCAGGCAGAACATTATGGCGTGATGTGGCCTGCACAGAATATGCCGACAGATTATTTTAATAAGGATTTCCCATGGTCGGTTTCTATGGGAACAGAAGTAGATGCATCCACGGTGCATGTTACGCTGACACGGAACAGTGATGGCAAGGTATGGAATTTTTCCCAATCATCAGCAGATGGGGCATTTTATGTCAACAATGACAATTACGGGCAAAAGGGCTGTATTATTTTCCGTCCAAATGATGTAGCCAGTTACCAAGATGGAGATAGCTACCATGTAAATATTACTGGCTTAAGCGGCGGGGATGTTTCCTATACCGTGAATTTCTTTGATTTAGATGTACCGGGCGGCACTGGGGCAGCATCTGTGGACGCTGTGTCCGTAATCCCAGGCATTACAACTGTAACGGCAGGGAACACACAGCAGTTCAGAGAAAGTGTAACTGTCCAAAACGGCGCAGCAAAAACGGTAACATGGAGCGTGGAAGGGAATCAGTCTGCAAACACTAAAATCAGCCAGGCCGGGCTGCTGACAGTGGCAGAAGATGAAACGGCTGCAATTCTGACTGTGCGGGCAACTTCAACCGTTGATGTGACGAAGTCTGGGGAAGCATCCGTTTCTGTGGTACGGAAACCGTCAGGGACAGGCAATGGGGGCAGCAATGAGGATACAGATAATCCGGGAACTGGGGATACGGACACCAAGAATCCGGGGACTGGGGATACAGACACCAAGAATCCGGGGACTGGGGATACGGATACCAAGAATCCAGGAACTGGGAATACGGACACCAAGAATCCGGGAACTGGGGATACGGATACTGAAAAACCAACTCCCGGCAGCACGCTTCCTGCAAAAGGCAAAACATATACCGTAGGCGCCCTCAAGTACAAGGTGACAAAATCAGCAGCCAAAAACGGCACAGTAACCGTAACTGCCCCAAAGAAAAAGAATTACAGGACAATAACAATCCCTAAGACGGTGAAAATTGGCAAGTATACATTTAAGGTAACGTCTATTGCAAGCAAGGCTTTCAAAAACAATAAAAACTTAAAGAAAGCAGTCATTGGGGACAATGTAACCACCATTGGCGCATCTGCATTTGAAGGTGACAGGCAGCTTACAACCGTTATCATTGGCAAGGGCGTGACAAAAATTGAGAGCAAAGCGTTTAAAGGGGATGCAAAGCTTGCAACAATTAAGATCAACACAAAGAAGCTAAAGACGGTGAAAAAGGACGCATGGAAGGGCATTGCAAAAAAGGCGAAATTCAAAGTGCCCAAGGGAAAAGCCAAAGCGTATAAGAGCCTTCTGAAAAAAGGCGGGCTGCCTGCAAAGGCCAGTGTGAAATAAAAGGAGCAGGGCCCTATAACAAAAGTCCTGCGTTACACAACGAAACAAACATATCTTACCGCAAAGCCGGAAAGCGAAGGGAAAAGCCCATCGTTTTCCGGCTTTTATGCAAGTTCCACAAAAACATCCCTGCAATTTTGTGAATAGTTTTGATTGAAAATGAAGGAAAATGATGGTATTATACATTTACAATCAAAAACAATAAAAAACAATCAAAACCAATCAAACGAGGGAACCAAGATGTTATTAGAAAAACGGCTGGAAGAAATCCTGAAATTAGTGGAAAAAAACGGCAGCGTCACAGTACAGGAACTGACAGAGTACCTGCAGGCGTCTGAATCCACCATCCGCAGGGATTTATGCCTGCTGGATGAAGAAGGGAAACTGAATAAGGTACATGGGGGCGCCACTGCCATCAATGCACTTTATGCCAGTGCAAGGGATGTGGAAATTGGATACCGCAAGAACTTAAACCGGGAAGAAAAAGGGGAAATCGCCAAATATGCGGCTGCCTTGATAAAGCCCAACGACTTGGTGTTTCTGGATGCCGGGACCACCACGGAGCGGGTCATTGATTTTATCACCGAAAAAAAAGCGGTATATGTGACAAATGCCATCGGCCATGCCAAGCGCCTTGTGCAGGCAGGCTGCGAAGCCCATATCCTGGGCGGGAAATTTAAGCTTTCCACCGAAGCGATCGTGGGGATTGAAACCGTATCCGAACTGGAAAAATTTAATTTTACCATTGGGTTTATCGGGACGAACGGAATCAGCCGGACCGCAGGGTTTTCTACCCCGGACATTGACGAGGCCATGGTAAAGCGCAGGGCAGTCATGCAGTGCCGCAGGCCTTATATTTTAGGGGATTCCGGCAAATTCAACCAAATTTCACCAATAACCTTCGCCGGGATTGAGGACGCGGAACTGATCACCACAGAAATCAAGCATGGCAGTTTCCGGGATTTGGAAAACATTATTGAAACAGCAAAGAAATAGCAGGGAAGGAGAACAACATGATTTACACAGTGACTTTTAACCCAAGTTTGGACTATATCGTAAGCGTGGATGACTTTACCTTGGGGCGTGTGAACCGCACCACGAAGGAATTGGTCTACCCCGGCGGGAAAGGCGTGAACGTTTCGCTGGTGTTAAAAAACCTTGGGATGGAAAATACAGCCCTTGGGTTTATTGCAGGGTTTACCGGCACGGAGATTGAGCGGGGCTTAAAGGAGTGGGGCTGCCTGACGGATTTTATCAAAATTCCTGAAGGCATGTCCAGAATCAACATGAAGCTGCGCTCCCGGGAGGAAAGCGAAATTAACGGGCAGGGGCCAAAGATTTCCGAGGAGGCCTTGGAAGAACTTTACCGGAAATTAGACGCCATGGAGCCGGGGGATGTGCTGGTACTGGCTGGGAGCATCCCAAACAGTATGCCGGATTCCAGCTATGAACAGATTTTGGCCCGGGTACAGGGCCGGAATATCCGTTCTGTAGTAGACGCCACCGGGGATTTGCTGGTAAATGTGCTGAAATACCATCCGTTCCTGATTAAGCCCAACAACCATGAGCTGGAGGAAATTTTCCATGTGCCCATGGACAGCAAAGAAACGATCGTTGCCCATGCGAAGAAAATGCAGGAAATGGGGGCGGAAAATGTGCTGATTTCCATGGCAGGGGACGGCGCGATTTTGGTAGCGGCAGACGGGAGCGTTTGGCAGAGCCCAGCGCCCAAAGGCAAAGTTGTAAACTCCGTTGGGGCGGGGGATTCCATGGTGGCAGGGTTTATCACGGGGTACTTAAAGAGCCAAAGCTATGAAGAAGCCTTCCATATGGGAATCTGCACCGGGAGCGCAAGCGCATTTTCAGAACGCCTTGCAACCCAAGAAGAAGTTGACGGTATTTTGGGGCAAATGGGCTGGAAGTAAAAAGCGCCTACCCAATCAGTTACAGAAACAAAATCCAAGCGCTGGCAGCGTTTCCAGACATCCAAGTTCCCGGCGCAGGGATTCAAATAAAACTAAAAATCAAGAAAAAAGGAGAAAACATTATGAAGGCATTTGATTACACTATCACAGACCCAGAAGGAATCCACGCAAGGCCAGCAGGCATGTTGGTAAAAGAAGCAGGAAAATTTGCCTGTAAGGTTACCATGACAAAGGATGGGAAAGAAGTTGGCGCAAAGAAGCTTTTTAGCGTTATGGGGCTTGGGGTTAAGCAAGGCCAAACCGTAACCATAACGGTGGACGGGGAAGATGAAGAAGCGGCATTCAGCGCGTTGGAAACATTTTTCAAAGAAAACCTGTAATATGACATACTGCTGTCTAGTTTTGGATGCTATGATATCCCCAGACATGTAAAAACATGTAAATAAAAAAGAGTGCCGGTTGGAAAATATTCGGTTACAGGCACGGAATGGAGGATATTATGACTTATGAAACAGTGCATTTGGAGGAAAAGACAGTGGTAGGCCTTGCAGCCCGGACGAACAACACCTCCCCAGAAATGGGGGCAGTCATCGGCGGCTTGTGGCAGAAATTTTACGGGGAAGGCGTCCACGCATCCATAGCCCATAAAAAGGATGGGAAAGCATTAGGCATCTATACCGACTATGCAGGGAATGAAATGGATGATTACACCGTAGTGGTAGCTTATGAGGTAACAGAAGGCCGGGAGGAAGAGCTGCCCGCAGGGACCATCCTCCGAAAAATCCCAGCAGGGCCTTGTGCAAAATTCATTGTAAAAGGCCATATGCAAAAGGCGGTGGCAGAATTCTGGCAGGAACTGTGGAACATGGATTTGCCAAGGGCATTTACCAGTGATTTTGAGGAATACCAGAATGGGGATATGGAACAAGCGGAGATACATATTTATATTTCCCTGAAACCGTAAAGGACGCCTTGCACAATGGATGGAGGCCTGCCAGAAGGGAAATAGTTTGCATCAGCATTGTAGCTGATCCTCGAAAAAAATAGATACAGGAAAGGCTTTTGCATCGTTCCCGGCAAGGAACAGATGTAAAAGCCTATTTTATTCTATAGGAAAGACCTTGTCACACTAAAGCGTGAAAGTATCTTTCCTATAGAATAAAAAAGCTTTTATCGCACTGCGGCGGGTATGAAATCTGTCGCAAAGCGACCCGCCGCAGGCGGAGAATCCTGCTTTGCAGGATTCTTTCTTGCTTTATAGGAAAATTCGACTGTTTGCGGACATAAAATAAGCAGGAATTTAC
>ERZ778516.2471-NODE-2471-length-12312-cov-5.594517_pt1 | contig 12312 bp, 6 predicted proteins | sample MGYA00510342_ERZ778516 | MGnify/ENA primary metagenome ERZ778516 (study PRJEB29527, sample SAMN07138961) | mouse gut metagenome | material: feces | host: mouse | place: China:Nanjing | collected 2016-01-25 ...
TCGCCACCGGCTACAATGATATTCTTAGGTCTGGGGGTAAGGTTTACAAAGGACTGCCCCATGACGATGAAAGGCAGCATCAACCATAATATGGACCAAAGTACATTTCTTTTCATGCTTTTATGGTATTAAATTATAAATAAAAAAGCGACTGTTGGTAAAACCTGCAATTTCCCTCAAAGGCCATGTTCTTTTATCCTTTGTTTCTTTTAACGGACATCCTTGAAATGCCGTTGGAAAAGACCGGTGCATTTGCCTTCTCAGAGACAGACTGAAAATACAATCGGTGGTAAATTGGAATTTTGTTACAAATATACGCCTTTCTGTTTAACAAACAAGAAATTATATTCTTTTTTGCGTTCATCTGTCGGATTCATTTCAGTCACCTCATTTTTCATTGACTTTAAGGCAATTCAGACTTTAACATATTTAACTTTTCAAAACATTTCAGAGTGTTAAAATATAGGTTATAAGTAGTGGAGAGGAAAAAGTCTTTATTCGAATTCCAACACGAATACTTGGAATTTGAATTGCAATACGGGGAATTTGGGCAGAAAATACAGTTAAAAATGTCCTGAAAACATTGGAAAAGCATAGAAAATGCGGGGTTCCCGGATGGAATGCCCCGCTTCGCTGTTACAAATATACGACATTTTCAGAGCAAAAGCAAATTATGTTAAAACGATAAGAACGGCGTTTATTCATCTTTTTTCAAATGGTGTGGCTATATGAAATTTCAATGACGTAAGCTGATGGGAAAGCTGGAAATAAAAGGAAGTATGATTTGGTCAGTTCGAAAATATGTATTACCTTTGCAGCGCATTTGCGAAAATATTGCCGAAATAGCTCAGTTGGTAGAGCAATTCATTCGTAATGAATAGGTCGCCGGTTCGAGTCCGGCTTTCGGCTCAGAAGATAATTTGCTACTGATTCTTTTTCGGTAGCTTTTTCTTTTTTCATGAGAATAGCAGCATAGGATAGGAGGCTTGATTTTCAAGACTATACTCCGAGCGGCAAAACAGGCGGATGTCATTTATATGTGACATCCGCCTGTTTTCAAAGTAACCGTTTACCTCATATTTCCAAGTATTCGTGTTGGAATTCGAATAAAGACTTTTTCGTTTCCATCACTTGCAATCTATGTTTTAACACTTCGGATTGTTACAGGAAGTTAAATATATTAAAGTGTGCCGACTGCATTTCCGCTTGTAGAGACGCCTTTCCCAATGCCCGGTAATGCCCTAAAAGAACCTTTGGCGGAGTCCGAAAGAGGAATTACGGTCCGGCAGTTTGAGGCAGCCAGAAAAATCCTTTGAGGATTATAATACGGCCGTATCACTTATTACATACCTAAGAAGTGTGAGGCTCTGATGAAAAATTCGTATCTTTGCCACGTTAATCCTTTTACGTAAGGCGTTGCCTGCCACCGGGATTTTTTCAGGGCAGGCACTCCGAAGTTCTCATTATGCCCTTATGTCCTCCTATCTGACCTCCTGTTTTCCCATAACCGACCCTACGTGGATTTTCTTCGTGGTGCTGAGCATTATCCTCTTCGCGCCGATGTTGCTCGAACGGCTGCGGATTCCTGCCATCGTAGGCATGATTGCCGCCGGAGTACTCATCGGACCCTATGGCTTCCATGTGCTCGACCGCGACGGCAGTTTCGAACTGTTCGGCAAGGTGGGACTTTATTATATCATGTTTCTGGCCTCGCTCGAAATGAACATGCAGGATGTACAGAAACTCAAGGTGCCCGCCCTGACGCTGGGAATGCTCAGTTTCCTGCTTCCCCTGGCCATCGGCTTCGGGGCCAACCACGCCATTCTTGGCTACGGGGTGGCAGCATCGGTGCTGATGGCCGCCATGTACGCCTCGCATACGCTTGTGGCCTACCCCATCGTGTTGCGCTACGGCCTTTCCCGCCGGCGCAGCGTGAGCATAGCCGTTGGAGGTACCATCGTGGCCGACACCCTGACGCTGCTCGTTCTGGCAGTGGTGGGCGGTATGTTCCGCGACAACGTGACGGGCCTGTATTGGGTTTGGCTTGTAGTGAAAGTCATTCTGCTTGGCGTGGTCATCGTGTTCAGCTTTCCCCGGCTGGCACGTTGGTTCTTCAGGCGGTATGACGATGGTGTGGTGCAGTATATTTTCGTTTTGGCACTGGTGTTTCTAGGTGCCGGTCTGATGGAATTTGTAGGCATGGAGGGCATTCTCGGCGCCTTTCTTGCCGGCATTGTGCTCAACCGCTCCATCCCGCCTTCTTCGCCTTTGATGAACCATCTCGAATTTGTGGGCAACGCCCTTTTCATTCCCTATTTTCTAATTGGCGTGGGCATGTTACTCAACGTGAAGGCTTTCGTTCACCATCCCCGCGTGTTTGCCGTGGCGGCAGTCATGGTGACGGTGGGATGCCTGACCAAATGGCTGGCGGCTCTCTTCACGCAGAAACTTTTCGCCATGGGCGCTCCTGAACGCCGCCTCATATTCGGCCTGACCAACTCACGCGCCGCCGCCACACTGGCCGTGGTACTGGTAGGTTACAAGATCATCCTGCCCGACGGATCAAGGCTGTTCGACGAGAATGTCCTCAACGGCACTATGGTATTCATACTTTTCACCTGTGTGATAGCCTCGTTCGTGACCGAACATACGGCCCGGCGGATGGCCGAGAGCGGTACTCCCGACGAAGCGGTACAGCAAGAGGAAAACGACCGCATTCTCGTGTCACTCTCCAATCCCAAAACCGTTCCCGATCTCGTGGCGGCAGGCCTTATGCTCCGCACTCCGGGCGCCGACACGCCGCTCACGGCCCTCAACATAGTGCTTGAGGACGACCCCAACGCACGGGGCGAAGGTCTCAAACAATTGGAACACGCCGCAAAAATTGCCGCTGCGGCCAATGTGCGCCTCGTGTCGCGCAGCCGATGGTCGGTCAATATAGTGAGCGGCATTTCCCACACCATGAAGGAATGCGAAGCCTCCGACCTGCTTATCGGCCTTCATCAGAAAGCACGTCTCACGGAAACTTTCTTCGGCAAACTGGCCACTGACCTCGTAGCGGCCGTAGAGCAGCAGATTATCATCTACCGTCCGGAGTTTCCGCTGGCCACGGTGCGCCGCATTCATCTGCTCATTCCCCGTAAAGCGGAGTTTGAGCCGGGATTCCGCCGCTGGGCCGAACGTGTGGCTTTGCTTGCCACGCAAATCAGCTGCAGGGTGGAGATGTACAGCGGTCGGGGAACAATGGCCGCCGTACGGCAATATTGGGAAAAACGCAAATACAATATAGAGGGTGACTGCCATGTATACACCGAATGGCACGACTTCCTGTCGCTGGCTCACACTGCCGGAAAAGATGACCTGATGATTTTTATCGCCGCCCGGCGCGGAACACTTTCTTACCACAATTACATCAACCATCTGCCTGAACAGATTGAACGTTATTTCTCTACCTGCGGCTTCATGCTCATCTATCCGCCACAGCCTGCCGCACAATCCGAAGCTGCCGCTCTGCGCACCGGCGTGCCAGTAAAGATGAGATAATGGCCGGTATGCCGCGGCTGCGCGGCTATGCCTGTCTGCCACTCGGACGATTCAATGAACGTGTCGGACCAAGTGGCGCATTTACCTGACGCGTTCGGACATATACGGAAAGACAGCGGCATTCCGCGGGGTATACTGCCATCGCCGTCTGTCGGCCTCATCTGCTGTACGTGCCTTTTTCAAAACTTTTTCCTTGTAGCTATGCCACACTCCGACTTGCCTTGTTCTGTTCCGGAAACATTACCGGTTGGAAACGACTGCCTTGCCGATGTTGTTCTTCCGCTGGCTTTACCCGGTGCCTATACCTACGCCTTGCCACAAGAGTTGGCCGGGCGCGTCAGTGTAGGGTCACGCGTAGTGGTGCCGTTGGGCAAACGGAAATATTATTCCGCCATCGTTATCCGGCGGCCCGGCACGCCTCCGCCGGCAGGCGCAGAGTTAAAGAGCATAACCGATGTGGTGGATGAAGCCCCCCTGCTCCTGCCTCAGCAGATAAAATTATGGCGCTGGATGGCGCGGTATTATCTATGTATGCCGGGCGAAGTGATGAAAGCCGCACTTCCGGCCGGTCTTAAGCTTGAAAGCGAAATGCTCGTAGAGGCCGCGCCGGAGTTTACCGCTGAAGATTATGCCCTCCTGTCGGCACGTGAAAAATCCTTAGTTGATGCGTTGGCCGGCGAAAAGGCGGTCAACGTGGCCACGCTTGAAAAGAAAATAGGTCTTAAGTCATCGGTCCTCCCTTTATTACGCCGGCTTATGGAAGCCGGAGCGGTGAAAGTGCACGAAGCCATGGGGCGCACCCTCCGGCCACGGACAGAAATACATGTGCGTGCGGCCGACTTCCTGCGTGACGAGCAACAACTCCGCATGGCACTTGAGGATTTGAAGCGTTCGCAAAAACAAAAGGCCGTACTCCTGTCGCTTCTCAGTACAGGCGAAATGTCGAAGAAAGCCTTGTCGGACACAGTGGATGGCGCTGCCGCCGCAGTACCGGCTTTGCGCAGAAAAGGTCTCGTAGAGGTATTTCCCGTAGCCGTTGACCGGCTGAAATCCCATGCGGCCGACGCGGCTTTCCGCCAACGGCCGTTGAGCGGGGCGCAGCAGGAGGCTTGTGACGAACTACGGCGGTTATGGCAGAACAAAGACGTGTGCCTGCTCCACGGTGTCACATCAAGCGGTAAAACCGAAATATACATCCGGCTTATAGAGGAAACTATCGCCCGAGGGTTGCAGGTGCTCTATCTCGTACCGGAAATTGCCCTCACCACGCAGATAACCGACCGCCTCGGACGTGTGTTCGGCGAGCACATGGGAGTTTACCATTCCAAGTTTCCCGATGCCTGGCGGGCCGAACTGTGGCAACGGCAACTCACCGACCGTGCCTTCCCGCTCATACTCGGCGTGCGTTCGTCACTGTTTCTGCCTTTCCGCCGCTTGGGACTGGTCATAGTGGACGAGGAACACGAAACAAGCTATAAGCAGCAAGACCCCGCCCCCCGCTATAACGCCCGTGATACCGCTATGGTACTGGCACGGGAATACGGGGCAAAGGTTCTTTTGGGAACAGCCACGCCTTCGGTAGAGACTTACTATAACGCCACCGTTGCGGGAAAGTACGGTATCGTATCGCTGACCGCCCGTTACGGTGACGTGCAACTACCCGAAATTGTAGTGGAGGATGTAAAGGAACTGCGCCGCAAAAAACTGATGAAGACTCCCCTTTCACCTCGGCTCATCGAAGAAGTGAGACAGGCATTGGCCGATGGTGAACAGACCATTCTGTTCCAGAACCGCCGCGGATATGCTCCGGTGCTGGAATGCCGCACGTGCGGATGGACACCGCGTTGCACAGCCTGCGATGTGTCGCTGACGTTTCACCAGCACAGCGGCAAACTGGTGTGTCACTATTGCGGCGCACATTACGATGTGCCGCGTCAATGCCCCAACTGCGAAGATACTGATCTGCGCGACATCGGTTACGGTACGGAGAAAATAGAAGCGGAAGTGAAAACGCTTTTCCCTCAAGCCAGAGTGACAAGAATGGATTTGGACACAACGCGCTCGCGAGCGGCTTACGAGCGCATTATCAACGACTTTGAGAGGGGTGACACCGATTTGCTTATCGGCACACAGATGGTAACCAAAGGACTTGATTTCGACCGTGTACGCGTGGTGGGCATCCTGAGCGCCGACCAAATGCTGTCGCAACCGAACTTCCGTGCCTACGAACGTGCTTACCACATGATGGCACAGGTTGCCGGGCGGGCAGGTCGCCGAGGCCGCCGAGGCATCGTGGTGTTGCAGACACGGCAGCCCGACCTATCTGTCATACATCAGGTGACGGAAAACAACTATGCCGCCCTCTTCGGGCAGCAACTGGTAGAGCGCGAAATGTTTCGCTATCCGCCTTTCCGCCGCATAACAGACATTTATCTCCGCCACCGCAACGAGCAAGTGTGCGCTCAGGCCGCCGATTATCTGGCCGCTCTATTGCGCCCGCATTTCGGTGAGGACCTGCTGGGTCCCGACAAGCCGGCCGTGGGACGTGTGCAGATGCTCCACATCCGCAAACTTCTGCTCAAACTCCGTCCCGAATTACCCGTAAGCGGCGTGAGACGCACGCTGGCGACGGCCCGCGACCTTTTGCTGGCCCAACCGGAATATAAAGGCGTCAGACTTCATTTCGATGTCGACCCGCTCTAGGCTGCAATTGCCCAACGACATTAAAACAAACAGGACTGGCATTTTAATACAAATTACGGCAGAAAGCAAATTGTACTAAAAAGAGAACATTACTATTCATCCGCCTATCGGACATTTGATAAGGTTATTCCTTCCAAACTATATTTTTCCGCTGTTTTGACGGGTATTTCCTAAAAATATGTAACTTTGCGAAGTTAAGTGTTTTGTCTTCATGAAAACATTAAACGACGTGATAAACAGGAACTAATCACTTTATCAATATCCTTTTATATGAAACCTATTTACAATGACAACAGAGGTAAGAAAATCTTTATAGGCCTCCTGCTATGCTACCTCTCACTGGCTGCCTATGCCGACATCGGAGTGCGGCCGGGAGTCATTTATCACATCACACAAGCCTCCAACGGACTGGCTGTGACCAACGGCAACAACGGTAACAACAACGCAGCCATCACCCTTGCATCCCCCGACAACACTTCGCCAGGACAAGAATGGACACTGATTCCCGTAGAGGATGAGGAGGCTACGTTCGTACTTTGCAACCCCAACTACAACAAAGCTATGGACATGGCCGAGAACAGCAGTACCCCTTGGACGTTACTGCAATGGAACGTTGATCCAAACAACAATAACCAGAAGTTTCTGATACAGGCCGTTGAAGGAAAGGAATCTACTTACCAGCTTCTCTATGCCGCCGACGGAACGAGGACCATGACTGCGCAGGCGGCTGGCAGTCTGAAAATGGAAACCGATCTCAACGCCACTACTACTCATTTCAAATTTGAAGAAACTGGCAAAGCCGTCTCTATACCTTTGGCCAATCTGCATTACGTCATCACCCAAGCCAACACAGGCAAGGTATTATCGAACCGGAAAAGTTATGACAATGACAGTTACATTTACGCCGATAGTTACGAACCTGACAATTACGGACAAGTGTGGCAACTGCTGAGCGGCAACACCGGCGGTACGTTTGTACTTTTCAACACCACTTACAACAAGGCTCTCGATGCCGGGTTACAAAGCGTTTACCGCCCTCTGCAATGGTCGGCCAGCACTTCTTCGGACAATCAAAAAGCTACGTTTGTACCCGTTGAAGGCAAAGAGGCCACATACCAGATCCGCTACAGCCGGAACAACAAGAATTACTTCATCTCCGCCACTGCCGACGGCAATACAAAGATGACAGAGGACGCCGCTGATGCCAGTACCCACTTCACACTCAACGCCGTATCCGCTCCCCCAGAGCAGCCCAGAGCTGACTGGGAAAACGAAAAATTCTTTGAAGAAAACAAAGAACCGGGACACGCCACCTATATGCCCTATGCCAACACTGCGGAAATGATGGCCGACCCTCGCTACAACAGTCCCTGGCTCAATCCAAAAAGTTCTGAGGTACTCACATTGAACGGACTGTGGAAACTCAACTACGTATCATCGCCAGAAGCCCGCCCCGGAGAAGCAGACCTCTGGGCAGACAATGCCGATGTCTCAGCCTGGGACACCATAACCGTACCCTCCTGCCTCGAAATGAAAGGCTACGGTATTCCTTTATATATAAATGTGAACTATCCCTTTGCCGACAATCCTCCATATGTACAGATGAAAAACGGTCTGACCAACTCCGTAGGATCTTACCGGCGCACTTTCTCACTCCCTGAGAGATGGGACAATAAACGCATATTCCTCCACTTTGACGGTATATACAGTGCAGCCTACGTCTGGGTGAACGGCCATTATGCAGGCTATACGCAAGGTTCCACCAACGATGCCGAATTTGACGTAACAGCCTATGTGCGCCAAGGAGAGAACAATGTCAGCGTACAAGTATTCCGCTGGTGTGACGGTTCCTACCTTGAAGGTCAGGACATGTTCCACATGAGTGGCATTTACCGCGACGTATACCTCTTTGCCACCCCAAAAACATTTGTCCGCGACCATTACATCACCAGCACACTCGATGCTGCCAACGGTTACAAGAGCGGATCTATGAAAGTGGAACTCACTGCCGATAACCGCGAAGGAACAGCGGAAGAAAAAACCGTAACAGTAAGCCTGCTATCGCCCCAAGGCGAAACCATAGCCCGGCAGGAAACGACATTTGCCTTTACTGAAGGTGAAAAGGAACAAATCAGAAGCGTTACCTTCGATGGGCTAAACGGCCTGCAACTATGGTCGGCCGAGACTCCAACACTCTACACTGTCACTGTTTCGCAAAAGAATGCCGACGGCAGCGAAGAACAGGCATTTTCGACCAAATACGGTTTCCGTCACATCGAAATAAAGGACGGGCTGGTCTATATCAACAACAAACGCATCTTCTTCAAAGGTGTCAACACGCAAGACACCCACCCATTGCACGGCCGCAGCATTGATGTGCCTACCATGTTGAAAGACATCATCATGATGAAACAGGCCAACATGAACACCATACGCACCAGTCACTACCCGCGTCAGGCCAAGATGAACGCCATGTTCGACTATTACGGACTTTACGTCATGGACGAGGCCGATGTGGAGTGCCACTTCAACTGGCAGAACAGCGGAGGCGGAGGCATAACTTTCAAGAATTCCTGGAAACCGCAGTTCATCGACCGCACTGTCCGCATGGTCTATCGCGACCGTAACTTCCCCTCTGTCATTTTCTGGAGTCTAGGCAATGAAAGCAATTCAGGCTCAAACTTCGATGCCACCTATGCCGCCACACGCGCGCTCGACCCACGGCCCATCCATTACGAAGGAGCTACGCGCGCCAATGACGACCCGACGGACATTTGGAGCAAGATGTATCCCGGACTGGACGATGTTCAAAACAACGCCAATAACAACTGGCGCCACCAGCCTTATTTCATGTGCGAATACGCTCATGCCATGGGCAACGCCGTCGGCAATCTGCAGGAATACTGGGACATCATCGAAAGCAGCCGTTATGGCATTGGCGGCTGCATTTGGGACTGGGTGGACCAGGCTATTTATGATGCGGCAGATATTAAAGCCGGCCGCTTCACCCTTAACGGTCAGAACAAATTCAAAACGGGCTATGACTATCCGGGGCCGCACCAGGGCAACTTCGTCTGCAACGGTCTTGTTACGGCTGATCGAGCATGGTCGGCCAAGCTTACCGAAGTGAAAAAGGTATATCAGAATATCAAGTTCACTTCATTCTCGCCCGCTTCCAAACGACTCATTTTCTCCAACGCCTACAATTTCATTACCCTCGACGGCTTCTACCTGAAATATTCCGTATTGGAAAACGGCGTCTCCGTAGAGAGCGGACGCGTGGACATGCCTGCCACTTTACCCGGCTTGTCCGGACAGGTGGACATCCCCTACTTCACCAAACTGAAGAACGGTGTGGAAACCCTGCTGAACATCGAAATCTGCCGGAAGGAAGCCACCGCCTTTGCCGATGCCGGCTATCCCGTTGCCTCACAGCAATACACACTCAAGAACCGGCCGGCACAGTTGCCAGCGGTAACGCCCGACGAACGCAATCCGCTCGACATGAAACAGACGGCTACGACTACAACCATCAGCAACAGCAAAATGTCTCTCACCTTTACGGCCAAAGGAGAAATATTCTCCTGGAAGGTTAAAGACACCGAACTCATACGCAACGGAGGCACGCCTGAATACTACAACTACCGCTGGATTGAGAACGAGGCGCCTTACAACAGCGACCCGTCTTATGACAACACAAATGGCGTTGGCAACAAAACCGCGACATTCGAACGGGCTGACAACGGCAATACCGTCACAGTAACCGTTGACGCCGCCGGAACAAAATGCCCTTACCGCTTTATCTACACAGTACACGCCTCTGGCGCCGTAGACCTCAAGGCGTCTTTCTCGCCTGTAGCCGGACAGCAGGAGTTGCGCCGCATCGGTCTGGCCATGCAGTTCCCAGGTAATTTCGACAAAGTGGAATATTACGCCCGCGGCCCGTGGGAAAACTACATTGACCGCAAGACCGGTTCCATGTTGGGCCGTTACACCACAACAGTAGGCGACATGTTCGAACCTTACCTGCGCCCACAATCAATGGGTAACCGCGAGGACCTGCGCGAACTCACACTCTCCGATCCCACCACCGGCTACGGCCTCAAGGTTGAGACCGAGGGACAGGTAAACTTTTCTGTGCTCAACTTTGACGACGTGACGCTCAAAAGCAAAATGCACGGCTGGGAACTGACATTGCCTAACGGCTACTCCAAGAAGATCTACGCCCATTTCGATTACATGCAGAAGGGACTGGGCAACGGCAGCTGCGGCCCCGGCACCATCAGTAAATACCTCTGCCCCACCTCCGGCACTTATACTTTCGGCTTGCGCTTCACGCCGCTGGCTTCCCTCACCGACGGCATCATGCCAGCGCCTTCCGCTACGGCAGACATGATTATCCGCCATGACCGCACAACCGAAACCCTCGTTTGTGAAGGCAATCTTAAAGCCGGTACTGAATTTTCCATCTACGATATGGGCGGCGCCCGCCTTGCCTTCTCCCGTATTGACGCACCTGCAGGCAATACGGCTCTCTCCACGCGCAACTGCCCCAAAGGGTCATACATCGTTGTGGTAAAGACAGAGAGGGGCAGCCGCACCCATAAATTTGTCAAATAACCGTACACCACCGTTCCACGGTTTCTGTAATCCTCCACTGAGGCCAACGGAAAAAATCCCTCCAAATTCCCCCTCGCCGCCATGCCGGCAAGGGGGATTTTATTATTTGCTAACATCTGGCAGACTTATCAGCCGCAACAAACCTGAAGACTAGGGAAATAAAAGTCTTTTTTAAAATTCGCCAACTAAAACGGATGCTATAAAGCCGTACCTTTGCCAATGTCAACAACATGTTTAACTAAACATCAAAGCCGTATGATTAAATCATTCCTATTTCCCAAGAAAATCACACCGCAACTCTATTCCTCACTGTTGCTGTGTTTGAGAATCCTCTTCGGCCTGCTGGTAGCCTTCCACGGACTCGAAAAGCTGTTGAACTACGAAACACTGGCCAGCGGCGCTTTCCCCGACCCTATCGGAATAGGCAGCGCCATGTCAGTTTCTTTGGCAGTCTTTGCCGAACTCTTCTGCGGTCTTGCCTTTGCAGCCGGATTCCTCTTCAGGCTCAGCACACTGCCCCTGATAGCCACCATGGCCATAGCCTTCTTCGGCGTACACGGCGGCAACATCATTGAAGGAGAAGCGGCCCTGATCAACCTCGTAGTCTTCATCCTGCTCTACATTACCGGCCCCGGAAGATACGCCGCCGACGCCTACATCGTAAAAAAAATCAGATTCTAAACAGATCCCCATCATGGCCCAAAACCTTCAAGACGCCCTCCGCAATCGGCGGAGCCATTACAGTCTCTCCCCCGCTTCACCGATATCAGACGAAGCCATAAAGGACATCATCGACTTTGCCGTAACACATGTGCCATCGGCCTTCAATTCACAATCAACGCGCATCGTCCTGCTCCTGGGAGAAAACCACCGCAGACTGTGGGACATCACGAAGGACACGCTGCGCCCTCTTGTGCCGGCCAAGGCCTTTCCGGCTACAGAAGCCAAGATAGACGGCAGTTTCCGAAACGGACACGGCACCATCCTGTTTTTCGAAGACCGCGCCATAGTGGAGCAGCTTCAGGCAGCCTATCCGCTCTATGCCGACCGTTTCCCCACATGGGCGCAACACACCTCAGCCATGCACCAACTGGCCATTTGGGCCATGCTGGAGGATGCCGGACTGGGCGTATCGCTACAACACTACAACCCACTCATTGACGAGGCTGTGAATCGCGAATGGCAACTGTCCCCACAGTGGGAGCTCATCGCGCAGATGCCTTTCGGCACATCAACAGCCCAGTCTGGAGAAAAAACATTCACATCACTCGAAGAACGCGTCAAGGTGTTCGGATAATTCCCTGTAGCAGACGGCGTACAGCCAACCTGAAACGACAAAAAGGCCTCACCGGACATTAACCTTTTTAACTTTCCTATACATTTCGAAGTGTTAAAACATAGGTTACAACGCATGAAGTTCAAAAAGTCGGTATCGGATTTTAAACT
>ERZ778516.2472-NODE-2472-length-12301-cov-17.375878_pt1 | contig 12301 bp, 13 predicted proteins | sample MGYA00510342_ERZ778516 | MGnify/ENA primary metagenome ERZ778516 (study PRJEB29527, sample SAMN07138961) | mouse gut metagenome | material: feces | host: mouse | place: China:Nanjing | collected 2016-01-25 ...
CCTGCGACCTCCTGGTCCCAAACCAGGCGCTCTAGCCAAGCTGAGCCACACCCCGTCACTCTTTTTCCAATTTTTATTTCTCACAGCGACGAATATCATTATACACAATATATTTATGTATGTCAACACATTTTTTATCTTTTTTCAATCTTTTTTTATTTCTATGGATCTTGACGGTTTATTCGACGTATTCCAGATTGAATCTTGCCTCGCCGAGATCGTCCACTTCCATGACAATATAGGACGGTTTCCTGTTCTCCTGTCTTGGGTAGGACAGACTTCCCGGGTTGATCGCAGTAATCTCATCCGAAACGTCGATCACAGGCTTGTGCGTGTGACCGTACATCACAATATCTGCCCCCTGTACGATCGCTTCCTTCTTCAACATCTCATTTCCCATATTGATATAGTAGTGATGACCATGCGTTATCATAACACAATACCTGCCTATTTGTAAAGTCTTTTCTGACGGCAGATTTGAAAAAAAGTCATTGTTACCAGCGACCATCTCCACAGGGCACCCCGCTGCCTCCTGAATGGTATACTCGCTCCCCTCGATATCTCCGAGATGTATTACCATGTCAACCGTTCCGACTTTCTGCAGCACTTTGATATAATTTTCATTTTTTCTGTGTGTGTCACTGACGATCAATATTTTCATAATATTCCTCCATGCTGCCAACAAACAGCACACAAATGTTTAGATGGTCTCTTCCGCTGCCCGCTTCAATACTCTTTTCATTTCCTCCAATGCCTTTCCCCGATGGCTGATACGGTTCTTTTCCTCCGGTGCAAGCTCTGCCGAATACATACCATACTCTGGCAGGAAGAAGATCGGATCGTAGCCAAAACCATTCTGCCCCCGCTCCTCATAGCCGATCCTTCCCTCGATGGCGGCTCTGGTCGTATACCTGCTTCCATCCGGAAACACTGCGGCAATGACACAGACAAACCGTGCCGTGCGTTTTTCATCCGGAACCCCTTCAAGCTGCTTGATCAGATTGGCATTTTTGACTGAATAGGGTGTGTCCTCCCCCATATATCTCGCAGAATACACACCTGGCGCCTTATCCAGATAATCGATCTCAAGCCCTGAGTCGTCCGCGAGCACGATCGCCTGAACATTGCGCGTTTTAAGTTCCTGGGCAATGGCGGATGCTTTGATCATGGCATTCTCCTCAAACGTTGTTCCATTCTCGGCTATCTCCATATCAATACCAGCTTCCTTCATTGACTGGATCCCTAATCCAAGATCAGCCATGATCATCTGTATCTCTCTCATTTTATCAGCATTTCCTGTCGCAAATATGATCTTATCAGCTTTCATCTGTCCGTTCCTCCTATCCATATATCAAAGCCTTCCTCCATCCCGTCAGAAAGCATTTTTCATACACATGCTAAACAACCTTTATGATATAATCCTGTAAAATGTCTCCCATCGTCTTCACAAGAGCCGCTACTATTTTCTCATTCAATTTGTATTCGTTTTCCACGCCTTCCATATCCTTTTGTATCAATGAAATTTTGATGACTGCAGACGGAACTGTCGCTCCCGATACCAGGGCATGACTGTCGCCCCCCTCCTCAAAGCCGCGCATTTCGATCTGAGTCGTCTCCAGAAACGCCTCCGCCATCACCACTGACAGATGTGTACTGTTATAATCCGGCTTGAAATAAGTCGTGTTACAAATACCTGTCAAGTAGGACTGCTGTCCGTTGTTCTCCTCCACCTGCACACCGAGCACCATGTCTGCACCGATCCTGTTTGCAAACAGGATCACTTCCTCCTGTGAATATTCCTCCTGCATATCGGATGCCAGATAGAGTTTTATGCGGTTGTCCTCAGCAAATCTGTCAATACTCTGTCTCCACTCCGGAAGAGCCAGTCGATTACGGTCATCATAGGGAAACCATATGACTGCAGATGCGGCATAGCTGTCCCCTATTTCCTTAAAATCTACAGTCAATGAGCCGTTTCCCATTGTCAGATCATAATCATACAGATCCCTGCAGTAAACTTCCACAACAACATCTTCATTTTGTCTGTATACGCCCACCGCATCCATGATCGTAGAATCACTCACCAACTCCATTCGGTTCGGAACATTTTCAGAGTATCCTGACAGTGTTATGACGTATTTATTTTGAATGAACTCCTCCCGGATACTGATATCCTCAGCGGCAATCGGCTCTTGCAGCGGAATCACCAGTCTCGACTTTTGTTCGTCCCGATAAATCGTCCTCACATTCACCTTGGGCGCAAGAAGAGCGCTCTCCTGCGCGTTCACACTTTCCATCAGGATACCGATACGGCTGCTGGCATCAAAAAATCCCTCATTTAACTTAAAACCCGCCATCACCGCTATTGAAACGACCGCAAAAACAATCGAGACAATCTGCATCGACCGATACAGGCGGTCCCTTTTCCCAGCTATGATCTGCTCAGCCTCCGCCCGTGTGAGTGCATATTCTCCCTGCCCATACTCCATGGCAGAAGCTGCCCAATCTGTCTGTGGTTTCTTTATATCCTTGATCTGCTTCTGTGCTACTTCACTCCTGGTCTGCATTGTCCTCTCTGTCCTCAACTGTCTGCCTGTCTTCTAGGTGGACGCGGCCCCATAAACTGATAATAATATGTTTTCATCATACCATTATAGATCTTTCTGTTCTTGTCAGCTTTCCTGCCAATATCCCTCTGTGCCTCCTCGTAGGATGTGATCACATACAACGACCATGTATCGAGACACCTGAACCGTTCGCCTAGTTTTCTATAAAGGGGCGGCAGATCTTCTTTGTCCTCAAGCCGCTCGCCATAGGGCGGGTTTGTTATGATAAAACCATACTTTCCATCATGGGACAGTCTGCTCACGTCCCTCTGACCAAATCTGATCATGTCTGCCACACCTGCAAGGCGGGCATTCTGCTGCGCGATCTGTATCATCTCTGGATCGATATCACTGCCTTCGAGGTCGACAGCTGCGGACATGTCAACCATTTCCCTCGCCTCCTCATAGCAGTCGTCCCACACCTTTTTGTCAATGAGATGATCCCACTTAAGTGCTGTGTATCCCCGCTTCATCCCAGGTGCAATATTTGCCGCGATCAGTGCCGCTTCTATCAATATAGTCCCGCTTCCGCAGAAAGGATCCACCAGGATCCTGTCGCCTTTCCATGGTGTCAGCTTGATCAGCGCTGCCGCAAGGTTCTCCGCGATCGGTGCTTTCGGGGTAAACTTGCGGTATCCCCTCTTATGTAAAGACTCACCTGTCGTGTCCAGTCCCACGGTTACTGTATCCTTCATCAGGAAGACACGCACCGGAAAGTTCTGTCCCTCCTCGCCAAACCAACTGACATGATAGACCTGTTTCAGGCGTTCCACCATCGCCTTTTTCATGATAGACTGTATATCTGATGGAGAGAACAACCTGCTCTTCACGCTCGCAGCCTTTGCGACCCAGAATTTTCCATCTGAGGGAATATACTCCTCCCACGGAAGGGATTTGGTATGTTCAAACAGTTCATCAAATGTCTCCGCATGAAAACTCCCCACCTTTATGAGTATCCGCTCTGCTGTTCTAAGACCAATGTTAGCACGGCATACCGCCTCATCATCTCCGATAAAAGTCACTCTGCCGTCCTCGACCTGCGACACGTCGTATCCAAGGTCTGTGATCTCCTGTTTTAGGACAGCCTCCAGCCCAAAATGACAGGGCGCGATCAATTCGTATCTCTTCATTATATTCTTATATTCTCCGATTAAAATCTGTTGTATTATTTGTTTTCTATATTATCTTATATTTATTAGTTCCATCTGTCAAACATTAATTGCAGCTATTTGCGCTTTGGCGATCAGGACCGGGCAGATCCCCCTGCCCGCCGCGCGCCGCATAACTGCATATTTCCTCTGCGCGGGACTGCACAGAAAAAGCGGGACCTGTTCCCAAGTCCCGCCTTCTCCTGATCCAGCACAGCTTACCTGTTGTTATTGTTGTTTGTGCTGTTCTTGCAATTCTTCTGGTTGTTGTCAGAGTTGCTGTTGTTTGTGCTGTTCTGAGAATTCTGTGAGTTCTGAGAATTCTGTGAGTTGTTATTTGACTTGTTCTGATCGTAGTTGTTGTTTGTTCCAGCCATAATGATACCTCCAAATTTTTTGGGAATATGCTCCCTTTTTTCTGACATACAGCTGCACCTGCATTTTTGTATGTCCTCAGCACTTTATATGCTACACAGATATGATTTGCTTAAACGCACAATTTTATACATCAAATTTAATTTACATATCTTGTTAACTTTGGAAACACTGCCCAAATCTGATAATTATTGTTTGGTAGGTTTTATTTTCAGAAATCAGTTGACCTTTGCAGCTACTCTTGCTATACTGAAATCAGTAAAGAGATACTCCTTCAATCCTCTTTACAACCCTTATATATTAATTATTTATACTCCCCTTAACGAAAAACGACCACTGCGTGGTCGTTTTTCATTTTATGCACAGTCCCGTGAATGCGCAGGTCGTTCCCCTGCTCGATCGCACAGCCCCGTGCAGAGGAATTATACAGCTCTGCGGGTTATCCCGCCTTCATCCTACAGATCCCTGCCATGCCACCAGCTACGGACTGTCCTGACCAGGAATCCCGCCAGCAGAAATACCATGATATACGGCACCAGAAACACAAATACGCGGAACACGACAGAGAGCACCAGACAGATCACAACCACCACGATACAGGTAAACAGCCAGGCGGGAATCCTGACTCGCTTTTCATCTGACGAATCCGTATAATCACGCCCTGCATTTCCTGCGTAGCTGTAATTGGCGTGATCTGGATCCGCATAGCTGCCATTGCTGTTGAACCCGCCTGCACTCCGGCTTCCATTGCCGGACGCAAACTTACTGCTCTCCTCGATCGTCTTTGCCAGGAGCCTCGGATCGCCGAGCATCCTGAGCACATCAGCCTCACTCCTGCCGCCCGCAGTCTGACTGTTAATATATGTCCTGTAATAATTCACATTGTCCTGTATCATGTTCTCTGATACTTTTCCATCAAGAGCATCCCGAAATTGTCTCAAAAAATCCTCACAGTTCATAATATCCCCACCTCATCATCTATGCCTGATCCATCCCTCTGCCCATCGTCATCCTCTTTACATATACCGCGGGTTCTTTTTTCATATCAATCATATCCCGAAATGCGTGAAGCACCATCCTGTCCTTGTTGCAGGCATCTGTGTTCTTCCCGGAATCGCCGATGATATTATATCTGTTCATCTGCCATATATACAGATCCGTGAGTCCATAGCCCTCACAGCGCACCTTATCCTTCAGACAATGATGCTCCATGAAAAAAACAAGCTCTTCCAGAAGCTCTGTGTCAAAAACAAGCTCCTCCCAGAGTTCATCACACCACTGCCTGGTCTCATCTGCGATCTCTCCAAGTGCCAGTAGTCCCTCATACGCCTTGATGCGTCTGGCATCGTACAATATTCCTGCCATGTCACTGCCCCGCTTTTCATTTGTCTCCAAATCCTTATATCCTATCCTACCATACGATACATCTAAGGTAAATTAACGAATTATAAAATTTTTTAAAATATTATACCATTTTCGAAACTGACCCGCCCGCGATCAATTCCCCGTTCACCAGATACTGGCAGATGGGCGTCGCCTTTGGATTCTCGATCAGGCTGATCAGCTTCTCTGCCGCGATCCCGCCGATCCTGCCAGTGTCCTGCCTGTATGTCGCAAGCTGCGGTTCCAGCTGTGATGCCATCGTGATGCCGTCATATCCCCCGATCGAGATATCCTGCGGTATCCGCAATCCCCTGTCTTTGATCGCGTTCATGCCGCCGATCGCCGAGAAATCATCCGCGTACACGATGCAGGTCGGGGGCTGCTCCAGCTCCAGCAGCCGGCTGGTGAGGATCCTCGCCGTGTGGGAGTCCCTGTACTTTCCCCTCTGGAGATATTCCTCCCTGACTGCCAGCCCCTTCTTCTCATGAAAGCGGTAATACGCCGAAAGCCTGTTGGTCGTCACCATGGAATCCTCACCGTAAATATATGCGATCTTTCGGTGTCCCTGCGCGTAAATATACGAGAGCAGGGATTCCATGCCGGCGATGTTGTCTGACATGACAGAGATCCTGCCGTTATACACATAGTCGATTGTGACCACCGGCAGATCGCTCGCCAGCAGCTCCGCAACCTCGGCGTCGCTGTGGTCCGCGACCGCGATCAGCACACCGTCCATTCCGCGGTAAAGGGTGTGCTCGAGGTAGGACATCCGGTCCTTGCGCTTCTTCGAGTTGCTCAAAAAAGTGATGTCATACCCGGCATTCTCCGCCGTATTTCTGAAGGATTCGAGCACGCCCGAAAAATACCCGTGCGTCAGCCCGCTCCCGGATTCCTCCTTGTACAATACCCCGAGATTGTAAGTCCTGCGCGTCTTGAGCGCCCGCGCCGACGCATTCGGATAATAGCCAAGCGCCTTCGCCGCGCGCCGGACTCTCTCCTTGGTCTCCCCGCCGATATCCTTGTGGTCGTTGAGCGCCTTGCTGACTGTCGCGACAGATACGCCGCACGCAGCAGCGATGTCTTTCATGGAAACCATATCCTTCCTCCCTTCACGTGAGATCACAAAAGCCGTGGAAGCCATTTTTCTTAAACGTTTACGTATATCATACACCAACACGCATACCGGCGCAAGCGCTTCGTGCCCAGCGCTCCCAACATTCCTCAAATAGTTGCTGTTCACGCCCCAAATTATTTCGACAGCATTATAAACATTGAAGGCGTAAACAGCAAGCATTTTGGCGCATGTTTTTCACTACTTTAACGGGCTAACCTCAAATATTTATCCATTTGTCTGATTTTTATCTTGCTTTTGTGAAAGTCTTGTGATAGATTTAGCATATAAGGTTACTTAAACGTTTTCGTAACAACATTCCGCCGATGCACATTGTTTCGCAAAACAGTATATTACCCGCATCGGCGTGTGCGGAAAACCTATTTTCAATCTATCTTTGACAAGGAGAAATGCGCTATGAAATTTGGATACTTTGACGACGCAAACCGCGAATACGTCATCACCACCCCCAAGACCCCGCTCCCGTGGATCAACTATCTGGGCTGCAAGGAATTCTTCACACTGATCTCAAACACCTGCGGCGGCTACACCTTCTACAAGGACGCAAAGCTTTTAAGGCTGACGCGCTACCGCTACAACGATGTTCCCTACGATACCAACGGCAAATATTTCTACATAAAAGACGGCGATACCATCTGGAATCCGGGCTGGCAGCCGACCAAGACGGAACTTGACGCCTACGAGTGCCGCCACGGGATCGGCTACAGCCGCTTCACCGCCTCCAAGAACGATGTGCAGGCTTCCGTTCTCACGTTTGTCCCGATGAACGACAACTGCGAGCTCTCACATGTGAAGATCAGGAATAACTCCGCTTCTGAAAAGAAGATCTCGCTCTTCTCCTATGTGGAATGGTGCCTGTGGAACGCCGATGACGACTCCAGAAATTTCCAGCGGAATCTGAGCACCGGCGAAGTGGAAGTGATCGGCTCTGCCATCTACCACAAGACAGAGTACCGCGAGCGCAGAAACCACTATGCAGTCTATACGGTAAACACGGACGTTGACGGCTTTGACACGATCCGCGACAACTTTATCGGCACTTACAACGGCGCGGACAAGCCCGAGGCTGTTCTGGCCGGCAAATGTACAAACTCGATGGCAAGCGGCTGGTCCCCGATCGCCGCACACCAGATCGACATCACACTCGCGCCCGGCGAGGAGAAAGCGTATGTGTTTCTTCTGGGCTATCTGGAGAACCCTGTCGAGGAGAAATTCGAGGCGCCGAACGTGGTGAACAAGAAACCTGCGGACGCGATGATCGCAAAGTACAACTCCGACGCCGCTGTCGAGCGGGCATTTGCGGAGCTGAATGACTACTGGAAAGACCTGCTTGGCCGCTATGTCGTCGAATCCTCCAACGAGAAGGTCAACAGAATGGTCAATATCTGGAACCAGTACCAGTGCATGGTGACGTTCAACATGAGCCGCTCTGCCTCCTACTATGAGTCCGGCATCGGACGCGGTATGGGCTTTCGGGATTCCTGCCAGGATCTGCTCGGTTTCGTGCACCTGATCCCTGACCGCGCGCGCGAACGCATCATCGATATCGCCTCGACGCAGTTCCAGGACGGAAGCGCCTACCATCAGTACCAGCCGCTCACCAAGAAGGGCAACTCCGATATCGGAAGCGGCTTCAACGACGATCCGCTGTGGCTGATCGCAGGCACGAGCGCCTATATCCGCGAGACTGGCGACCTGTCCATCCTGCAGGAAATGGTGCCCTACGACAATGACATGAGCGTCGCCACATCACTGATGGAGCACTTGAAGCGCTCGTTTGACTATATCGTGAACCACAAGGGACCGCACAAGCTGCCGCTCATCGGGCGTGCCGACTGGAATGACTGCCTGAACCTCAACTGCTTCTCCGAGCACCCGGGCGAATCCTTCCAGACCTTCGGACCGAGCGAGGGTCCTGTCGCAGAGTCTGTATTTATCGCCGGAATGTTCGTCAAGTACGGCGAGGAGTACGCACAGCTCGCGGAGCTGCTCGGCGATGATGCCGAGGCAAAGCGCGCGCGGGACGAGGTCGCTGTCATGTACGACGCTGTCCTCAAGGACGGCTGGGACGGTGACTGGTTCGTGAGGGCTTACGACGCATACAGCCACAAAGTCGGCTCCAAAGAGTGTGAGGAAGGTCAGATCTACATCGAGCCGCAGGGCTTCTGCGTGCTTGCCGGCATCGGCGTGAAGGAGGGACTGGCAGAAAAGGCGCTGGACTCCGTGAAGGAAAGACTTGACACAAAGTACGGTGTGATGATATTGCAGCCTGCCTACACAAAATATCATGTCGAACTGGGCGAGATCTCATCCTATCCGCCCGGATACAAGGAGAATGCAGGTATCTTCTGCCACAACAACCCGTGGGTTTCCATCGCCGAGACTGTCATCGGGCGCGGCGACAGGGCATTTGAGATCTATCAGAAGACCTGCCCGGCATATGTGGAGGAGATCAGCGAGATCCACCGGACAGAGCCCTATGTGTACTCCCAGATGGTCGCAGGGCGCGACGCGAAGTATCACGGCGAGGCGAAGAACAGCTGGCTCACCGGCACTGCCGCATGGACGTTCACAAACATCTCGCAGTATATCCTCGGCGTGTACCCGACACACAAGGGGTTAAGCGTCGATCCATGCGTACCTGCAGGTTTTGGGGATTTCAAACTTACCAGGCGGTTCCGCGATGTGGTATATCACATCACAGTCAAGAATCCGAACAACGTCCAGAAGGGCGTCGCTTCCATGACTGTCGACGGCGTGAAGGCAGACGGCTGCGTGATTCCGTTTGAGGCTGGGAAGTCTGATGTGAATGTAGGGATCGTCATGGGCTAGATTGTGTATTTTATCAAATAAATGAAACAGAAACGGGGAACTGCAATACTTATGCAGTTCCCCTTGTTTTACGGGTATTCAATCCAGATCCTGCTGGCTGTTCATCTTTTGACAGTTTTTTGCCACAAAGATACTCATGTAATTATCTGCCAAAGTTGCATTAGAGGGAACCGTCAACATGTGGCACCAATCATCGGAGCCATAGCCGGTTTCCTCCAAAAGTTCTCGTTTGGCGGCGGACAGGACTTCCTCCGGGACACCGTCGACACACTCGATACATCCGGCACAGAATTCAGTAGTTACCTGCCGGATCCCCTGCCTGAATTGTCTGACACAGATATAGTGATCATCCTCAGTCATCGCAACAATGATGGCATAGTTTTTGCGCGAATAACTGTAATAGGGACCGGATATTTTTCCGTTTGGCATTTTGTAAGTACTTTTCCGGAAATCGATCCATTCGTCACGCACAATATGCTCACAGTTTACTTCCTGCCACGCAAGATTCTCCGCAGTTTCCATGTTGTATACTTCCCTTCCATTTCCTGGCAAAGCCTCGTCTCCATTCACGTAAAATCATCCAGCCGATCCTTTCATATTTTCATTATCCCCGATCCGAAACGCCCGCGCTGATGTCGGTGTACATGTCGAGCAGTCCCACGGTCTCTGTGGCTGGTCTGCCGTAACTGTGACAGCATTTGTGCGACACGGACTTTTCGTCCTCCGCCTTGTCATCGAAAACAACACTCATGCGGACAGCGCCAAGTGCCAGCTCGCTGTCGAGATGTCTCAATACTTCGTCGATCATACAATTATCACGATCCATATAACCATCCACCTTCCCTTTCCCATTTTATTTCGCACTCCAAATATTCCTTTCACATGCACACAGTTCCTTTTGTGTCATGGATCCTATCTGCAAGTGCTCTGACCGCGTTATGTAATGAGTTCATTATAGCAGAGTATGCAGGCTGATGCAACAAAAGTTCGATGTTTTTAATACTGCAGAGCAAACAGTGTCACTTTTCACCCCCATGCCAACGCAGTGGAAATCATGCGCCAAAATGCTTGCCCTTTCGCATTTTGTGTGCAAAATTGTAACCAAACAGCAAACAATTACCATGCGAGCGTGACAAAAGCATACACAAAATCCTGAATTACTGCACAAACATATTTGAGTACCCCATCAGACTCTCATCAACTTCGCGCGCACACTCGCGTCCCTGGCGGATCGCCTTGACGACGAGCGACTGCCCGGTGTGCATGTCTCCCGCGACAAAGATATTGTCCGCGCTGGTCCTGAATCTGCCGGGTTCGGTCTTTACGTTGGTGCGCGCGTCCAGCTCCAGCCCAAACGCGTCCGCGACATACTTCTGGCTGCCGAGGAAGCCCGCCGCGACCAGCACAAGCTGCGCCTCCAGCACCTGCTCGCTCCCCTCGACTTCCCTACTGTTGAGCCTGCCGCTCTCCGGATCTTTTTCCCAGGCAAGCTTCACGATCTTCACACCGCAGAGACTGCCGCTCTTGTCCTTGATGAACTCCTTGACCGTGGACTCATAGATGCGTGGATCGTGCCCAAACAGCGCGATCGCCTCTTCCTGTCCATAATCGGTCTTGCAGATCTTCGGCCACTCCGGCCATGGATTGTTCTCCGCCCTGACATCCGGCGCTTTGGGCATCATCTCGATCTGTGTCACGGACTTCGCGCCGAGCCGGATCGAAGTGCCCACACAGTCGTTTCCGGTGTCACCGCCGCCGATGATCACCACGTCCTTTCCCTTTGCAGACACATAGGCGTTGTCCGCAAGGTCGGAATCGAGCAGGCTCTTTGTCACGCCTTTCAGAAAATCCACCGCGAAATAAATCCCCTTTGCATCCCTTCCCGGCGCATTGATGTCCCTCGGATTGGAGGCGCCGCACGCGAACACGATCCGGTCAAAACCCTCCACGAGCTTCTTCGATTTGACATCTATGCCGATATCGGTGTTTGTGAAAAATTTCACACCTTCTTCCTCCATGATCCTGATCTTGCGGTCGATGATGTGCTTCTCGAGCTTCATGTTCGGAATCCCGTACATCAGAAGCCCGCCAAGGCGGTCACTGCGCTCAAACACGGTGACGTTGTGCCCCCGCTTGTTCAGCTGGTCCGCCACGGCAAGCCCGGCAGGTCCGCTCCCGACCACCGCGACGGTCTTGTTCGTGCGCACCTTGGGCGGTCTCGCGTCCGCAAGCCCTGTCCTGTACGCATTCTCGATGATCGCATACTCGTTCTCCTTCGTCGCCACCGCGTCACCGTTCAGCCCGCAGGTGCAGGCGTTCTCGCAGAGTGCCGGACACACCCTGGACGTGAACTCCGGGAAGTTGTTCGTCTTTTTCAGTCTGTTGTAGGCTCGCTCCCAGTTGCCCGTGTACACCAGGTCATTCCACTCCGGCACCAGATTGTGCAGCGGACAGCCGGAGGTCATGCCCGCGATCGTCATTCCCGACTGGCAGAACGGCACGCCGCATTCCATGCACCGGGCGCCCTGTTTCTGCTGCTCCTCCGTCGGAAGATGCTCATGGAATTCATCAAAATGCTTTACCCGCTCCTCCGGCGTCTGTGCTGCCGAGGTTTTTCTCTCATACTCTATGAATCCTGTTGGTTTTCCCATCTTCTATCTCCCTTTTTTCTATATATAACATCTCGATAATCAAGTAGGGGAATGACCTTCTCCACTACTTGCGCCGGGCACCCGTCAGCTTTTGCTGACATTTTTCCTCTGGGTGCCCGTGTGCACAAAAAATCTCGATATAAAAAATCCTGTTCGCTTTAGAGTTAGGAATTG
>ERZ778516.2473-NODE-2473-length-12295-cov-3.829575_pt1 | contig 12295 bp, 11 predicted proteins | sample MGYA00510342_ERZ778516 | MGnify/ENA primary metagenome ERZ778516 (study PRJEB29527, sample SAMN07138961) | mouse gut metagenome | material: feces | host: mouse | place: China:Nanjing | collected 2016-01-25 ...
CATGCGGGGGTCTCGGTGTTGAGACGCGCATCCGCCGCGGGGACTATATCCTTGTACTTGTCGAGCATATACGAGTCGATATACTCCACCATGTCGGTGCGCACCTGATTCGAGCGGTCGATACGACGCTTGATTTTCAGAGCCTCGACGGGGTCTATGTTGGGGTCGCGGATTATATCTTCGAGATGCCACTGTACGGCATCCACCCAGTTCTTCTCGTAAAGCAAGGCATCGAGCGATCCGGCCGCATAGGGGTTGGCCATGGGCTGGTCAACGTTGTCGAAGCGGTGGTAATCCTCGATCGAGCGGTTGAAGATCGCGTTAGCGTTTTCTGTAAACATCGCAGTAGTTTTTATATTGTTGTTTCACTATAAAAATGTATCTTTGCAAGGGAAGTATACCCTTCCCGAATACAAATATAATGATTATAATTAGAAATACAACAATCCGTGCGGCATTTATAGGGGTTGCGGCGCTCCTGCTGCCCGCAGCAGCAGCCGCACAGACCAGACAGACCAAGCAGGAGTACATAGCCCGCTACAAGTCGCTGGCCATAGACCACATGGAGCGTTACGGCATACCGGCCAGCATTACCATGGCGCAGGGTATATTGGAGTCGGACTGCGGCAACAGCTCGCTGGCACTCAGATCGAACAACCACTTCGGCATAAAGTGCAAGCGCGACTGGACGGGCGACAGGGTATACCACGACGACGACGAAAAGGGCGAATGTTTCCGCAAGTACGAGTCGGTCGAGGACTCCTATATCGACCACTCGGAGTTTCTCGACAAACAGCCGCGTTACGACTCTCTGTTCGTCTACGAGGCCACCGACTACCGCAGCTGGGCGCGGGGCTTGAAGGCCGCGGGCTATGCCACGGCGCCCGACTATGCCGACCGCCTGATACGCCTTATAGAGGATAACCGCCTCGATCTGCTCGACCGCAGCAACGGCGCCAAGCTCTACGACGACTACATGGCCGGAGTGCTGGACAGAATACCCGTCGACGAGAGCCTCCGTCCGCAGCCCTCGGCATCCGTCGACCCCGTAACGCCTGCGGACACGGGTGCGGGCTCAGCGACCGATCCCATGACGGCGCACGACCCACGCCGCATAAACCCCGACACGTTCCGCGTAACGATCAACTCCTACGGAGGCTACAACGTATATATGGCCAACACGGCACACTATGTGATTGCCAGGAGAGGCGACAGCTATCGCTCGATAGGCAGGGTGTTCGACATAGCACCCGCCACGCTGCGACGCTTCAACGATGCGTGCAGGGGCGCCGAGCCAGCCGAAGGCGACATAGTATACATCGACCGCAAGCCGTCGCACTGGAAGGGCGAGGCCACGCTGCACGTGGCGCGCGAGGGCGAGACGCTGCTCGCGCTGGCTCAGTGGTATGGCATACGGCTCAAACCTCTCGCCAAGATGAACCGCGCCCGCGCCACCGACCGTCTCGTCGAGGGGCAGACCGTAAGACTGAAATAACGACAAACGACATGAGCACACTCAGAGAGAAGATTTTGGAGACTATCGTCCGCAAATCGACGCTTAAACAGAGCGTTTTCGACAATACATTTTCGACATTCAACGAGCTGAAAGACACGCTCTTCGAAATGGCTTCGGAGATGGACGACCAGCTCGACGGTCGGCTCGACCGCCGCGTGAGGATCGAATATCGCGACCGCGGCAAGTTCGAGGCGCAATTGCAGGTGGCCAGCGATCTGCTGATATTCCAGATGCACACCGACGTATTCGAGTTCGACGCCAACCACATAATATGGCAGAACGCCTACGTGCAGAGCGACACGGCCAACTCCTACTGCGGCGTGATAAACGTATACAACTTCCTGTCGGATTCGTTCAAGTACAACCGCAACGCCGACGAGGGATATCTCATCGGACGCATATTCATCAACCGCGAAAAGTGCTTCTGGGTCGAGGGCAAACGCCAGACCATAGCGCGCCCCATGGCATTCGGGCAGCGCCGCATAGACCGCGAGGCGTTGATCGAGATCGTCGAGGCGGCCGTCAACTACGCAATCAACTTCGATCTGCTGACACCGCCATACGAGGAGAACAAACGCGTGACCGTCGATCAGTTCAACACGAAACTCGACAACTCGAAGTTCGTCACGGGCAAGCGCATAAGCTACGATTTCAGCACCGACGACATCTGATCCGCACACGCCCGACCGGCGGGACAGAGAGTGCGGAGAGGGTAGCGAGAAAACTTTTCGGCGGCGAATACTACTATTTGCGGACAAATCGCTATCTTTGCATCGCAGCGCGTCGGGCAGCCGCAACAGCACTACCGGAGAGACGGCGGGGGGGGGTGGCTTCGTTCGCGTGTCTTTCGGAATCAAGCGGCGCCACGCGTCGTAACATACTTGCCTTTGTAGTTCAACGGATAGAACGACGGTTTCCTAAACCGTAAATTCGGGTTCGATTCCCGACGAGGGTACTCAGAGCGGCAGGGTCGAGCCTGCCGCTGTTTTTGTTGTGCGGAAATCGGAGGAGGCGATGTAAATGTCCCGGTTTTGGTTTCGACTTCGGACGCTTCCGCGATCGGCATATTATCCCGACATATTATTCATATTCCCGCCACCCGGATAACCCGCACTTGCCCACGGGCTGCAATCGAATTATTTGCACACAGCCTGCGGTCTCCACCCGGAGCGAGCACCGCACGTGACAAAAAGTCCCCTCCGAGGAGGGGATTAAGGGGGGGGGAGGGTATAATCCGTACAACGGCGTTAGCCGTAGCTACATCCGCCGACCTCGCAAAACACTCGGACAGCATATCCTCGCCGCGAAGCCCCACAAGAATCTCCACAGTTCTATTCTATCGTATATATCTGATGCTCCATTTCGCGGATATAGTCGCGCTTGTCCAGTCCGGGAGCGTAGACCGAAAAGACGATAGTCGTTATCTCGGCCGTCTGCATATCTATGGTCGAATAGCTGACGAACGGGCCGCCCATGAAGTTGCCGTCGACATTGCCGCCCAGCTCCCACAGTCCGCGCAGCTCGAACCAGTAGCGGTCGCCGATCCTGAACGTCGAGTATATCGGCTCGATATCCTTTACCGTCTGCATGTAAGAGCCCGCCGAGGGGCCGGGTATCTTCGCCAGCCGGTTGTCTATGGCGCGCACGAGCCACTCGGCCGTAAGGTCGGTGCGGTCGGTATAGGGATATGTAAATGCGAATATATCCTGACTCATGCGATTGTAGTCCTTGCGCAGCCACAATATCGAGTCATCGACCGTATTGGCTCTCTTATAACCCTGCAACACAGTCATGCCCAATCCGGTATACTCTCTGAATATATCGCTCGCCGCATCGTCCCTCAACCGCTCGAACAACGCGAGGTCGCGCTCGCGCTCGGCCATTTCGAATACGCGCATCAGCGACTCGCCGTTCTCGGAGAGATACTCTACGGCCGCCTCGGGCGAGGGAGCCTTCAACGAGACGATGATCTGCGGCTTGGCCGTATAGTCGTACTGCACGAGCATGCGCGTGTCGCTGCGCTCGGCATCGAACGACACGGTAAGTATATTGCTCTGCTTGTTGAGCAGATCGTTCATCCCATGCTTGGTCGAGTGGTTGATGTCGAAATAGTGCTCGGGGGTATTCATGCGCGGTATCGAGGCTCCGAGCAGCGAACGGATGCTTTCGCCCACGGCACCGTCCCACTCGGCCTGAGGGCATATCACGAGCATCTCGTAGGGACGTCCCAACGATGTGCGTCCGTCGCGCAGAATGCTCTGGCAGGCGCACATGCCGGCCGCCAGCGCACACAGCAGCCAGAGTCGCATAAGGATAGTTTTCATGTCACAGATTTTTTAGTAAACTTCTCGTCGCGAGTCAATGCAACAGTCTCGCTATTGCACACCGCGACAAGTACAAAGGTAACAAATTTTTCGGTTTGCGAAAAAAAAGTTATTTTTGTCGCATATCGACGTAATTTTACCGAATGAGAATCAATCCGCCCGGTTTCATACGACGCCTCTACCCCGACATGGTATGGCGCATCGACGACCCCGAAGCCGTCTTCCTGACCTTCGACGACGGTCCGACGCCCGGCGTTACGGAGTGGATATTGTCGACGTTGGAGAAGTACGACGCCAAGGCCACATTCTTCGTGCTGGGCAAGAACGCCGAGATGTACCCCGACCTCTACGACCGTATCCTCGCCGCAGGGCACAAGGTCGGCAACCACACCTATTCGCACCAGAAGGGTTGGGGAATGTCGCTCGAACGATATATCGAGGATATCGACTACGCCTCGTCGATCGTGCGCTCGGAGCTCTTCCGCCCGCCCTATGCGCGCGTCACGCCGTCGCAGATGCGGGTCGTCGGCCAGCGTTTCAAGATCATCATGTGGAGCGTGCTGTCGCGCGACTACAACCGTGCCGTCTCGCCGCGTAGCTGTCTCAGAGGCGTAATACGCGATATCCGTCCCGGCGACATCATCGCGTTCCACGACAGTGCCAAGTCGTTCCGCAACATGAGCCATGCGCTGCCGGCGGCGTTGAAGAAGATATCCTCGCTGGGGTTGAAGTGTAAGATCATAGAGTTGTAAGCGATGAAGATAATAGTTGCCGTTACGGGCGCCAGCGGCGCCATATATGCCCGACAGACGTTGGAGCGCCTGACGCAGGCGGCCGGCATCGAGCGCATTGCGCTGATAACGAGCCGTCGGGCGCAGCAGGTCATGGCCGGCGAGGGGATTACGCTGCCTGAGAACGCGCTGATCGACATATTCGACGAGGAGGATATGTCGGCGCCTCCGGCCAGCGGGTCGTCGCGCTGGGACGCCATGATCGTCGTGCCCGCATCCATGGGCACCGTGGCACGCATCGCTTCGGGCGTGTCGCGAACACTGATCGAGCGCGCTGCCGATGTCATGCTAAAAGAGCGTCGCCGTCTGGTCATGGCCGTCCGCGAAACGCCGCTGTCGCTTATCCACCTGCGCAATATGACCGCACTTACAGAGGCCGGCGCCATAATATTACCCGCCTCGCCGTCGTTCTATTTCAAGCCTCGGACGCTCGACGAGTTGTGCATGACCGTAACCGAACGCATACTCACGGCCGCCGGCGTCGACATCAGCGTGCGTGCGTGGGGCGAAACAAAATAAACGAAAACTAATCATAAAATCATAAGTCATGTTTTGTCAATATTGCGGAAAGCAAATCTCCGAGCAGGCGAAATACTGCCCCGAGTGCGGGCATATTACCGACAACGGCATCGCCGCCGAGGCGGCCGCGTCGCCCATGGCGCAGGTAAGTCATCGCAAGCGCAACATTATTATAGCCGCAGCGGCTGCGGTTGCCGTAGCGCTGGCAGTGTTCGGCGTGTGGAAGACGTGGTTCTCCTACCCCACCACGCCCGAGGGCGTGCTGACGGCATTCTTCGAGGCATGGCAGCGCGGCGACGACGACGCTATGTGCCGGTATGCCGCGCGCGGCGACGAGGATGGTCGCGAGGATATCATAGAGCATCTGGCCGAACACACTAAGCTCGAAGCCTTCGAGCTGGGCGAGTTGTCGTGGGACGGCCGCCACCGCCGCATCGACGTCGATCTGGTCATCGACGGCAGCGCCGTTTCGGGCAACGCATGCCTCACGCAGTACGACGGCAAGTGGAAGGTAGATCGGTGGTATTGACCGGCAGGCAGAGATAAATAACGAATTAATTGACGATACCATATTTTTTTCCTATTTTTGCACGTCATTTTCGGAAATACTTAAATAAATTATACAGCTATGACAATTACAGCAGCCGATATCAAGATCGGCATGTGCATCGAGATGGACGGCAAGACCTTTATCGTCGTCGACTTCCAGCACTGCAAACCCGGCAAGGGTCCGGCTTTCGTCCGTTCTAAGTTGAAGAATTTGGAGAACGGCCGCGTTTTGGAGAACACCTTCTCGTCGGTAGGACAGAAGATCGAGCAGGTACGCGTCGAGCGTCGCCCCTACCAGTTCACTTACGAGGACGATCTGGGCGCACACTTCATGCACACCGAGACCTTCGAGGAGATCAACATCGAGAAGAGCCTCATCAACAACTACGACCTTATGGCCGACGGTCAGATCGTCGAGGTAATGTTCCACACCGAGAAGGAGACCGTCCTCTCGGCCGAGCTTCCTCCGATCGTCGATATGGAGGTAACCTATACCGAGCCGGGCATCAAGGGCGATACGGCCTCTACCAACTCGCTCAAACCCGCCACGGTCAACACCGGCGCAACGATCAAGGTCCCCCTGTTCATCAACACCGGCGACAAGATCCGCGTCGACACCCGCACCCGCGAATACTACGAGCGCATAAAGTAAGCCCTCGGCAGAACGCCCCGCGGTTCGAGGAGAGCACATGCCATAGTATAGCTATCCGACACCCGCTCCCGGGCAGACTGCGGCTTATTGCGGAACAGAGAGATATCCCCTGCTTCGGCAGGGGATATCTCGTTTTATATCCATATACCTGATCGGACGAATCCCGCACATCCGGCCTCCGAAATGGAGCCCTGCGCCGCCGATATTCGCCGCCCGATCGCCTCCGGACGCCTTCAAGAGAATACGCACCGACCATATGTCCTATCTCTAACTACCGACCTATATCTGCCGGCCTCAACTGCCGCTTACGCTGTCCAATGCCCTATACCTTTAACCACACCCTCGTATAGACGCGGCGCAGCCTACACGGCTGCGGTTGAATATTGCTCGATGAGCTTAGAGCGCATCTGAATACCCTACCGAAGTATACGCCGCAAAAGTGTTTTATAAGCCTGCCGGCCGTTGCAGGAGTATATCCGTAATTCGGCGATCCCGCATAGACAATCCGCCCAAAGGCATTCGCCCCATAATTATCCGCGAATAATAACCGAACGAATTACGGCCGAACGAGCAGCACGAACCTACGTAATATACGGGCAAACATATGCGCGGCAGAAGAATGCCGCATGTTGCGAGATGCAGCATAAGAGCCGCCACCCGATTTTTCGTCAAATTGTTGTATATGCAACTCTGCGACAGAGCGAGACGATGTGGCATACTGGCGTATTCCACATTGTCGAGCGACGAGGCGCGGACGCAAATGATGACCTTTCACGGAAAAGATTTTTCGTCAAAAGTGGTATTATGCAACGCGCAACGAAAACTGCCCGGACAGGTTGTACTGATCGTACTACCTGTTCGGGCAGTTGAGCGAGCGGCAGCAGAATGCTGCTTTTCACAAAAAAAATTATTCCCAGTACGACGCCTCCACGGTCCCCTTCGGTGCGTCGGGGACGTTGGCGAAGAAAGTCATACCTGTAAGCGTCTCTATCTCTGCGACAGTCATAAGCTGCGGCACGGCCGAAGCGGTGTGCTCGACCCAATAGCCGGCGCATATAAGCTCTGAGGCCGAGCATGCGGCTACCGACTTGCCGGTGTTGCCGCTGCGCGTGCGCAACATGACCTTATAGTAGTGCGTCGGCACGGGGCAGACCTTGCCGTCGTTGTCGGTAGAGAGTGTGTCGTAGTTATCGAAGTGACAACCCGAAACACAGTAGAGCGTATCGCTGCACATCCATGCTCCGCGCTCCTTGGACTCCAAGGCCATCCACTTGCCGCCGTTGAGAGTCTGGTTCTGCGGCGTCATGTTGGAGCAGTAGTTGGTCTGCTTGCGCGCCAGTGCCGTGACAGTGCGTTGCGCCTTGGCGATCTGGTGTCCGCGGCTATATGCCGCGCCGTCGGCCTGATAGCTGCGGCTGTTGACCACTGCCTGCTGCTGCTTGTCGAGCGACGGATCCAAAACGAACGTCTCGCTGCTTGCCGAACCGCTCGTATAGTAGGAGTGCATAGGATATGCTACCCACAGAGCCGCATGGTGCACAGGATCGTAGCACATCGAATAGTTGCGCCGGTACGTTCCGTCAGCCTGCGTGGCGTCATCGGTTATCAGTTTGACGCACTGGGCATAAGACTCTATCATGGTGCCGTCGGCATTCGCTGCGGGCAACTCCGCCCACGGCTTGCCGAAAGCCGCTGTTCCCGTGGTAGGGCCCGGCGTCGGAGAGGGGTCGGTACCCCCTCCTCCGTCGCCACCCTCAGTTCAATTGGCGTATGTTACCTCGACTTGCGAAATATACATCGCATTGCCGGACATGACATACAATGACGTATACGTCTCAGAGAGCGTTGTCAAATCGAATACAAATTCGTTGCTGCCGGTCGACGTTATAGTCATTACCGCACCAGTCGTCGACGTCGATACCGTGGTAAGGAATACCTTATAACCTGATTTATAGGTAGTACCTGTATTGATTTTTACGCTGGCTATCGGAGCGCCTGTATCCGGAATCTTTATATATTTGCCCTTTCCATTGATCTGGATGCCATTGGCGTTTTTCATAGCGAACCAGCTCCAACCATCGTAAGAGCCTGCGGCATAGCTGCCTTTCAGCATGCTGACGATATCCTCATACGTGAGCGTTGCCGTCTTGCCGGCATCGGCAGAAGCGACGATAGCGATACGATGTGCGGTACCGTTGAAATCGAGCTCGATCCAACCGCTGCCCTCACCGGCGACGGTAAACGTAACGGCGGCATTCGCTATCGAGGCCGTGGTTACGACAGTGCCGTCGACATCTACGAGAACATTATTCTCCGCAGCGTTACGAAGCTGATATACGTCTTTCTCGGTATATTCGCCGGCAACGGCGCCTACCTTGATCTCGTCTTTGAGCAGCTTGAACTCAGGGAGATTGTCGACATGTACGGGAATGATCTGCAAATCGTTGATCATCGTATTGTTCTTGTCGTAGAATGCGAAACGCGGCGATGTCTGGTTGTACCCCAACACACGACCGGCATTACCCTGAACAGATATATTATACTTGCCAGCAGCATCGGCCGGCTGTATCTTCAACGGCGTGGCTGTCTCTTTCAGATAGCAGCTCTTGGCAGCCGTACAATTGATGAACAGACCGTTGAGCTTAGAGCTGACGGTATAGGTCCCGTCGGTCTCGTTCTGGTTGATATACCAAATGTATTTATCCTCGCTGATAGAGAGCTTGCGGTTTTCGCCCTCGCCGACCCATGTCGAAGGCAGAGCCACACTGCTCAAAGCACTGCTTACAGCATCGCTCGACATCATCGAATCGTCGGTTGCGATGACATAGTAACCGTCCAGAATAGCAGCTACCTCGCCGGCCGTGACAGTTACACTGTTGTCGACATTGACCGTAAGCTGGTTGCGCTGCGTATTTCTGAATGCCACCTCGCGCGTCATGGTAACCCGCTTGGTAATGACGGTGCCGGCGGTAGTACGTATCGTAAACTCGCCAGGCGCCAAAACGATAGGAGCCGTTACCACCCATGCAGTGAAGTCGGCATTGACGGCCGGCGTATCGCCCAGCATGACCTGTACCGAGCTGGCGCGTGCACTGTCGAAGAAATCCGAATTGTCGATATTGAGCGGGTTGCCGTCGACATCCACATAGCTGAATGTCGCGGGATCGAAATAGAAGTTACCTGCGAGATACTTGGTAGAGTTTTCGGTATCGACATGCACCGTGACCGAGCGCACCTTCTCGTCGCTGCTTTTGAGCACGTCGTTGCTAATCACATACTTGATCTCGGTTATGGCAACCGGACGTCCGAAACGCACGTCGACGATGTTCTTCTCGGTAGCCGAGACCTCGACGTCGTAGAGATTGTCGGCCACGAGGATATCGGCTTCGGGGTCGAACGCATCCGTGCGTCCCTCCTGACGAGATTTAAGCGTCAGTGCGAATGCCTTGATCTGATTGTCCTCGGTACGCACATGGCCGTCGCCCCAGCGAGCCTCGACAGGATAGAATCCCTGAATGGTGCGGGTGGTGCCGTCGGGGCGCATGCCCGAGAGTTTGAAATTTGCGATGTTATCCGCACCGATCTCGATCGCCGAGATACGGCCGATGCCGTTCGAATAGAATACGGCATTGTCGGAAGCCGACCACTTGATCTTGTTGATCGCCGGATCGAACTCGGTGCGCGTATCGCCGACTATGCCGTCGGTACGCAATGTAAGGGTCGTGCCCTCGTCGGGACGCTGTACTTCGATGTCGCTGTCAGCCGAGCAGCCTATCGTTGCAGCAGCAGCCACTACCGCTGCAAGAGTCTGGAAGAATCTGAATTTCATAGCCGTGTAAATTAAAATTCTCCCATGTCGTTGATGTTGCCGTCTGCCCAGTCTGCGCTACCGGATGCGCCGTATGACGCTTCGAGTCCTCTCTCGAAACGGACTTCAATAAATTCCAGCTCGGGAGCAACGTAAATTTCCCCCCCCCGTAAAATTTCGTTCATAGTAGTATTATTTAGTTAGTTAAAGTCAAAATGCTTAGAATCAAACACATCGCACACAGAAGCCCAACATATGCTCCGTAATACGCTTGTTTCGATCTTAAAGTTAAGCATAAAACCCGTTACGTTGTAACAATTTCTTAATCTTTTTTTAACATTATGTAAACACAATGTCTATCGTGCAGTTATCGCAATGCGGCAACGATAGCCGCATCCGGCTTTCGGCACACCATATTCGCCGGGGCATCGGCATGCCGTTTAGCATAACGACAAAGTGACAAAGCGTAATTGCTGCGGAGAAATTATCATTACCGCATCGGCCGATCGGACAAGCGCAACGATCTGCCGCTTTCGCCGAATCACCCCGCTACGCTATTATCATCGATCGACAACACTCCTCTATCGCGCATCGTACCCTGCCTAAGTATACCGCACAAAGAGCAATATTGAAATTAGCGCACAAAAATCTCCCGAACGGACAGTACTCGATCTACGCCCCATGCGGGAGATTGAGAGCCCGGCAGAGAATACTGCTTATAACTGAATAGTCTGGACACCATAAGCCGATTTTACACCCGAGCGGCTCAGCGACGGCTGGCAACGACGGAGCAATGCGACAGCAGGGCAATGCAGCAACGGGGCAATGCGGCGGCGAAAAAAACACGACAGCGGAGCAACACGACGGCGGGACAACGGGACAACAGGACAACAGGACAACAGGGCAACGCGGCGACGGGAAACACGACGACGCAGCAACGGGGCTATGCGACGACGGGACAACGAGACATCATGAGACGCGACGGCGGGACAACTGGACAACAGGGCAATGCGGCGACGGGAAACACGACAACGCAGCAACGGGGCAACAGAACAACACGGCGGCGGAAAAACACGACTGCGGAGCAACGAGGCAATGCGGCGGCGGGGCAACACGGCAACGCAGCAACAGGACAATGCAACAACGCGACGGCGGGACAACGGGGAAACACGACAGCGCAGCAACGAGGCAATGCGGCGGCGGGACAACGCGGCAACGGGGCAACGCGACGGCGGCGACGGGGCAATGCGGCGACGGGAAACACGACAACGCAGCAACGGGGCAACAGAACAACACGGCGGCGGAAAAACACGACTGCGGAGCAACGAGGCAATGCGGCGGCGGGGCAACACGGCAACGCAGCAACAGGACAATGCAACAACGCGACGGCGGGACAACGGGGCAATGCGGCGACGGGAAACACGGCAACGCAGCAACGGGGCAACAGAACAACACGGCGACGGGAAAAACACGACGGCGGGACAATGGGGCAACACGGCAACGCGGCAGCGGAAAAAACACGACAGCGGAGCAACGCGACGGCGGGACAACGGGACAATGCGGCGACGGGGCAACAAGACGACGGAGCAGCGCGGCGACACGGCGAAGGGAAAAACACGACAGCGGAACAACACGACGGCGGGACAACGGGACGGCGGGACAACAGGACAACAGGGCAACGCAACGACGGGGAAACATGGCGGCGGGGCAACAAGACGACGAAGCAACACGGCAACGCAGCAACAGGGCAACGAGACGACGGGGCAAGAGTATATACCATACCCGACATACAGCCCGTAGGCCGACGACACGGCGCGGGAGGAATACGGCGACAGACGGGACACGGCGCAGGAGAGACACGGCGCAGGAGAGACACGGCGCAGGAGGGACACGGCAACGGACGGGACACAGCGCGGGAGAGACACGGCGCGGGAGAGACACGGCGCGGGCGGGATACGGCGCGGGCGGGATACGGCGCAGGAGAGACACGGCGCGGGCGGGATACGGCGAGCGGCAATCAATCACTCATAAGAAGCAGTATCTTAGCGTGCAAACGATATGGAGCCGAACGGGCGGTACTCGCAGTACGTCCCGTTCGGCTCCATTAATGTGCGGCGATCGAACGCCGCCTATAAG